>Ga0315556_1000851_pt1 | contig 19022 bp, 12 predicted proteins | sample SalMarSW160310MG_FD_202112 | JGI IMG/M metagenome (GOLD analysis project Ga0315556, IMG submission 202112) | Salt marsh sediment microbial communities from the Plum Island Ecosystem LTER, Massachusetts, United States - Salt Marsh Sediment SW1603-10 ...
GACCTTGTAGAGCTTCGGCCGCACCCATAGGATGAGCGACCTCTCGCGCCCGTAGCTCAACTGGACAGAGCGCCGGACTTCGGATCCGGAGGCTGAGGGTTCGACTCCTTCCGGGCGCGCTCCGTGGCCAGGACGTGACGCCGGTTCACAGCCGGGGCTCGTCCCCTCAGGAGCCCCGTCTCCGGAGGGAGAGCACCACGATCGTGGGCGGTCCCACGTCCGCCCCTGACCACCAATGGGACGGCCGGCCCATGGCGGCCGCCACGTATTGTCGGTCGTTGGCCATGTAGGTGACGACACCCCCCCCGATGGGCTCCCCGGTCGCGACCCTGGTCAGCTCCCTTCCCGTGCCGGCCTGAAACGCGATCAGGTCCCCCGTGAGCTCGCCCGCCATCACCAGGCCCCCCGCCGTCGAGATCACGGCTCCGACCATCGGCTTCGGGGAAGCATATCGCCACGCGACTTTCCCCGACGCGACGTCGATGGCCGTGAGCCACCCACGGGCCTTTGCATCGGCCAGATAGCTTCCACCGAGGTAGTTCGCTCCAGGCACGTAGCGCACCGTGTCGGCCGCGAAGAAGGTGCCGCACCAGTCCACGGCCGGCGTGTAGAGCATGCGGGTCTCCGGGCTGTAGGACGGCCCGTTCCACTCTACCCCGCCGAAAGTGCCCGGGCAGGCGTGCGTCCCCTTCGCGGTCACGGGCGCATCCGTGTTCTCCCGGGTGGTCACGGCCGTCTCCCAGAGGACCGTGTGCGTGTCCCGGTCGAGAAGGCGGAGCAGCCCGTCCTTTCCCACGGTGGCCAGCAGCTTCCTGGGGTGGCCTGCCACCGTGCCCGAGAACACGGGGCTCACCTGGGTCAGATCCCAATCGTGCTCGTCCGAGGGCACCAGCTGCTTGTACCAGGCGAGCTTTCCCGTGCGGGCGTCGAGCGCCACGACGGAGTTGGTGTACAGGTTGTCACCACCTCTCAGAGCTGCGGGATAGTCGGGAGAGGGATTGCCCGCCGCCACGAACACGATCCCGGCGTCGGCATCCATCGACATCGGTGTCCAGATGGCCCCGCCGCCCATACGGAATCCGCTGGAGTGGCTCCAGCTGTCGTAGCCGGGCTCACCGGATCGGGGCACCAGGTTGAACTTCCAGACGGGCGTGCCATCCTCGAGAGAGAAGGCGCCCACCCATCCCCGGATCGCGTTCTCGCTGCCCGCCGGCCCCACCAGCACCAGATCCTTCCAGATGAGCGGCGCCATGGTGATCGTCTCACCCGCCGCGGCGTCGGCCACCTTTCGCGCCCAGAGCAGGGCACCGGTCTCGGCGTCGAGGGCCACGAGGTAGCCGTCCGACGTGGCCCGTATCACGCGTCCCGATGCCACCGCCACGCCCCGGTTGTTGCGCCACACGTCTCCCGCCGGCGCGTCCCAGACGTGCTTCCAGCGCTGGGCGCACGTGGCGGCGTCGATGGCGACGGTCTCGTGCACGGTGGTGGCGTACATGGTGCCCCGGTACACGATGGGGCCGGTCTCGATGCCGCCCTGTTCGCTGAAGGTGTAGCGGCAGGCGATGCCGAGCCTGGTCACGTTCGCGGCCGTGATCTGTCGCAGCGCCGAATAGCGGTTTCCCGCGTAGTCGCCTGTGTGGTAGAGCCAGTTCTCTCCGCCGGTACCTGCCGCGGCCAGCTCGGCCGGCGTCGGCGAGGATCCCCGAGGCTGAAGACCTCCCGGGCCCGGGATGTAGCCTGGAGCCTTGCTTCGCCCGGCGGAAGAGGAGGGCGCGCCGGTCGTGAGCTCGAGGCTGGCGAGGTAGGCCGCGTCGGACGTGAGCGGCCTGTCTCCGGCCTGCAGGCCGTTCTGTTGAAGCAGGTACGCGACCACGTCCAGCTGCTGCTCCGTCGTCAAGGATCCGAAACCCCCGGGAGGCATGGTGGCCCGGACGACGTAGAACAGGTCATCCACCGTCAGCTTCCGCGCCTCCCACTGCGCCAAAACGCCCTTACCGGCCAGGGGCACGGCGAATCCACCCCCCCGGAGGTCCGGCTGGTGGCAACCGGCGCAGTGGTTCTTGTAGACCAGGGCCCCACGAGCGGCCTGCTCCGTCGTGAAGTACGAAGGCTTCGCCGGACCGCACGCGACGACGGCCAGACAGAGAAGGAGGGTGGGACCGGAAAGCACGGGCCTGCGCTTGCGGGCCGGGAGGATCGACATGAGGCGGCTCCTTGGCGCAGAGGGTCCGACAGACCGGCAGACCGTCGGACCGCGAACATCACACGCTCGCGGCGCTCGCGCCACCCCGATCTTCGTCCACGACCGCCAGGGCTTCCAGACGGCGGCTGACGGATCTGCGGACGCGCGAGCCCCGAGCCTCGGCAACACGCGCTGCCGACCGTCGTGACGCACGGGAGAGGGTGGCACCGAATCTGGTACTGAATCGTTCGCGAACCTCGCCGGTGTGTCGGGGCCGGGTATGCGAGGATCGCCAGAGTACGCGCACATTGGGGCGAACGTTAGTAATATCAGTGAGTTACGGAGCCGCATTCGGATCCGGAGGCTGAGGGTTCGACTCCTTCCGGGCGCGTTCCCCGCCGACCTGCGCCTGCCGATCCCTCCCGGATCCGCGGGGAGTCTCGAGCAGGTTCTCGACGGACCGCTGGCGCTCCTCGATGGCATCCAGCCGGTCCCCGAGGCTTTGGACGAGCCGTCGTGTATCGCGCACCGTGTCCAGCATCGCCGGGGAGGCCTCCCCGGCGCCCGGACTCCTCCGCAGTCGGATGGACTCTTCCAGCAGGGCGCTCAGGCGCCGCGACAGCGGGTACACGAGCAGGAACCCTCCCACGAGCAGCAGCACCACGAGCACGAAGCCCATGCCGAGCAGGATGACGGGGTCGATCGGGATCAGCCCGTTGAGCCCTCCGCGATCGCCCGAACGCCTTCGGCCAGGCGGTGGACCTCCTCGTCCGAGGTGTAGCAGGCGCAGCCGGCCCGGACCAGGCCGGCCTCCGCCATCCCGAGCCGTTGCACCACCGTGGCGGCGTAGAAGTCCCCGTGCGAGCAGAAGACGCCAAATCCGTCGGCCAGGCGGCGCGCCACCTCCCGGGAGGGCAGGTCGCCGACGGTGAACGCCAGGGTGGGCGTGCGGGGCTGTCCGGGCGGCGGGCCGTACAGGCGGACGCCGGGGATGCTCTCCATCTCCTCCCACAGCAGACGGAAGAGCGCCTCTCCCCGGGCGTGGAGTCCCCGGAAGGCGTCCCCCAGGGCCGGTCGCCGGTCCGCGCTGGAGCCCGCCAGCGACGCCAGGAAGTCCACGGCGGCCGCGATCCCCGCGATCCCCTCGTGGTTCAGGGTTCCCGTCTCGAGGCGCTCGGGTGAGCTGTCGTGGGCCGGCAGCAACCGCGGGACGTCGAGCGCCTCGATCCGGTCGCGGCGTCCGTACAGCACCCCGGTGTGCGGGCCGTAGAACTTGTAGGGCGAGCACACGAGGAAGTCGCAGGCCGGCGCCCGCACGTCCGGCAGGCGGTGGGCGGCCGAGTGTACCGCGTCCAGGAACCACAACGCGTCGGTGCGCTCCCGAACCAGAGCACCGATTCGCTCCACGTCGTTCACGGTGCCGAGCGCATTGGAGGCGACCCCGACCGCGACCACGCCCGTGCGCGGGGAGAGGAGCGCCTCGAGGCGTTCGTAGTCCAGGGTTCCGGTCTCCGGACGGAGGGGAACGGTCCGTACCTCGAGCCCCCGGTCCCGTGCCATCTCTCGCCACGGGTCCACGTTGGCATGGTGGTCCAGCTCGGTGACCACGATCTCGGCGTCCGGCGGCAGCGCGCGGCCGATGGCCCGCGACACGTGGAAAGTGAGGGTGGTCATGTTCGCCCCGAACGCCACCTCGTCCGGCGCGCAGCCCAGGAAGTCGGCCATCGCGCCCCGGGCCTCCTCGATGATCGCGTCGGTCTCGGCGCTGGTGGGATAGGCCCAGCCGGTGTTGGCGTTGTGGCGGAGGAGGTAGTCGTAGACGGTGTCGGCCACCGGACGCGGCACCTGGGTGCCGCCCGGTCCGTCGAAGTAGGCCACGGGGTGCCCGGCGCACCGCCGCTCCAGGGCGGGGAAGGCCGCCCGGATCACGTCGACCGGCAGGATGCCTTCCGCCGCGTGCACCGGCCTCCCGTCGTCGGTCGTCATGCCTCCTCCCCGACGGGGTTCCGCAGCACGCCCAGCCCCTCGATCTCGACTTCGACCACCTCGCCCGGTCGAAGCCAGCGGGGCGGCGTGCGCGCCTTGCCGACGCCGGAGGGCGTGCCGGTGATGATCACGTCCCCTGGCTCGAGCGTGCACACATCCGAGAGCAGCGACACGATGCGGGGCACGGTGAACAGCATGTCGGCGGTGTCGCCATCCTGGAGGGTCTCCCCGTCCACCCGCGTCCGGATGCGCAGGCCGGCCGCGCCGGGCGGCACCTCGTCGGCCGTGACGAGGGCGGGGCCGAACCCCCCTGTGGAGTCGAAGTTCTTGCCCAGGGTCCACTGCGCCGTCCAGTACTGGACCTCCCGCACGGACCCGTCGTCGAAGGGCGCGTAGCCGGCCACGTGGTCCAGCGCGTCCTCCTCGGACACGTGCCGGGCGGAACGGCCGATCACCACGGCGAGCTCCCCCTCGTAGTCGAGCTGCTCGGAGAGCCGGGGACGGACGAGCGGTCCGCCGTGCCCGACCAGGGAGGTGCGGCTGCGCATGAAGATGGCGGGATGAGCCGGCGGCTCGTGTCCGCTCTCCGCCGCGTGCTCCGCGTAGTTGAGGCCCAGGCACAGGACCTTGCCCGGATCGGGGACCGGCGGCAGCAGAGTCAGAGTCTCCAGGGGGTGGAGCGCTTCCTCCGGTGCCTCCGACGCGGCGCGCTCCACCCGGTCCAGGGCGGCCGCGCCCGCGGCGAGGATCTCCCGCACGGAGGCCGGCGGCTCCGACATCACGGTCCGGAGGTCCACCACGTGGTCACCGCGGAGCGCCCCCACGGCGGGCTCGTCCGGGCCGGCGAAGGTCACCAGGCGCACGGGGCCTCCTCCGCGTCGCACATCCCGACTGCGGCTCTCGCCCACCGCGTCCCCGCCGCTCCGTGCCGCGTCCCCGCGGCCGCCATCCTATGCCGCGCCATCTAACGCACCCGGCCCGGCGTGCGCTCGGGCCAGCCGCTCCGCACCACCAGGTCGGCCTCTCGCGAGGCGCCGTCGGCCTTCAGCACCACCCGGAAGGTGCCGGGCAGCACCCGCCGGAGCTCCGACGGGCTGGTCGGGCCTCCCATCTCCCGGGGACGGGGCTCGCCGCGTTCGAGGTCCCAGGTGAGGACGTGGAAGCCCACCGTGCCCGGGCCCGTCAGCGTGCGGATCGACTTGCCCGCGCCGCCCTGGCCTCCGCGCCCGGACCCCCGTGCCGCGCCGGAGTCCGTGGCCGCCGCGCCCACCGCGCTTGCCGTCGTGTCGTCCGAGACGCGGCGGATCTCGATCTTGACGTCCTTGCCCAGGTCGTGCCCCACCCAGTAGGTGATCGTGGCCGAGGGCGGTGTGGCGCCGGCCCGGAAGAAGGACGCGCCCTGCGACCCGTAGGTGTTGCGCTGCTCGAACTGCCGTGCTGGGGCGGGATCGAACAGGTGGAGCGAGTCCCCGAGCACGGCCGGCGTCACCTGCTCCAGCGCCGCGATGTCCAGGATGTACACGCCCCGCCCGAAGCTCCCCACGACCAGTTCCTTCCTGCGGGGCACTATCGCCAGGTCCCGCACCTCCGTGGTGGGGAGGTTTCCGCCCAGCTTCGCCCAGTGATTCCCGCCCCGGATGCTGGCGAAAACGCCGTCGTGGGTGCCCACGAACAGGAGATCCCGGTTCACCGGGTCCTGCCGGATCACGAAGGTGGAGCTCTCCTTCGGCAGATCGCCCGTGATGTCGGTCCAGGTCCGGCCCGCGTCCGTGGTCCGGTACACGTAGGGATCGTAGTCGTCGCGGCGGTGACAGTCGTAAGTCACGAAGGCCCCGTTGGCGTCGAAGCGTGACGTCTCGATCTCGCTCACCCAGCACGGCGGCGCCGGGCCCCCGCCGGGGAGGTCGGCGGTGACGTTCCGCCACGTCTCGCCCGCGTCCGTGCTCACCCACAGGAGGCCGTCGTTGGAGCCCGTCCACAGGACGCGGCCGTCCAGGGCCGATTCGGCCACCGAGTGCAGCGAGTGATACGAGGTGTGGGCGCTGTCCGGCTCGGGATGGAAGCGGTTGGCGCGGGTCATGTCGGGCCCCAGGATCTTCCAGTCACGGCCGCGGTCGGTGAGCTTGAACAGGTAGTTCCCGCCCAGGTAGAGGACCGTCGGGTCGTGGCTCGAGATCACGAATGGCGTGTTCCAGTCCCACCGGAAGGGATAGCCGCTCTCGGCGCCAGCGTCCTCGGCCGCCGGCTTCACGCTCTCCGTGTGCCAGTCGACCACGTCGAGCCGCCCGATGTTGCCGTACTGGTACTCGGCGTAGCGGATCTGCGGACTGTCCGCGGACACGGCGGAGCTGAACCCGTCCCCGCCGTAGACCGTGTACCAGTCAGCCGCGGTGATGCCCATCCGCTCGCGGGTGCGGCTCGGGCCGCACCACACGCCGTTGTCCTGCAGGCCGCCGCACACCTGGTAGGGCACCTTGGTCGTGTCGATGTCGACCTCGTAGAACTGGCTGGCCGGGATGAGCTGGTGGGCCCAGCTTTCGCCGCCGTCGAAGCTCTGGTAGACGCCCCCGTCGTTGCCGAGCAGCATGTGATGGGAGTCGTCGGGGTCGAACCACACCGCGTGGTTGTCCACGTGCACGTTACGGTAGCGGACGGCAGAGAACGTTCGGCCGCCGTCCGTGGAGTGGAAGAGCCGCGTGGCGCCCAGATACACGTCGGTGCTGTCGTTCGGGTCGACCCACACCTCGTTGTAGTAGTAGTCGGGCACGGCCGAGAGGTCGTTGACCCGGGCCCAGTGGTCCCCGCCGTCCTCGGTGCGGAACAGTCCTCCGAACGGACTCACGCTCGGGTTCTTCGACCCGTGGGCCACCTGTATGACCGCGTACACGACGTTGGGGCTGCGCGGGTAGACCGCGAGCCCGATCCGGCCCAGGTCCCTGGACGGGAGCCCGTGCTCGTCCCCGGGCGCGGTGAGCCGCGTCCACGTGGCGCCAGCGTCCCGCGTGCGCCAGATCCCGCTGCCGGCGCCGGCTCCCTCCATCTTGCCGCCCCCCCAGCGCAGCCGGTGCCAGCCGGCCGCGTACAGCACGTTCGGGTTCTTCGGGTCGATTCTCAGGTCCACGAACCCGGTCGTGTCGTCCACGAACAGGATCTTCTTCCAGCTCTTGCCGCCGTCCACCGTCTTGTAGACGCCGCGCTCGGGGTCGGGCCCCCACAGGTGGCCGAGGGCGGCCACGTACACCACGCCGCTGTCCACGGGGTCGATGGCGATCCGGCCGATCTCGCGCGTATCCTTCAGGCCCACCTTCTTCCAGGTCTTGCCCCCGTCCCCGGAGCGGTAGACACCGTCTCCCCAGGTCTGGGAGCGCAGGGAGTTGCGCTCGCCGGTGCCGACCCAGACCACCCGATGGTTCCACGGGGCCACGGCGATGTCGCCCACCGAGGAGCTCCCTTCGTGGTCGAACACGGACATCCAGGTCGTGCCGGCGTTGGTGGTCTTCCACACGCCCCCGGACGCGAGCCCCGCGTAGGCGATCCGGTGGCCGGCCGTGTCGGGCACGGCGATGGCCGTCACGCGCCCCGAGGGATTCGACGGCCCGATGAACCGGTAACGGAACGGCTCGAGGAGAGTGTCGGTGAGTCGGCGCGGCGCTGCGGCGGTCGGCGTGGTGTCGGCCCGGAGGCCGCCGGTCCCGATCGCCGGTCCGGTGCGAGCGGCGAGCGGTGCGGCCGCGGCCCACAGGGTGAGCGCCGCCAGGGGCGCCGCCCGCACGGCTCGACGTATCGTTCCCGACCTGGATGGCATGCGATGCTCCACCTCGACCCTCCTGCTGCTCGGCATGCGGACGCGCCCGCACGGCTCCTCCGGTGGCGCCGCCCGACGGCGCGTCTCTGAAGCGCGGCGGCTGCAAGATGGGGCGCCCGTGGCGGATCGGCCACCGTGTGCGGCCGGGCGGCCCGCCGCCGTGCCTCTCGTCCTGCAAGCGGCGTGTCGGAATGCAAGGTCCGCCCCGGTCTCCGATCGGAGCGCTTCGTGAAATCGCGATCGTAGGTCCATGTGACGCAATGGCTTGTTCGATCGTGTCTCCATGGGACCCCGTCGGGTGTGCCTCTTGCGCTTGGCAGGGGTGAATTCGATCGGCGGTGATGCCGTCTCCGATCCCCAGACCGGTGGCGACCATGGAACAGGCGGTGAGCATGATCGTGTTTCACGGCTGTCTCTTCGATGCCACGCGCATCGCGGAGGAGGGACAGATCGCCTCGCGGCTCTATTTCGAGGTGGTGGGATCCGACCGGGTGCCGGTGGGCACGTGCTGTCTCGACGTTCGGCAGTCCGAGACGATGGCCTACGGGGAGGGGAAGGTCCGGGTGGATCCCCCGGAGGGCGCCGCCTGTCCGGAAAATCGATCCGCTCTCGCCCGGCGGGCCGCCGAGTACTACCGGTTGGTGGCCGCCGACCTCAGGGAGAAGGCCCCGCCGAGGGGCGGCACGAGGGAGCGCGCGAGGGACGTGATCGTGTCCCGGACCTGGAGGACTCACCTGGGTCCGACCTGAGCCCCCGGGCGCGGCTCCCCGTCGCGCCCGCTTGTCGAACGTGGCAAACGCTGTAACTTGAAGGGGTCTGTGCGACTCGCGCGCTCCTTCCCCGGAGAGTCCCCATGAGCGTTCGAACGGAGTTCCGCGACTTCATCGCCCGTGGCAACGTGTTCGACCTGGCGGTCGGCATCGTGATCGGCGGTGCGTTCGGAACCGTGGTCAAGTCCTTCGTGGCGGATGTGCTCATGCCCCCGATCGGCCTGCTGGCCGGCGGACTCGACTTCTCCAACCTGTTCATCAACCTCTCGGGAACGCCTTACGCCTCCCTGCCGGATGCGCAGAAGGCCGGGGCCCCGACGATCAACTACGGCATGTTCATCAACAACGTCCTCTCCTTCTTGATCATCGCCCTGGCCATATTCCTCATGGTCAAGGGCTACAACCGGCTGCGACGACAGGCCGAAGAGGCGCCGCCGCCGCCGAGCCAGAAGGAGTGTCCGTTCTGCCGGATGACGATTCCGATCGAGGCCACGCGCTGTGGGCACTGCACGTCGGAGGTCGGCGCCGCGGCCTGACGAGCGGGGCGGGCGGGAGCGAGGACTAGGGAGCGCTACCGTCGCCGTTCCAGCCCGACATCTCTTCGGGCGGCAGGATCCAGCCGAGGAGGAAGCCCTGGCCGAAGTCGCAGCCGGCCTGCCGGAGCCACTCTCGCTGCTCCTCCCGCTCGATCCCCTTGGCCCGCACGCGCAGCCGCATGGCGTGGGCGAGTTCGATGACGGTTTGGAGCACCTCCTCCTCGAACGACTCGCGGCCGATTCCGGCCACGAATCCACGATCCAGGTTGAGGCTGGTGGCCGGGAGGCCCTGCAGGAAGGCCATGGAGCTGTGTCCGCCCGAGAGGCCGTCCACGGCCACGGACACGCCCAGCCCCCGTAGCGCGGACAGGCGCTCCCCGGCGGGGCCGGAGCCGCGCAGGACGCTGCGGGCGGGAAACTCCAGCAGCAGCTTCGTGGGATCGATCCCGCCCATGGCGCTCAGCACGCGCTCCACGTAGGCCTCCAGCCCCTCATCGTGAAGTGAAGCCTCGGAGAGGTGGATGGCCAGCCACTCCCGGGAGCCGGCACGCTGACAGGCCTGCAGCTGGACGAGGGCGGAGGCCAGGACCCAGCGGTCCAGTCGCCGGACCAGGGCCGGATCCCCGATCAGCGGGACGAACTTGGACGCGCACAGGATACCCAGCCGCGGATGCGGCCACCGGACCAGGGCCTCCGACCCCACCCGCTCCCCCGTGGCCAGGTCCCGCACGGGCTGGTAGTGAAGCGCCAGTCGGTAGTGTCGCACCGCATCGTGGAGCTCGGCGATCAGGTCGGCGCGACCGCCCTCCGCTTCAGCGTCGCCGCCGCGATAGATCTGGATTCCACCCGACTTCAATCGGCGCGCGCCGTACATGGCCATGTCGGCCTGGTCCAGCATCGCGTCGAAGGTCGAGGCGTAGGTCGGGAACAGGGCCAGGCCGATGGAGATAACGATCTCCAGCGTGTGGCCGTCCGCCTCGAACGGCCGCTCGAACGCCTCCTGCACGCGGCGGGCGGCCTGCAGGGCGCCGCCCTCCCCCTCGATCTCGGAAAGCAGCACGGCGAACTCGTCGCCTCCGATCCTGGCGGCCGTGTCGGCGTCTCGGATCGCACCGGTGAGTCGCCGCGCCACCTCCTCGAGCACCTGGTCCCCGGCCAGGTGGCCGAGCTGGTCGTTGATCTCCTTGAAGCCCACGAGGTCCAGGTAGAGGAGGGCCACCTGCGAATCGCCTCGGCGTGCCAGCGCGAGGGCCTGCTCGGCCCGCTCACGCAGCACGCGCCGGTTCGCGAGCCCGGTGAGTGGATCGCGGTACGCGAGCTGCTGGAGCTGCTCCTCCCGGGCGCGTCGTAGGGAGATGTCGCGGGCCACGCACAGGAGTCGGCCGTCCGGCACGCGGGTGACCGAGAGGTCGAGCGGTATCTCGGAGCCGTCGCGGCGGCGTCCGATCGCGTCTCCTCGCCAGAATCCGTGGGCCTCGAGGGCGCGTGGCGCCTCCCGACGGAGTCGGGCGGCTTCCGCCTCAGGATGGAGGAAGGACCAGTGCAGGCCGATCAAGCTGCGCGGTCGGTCGAATCCGAACAGGCCCGCGTAGCACGAGTTCGCGTAGGTGATGCGCCCGCGTCGATCGAGGAGCGCCACGCCGTCGCCCGCGGCCTCGATGGCCCCGCGCAGGATCTCCGGCGGCACGCCGCGCGACGACGCCGGCGTGCTCTCCGGTCCCTCCTCCCGATCGATCACGGACGGCGGTCGTCCGATGGAGGGGGGCGGAGCGCGGGCGCACGATCGGCACACGATCGTCCTGAACATGTGCGGAGCGCGGTTCGCACGACTGTTCTCCTCTTCGGCTTCGGCTGACTCTCCGGCCGTGAGGCCGGCTCGCGCCGGGGCGCGGCGGGAGGGGACGGAGGCCGCCTTGAACGGGCATACGTTCCCCCCGAGGTCCCAGGGACGATGTCAAGAAGCGTGCTAGGGGTCGACCCTACCGATCGATCGATGCCATATCGTTGTGGCGGATCGTCTTATGATGATTCCGAGTCGTGCCTCGGATGCCCGGTCGACACGCCCGGGCCGGCCGGTGATGCATGGTTACGACGCGTTCGGACGGGTCGTCGCACCGGGTGCCCGCGGAACGTGGGGGCGGGCGGCCCGCCGAATCAGGGAAGGATGCCGAGCCCGAACGTGATCGCGAGGTCGTGCTGCGTGCGCGCCGGGGAGTTGGGCGTGGCCGTGAAGCGGGACACGTAATCCCGCAACTCCAGCCGCATCGACACGGGACCGTACAGGCGCGCCTCGGCTCCGCCGGCGATCGTGGCCACCGGGTCCGTCGTGTCCTGTACGTCCAGGCTGGCGATCGGGTCGAAGTTCAGGTGTCGAACACCGGCTCCCAACGCCACGTACGGGGCCAGCACGCCGGCTGGGCCGCGCAGCAGGAGCCGATAGCGGACCTCGGCGGTCGCGGCCAGGTAGCGGGCGTTACCGAGGTTGGTCGGGATGGGTCCCTGGAAGGCCGTCGGGATGATGTTGAGTGACGCGGGCGCGTACAGTACCTGGACGCCCGCCCCGAAGCCGTTCGGCAACCACCACCCTACCGTGCCGCCCACCATCGGGGCCGACGACACCTGAGTACCGAAGGAGCCGGGATCGGACGAGAGACGGGCCAGGGGAGCGAGGCCCCCCCCGATCACGAACGCCTCGAGTCCCCCGCGGTCGCTCCACGTGGACGGCGGCAGTGGAGCCATGGAGACCGTGTCGCCCATCGTGGCGACGGTGTCCGCCTGGGCGGACACGGGCGACGGTGCGACGGCTACCACGGCGGTGAGCAACAGTAGCGCGAGGAACCCTGAGGGGCCGGAGGGTCGGGTCATTTCAGCCTCGTTCTTCATCTCGACTATCGGAGCCGGACCACCACGATCTGTGGCGAGGTGGATACGGGCGGCGGTCCACCGCCCTGGCTGGTCAGGTGGAAGGCCAGCGCCGGCTGGGCACCATGGGCGGCGAGCTCGAAGTAGACGCTCGTGGAGGATCGCACCTCGAAGTCGACCGCGGCCGTCTCGAAGCCCAGCGAGGTCACCGCGAGCGGGTAGGCCAGCGGGAAACGGCTGCCGGACGTGGGGTTGTCGTGGAGCCCCTGGAAGATGCCGGGCAGGTCCCACGTCGTGAGCTGGTACGCGGCGTCGGCGCCCGATGGGGCCCGGTTGTCCAGGGCCAACGACACCGAGAACTGCGCCAGGATGTCGTCCCAGCGCCGGCCCGTGGTCTGCTCGATGTTGGCGATGCCCCGCTCGAGGTTGGGCCCACCCTTGGCCAGGTCACGGAAGAACGCCGCCTCTCCCGAGGGTCCGACCCGGTCGGCGAGCCATCGCAGCAGCGCCCACGCGAAGCCGCGCATCTGAAGGCTGCGGACTCCGCCGGGATCGGTCGTGGCCAGGGCCGGCGCCTCGCCCGGTTGGAGCATGTAGAACTCCAGGCGAGCGAAATCGTCCAGCTCGAAGGTGTTGAACAGGTCGAGCGTGTGGGGGTCGCCCAGGATGGCATCCCAGCCGATGTCCTGCCCGGCCTGGCGCTGCATCTCCTTGAGGCCGACGACCTCCTCGGCGATGTGAGAGAGTCCCTCACCCAGCCACACGTCCTCGACGCTGTTGAAGTCCCCACCCGCGATGACCAGCCGTTGCTCCGCGCTGATCAGGTGCTGGAGTTCGTGCGGCATCGTGTTGCGATCGCTGCGCAGGATCTGGTCCGTACGATTGGGATCGCTGTATACACCGCCGGGATCCGGCACCGGCATGTACAGCACCTCCCCCTCGTTGCTGGCGGGGCAGGTCTCCCCGTCGGGGCCCTTGAGGCCGCCGCCCTGCGCATCTCCCTTGTCCACCAGGTCGAGCGGGAGGAAGAAGCCGCCCTCGACCACGCTCGAGCCACGGGGCGTGAGCCCGTTCACCCGGGGCGTGAGCAGGATGATGATCCGGCCGTTACCGTCCAGATCAGCCGGCTGACCGAAGTACTCCACGTCCGTCGGGTAGTCGACGTCCTCGAACTCCGACGCGAGCTGGTCGATGGTGGCCTGGTCGAAGCCTCCGCGGGGCGCCGCCGTGTCCTGGGCCACGATGACGTGCGGCTTCACCGAGCGGACCACGGCGTGCACGGGGTCGGCGGTCGCGTCGCAGGAGACCGTCAGGTCCGGGCTGACCGCGAAGGACAGGCTCAGGGTGTCGCCCGGGGCCGGAGCGACGGCGAAGCGAGGCTCCTCGCTCCTGCGCAACGACAATCCGCTGCCGGAGATGCGGCGTCGGGCCAGCTCGCCCAGGGCCGATTCACGGATCCGGATGGCCGGTCCGTAGGGATCGGAGCGGCCGGTAGGCTCTCGGGACACCGCACTGCGCACCCGGACGTCGCCGGCCGCGGTGACCGTGTCCCCCGAGGTCGGCGGCGTCCTGAGGATCAGCCGAAGCGGCGTCATGCCTTCGGCCGACTGGTCGGCGTTCCCCGCCAGGACCAGGTAGCTCGAGGCGCTGTCCGAGGCGGGAAGCTGCAGGCAGTCCAGTGCCCCCTGCCCGGACAGCGTCGTGGACTGTCCCGGGGCCAGGTCGAGCTGCGTCCCCGAGGGTGTGAGGAGCACGAGCTCGCCGTTGGTCGGCTGGCCCGAGACGAGGGCGCGGACGCCGACGTGGCGCGAAGGCAGACAGCGGTCGGTGAAGGTGGGGACCTGGAAGCGCACTCGGCCCGGCTCGACCGCCAGCACCTGCGCCGACGCACCCTCGACCCGGACGTCCACCGCCGACGTGACCGTCCCGAAGCCGCTCCCGTAAAGGGTGGCGTCCTGGCCGGGTCGAAGCGGCGCCGGGCGCACCGAGTCGACGCGGGCGGCGCTCTGCAGCGAGGTCACCGCCCGGGCCGCGAAGGTCGCCGTGTCCGTCTTCACCCCGCCCGTGGCGTAGGCCTGCACGGAGTAGTCGCCCGCGGTCCCACCCAGCGTCAGGAGGTTCTGCGTGTGGCCGTCGGTGCCCGTGAAGGTGGTGTCCGACGTGAGCCGACCGCCGCCAGGACCCTGGTGGATCTCCCATACGATCCGCACGCCTCCGGCCGGCGAGCCCGAGGGCGTGGCGGCGGCCAGCGTGAAGGGCAGGGCGAGCTGCGTCCCGACCTCCGCGCTCTGGGCGTCGCCGGCGGCAGCCGACACGTGCACCTGCCCGGCAGGCACGGTGAGGACCTTGAACTCCAGTGGGGCGACCTGCGAGGCGCTCGGTATGTCGACCCGGACGACGCTCTCACCCAGGTCGGAGCTCGCATCGAACGTCCCCTCGGCCACGCCGTGCGCGTCGGAGACGGCGAGGCCGGTGGGGACCTGACCGGGGCCCGACATGAGTGCGAAGCGGACCGGTACGCCCTCGACCGCATCGCCCAGGGAGCTGACCACCCGCACGCCGAGCGGTGGATCCAGCGTCGTCCCGACCGTGACGGAGTCGGCCTTGATCGACACCCGTTCCAGACGGGCCGGAGAGGGCGTCACGTCCGTCGCGCCGTCGCCACCGCACCCCGCGAGCGCCAGAACGCAGCCCGCCGCGAGCGTGGCGAGCACGACACGCGCAAAGGGACGACTCGGGTTTCGCCGGCGCGAAAGCCCGACCGCGCCCGGGTCGCGAATGGACCCGGACCGATACAAGGTGCGGCGTTGGAGGATACTCACCATGAAAGGCTCGGCTCGCCACCTCCGTGGCCCGGTGTACGACTCCACGCGCGGCGGCGCAGGGTAAAGCCGTGCTGCACGGCCGGGACCCGATGCGACGTCGCCCGAAAACGTGCTCACCAAAATACAGCGCGCTGCCGCGCTCCGGTAGGTCGGTTCGTTCCGAATCCCCGCATGGCCCGTGCCCAGAAGACGCGCGGCGGAGCACGTCGGAAACTCCGGCGGCCCTGCGCGGTAAGATAGGACGGAGGGAGATGGGGTCGCGGGCCGGCCGGGCACCACGCATGGCGTGGTCCGCGCGGTGCGGCTCGAGGAAAGTCCGGGCTCCACAGGGTACGGTGCCGGGGAAATCCCGGGCGTCGAGAGGCGACGGACAGTGTCACAGAGAACAGACCGCCGATGGCGGCGCGCTCGGGCCCAAGGCTCCGACCGTCGCACAGGCAAGGGTGAAACGGTGGGGTAAGAGCCCACCGCGCGCGCCGGTGACGGCCGCGGCACGACAAACCCCACCGGGAGCAAGGCCGAGCAGGGGCGAGCGGCGACCCGCCGCATCGAGCCCCGGGTAGGCCGCACGAGCCACCGGGAGACCGGCGGCCCAGACAGATGACCCCCCGGACCTTCGGGTCCGGCACAGAACCCGGCTTACCTCCCTCCATCGACGGCCGGTCTCGCACCCCGACAGGGGTCGCGGGCCGGCCGTCGTTCGTCCGGATCGCCGGTCGGTCGTCCCGGGGCGGCTTGAGCGGGGGAGTCGCGCCGGGTACCTTCGCGGCCGGGCACGCGCCCGCCGCGGACCGATCGACCGGCGGTCGGGCCCGGGTTGCCATCCGCCAGGGAGAGCGACGAGCCGTGCACTCCGACAGCGTCCGCTTCGATTTCGAGGAGCGCGTCCTCGACAACGGGCTCCGGGTGATCCTCCACCAGGACCGCTCGACGCCCGTCGTGGCCGTGCACCTCATGTACCACGTCGGCTCCAAGAACGAACGTCCGGGCCGCACCGGCTTCGCGCACCTGTTCGAGCACCTTCTCTTCCAGGGATCGGGGCACATCCCCAAGGGCGAGCACTTTCGGCTCATCCAGCGGGCCGGTGGGACCCTCAACGGATCCACCTGGTTCGACCGGACCAACTACTTCGAGGTGCTCCCTTCCAACGAGCTCGACCTGGCCCTGTGGCTGGAGTCGGACCGGATGGGCTTCTTCGACGAGGCCATCACGCAGGAGAAGCTGGACAACCAGCGCGGCGTCGTGAAGAACGAGCGACGCCAGTCCTACGAGAATCGGCCCTACGGCCTGGCGTTCGAGACGCTGCTGGAGCACGCCTACCCGGGGGGGCACCCGTACAGGCACCCGACGATCGGGTACATGGACGACCTCGACGCGGCGAGCCTCGAGGACGTTCACGACTTCTTCCGTTCCTATTACGCGCCGAACAACGCCGTCCTCGTGCTGGCCGGCGACATCGATCCCCACGAGGCGCTGGACCGGGCGCGGGCCTACTTCGGGGAGTTCCCCTCGCGGTCGGTTCCGGCGCCCCCCGCGGTGCCCAGCGTGGGGGACGAGCGCGGGGAGCGCCGCGCCGTTCTGGGCGACGCCGTGCAGGTCCCGCGCGTGTACATGCTGTTCCACGCGCCTTCGTTCAACGACGCCGACTTCGAGGCCTCCGATGTGCTGACCGGGGTGCTGGCCGAGGGAAAGAGCTCGCGGCTGCACCGCAAGCTCGTGTACGAGAGGCAGGTGGCGGCCGAGGTCCAGTGCTTCACGTGGCCGCTCGAGAGCGTCGGGATGCTGATCGTGGTCGCCACGGCGCGGCCCGGAGTCGCCGCCTCCGACCTCGAGGCGGAGGTGCTCGACGTGCTCGGACCGGTGCGCGAGGCCGGCGCGTCCGAGGACGAGCTGACCGGCGCCCGGAACCGGGCCCGAAGGTCCCTGGTGGGCCGCCTGAACAGCGTGGGGGACCGGGCCGACGCGTTCGCCGACGCGGTCATCCTCCGGGACGACCCGGAGTACGTGAACCGGGCGTTCGATCGCTACGAGGCGGTGACCGCGGACGAGGTCGCCCGAGTGGCCGCGAACGTGCTGCGGCCATCGCGTCGAACGGTCCTGCACGTGGTGCCCCGCGGCGCCGACGCCGAAGGGCGGGCCGCGTGAGCGGCGAGGCGGGCGCTGCGGGCGCATCGGCGGGGCCGGTCCACCGCTCGCGCGCGCCAGCGGCCGGGCCCCTCCGTCGCCTCACGCTGCCCGAGCTGCGGCGGTTCGAGCTCGCCAACGGTCTGCGACTCATCGTGGCCGAGGACCACCAGCTCCCGGAGGTGTCCCTGCGGCTGGTGCTCGAGGCGGGTGCCACCGTGGAGCCGAAGGGCCAGGAGGGGGTCGCCGAGCTCACGGGCCGTCTGCTGACGGAGGGCGCGGCGGGACGGAGCGCCGGCGAGGTGGCCAGCTGGCTCGATCGGCTGGGCGCCGGCTTCTCGGTATCGGCCGGCTACGACGTATCGATCCTCAGCCTGCACACGCTGAGCGACGTGCTCGAGGGGGCCCTGGACTTCCTGGCGGCCGTGGCCCGACACCCTTCCTTCGAGCTGGCCGAAGTGGAGCGGGTGCGCGGGGAGCGACTGGACGAGATCGACCGGGATCTGGATCGACCCGAGGTGGTGGCCGACAACGCGCTCATCCATGCCGTCTACGGCGGACATCGCTACGGGACGCCGGCGGCGGGGGGCCGGCCCACGGTGGAGAGGTTGGGGCGCGAGCAGGTGACGGCTTTCCACCAGCGGCGGTACGGGCCGTCCGGTGCGGCGCTGGTGGCGTGCGGGGCGGTGGACGCCGCTGCCCTGCGAGATGCGGTGGAAGCGCGCTTCGGGGACTGGACGGCCGGCGAGGCGTCCCCTTCGAGCGGCGCGTCCGGGACCATCGGCGCCCCCGTTCCCGGTTCGGTGCTGCTCGTCGATCGGCCGTCGAGCGCCCAGGCCGAGATCCGCCTGGGGACGGTCGGCGCCGCCTACGGTGACGCGGCCTTCTTCGAGCTCCTGATCGGCAACGCGATCCTCGGCGGCCTGTTCAACTCCCGCGTGAACATGAACCTCCGGGAGGAGAGGGGCTGGACTTACGGGGCGCGCACCAGCTTCCACTTCCGTCGCGAGGCGGGTCCGTTCGTCGGCCAGACGGCCGTGGAGACCGGAGTGGCGGCGGAGGCCCTGTCCGAGTTCCTCCGGGAGACGGTGCAGCTGCTCGAGGAGGCGCCCGGCGAGGACGAGATGGAGCTGGCCCGGAACTCCCTCGTCCTGTCGCTCCCGCGTCAGTTCGAGACCCCGAGCCAGGTCAGCTCCAAGCTGGTGACGCAGGTCGTGTACGATCTGCCGGATGACTACTGGGCGCGCTACCGGGCCCGGATCGAAGGCGTCAGCCCGTCCGGGGTGCTCGAGGCGCTGCGAGCGCACCTCGATCCTGCCACAATGGCACGGGTGATCGTCGGGGCTGCGGGAGACCTCGAGGGAGACCTGGAATCGCGCTTCGGCGAGGTCGACGTGCGGGCCGGCCCAGGCCGGGCTTGACTTTCGGGACTTTTTCGGTTACCGTGCTTGCCGGTGACGAGGATGACCGGGTGGGGTTGAGGCCGGAGTGCAGGATCGGGAGTCGCCAGCTGTTCAAGGGGCGGCTCCTTCAGCTATGTGTGGATCGGGTGCGTCTCCCGGACGGTGGCGAGGCCGAGCGGGAGGTGGTCCACCATCCCGGCGCGGCAGCCGTCGTGCCGGTCGAGGACCCGGGAACCACGCCTCGCGTGCACCTGTTACGGCAATACAGGCATGCGGTGGGCAGCGTCCTCTGGGAGGTTCCGGCCGGAATCCTGGAGCCCGGGGAATCGCCCGAGACGTGTGCGCGGCGGGAGCTGCGCGAGGAGGCGGGACTCCTGGCCGGGCGGTGGACGCGGCTCGCGGCGATCCACACGAGCCCGGGCTTCTGCGACGAGAAGATCGAGCTGTTCCTGGCGACCGACCTGCGGCGCACGGACCCCGATCCGGAGCCGGGGGAGCAGTTGGAGCCGCACGTGGTGACCCTGTCGCG
>Ga0315556_1000854_pt1 | contig 18994 bp, 16 predicted proteins | sample SalMarSW160310MG_FD_202112 | JGI IMG/M metagenome (GOLD analysis project Ga0315556, IMG submission 202112) | Salt marsh sediment microbial communities from the Plum Island Ecosystem LTER, Massachusetts, United States - Salt Marsh Sediment SW1603-10 ...
CCCACATGCGGGCCGCCGCCTCGGCGTAGGGTGCGGAGCTCGCAGCGAGCTCGGTGGAGGACATCACCCCCATCACCGCAGCCGCGCTCAGGAGGTAGATCGCCGCCGTCGCCACCGTACCGAGCACCGTGGCCAGCGGGATTGTACGCTCCGGGTCGCGCACCGCGTCCGCGGGGATCGTCGCGCACTCCAGCCCGAGGAAGCCCCACAGCGTAAGCGCCGCAGTCGCGGTCACCGCCGAGATCGTCGATCCCCCGCCGACCCTGAACGGCACGAAGTTTCCCGCGTCGAGCGCCAGCAGACCCAGCGTGCCGACGGCCACGAGTGGCACCACCTTGAGCACCGTCGTGACGAGCTGGAGCACCGCGGCCTCCCGGAGCCCCCAGACGTTCACCGCGGTCAGCAACCAGATGCTCGACACGGCCGCGGTCGCCGCGAGCGCCGGGGACGTGTCGAGCCTCGGGAAGAACGGCGTCAGGTAGGCGACGAAGGCGGTGGCGATCGCGGCGTTGCCGACCCAGACCGAGACCCAGTAGCCCCACGCGACCAGAAAGGCCGGTGCGTCGCCCATGGCCGCCCGGGTGTAGGCGTACGGCCCCCCCTCCGCCGGCATGATGCGGCCCAGGCGGGCGAAGACCAGCGCGAGGCAGAGGGCGCCCGCCGCGGTCAGGACCCATCCCACCAGCCCGATCGGGCCGAAGCTCCCCAGGGCCGAGGGCATGAGATAGGCCCCGGACCCCACCATGTTGCCGACGACGAGGGCCAGCGCCGTCCAGATCCCGAGGACCCTGGTCCGGCTCAACGCCCCCCCGTCCGCGCGCGCACGCCGCGCAGCGCCCCGTCGATCAGCGTGTACGCCGCGCGTCGGGATACGCCGTCCGGATCCCGCTCTCCCCAGGGCGTGGACGCGATGCCCAGGGCGGCGACCTTCGGGTTGCGGAACATCGTCTCGAGCGCCGCCGCCAGATCCGCACTCGTCGGCCCGCCCGGAACCGTGAGGGGGTGGCCCGGGACCTCGGCGGGGTCCAGGACGTCCATGTCCACGTGCACGTAGATCACGTCCGAGGTGCGGGCCAGTCGCTCGATCTGACGCCGCACGGCATCCGGGTGCCTCAGGTCTTCGGTGGTGAGGTGCTGCACGTCGGAGCGCTCGAGCGCCTCACGCTCCAACGGGTCGAGGTCGCGCACGGCGCCCATCACGATGTGGTCCGTGGGGACGGCCGGGTCCAGGCCCGACTCACGCCGCAGGCGCTGGAGCGCCATCCCGGCGGACACCGCGACCGGCATGCCTCCCAGCATCCCACTCAGCGTGGTCTCCGGGACGTTGAAGTCCCCGTGCGCGTCGATGAACACCAGCGCGACCGACTGTGGCACCTCGTCCGGCCCCGAGTGCTGGAGGCCCCCGAGCATCCCGATCACGGACGTGCAGTTGGCCAGCAACCCCACGGCGATCGCTCCCCCGCGGCGGTTCGCGGCCACGATCTCCGCGAGATGCCCGTTGGCCAGCCCCATGCGGTGCCACTCGCCGTATTCCTTCTCGTCCTCCGCCGACAGGCCCACGGCGCGCGTGGGCGAGAGCGTCACGCCCTCCGCGCGCAGTCGATCTTCCAGTCCTCCCGCGAGGAGGTAGGCCGGACCGCCGGACAGCTCCGGCACGTTGCGTGCGCCCGAGTAGGGCATGGCGGCCAGCGCGACGGCCGGCGCCGCGGAGGGCGCCTCCTGCCCCCTCGCCGCAGACGCCACGAGGAGCGCGAGCGCGGCGACCAGGAAGCCCTTCTTCGTGAGCCCGATCATCATGATGGCGGTCGCTCGCTCGGCGGTGTCGTCACGAGATCACCCGGGGCCGTGGGACCATGATGTGGGGCCGGTCGCCGAGCTTGTCGTTCAGCTCCCGGATCTTGGTGTCGAGCACGAGGTCGAGGGCGTCGATCGCCTCCTGCACCTCGCCACGAAGCTCTCCGAGGCGGCTCATCTGGGGCACCGTCGGCGGCGCCTCCACGCCCGCGATCGAACCCATCAGGGAGCGCAGCTCCTCGCTCGCTCGCGGGCGCTGGCGGTAGCCCATGCGCGGCGGCGGCCTGCGCAGGTACTCGTCGCTCACCTCCTGGACGGCGTCGTCGGCATCCTTCACCTCCTTGATGATGCCGGCGTCGTCGCCGGCCGTGGTCAGCGTCGAAGCCAGGTCGCGGAGCTGCTTCATGACGCTCTCGGCCGTCCCGATGGACTGGTTGACGCGGGTGGTCAGGTCCCGCAGCGCCACGACGGCGTCGAACTGCGCCTTGTACTGGGCATTCGTCATCTCGACGCGTGGATCGCCGCGCACGTCGAACGTGCGGGAGCGCTCCCACCCGTCGCCCTTCAACGTGGCGGTGTAGGTCCCCGGCAGCGCCGTGGGCCCGAAGCCGCCGAAGCCGAAGAACCCACCGCCACCTCCGCCCTGCTCACCGGGAATCGGCTGAGCACCTTCGAGACGCAGGTTCCAGGTGGTCTGGTTCACGCCGGCCTTCACGCCGCGTAGCGTCGAGGTGGAGACCACCTGCCCCTGCGCGTCGGCGATCTGCAAGGTGAGCGGACGGGCGGGCGCCTCCTTCGCGTAGTAGCGGATCAACGCGCCCTCGGGGGGATTCTCCGCACGCCACCGTCGCTGCCCCAGGCTGGCGTCCTTGTTGGCCATCTGCCAGCGCGTAGCCCTGCGGATCGTGAAGAGGAACGCGCCGTCGGGGTCCGCCGTCGCGTCCGGAAGCTCCTGGAGGGCCGACAGGTCGTCCAGGACGTATGCGCCCCGCCCGTGCGTGCCCACCACCAGGTCGTTGTATTCCTGCTGGACCTTGATGTCGCGGACGGACACCGGCGGGATGTTGTTGCGGATGCTCACCCACGTCTTCCCCGCGTCCCACGACCCATACATGCCACGCTCCATCCCCGCATACAGCAGGTCCGGGTTCCTGGGGTCCTCGCGCACGACCTTCACGTAGTCGTCCTGCGGCAACCCGGCGGACAGGTCCGACCACGTCTTCCCGTAGTCGCGCGTCACGTACACGTGCGGCGTGAAGTCGTCGGACCGGTGGTCGTCCACGGCCACCCAGGCGGTGCCCGCGTCGTGCCACGACGGGTCGATCTTGGAGATCCACGAGCCCCCGGGCATCCCCTTCACGTTGGGCGCCACGTTCGTCCAGGTGTCGCCGCCGTCCTGGGTGATCTGGATGTTGCCGTCGTCGGTGCCCACCCAGATCACGCCGGGCTGCACGGGCGACTCCGCGAGCGTGAAGATCGTGGTGTAGAACTCGGCCGCGGTGTTGTCGGTGTAGATCCCGCCGCCGGAGGACTGCTGCTTGGCGGGGTCGTCGGTCGTCAGGTCGGGGCTGATCACGTCCCACGAGTTGCCGTAATCGCGGCTGCGGAAGACCACGTTGCCGCCGAAGTAGACCGTGGCCGGATCGTGCGGGGAGATGGTGATGGGCGCCTCCCAGTTGAAGCGGTACCGATGGTCGACGATGGCGTCCCCCGCCGAGCCGACGATCTTCGGGTCCGGGTGAACGCGTCGGCTCGCCCCGGTGCGCGTGTCGTTCAGGATGATGTTGCCGCCCTGGCTCGCCGTGTACACGAGCCAGGGGGAGCCAGGCACGGGCACCGCGTAGAAGCCGTCACCCCCCGACAGATTGATCCAGTCGTCCTTGAGGATCCCCGGGCCGTTCAGGGAGTTGGACGGCCCGCACCAGTGGCCGTTGTCCTGGAGCCCGCCGCACACCCAGTAGGGGTCCCGGTCGTCCGGGAAGACGTCGTAGAACTGCGAGAGCGTGACGTTGTTCACGACGTCGAAGTTCTCGCCCGCGTCGAACGACAGCTGGAAGCCCCCGTCCGAGCCGCTGATGAGCCGCTTGGAGTCCATCGGGTCGATCCAGAACGACTGATGGTCGCCGTGGACATCCCGGGCGATGCGCTCGAAGGTGCGGCCCCCGTCCGTGGACTTGCTCAGCCCTCCCGAGAGCGTGTACAGCACCTCGGGGTCGTTGGGGTCGATGCGGAAGTCGGAGTAGTAGAAGGGACGGAAGTTGATGTTCGGGTCCGTGTTCACCACCCGCCACGTCTCCCCCCGGTCGTCGGAGCGCCACAGCTCGCCCTTCATGTCCGGGATCTCGGAGATCACGTACACGGTGTTGGGCTGGCTCTGGGCGACCTGGATCCCGATGCGGGCCATGGGCGCGTCGGTAAGGTGGAGCTTCTGCCAGGTGTCGCCCCCGTCCATCGACCGGTACGGCGCCGTCTCCTTGCCGCCGTCGTCGAACCGCCAAGGCCTCCTGCGGAAGGTCCATATCCCTGCGTAGAGGACGCGCGGGTTGCTCAGGTCCAGGTCGAGGTCGGAGCAGCCGGTGTCCTGATCCACGTAGAGGACCTTCTCCCAGGTGTCGCCTCCGTCGCGGGTGCGGAAGACCCCACGCTCCTCGTTCGGCCCCCACGCGTGTCCGAGCGCGCACACGTACGCCACGTCCGGGTCACGCGGGTCCACCAGGATGCGCTTGATGCGCTCGCTGTCCTCGAGACCGACGTGCGCCCAGGTGGCGCCACCGTTCGTCGATCGGTAGACGCCGTTGCCATAGGACGTCGAGTTGCGGGGATCCCCCTCGCCCGTGCCGACCCACAGCACGTTGTGGTCCGACGGCGCCACTGCCAGCGCCCCGATGGAGTACCACCCCTCGTCGTCGAAGATCTCCGCGAACGTGGTGCCTCCGTTCGTCGTCCTGAATATCCCGCCGTCGGCGCCGGAGACGTAGAACGTCTTCGGGTCACCGGGGATCCCGTCCACGTCCGTGGTCCGTCCGCCCATGTTCGTGGGTCCGATGGCGCGGAACTCCACCGCCTTCAGCGCGTCGGCGGGGGACTGGGCGAAGAGGGGGCCCGCGGCCAGAACCGTGAGCGCGGCGAGCCGGACCGCAGACCGGAGCATCGGTCTCCTCCTGCGAAGGGGGGTAGGGGTGTCGCGGCTCAGATTGGGGACCGGAATCCCACGAGACAAGCGCCCCCCGCCGCGCGAAGGCCGCCAAGACCTCCCCGCACCGGCCCCGCCCGATACTCCAACCATGGCCCGTCGGACCCCGTCGGCGTTAGTCTTCCGGCTCCTGCAACCTCCCGCCGGACGAGGAACCGAGCCGTGAAGCCTGCCCATCTGCTGTGCTCGGCGGTGTTCGTGATGGCCGCCGCGAAGCCTGCCCACGCCCAGCACGCGTGGAGCCGACTGTCCCCCGACGTCCAGATCCGACTGGCCGTGCAGGCCGCGCCCGCCGACATGCGCGAGGGTGCGACCGTGCAGGGGTACGACGCGTCCGGCGCCTTCGTGACGCTGCGCCAGGGCTCCAGCGACCTGATCTGCATGGCCCCGAACCCCACCGCGGACGGCCTCGAGGTGTCGTGCCACCACGCCGGGCTCGAGCGCTTCTTCGCCAGGGGCAGGGAGCTCACCGAACAGGGCGTCACGGGCAACGACCGGGTGCGGACGCGCTGGCAGGAGCACGACGACGGGAAGCTCCCCATCCCGTACGGCTCGGTGAACTACATCCTGACCGGCAGCGGCTTCGACGCCTCGACCGGCGAGATCACCGACCCCTATCTCCGCTGGACGATCTACACGCCGGGGGCAACGCCGGAGAGCACGGGCCTCAGCACACAGCCCAGCGCGGGCGGACCATGGCTGATGTTCCCGGGCACCGCGGGCGCCCACATCATGATCACGCCGCCGCGCGGCGGTCAGGGAGGATAGACGTGCGCGAGGCCGCGGCGGCGGGCTCCCCTGGCGGGAACCGTCCCTCGCGCCTACGGTATCTTCGAGAGTTCCAGCGACCTTCCCGCAGCCCAGGAACAGCGATGCGCCGCACCGCAGCACTTGCACTTCTCGCGGGTTCGATCGGCCTCGGCCTTCCAGCCCGCGCGACCGCCCAGCAGGCGGATGCCGGCCTGATCGCCGTCGGCCAGACGGCCCCCGACTTCGAGCTCCCCGGAGCCACTCGCTACGGCCTGCTGAAGAACCCGGTCCGTCTCAGCGACTACCGCGGCGAGACCGTCGTCCTCGCCTTCTTCTTCAAGGTCAGGACACCTGGGTGAACGGTCCAGATGACAGCGTACCGTGATCAGTACGCAAGCCTCTTTCACGACGGACGGAACGTCGTTCTCATCGGGATCTCCAACGATTCGCCGGAGGACCTGCAGTCCTGGCTGAAGGACGCGGACTTCCCCTTCCTCTTCGCGAGCAACGCCGCCGACCCCGGCTCCACGTACAGGAAGTTCGGCGGGGGCCTTCGGGAGAGCGGGTCGGTGGACAGCCGCACCGTGATCGTCATCGGCCCCGACGGCCGGGTGGCCGGCGTGATCCCCCAGTTCCGCCAGGTGGACCCGCAGGCCTACGAGGAACTGGGGGCGATGATCGACGAGGTCACGCCCCAGCCGGAGGGCGACTGAAGCCTCCGGCCGGGCGCCTCAGCCGCCCGGCCGGAGGGTGACGTTCACCGAGTCGCCGGCTCCCGGCTGGAACGTGTTCCAGCCGTCGTTCACCTCCTGGTCGAACACGTACTGGATGAGGTAGTGCCGCTCGGCATCCACCGGCGGGAAGTACACCACGCGGGAGACCGCGACGCCGTCGGTCGTCTGGTCCGGGCACTCGAAGTGCACGGAGTCGACCTGGGTCTGGACTCCGTCGGGAATCTCGAGGGCGCGCCCGTCCAGCGAGATCCGGTACTGCATGTGCTCCCAGTTGGCGCGAGCGGTCGCCTCGTCCGTCGCGATCCAGCCGACCGGGAACGCGATCCACTGGCCGACGGGCACGTCCCACGTCCAGTCCATGGTCCCCGCGCAGAAGGGATCCTTCCACAGGTCGGCAGCGAACGTGTAGACCTGCGCCCCCGCGGGGGCCGCCGCGGCGATGTCGGGAGGTGGCGCCGCCTGCGGTGTCGGTTTCTCGCCGCACCCCAGGAGCAGAAGGGGAGCGATGAGCGCTGCGTGGCGAATGAGCTTCGTCGGGTACATGACGCCTCCTCGTCTGCGGTGGTCGCCGCAGGGTCGGCGTGTGCGCCGCGGGCAGGCCCCAACGGCCGCGAAGCCAGGTGGCGCGCCGGGGTCCGGGCCCGGCGCGTGGTCCGTATATACAGTCGGATCGCCGAGCCTTCAACACCCGCCCCGCGGCTACCCGCCCAGCAGCCCCTTCACCGCCCCCTCCAGATCCTGCTCCGGGCCCACGCCGGTGTAGACGACTCTCCCGCTCGCGTCCAGAAGCACCACCACCGACGTCGTGGGTGCCTCGTAGGCGCGCACCGCGCCGCCGTCCGCGTCCCAGACGTAGGGATAGCCCGGGTCGTGCTCCCCGACGTAGCGCTTCACGCGGCGGAGGGACTGGGCGACCGCGACGGCCACGGCGACCATGGTGAGCCGATCGCCGTCCGCCGCGTGGATGCGGTCGAGCTGCGGCTGCAGCGCACGGCAGTTCTCGCACCAGGTGGCCCAGAACTCGATGAGCGCCGGCTTGCCCTTCACGTAGTCCAGCAGCTGTACCGGGTTGCCGTCCAGGTCCTCGACGGCGGCCGGCGGCGCCGCCGTTCCCACCGGGAGGGCGACGTTCTGCGCCCGGGCCCCGGACGGCATCAGGGCGAAGACGACCATCGTCACCACTACGACGAGCCCGCCCCTCCCACCCCTCGTGCTCCGTCCGGTCGCCGTCACAGGTTGTATCCCGCCTTCATGAAGTAGTACTCCGCCATCGCGATCATCAGCACCGCCGCCGCCCGCTTCACCCACACCATCCATACCCCCGAACGCGGAAGCAGGGTCAGGGTTCCCGAGAAGATCCCCACGACGACGAGCAGGGCGGTCATCCCGAGGGAGAAGACAAAGAGGTAGACGAAGCCCATGAGACCGGCGTTGGTGGCGGCCACCCAGGTGAGTACGACCGCGAAAGCCGGGGCGCCACACGGCGCCGCGACGACCCCCGAGGTGGCGCCGAGGAGGAAGACCGCCCCATAGGAGCCTCCCTCACGGCTTCCCGCCCACTGCACGAGGCGGCGCGGAGCCGGCACGGGAAGAACGTCGAGCATCGCCAGGGCGAAGAGAAGGAGGAGGTTGCCGATCGCCGCGAGCGCCCAGGGACTCGCGCTCACCGTGCCGAAGAGAGTGCCGGACATTCCGGCCAGCGCCCCGAGGACGGCGTACAGCGTGGCGAGGCCGACCGCGTAGGTGAGCGTCAGCCCGACGGTGCGCGCCCGGCTTTGTCCCTCCGTGGCGGTCCCCGCGATCACCGAGGCCGTGATCGGGATCATCGGGTAGATGCAGGGGGTGAGGCTCGTGAGCACCCCGGCGCCGAAGAGGGTGGCGAGCGCCGCGAGGGGGCTGGAGGTCAGCGAGTCGGCGAGGCCTCCCTGCGGCCCGGCCTGGGTCAGGATGTCGGTGATCATGAGCGGACAATGGGGCTCGGGACGGCGCACGTCGAGGCAGGCCTGGGAAAATATACTTGCCTCTGACAATAATCTAGATACACTTTGGCAACCATCTGTCCTTCCCCTCGAAGCGAGCTCTGCCGTGGGCGCGACGCCGGAACGCATCGAGAGCGTGCGGAGCTTCAGCCGCTTCTATACACGCCGCATCGGCCTCCTGGACGAGGGGCTGTTGCGCAGTCCCTTCTCCCTCACCGAGGCCCGGGTGATCTGGGAGCTGGCCCACCGCCCCGGGGCGACGGCCACGGAGCTGGCGACGGACCTCGGCGTGGACGCGGGATACCTGAGCCGCGTCCTCCGGGGCCTGCAGCGCCGCGAGGTCGTGGAGCGTCGGCGTGCGCCCGACGACGGGCGGAAGTTCCTCCTCACGCTGGGCCGGTCCGGCAGAAGCGCATTCCGCCGGCTGGACGCCGCTTCGCGTGCCCAGATCCAGGCGCTCCTCGCGCCACTCGGGTCGGAGGGCCAGGAGCGGCTGGTCGCCGCGATGGACACCGTGGCCACCCTCCTGAACGGGCCAGCCGACGACCGGGTGCCCTACATCCTGCGCCCGCCCGGTCCCGGAGACCTGGGCTGGGTGGTGCAGAGCCACGGTCGCATCTACGCCGAGGAGTACGGGTTCGACGAACGCTTCGAGGCGACCGCGGCGGAGATCGTCGCGGGCTTCGTCCGGAGCCGGGACGCCCGGCGCGAGCGCTGCTGGATCGCGGAGCGCGAGGGCCGCAACGTCGGCTCGGTGTTCGTGGTGAAGAAGTCCGCCGACGTCGCCCAGCTCCGGTGCCTCCTCGTGGACGCTTCGGCTCGGGGCCTCGGCATCGGGCGGCGCCTCGTCCAGGAATGCATCCGGTTCGCGCGCGAGCGCGCCTATCGGCGCATGGTGCTCTGGACGGTGGACATCCTGCACGCGGCGCGCAGGATCTACGAGACCGAGGGCTTCGCGCTGACGGCGGAAGAGCCCTTCGACGGATTCGGTCCGAGCCTGGTCTCGCAGACGTGGGGACGTGCGCTGTGAGCAGGACGCCCGTCCCCGGCGAAGAGCGCCCCTACGTGTGCGGCCACGAGCCGCGCGAGCTGGACCGCCTCGACCTCCAGGGAGCCTTCTACGCCGACATCACGCGCAGGGCACTGATCGACGCCGGTCTCAGCGAGGGGATGGGTGTGCTCGACGTCGGGTGCGGCAGCGGCGACGTCACCCTCCTGGCCTCCGGCATCGTCGGGCCCCGCGGCCACGTCACCGGTGTGGACCGTGACGCCGGGAGCGTGGAGGCGGCGCGCGCGCGGGCGGCAGCGCGCGGCGTCGGGAACGTCGGCTTCCGGGTGGAGGAGGTCGATGCACCCCGCGATCGCGCGAGCGTGGACGCCCTCGTGGGCCGCTTCGTCCTCATGCACCAGGCGGACCCCGCGACGACGCTCGCGGCCGCCGCGCGGGTCGTCCGGCCCGGGGGAGTCGTCGCCTTCGTGGAGTCCTACATGGCCGGACTCCTCGACGCGCCCCATTCGCACCCACCCTCGGAGCTCTACGACCGCTTCGTGCGATGGAAGTGCGCGGTGGTGCGCGCGGCGGGTGCGGATGTCGACGCCGGGATTCGCCTGCGCCGGACCTTCCTCGAGGCGGGTCTGCCCACGCCCGCGCTCCGCATGGAGACACGCGTCGAGGGCGGCGCGGACAGCCCCATCTACCGCTACTTCGCGGAAAGCGCGCGGAGCATGCTCCCCATGGCCCGCCGCTTCGGCCTGGACAACGTCGACGAGGACGAAATCGACGTGCTCGAGGAGATCCTCCGGAGGGAACGGATGGCGGCGGGCGGCGTGCTCGTCTCGTGGCCGCTGGTGTGCGCCTGGTGTCGTCTTCCCGCGGCGTGAAACCTCCGCCGGCGCACCTCCGTAGATAGGGGCGTGCATAACCTCACCAGGTGAGGGAGTGCCCCTCGGGGTCAGCACTCCGCGGGATTCCACGAGTCGAATCGGGACGAACCGATGAGCCCCAACGCACGCGGCCTCCTGCCCGGCACGGTCGATCTGATCATCCTGCAGACCCTTACGCAGGGCCCTCGGCACGGCTTCGCCGTCTCCCGCTCGATCCGCGCACGCTCCAAGGGCGTGCTCGAGCTGCAGGACGCGGCGCTCTACCAGGCCCTGCACCGGATGGAGGAGAGCGGGTGGGTGGAGGCGGAGTGGGGCATCTCCGAAAAGGGGAAGCGCGCGAAGTACTACCGCCTGACCCCGGCGGGCCGTCGGCAGCTCGACCGGGAGGCCGACTTCTGGCGCAGCTACGCCGGTGCGGTCGCCCGCATCCTGAGCCCCGTGCCGGACGAGGGCTGACCCGTGGGTGACGACTTCCGCCGGACGTTCCGCCTGGACCGACGATCGCGCGCCGACGCGCGCGCATCGGTGGACGAGGAGTTGGAGTTCCACGCCCGGGAGGCCGAGGAGGAGCTGGTGGAGGAGGGGTGGCCGCGGGAGGACGCGCGCCGGGAGGTGCTGCGCCGATTCGGCGACCTCGAGGCGACGCGGGCGTTCTGCCGCGGCGTGCAGACACGACGGGGACGAGAGGAGCGGAGGGCCATGTCGATGGACGAGCTGTGGTACGACGTGCGTCATGCAGTGAGGTCCGTGGTGCGGTCGCCTGGATACGCGGCGCTGGTGGTCGTGACGCTCGCGTTCGGTGTGGCGGCGAACACGACGATCTTCAGCGCGATGCGACCGTATCTGCTGAGAACGCTTCCCTACGGCTCGCCGTCCGAGCTCGTGCAGGTGAACCAGGTCAACCCGGTCACCGGCTGGGACATGGATCGCTTCTCCTATCCACAGGTCCTCGACTGGAAGGAGCGCAGCCGGGCCTTCCAGGAGGTCGGCGCGTACAGCTACGGCGTGGGGAACCTGACCGGTCTGGAGGGGCCCGAGCAGGTCCAATACAGCCATGTGACCACGAATCTCTTCGGGGGTGTGCTACGCTCGGAGCCGGTCCTCGGTCGGAACTTCAGGCCCGAGGAGGGCCGCCCGGGTGCGGACCCCGTGGTTCTGCTGAGCGACGCGCTATGGCGGAGGCGGTACGGCGCCGACCCCGGCATCCTGGGGAAGCCGATCACGCTCGACGGCGCCCAGCTGACCGTCGTGGGTGTGATGCCCACCGGCTTCATCTTCCCCTTCGGCAGCGCGCGACTGTGGGTGCCGGCCTCGGAGGACGCCACGGCCGACCGCGGTCGGATGAACCTCCAGATCGTCGGCCGGCTGAACGACCGATGGACCGCCGAGCGTGCGCGCGCGGAGCTCGCCGGCATCCAGTCGGAGCTGGCCGTGCACTACCCCGACGCGGACGGGCGCATGTCGGGCGTGACCGTGAAACCCCTGCGCGCGGCCCTCAACTTCGCGTGGGACGTACTCTCCATCTCATTCCGGATCCTGCTGGGCGCGGTGGCGTTCGTGCTCCTGATCGCGTGTCTCAACGTGGCGAGCCTGACCCTCGCGCGCGGCAGCGGGCGGGCGCGCGAGGTCGCCGTGCGTGCCGCCTTGGGGGCTCCTCGTTCGAGAATCGTGCGTCAGCTCCTGACGGAGAGCCTGGTGCTCGCGCTGGTCGGAGGCACGCTGGGCGTGCTTCTGTCCTATTGGGTGACGGGCGTCCTCGATCCCGTCCTTCCCGAGGACCTGTACCGCGTGGGACACATCGAGGTCGACGGAGCCGTGCTGGCCTTCTCCCTGCTCGTGACCCTCGCGACCCCACTCGCGTTTGGGCTGTGGCCCGCGTTGTCCGCCTCGCGCGTCGGCGTCGGGGAGGACCTGAAGGAGTCCTCGAAGAGCTCCGGCGGTGTCGCACGTTCGCGCGCGAGGAGCGCCCTCGTGGTCGCGCAGGTGGGCCTGGCCGTGGTGCTGATCACGGGAGCCACCCTCATGGTCCGCAGCCTGGCCTCCGTCCAGGACATCGATCTCGGGTTCGACGCCGAGCGCATCGTGACGGCCGAGGTCACGCTGCCCTCGACCGAATACCCGACGACGGAGGAGCGCAGCGCCTGGGTGGGGAGGGCGGTCGCGGAGCTCGAGGGTACTCCGGGCGTGGCCTCCGCCTCGGCGGTCGCGTGGCTGCCGCTGAACCACGAGATGTTCACTTGGCAGGTGGCGCCCCCGGAGATGGCCGGCGTGCCCACGGAGGAGTGGCCCCTCGCGGTCCTGAACAACACGTATCCCGGCTATTTCGAGACCATGGGCATTCCACTCATCGAAGGGAGGGCCTTCTCCGACGCGGACGGCGCCGACGGTGAGCCGGTGGCGGTCGTCAGCCGGAGCCTCGCACGGAGGCTGTGGCCCGACCAGAGCGCGGTCGGCCGGACGCTCCTGGCGGAAGAGGATCCCGAGCCGCCCGTTCGGTTCCGCGTCGTCGGCGTGGTCGGAGACGTCCGGCACGCTGACCTGTCCATGGACGCTCACGGCCTGCAGCTGTATCGCCCGATCGAACAGGCGGCTGGGCGGCGCTATTTCCTGCTGGCCCGTACGGACGGTCGGCCGGCCGAGCTCGTCGCCCCGGTGCGCGAAGCGCTGCTCGCCTCCAACCCGAACCTGCCCGCCAACGTGCGACCGATGACCGCCGTCGTGCGCGAGAACCTCCTGCAGTGGGGGATCGGCTCGGTCTTCCTCGGCACGTTCGGGACGGGCGCGCTCCTCCTCGCGATGCTCGGGATCTACGGGCTGATCGCGTACTCGGTGGCGCAGCGCCGCCGTGAGATCGGCGTGCGCATCGCGCTCGGGGCGACCCGCGGAGAGATACGACGCGTGCTGGTGCGCGACGGCGTTCGCCTCGCCCTCATCGGCGTGGCCATCGGCCTGGTCCTCGCGGTGCTCCTGGCGCGCGTCGCGTCGTCCGCGCTCTACGGCGTCAGTCCCTTCGACCCCCTCACGCTCGCCATCGTGTCGGTGCTCTTCCTGGGGGTCGCGGCGCTGGCGTCGCTGGTCCCGGCGGAGCGGGCCTCACGGACCGATCCCATCCACGTGCTGCGCGCGGAGTGAGCCCCGGGGACTCAGTCGTTCGACGAGCCGCCGCCCGAGCCCCAGTTCACCAGGATCATCGCCGGGAACTTCCCCCCGCGCTTGATGATGTTGAGCAGACCGAGCTGCAGTCCGTCGATGGTCTCTGCGTAGTTCACGATCCCGAACTGCAGGCCGCGGTAGTTGAGGCTGTGGTTCACCATCCCTACCTGTCCGCCCCGCCCCGCGTCCGCGGAGTTCACCAGACCCCACTGCAGGCCCTCGAAGCTGCCCTCGACCCGGTTCACGAGGAAGTTGTCCTGGACGCCGGTGAAGGTGCCCTCGGCGAGCCCCACGATGCCTATCTGGAAGCCCAGGAACTCTCGGGTGGTGTGGCTCACCAGCCCGATGTCCAGCCCGGTGAGCGTCGAGTTCTTGCCGTACAGGAGGCTCAGGCGGACCCCGTTGACCCCGTCTTCCTCCGGAAAGGCCTGGATCGGGGCGACCAACGAGATCTGAAACGGATGGACCTCCTGCGCCGACGCGGACCCCGCATCCACGCCCGCCCCCACCAACGCCGCCAGCAAGGCGACCAGCACGCTCTTCCTCATGTCTCCTCCTGGTTCTTCAGCATGACCAGCGCCATCGTGAAGCGCTCCGGAGCGGAGACCGCGTGGGGCTCGCCCCCCGGGAGCAGGATCGCCTCGCCCTCCCCGACCGTGTGGACGCCACCCAGCACCGTGATCTCCGCACGTCCGTCCAGCACGACCACCAGCGCGTCGTGCGGTGTGGTATGCTCGCTCAACCCCTCGCCCCGGTCAAAGGCGAAGAGCGTCACCGAGCCCGAGCGGTTCTTCACGAGCTGCCGGCTCACGACCGATCCGTCCTGGTAGTCGACCAGGTCTTCGAGGCGGATCACCTCACCGCCGCGCACATCCACCGTGCTCCTCCTGTTGGCTTCGACCTCGCACGCATGACTCTCGCGAAGCGCTCCACGCGACACCAGGCCTCCTTGACACCGCGCAGGTCGGCCCCGAGGGTTGCGCCATGCTCTCGACCGCGGCCGCCCGCGCCCTCCTCCTCTCGGCCTCGCTGGCGTTCGGCCTCGGACGCGGCGCCGCCGCACCCGCCGACGCCCCCGGCGGTCCAATCCAGGAGACGGGGCGCGCCCTCGCGGAAGAGCTCGGCTGCGGCGGATGTCACGCGGGGATGCCCGGACCGGACCTCGTGCGCCGCCGGGCCCCCGTCCTCGGCCCGGGCGCGCAGCCGCTCTCCCCCGAGTTCGTCTTCACCTACCTGGGCGACCCCGTACGCCGACGCGCCGACATCGGTGCGTCGCGCATGCCCGACTTCCGCCTCGACGAGGCCGAGCGCGTCGCCCTCGCGGAGTTCCTGGGCGCGGCGTCGGCGGAGTCCGCAGGTGCCTTCGCGGCGGCGAAGGGGCGTCACCCGGAGGTGGGCGCCGACCTCGGCCGGCGCACGTTCGGCGTCCTCGGCTGTGCCGGCTGTCACGCCGGCATCGAGGGCGCGGCGCCCATCGCGGCGCCCGACCTGTCCCGAGAGGGCGTCCGCGTCACCGCGGCGTGGCTGAACGGGTTCGTCGCGCACCCCGCGCCTGTCCGGGGAGACGGACACCCGACGCTGGGCGGCGCGCGCATGCCCGACTTTCGGCTCGGTGAGTCCGAAGCGGCGGCCCTCTCGTCCTACGTCCAGGCCCTCGGGCGGCGCTTCGCGACGCTGGACACGACCGCGCTCACCCCGTTCGAGGCCGACCGCACCCGCCGACTGCTCGAGGACCGGCTGGCGTGCCTCGGGTGTCACCGCATCGGGGGGGAAGGCGGGGGGATCGGGCCCCCACTCGACGGGCTGGCCGAGCGGCTCGATCCACCCTTCGTCCTGGAGATGATCCTCGACCCCCAGCGCGCCGCGCCCGGCAGTCCGATGCCGCGCCAGCCGATGCCGCCGCACGAGGCTTCCCGCCTCGCCCGCTACCTGCTGGAGCTGGGGGGTGCGCGCGAGGCTCCGGCGCGCAGGTCGCTCGCCGATCCCGGGCACCCCGCATGGACGGCGGCCGGGGACACGACACGGGGCGCGGCGCTCTACGCGCGCCACTGCGCCGCCTGCCACGGCCCGGAAGGCAGGGCCGACGGGTGGAACGCGCCGAGCCTCCCCGTGCCCCCGGCCGCGCACGCCGACTCCGCGCGCATGTCGGCGCGTGCCGACGACACGCTGTTCGACGGGATCTGGGCGGGTGCCTGGGTACTGGACGGCAGCCCGCGCATGCCGGCTTTCGGCGGGCTCCTGAGCGCGGAGGACGTCCGAGTGCTGGTGGGCTGGATCCGCAGGCTGTGCGCCTGCAGCGGTCCGCCATGGTCTCGCGACGGACGGGGAGGAGGTCGGTGAGGGCCCCTCGGGTCGCGGCGGCCGCTTCGGCCGTGCTGGTGGCGGTCGTCGGCTGCGGCCGGGAGGTGGCCGAGTCACCGGGCGGACTGCTTCCCTTCCCCGACCCGGAACCGGTCCCCGAGGCCACCGTGTCGCGCGCCGACTTCGTCGGCTCGGAAGCGTGTGCCGCATGCCACGCCGAGCAGTACGGCGCGTGGGCCGGCTCCACGCACGGGACGGCCGGGGGGGAGCCGGGTCCGGACGTCGTCATCGCCCCCTTCGACGGCACGGCGATCCGCTTCGCCGACGCCGTCGTGGTGCCGAGGGTGCGTTCGGGTGCCTACGAGTTCGTCGTGCGCCAGGAGCACTTCCCCGAGCAGGTGTTCCGCGTGGCGGGGGTCATCGGACGCGGCCACATGCGGGGCGGGGGGACGCAGGGCTTCCTTACGCGGACGGACGACGGCACGGAGCGTTTCCTCCCGTGGGACTGGTCCCGCAACGAGCGCACATGGTTCTGCAACACGGGCAGCCGGCTGAACCGGGGATGGATCCCGATCGGGCGGGACATGCGCCTCGCCGACTGCGGCGACTGGCCTCCGCTGCGCCCCATCGGCACGGTGGACCGCTTCGCGAACTGCCAGGAATGCCACGGGAGCCAGATCCACACTCAGCTCGACACGGCGGCGCACGCCTACCGCACGGAGTACACGAGCCTGCGCGTGAACTGCGAGTCGTGCCACGGGCCCGCCCGCCGTCACGTCGCCTGGGCGGAGGCCGGCGCCGAGGGAGCGGACATCGGATTGGAGTCGCTCGCCTACCGCGACAAGGACGCTTCGCTCGGCGTGTGCTTCCGATGCCACGCCCTCAAGGACGTGGTGCGCGAGGGCTTCCTGCCTGGCGACAAGCTGGAGGACTACTACGCGCTGAAGTTCCCGGTGCTGGGCGACGAGCCCTGGTTCGCCGACGGCCGGGTGCGCACGTTCGCCTACCAGGCCAACCACCTCGCGAGCGCGTGCTACCTCCAGGGCCCGATGGATTGCGTGAGCTGCCACGAGCCCCACGGCCAGGGGTACTGGGATACGAACCGGGAGCCCCTCTCCTCGCCGTACGACGACGGTCAGTGCACGTCGTGCCACCCGTCGAAGCTGATCGACGTGGAGGCGCATACGCATCACGCGGCGGGATCCGAGGGGAGCCGGTGCGTGTCCTGCCACATGCCGTACCTGCAGCATCCCGAGGTCGGCCCGGAGATCCGTTTCGCGCGCTCCGACCACACGATCGCCGTCCCGCGTCCGACGTTCGACGCGGACCTCGGCATCACCGGCGCGTGCGCGCAGTGCCACCGGGACCGCACCCCGCTCGAGCTCCAGCGCGAGGCCACCGCCTGGTGGGGAGAGCTCCGCCCGCACAGGCCTCTCGTGCAGGGGCAGGTCGACGAGCTGCGCGCCCACAACGTCACGGAGGCCGCCGACCTCCTGCTGCGTCCCGACCAGGTGGACCCCCTCGTCCAGTTCAAGGCGCTGAGCCGGCTTCTGACCGGCTACCTCGCGCCGGACACCGAGCTTCCCGGGCCCGTCGTGACCCGACTCGAAGCGTTGGCCGCGAGCCCCGACCTCGACGTGCGGGCGCTCGCGCTGGCCTCGCTCCACTGGACGCGGGGCGACGATCCGGAGGTACGCCGTCTCCTGGTCGGTGCGCTCGACTCCACGTCGGACGACGCGGCCCTGCGCGGCCGCTGGGTCCTCGCGCTGGGCTTCCTCGGCGACCGCTACCGCGCCTCCGGCAACGTGGCCCGAAGCGAAGCCGGCTACCAGAAGGCGCTGCAGATTCGCCCAGGCGATCCCAAGGTCCTCGAGAACGAGGCGCTGCTGCGCTCCGGAACCGGCGACTTCATCGAGGCCGTCCGGCTGCTGCACGAGAGCCTGGGCGCGGATCCCGCGAACCCGCTGGGATGGGTGAACCTCGGCATTGCGCTGGTCGGCGCGGGCGACACCCGCGGCGCCGAGGAGGCGTACCGGCATGCCCTCGACCTCGATCCCTACGAAGCGGTCGCCTCCTACAACCTCGGCAATCTGCGCCAGCGTGCGGGCGACCTCGAAGGCGCCGCCGAGGCCTACCGGAGCGCCGTAGCGGCCGATCCGGGGCTCGGCGCCGCCCAGTTCGAGCTGGCCCGCGTCTACATCCTCCTGGACCGCCCGGACGACGCGCTGCCGCATGCGCGCCGCGCCGTGGAGTTCCGCCCCGACCACGTGCCGTCCCGCCAGATGCTCCAGGACCTGGAGCGGGCCGTCGGCGGATGAGGTGGCCAGCATGACAACGGACGAATACCTCGCGCACGACGCCCTCGCCCTCGCGGAGCGCGTGCGCGCCCACGAGGTGACGCCATCCGAGCTCCTGGACCTCGCCCTCGAGCGTCTCGCGCTCGTCAACCCCCGCCTCAACGCGGTGGTGCACCTCATGGAGGAGGACGCACGGGCCGTGGCGGCCGCAGGGCCGACGGGGCCCTTCGCCGGCGTTCCCTTCCTCGCCAAGGACCTCCTCAGCCAGTATGAGGGCCACCCGACGACCGCGGGCAGCCGCCTCCTGACCAACCTCGTCGCGGATCACGACTCCGAGCTCGTCCGGCGCATCCGGGCGGCCGGTCTCGTCGTGTTCGGCAAGACCAACCTCCCGGAATGGGGCCTGGTTCCGGTCACCGAGCCCGAGCTCTTCGGGCCCTGTCACAACCCATGGGACCTGGACAGGACGCCCGGTGGGTCGAGCGGCGGCTCGGCCGCCGCCGTCGCGGCGGGCATCGTGCCCATGGCCGGGGGGGGCGACGGCGGCGGGTCCATCCGCATCCCCGCCTCGTGCTGCGGGCTGTTCGGGCTCAAGCCGACCCGCGGGCGGACCCCGACCGGACCCGACTACGGCCTGCTGTGGCGGGGGGCCGTGGTGGAGCACGTCCTCACCCGTTCGGTGCGGGACAGCGCGGCCATGCTCGACGCGACGCACGGCCCGGACGCCGGCGCACCCTTCGAGATCCCGCCACCCACCGGCCCCTGGCTGCGGGAAGTCGATCACGAGCCGGGCCGCCTGCGCATCGCGTGGACGGCCCGACCGATGCTGCCCGCCGAGGTCGACCCCGACTGCGTGGCGGCCGTGGAGGATGCGGCCGCGCTGCTCACCGAGCTGGGCCACGACGTCGA
>Ga0315556_1000856_pt1 | contig 18977 bp, 16 predicted proteins | sample SalMarSW160310MG_FD_202112 | JGI IMG/M metagenome (GOLD analysis project Ga0315556, IMG submission 202112) | Salt marsh sediment microbial communities from the Plum Island Ecosystem LTER, Massachusetts, United States - Salt Marsh Sediment SW1603-10 ...
CCTTCATGATGAAGCCCGAGACGCCGGCGTGGGACGTACTCGACGATCTCCTCGTGGACCCGCAGGAGGTCCATGACGACGACCTTCGCTACGTCTCGCAGTCCCCACGGCGCCAGAAGGCGTGCGACGACTCGGTCGATCCCCCGGTCGAGCGGCTCCCCCCACCGATGGAACTCCGAGAAGTCGATCTGGTTGGGCTCGTCAGGGGGCGGACACGCCCTGTCCCCCAATGGAGCTAGGCCGTGTTTCCTCCTTTCGTGCCATGTAGCGCGACCGCGCGGTGCGGTAACGTGATAACAGTCCCTGGGAAGGTCCCCCGATGGTCAGGGTCATCCGTGTCGATCCTCGTCACGATGCGTGTTGGCGCGACGATGACATGTGCCTGCGCACCCGCTCCACGCGGTGCGACGGCGGATGCAAATCGCTTGTGCTTCAGGGGAGACCAGGAGTCACGATAATGACCGCATCCAAGACGTTGACGTCCAACCCACGATCTTCGACCACGCCCTCGAGAACGGCGGCGCATACGATGATGCCATCCGTCGGAAGGCGGGAGAGGGCCAGTCGGGAGAGACATCGTTCTTCGAGCTCGCCATCGAGGACCTACACATGGATGCGCAGGCACTTCGGCAGCAGCCTCGTCACCGGCGCACGCGGTTCGAGAGACGGCAGCTGATCGCGAGGCTCCATCACAGGAGCCTGGCCGGGACGGCCGACGGCGATGCGGGGGCACGATGGACGTCTCCGTACGGTGGTGGGAGGCTACGGGCTCAACCCGACCGCTGGCCGAGGGCGGGCGAACGCCCACATTGAGGTGCCGCTCGCGGCCTCGGACGGCCGCCGCGTAGGCACGCTGACGGTGATGGGTCGGGATCATCGCCCCTGGAGCACGCCGCAGCTCGCGTTCCTGCGAGCGCTTACCGTCCGACTCGTGAGCCAGGTGGATATCGGGCCCGCGGACCGGATGATGCGGACGCCACCTCCGGGCCCGGTTCCGCCCTCGAATCCACAGCTACCTTCCGAGAGGGATCGAGCCATGCACCTCGGGATGATCGGATTGGGACGGATGGGCGCGAACATGTGTCGACGGCTGATGCGGGCCGGACACGAATGCGTCGTCCACGACGTGCAGCCCGAGGCCGTCTCGCGGCTCGCGGCCGAAGGCGCGACCGCGTCGGCGTCCCTGGAAGACCTCGTCGCCAAGCTGGACCCGCCGCGCCACGTGTGGATGATGGTCCCAGCCGCTGTCGTGGGGGAGACGGTCTCGGCGGTGGCGAAGCTCCTCGAACGGGGCGACGTGCTCATCGACGGCGGCAACTCCCACTACCGGGACGACATCCTGCGCGCTGCCGAGCTCGCCCCGGCCGGGATCCACTACATGGACGTGGGCACCAGCGGGGGCGTCTGGGGACTCGAAGGGGGCTTCTGCTTGATGATCGGCGGCGACGCAGCCGTCGCGTCGCGCCTGGATCCGATCTTCGCTGCGCTCGCACCCGGTATCGATGCCGCGCCGCCCACACCCGGGAGAGCCGACGCCCCCGCCACCGCGGATCACGGCTATCTGCACTGCGGTGCCAGCGGAGCCGGACACTTCGTCAAGATGGTCCACAACGGCATCGAGTACGGCATCATGGCGGCCTATGCCGAAGGCCTGAACATCCTGCGCCACGCGAACGCCGGCAGCGTCCAGGGAACGGCCGACGCCGAGACCGCGCCGCTGGAGGACCCCGAAGCCTATCGATACCCACTCGACCTGAGCGCGGTCACCGAGGTCTGGAGACGCGGCAGCGTGATCCGGTCGTGGCTCCTCGATCTGACGGCGCACGCGTTGCTCGGGGACCCCGAGTTGTCGCGGTTCCAGGGCCGCGTTTCGGACTCCGGAGAAGGACGATGGACGCTCAAGGCCGCCATCGACACCGGCGTGCCCGCGCCCGTGCTCAGCGCCGCGCTCTACGAGCGGTTCAGCTCTCGTGGGGAAAGCGGGTTCGCCGACAAGCTCCTGTCCGCGATGCGCAGCGAGTTCGGCGGCCACGACGAGCAGGCGCCGCGGTAGCGCCGATGGCGGAGGGCGAGTTGAAGATCGAGGTCCATCCCGACGCCGACGCGGCATCCCTCCGCGCGGCCGCCTGGATCGCCCGGGCCGTCGGAGGAGCCATCCGTCACCGAGGTCGGTTCGTGTTGGGGCTCAGCGGTGGCCGCACACCCATGCAGATGCTCCGTATCCTGGCGGACGCGCCCGTGGAATGGCGAAAAGTCCACGTGGCGCAGGTCGACGAGCGCGTGGCGCCCCTCGGAAGCCCCGACCGCAACCTCACGCATCTGCACGACGCCCTGGTCCGTCGCGTGGCCCTCCCGACCACCCGGATCCATGCGATGGAGGTGGAGGACGCCGACCTGGAAGGGGCGGCCGCACGCTATGGGCAGTCGCTGGAGAGAGTGGCAGGCTCGCCACCGATCCTCGACGTCGTTCAGCTCGGGCTCGGCGCCGACGGGCACACGGCCTCGCTAGTTGCCGGCGACCCGGCGCTCGACGTCGAGGACGCCGACGTCGCCCTCTCCGGACCCTACCATGGACTACAGCGCATGACCCTGACGCTCCCGGCCCTCAATCGCGCGCGCCGCATCCTCTGGCTGGTGACCGGCGCGGACAAGGCGGACGCGTTGGCGGGCCTCGCTCGCGGAGACGCGGCGCTGCCGGCGAGCCGGATCAGACGGGAGTCGGCGCTGCTGCTGGCCGATCGCGCCGCGGCCGCCCGACTGGAGCTGCAGCCATGAAGACGAGCCCCCTGGCCGGAAAGACCGTGGCCCGCCGGAATGTTTGTCGACGTGCCACAACGGGTCACCGCCTACCACACGGGCGCCTACGACCGCTGGAAGTGCAGCGGATCCCTGATGCTCTGCAGCTCGCGGTAGTAGTATAGCGCAGTCGGGCGACGGTCTTCGAAGTTCAGGCCTTTGAGAAACTCCAGCTCTTTCGCGGTCGCGTCGCCGCTCAGGGAGGCGTCCCGGGCGAACTCCAGAAACCCCGGCTCGTCGAACGGCTGTGCGGGCGCGCGCTCGACGAACTCGAATCTCCGCACGGGCTCGGCAGTCACCTGCCGGGTCAGCACGATTTCGAGTCGGAACGTCGCCAAGTCCACGTCCCACGATGCGATCAGCGGATCCAGGAACGAGACGCAGTGGTCTTCCGACAGATGGAAGATGTCCGTATCCAGGAACTCGAGCACCATCACGCGCATCTCCTCGAAGCTGCGACCGCCGAGCTTCGCCACCATACTGAGCCAGTGGTCATTCTGCAGCTCGGCGTTGGCGATGCGCTTCACCACGTCCAGTAGCTTTTGGGTGACCACGCGCTCGAGCTCGCCGAAGGGCTGCTTCTCGAATACCGCGCGGATCTGCGGCTCCTTCCCGGGATCGCATTTCCGTAGGATCAACGCGCGGACCTGGTGGAAGAGGGGCGCGGGTTCGTCCTCCAGAGCCCGCTTCAACGCGCCCTTCCGCTGCGAGTCGGCGACCCTCGCCAGCTCCCCGGCCGGCAGCTTCAGGAGGTGGTCCATCCGGTCGTAGATGTCCGTCCGGCCCGGCGCGGGGGGTGCCTTCTTGCGCGTCAGCAGCTGCGAGATGTAGGACTCGGTGACCTGGGCGGCCCTCGCGAGATCCTTCTGCTCCAATCCCAGCTGCTCGAGCCGCTGCCGGATCACGAACGACACGTCCACGGACCCCTCCTCGCCAAGCCGACGAGATTAACCAATTGAGCTAAGTATGTATCATACACACTTGATAATGTTAGTAAAGTGCGCTAGATTGCGCCAGTGGAAAGAGCCACCAGTAGTCATCGCAGGTTCATGTTGGTTGTCTCGGGGAGTCGCAAATGACAATGACGCTTACGAAGCTCAGTCCCATGTGGCCGGTCATGGATGTGAACTATCCGAACCGCCTCGGCCGGCTCCTCGAACAGATGCTCGAGTCCCCGCGCCAGCGGGAGGAGAACGGCTCGCTGCTGGGGCAGTGGATCCCTCCGGTGGACGTGGTTGAGGAGGGGGACACGATCCGGCTCGTGGCCGAGCTGCCAGGCGTGAAGGCGGAAGACGTCAAGATCTCGCTCGAGAACAACGTGTTGACGCTCCAAGGCGAGAAGAAGAGAGAGGAAGCGCGGGAGGACGACAAGGCATATCGTTTCGAGCGCGCCTACGGGATGTTCGAGCGGTCCTTCAACCTGCCGGCGACGATCGATGCGAAGAAGATCGTCGCGAAGTTCGACGCGGGTCTGTTGACGGTCCTGCTGCCGAAGGTCGAAGCCGCCAAGCCGCGGCTGATCACGGTCAAGATCGAGAAGTAGACATCGTATCGCAGCTTCGACAACGGCGGGCGGCCCACGTGGGCCGCCCGCCGTTCGCTTGTCGGGTCGACAGAGCCTCACGATGAAGCCGGCGACGCCGAGGTGGAGCGCCGCCGACTTCCCGCTCACCCGAAGGACCTGGTTCTTCGGGACGTCGAGCCTGTCGGCGACCTACCGCTTCGAGTACGGAGCCGCAACCGGGTCGCGCTTCCGTTGCCGGAACGAGGCGACGGCGCCGAAGGCCTCGTGTGCCGATGACTCACGAGCAGCCCGATCCGTTAAGTTCAGTGCATGGTCCTCACGCCCGCCGAAGAGCCCGTCGTCCTCCGCGCCGTCGAAGCGTATCGCGAAGCGCGGTTGAAGAAGAGGACGGGGCGGTTCACAGGCCTCACCGCCGACCAGATCCTGGAGGAGCTGGTCCCCACGCCCGTCCGGTGGGCCAAGCTCGCTTCATTCGTCATCGAGCAGGTCGAAAGGCCCCCGGGTTCCCCCTTCTCGTGACGTCAGCGACTACGCGCCGTGACGGCGCTCACTCCCCCAGCTCCCCGAGCCGCGCGTCCACGTCCCGCAACACCTCCTCGAGCGCCTCCTGACTGATCACGCCGCGGTGATAGGCGTCCAGCGCGTACTCCTTCTCCACCACCATCAGGTGCCGAGATGCGCGGCGGGCCTCCTCGTCGCGTAGCTCGCTGCGTTCCAGGTGCATGCCCCGCATCGACTCCTCCGCGGCCTGGACGCGCGCTTCGTACTGCGCCCGCAGTTGCTCGAGCACGTCCGGATGGGCGTATCGCTTGCGACGCATCTCCGCGAGCTCCCCGAGGGCGGCGTCGGCGGCCTGCAGCTCGCCACGCGCCACTTCGTACTGCACGCGCTCCCGCTGCGGGCTCCCGATGCCCAGCATGCGCAGCAGCGGCGCCATCGTGAGGCCGTTGACGAGGATCGTGAGCACGACCACGCCGAAGGTGATGGTGATGATCAGCTCGCGATGCGGCGCGTCGAATATCGACAGGCTGAGGGCGAGCACCATGGAGATGCCCCCCCGCAGGCCGCCCCAGGTGAGCACGGCGGTCCACGCGACGGGGATGCGACGATCGCCGCGCAGCACCACCGAGACCAGCAGCATCACGATGGCCCGGGAGGCCATGACAGCGACGTAGGCCACCAGGATGGGCAGCCATGACGTGAACAGCGCCGTGATCCGCACCTCGAACCCGATCAGCAGGAAGACGACCGAGTTGAGGCCGAATGCGACGTACTCCCAGAACGTCTCGACCGCGACGCGTGTGGAGGGAGACATGCCAGTACGGGCAGCGTAGTTGCCGCACAGCATCCCGGCCACCACGGTGGCGATCACGCCGGAGGAGTGGAGCTGTTCCGCGCCCACGAACGAGCCGTACGCCGCGATGGTCGTCAGCGTGATCTCGATCATCGGATCGTCCACGCGCTGGATCACGTGGCTCACCGCCAGGCCCACGACCCCACCCACCAGAGCGCCCGCGCCCACGATCGCCACGAAGTCCAGGATCATCCCGGCGGGTGTGAGCACGTCCCCTGCCACGAACGCCAGGGCCAGGGTGAAGAAGACCACGGCGGTGCCGTCGTTGAGGAGGCTCTCCCCTTCGATGAGCACGGCCAGCCGGCGAGGCACGCCGAGGCTCTTGAACAGCGCCACCACGGCAATCGGGTCCGTGGCGGCGATGAGCGCGCCGAACACGAGCGCGTCGCGCCAGCCGAAGGCACTCTGCAGGTCGAGCGCTGCGGTCGCAGGCACGAGCAGCAGCACCGTGAGCGCGATGGCGGCCATCACCCCCGGCACCGCCAGTGCCGCGATCGGCACGCGATTGCGCCAGAAGTCCCGGAACTGGAGGTGGTAAGCAGCCTCGAAGAGCAGTCCGGGCAGGAAGAGCGCGAAGAGCAGCTCCTTGGTCAGGCGCGGCGGGCTGAGCACCTCCAGCCAGCCCAGCACCAGTCCGGCGATGACCAGAGCCACCGTGTACGGGATCCGCAGTCGCCTGGCCGCGATGGCCACCGTGGTGGCCACGACGAACAGCAGAATGAAGACGGTCTCGGTGTGCATGGGGAGCAAAGTAAGGCCGCGCGGCCCCGATGGGACGCCTTTGAATGAGCGTAGCGGACATGGGAAGCCGCGCGCTAGCTTCTCCGGGTCGTCCCGCTCCAGCCCACGACCCAGGTCCTCAGGGAGGGCTATTCATGCGTCCCACGCCGCGATATGGCTCCAGGGGTGACGCCGTCGTGGAGCTTCAGAAGGGCCTGAACATGCTCGCGTCCAACGTGACGCTGACGGAAGAGAACTTCATCGACCCGTCGACCAAGGCATGGACACAGGAGCCCTGGATCGACAATCCCGCCGAGAAGCGGAAGAGCTGGTGCGGGCTCTTCTGCGTATACTGCTACCGGAAGGCAGACATCAGGCATGCGGACATCGGCGTCGTCGCGCGCAAGAACCACCACTTCCTGATCGAGAGCGTGGACGGGAGCGGGCCGGCCCCGGGTCTGACGACCATCGACGGGAACCAGTGGTGGGGCCGGATCCTCAGAGTACCCAACGCCTCGACGCCGGCCCACCGCGTGCTGCTGGACAACTTCAACTACTACTCGATCACCTGAGGAGCACGTTGCCGCCGGGCGGTTGAGCTCCGCCGATCCGCCCGGGGCTTCACACGAGCTTGAGCATCGAATCGGATCCGCGTCGGGCGCCGCCGCGCAGTGGGCTCCGTGCGTGGCCGGCCGGCCTGTGGCGCCACAAGAGCACGGTCATCGCCGTGCTCTCCCTCGTCGCCATCCTCCTGCACCTGGTACTGCGCTTCGGCCTTCACACCCCTCCGAGCGCGTACCGCATTCCGCTCTTCGCCACACTCGCGTTCGGGCTGCCGCTCCTCTACGACCTGCTCCGGAAGTTGCTCGCGCGGGAATTCGGCTCCGATCTGCTGGGCGGCATCTCCGTCGTCACCGCCATCCTGTTGGGCGAATACCTGGCCGGCTCGATCATCGTCCTGATGCTCTCCGGCGGCGAAGCGCTGGAGAGCTACGCGTTGCGCAGCGCCTCCTCGGTGCTGGCTGCGCTGGCCAAGCGGATGCCCTCGATCGCGCATCGTAAGCGCGGACCGGACATGGTCGACGTCGCGCTGGAGGAGATCGAGGTGGACGACGTCCTCGTGATCCATCCGCACGAGATCTGTCCGGTGGACGGCGTGGTCATCGAGGGGCACGGCGTCATGGACGAATCCTACCTGACGGGCGAGCCGTTCGAGATGACCAAGACCTCCGGCTCGGTGGTGATCTCGGGTGCGATCAACGGGGAATCGGCCCTGACCATCCGCGCGACCAACCGCGCCGCCGATTCGCGCTATGCGAAGATCATGGAGGTCATGCGGGAGTCCGAAGCCACGCGACCGCGGCTCCGGCGCCTGGGGGACCGCCTGGGCGCGATCTACACTCCCGTGGCGTTGATGGTCGCTCTCGCCGCCTGGGCCGTGAGCGGACAGGCCGTGCGCTTCCTGGCAGTGCTCGTGATCGCGACGCCGTGCCCGCTGCTCCTGGGCATCCCGATCGCCATCATCGGCTCCATCTCCCTCTGCGCCAGACGGGCCATCATCGTGAAGAGCCCCGCGGTGCTCGAGCAGATCGCGGAGTGTCGAACCGCGATCTTCGACAAGACCGGAACGCTGACCTACGGCGAGCCGGAGCTGACCGAACGGGTCGTCGCCCCGGACCTGGCTTCGGCGGATGTCCTCACCCTGGTCGCGAGCGTGGAGCGCTACTCGAAACACCCGCTGGCCCGGGCGATCCTCAGGGCCGCTTCGAAGGAGGAGCTCCATCTCCCGGAGGCCACGGAGGTGAGCGAGGCGCCCGGGCAGGGGCTGCGCGGAGCGGTGGCCGGCCATCGCGTACAGATCAAGAGCCGCGGTGCGCTCACCGAGGAAGAGCTCGTGGGGATCCCGCCCCTCCCGCCGGCGGTGGGCGGACTCGAATGCGCGGTGGTGATCGACGGTCGCTACGCGGCCTTGTTCCGCTTCCGTGACGCGCCGCGCGCAGAGAGCCGCTCCTTCGTGAGCCACCTGGGGCCGAAGCATCGCATCACGCGCGTGATGATCGTGTCGGGAGATCGGGAGTCGGAGGTGCGCTACCTCGCCGACGAGGTGGGCATCACCGAGATCCACGCCCAGGCCAGCCCGGAGGAGAAGCTCGCCATCGTCCGCCGGGAGACGGCGGCCGCCAAGACGCTGTTCGTCGGAGACGGCATCAATGACGCCCCGGCCATGATGGCCGCCACGGTCGGCATGGCCATCGGCGAGAACAGCGACGTGACGGCGGAAGCGGCCGGGGTCGTCGTCATGGGCAACGCCCTCGAGAAGGTGGACGAGTTCATGCACATCAGCGGCCGCATGCGCGCCATCGCGCTCCAGAGCGCCGTGGGCGGAATGGCGCTGAGCGTCATCGGGATGGCGTTCGCGGCCACCGGTCACCTGAGCCCGGTGGGCGGCGCCCTCGCCCAGGAGGTCATCGACGTGCTGGCAGTGCTGAACGCGTTGCGGGCCGCCTGGCCGCCCAGGGTGGCCCACGACCTCTGAGGGCCGCCGTTGCGTCCCGCTCCATCCCCTCTGCAAGCTGTGTCGAATGGAATCGTGGCCGTCCCGCATCCGCAACGTGGCCGCCCTGGTCCTGGCGGCCGCGGCGCTCGTTCCGGTGCGCTCCGCCGCCCAGGACAACGGCGCGGCGGATCCCGAGTCGCTCCCCCGCCCCGAGTGGCACCTCACCCCGTCCTCGGGAATCCGCATCGACGGGCGCATGGACGAGGCCGCGTGGAAGGACGTGGAGCCCATCACCGACTTCGTACAGTCCGAGCCGGAGACGGGCGCCCCGGCCAGCGAGCGCACGGAGGTGCGCATCACGTACGACCGGAACTACCTGTACGTCGGCGCCGAGATGTTCGACTCCGATCCCGACGGCCTCGTCCTGGGTGGGCTGGAACGGGACTCGCCGGGGATCCTCTTCGAGGAGATGGACGCGTTCGGGCTCGCGCTGGACACGTTCCTGGACCGCCGGAGCTCGTTCATCTTCTTCGTGAACCCGGCGGGCGCCGTGAAGGACGGCCAGGGAACCGACGACGGCCGGGCCCGCGACTACGGGTGGGACGGCGTGGTGGACGTGCGCACCACCGTCCACGACCGGGGCTGGACCATGGAGATGGCCATCCCGTGGCGCACCCTGCGCTTCGATCCGACCCTCCCGGACCAGCGCTGGGGGATGAATGTCATGCGGCGGATCCGGCGCAAGAACGAGGTCTCCTACTGGGCCCCGCTGGACCGGCGCAACCGGATCTTCCTCATGTCCAAGGCGGGAACCGTGACAGGGATGGGACAGCTCCCGGCGGCCCGGAACCTGAGCGTCAAGCCCTTCGCGCTGGCGTCCAGCTCCAGGAACGACGCCCTGGAGATCGACCCGCGCAGCACCCACGCGGACGGCGGCGTGGACATGAAGTGGGGCATCACGCCCAGCCTCACCATGGACCTGACCTGGCGCACCGACTTCTCCCAGGTCGAGGTGGACCAGGAGCAGGTGAACCTCACGCGCTTCCCGGTCTTCTTCCCCGAGCTGCGCGAGTTCTTCCTGGAGAACTCCGGGACGTTCGCCTTCGGCGACATGGACGGGGGGCCGGGTGGGCCGCGGCTGGGCTCCTCGCTTCGTGATCTGACCCTCTTCCACTCACGGCAGATCGGGCTGCGCGGCGGGAACCCCGTGCCACTCCTCGGTGGCGCGCGCCTCACCGGGCGCGTCGGGGACTTCGAGCTGGGAATCCTCGACGTGCAGAGCAAGTCGTACGACGGCCTCCCGGCGGAGAACTTCAGCGTGGTCCGCGTGCGCCGGAGCGTCTTCCGCAACTCCGACGTGGGGTTCATCGTCACCAACCGGACCCCCACCGGCGTCACGGACGGCGCCGGGAACCTGGCCGCCGGCGTGGACGCCAACCTGCGCGTCTTCGGGGGCCTCTTCGTCAACACGTATCTGGCGGGCACCCGGACGGGGGAGGAGCGCGACCGTGCCGCCCGCCTTTCCGTCGGCTGGCGGGACCGCCTGTGGAATACCGCCGCCGCGGTCCGCCGGGTGAGCGAGAACTTCGACCCGGGCATCGGCTTCGTGCGCCGTCGCGCGATCCGCGAGAGCTACGCCACCGTGGGCATCCACCCGCGCCCCGGCATCCCCCACGTGCTGGAGGTGAACCCCTACGTGGAGACCACGTACACGACGGACCTGGGCGGGCGCCTGGAGAGCCGCGAGAGCCAGGCCGGCTTCGGAGTGAGCTTCGACGACCGGTCGTCCCTCGGATTCACCTACAGCCGGCGCTTCGAGCGCCTGGACGTGCCCTTCCCCGTGCGTCCCGGGACCTCCATCCCCGTGGGCGACTACCGCTTCGGCGAGGGGTCCGCCTCCTACCGGTCCAGCCAGGGTCACGCCCTCTCGTTCAACGCCGGGGTGTCGGGGGGCGGCTACTTCGACGGATCGCGCTTCACGCTCACCGGGGGTATCCGCTGGCAACCCGATCGCCATCTCGTACTCGACCTGGACGCCAACCACAACGCCGTGACGGCGCAGGGCGACTCCTTCAGCGCGGACCTGTACGCCGCTCGGGTGCAATACGCCGTGAGCACCACGCTCAACTTCAGCGGCTTCGTCCAGTACAACGCGGCGACCGAAGAAGTGGTGACCAACCTGCGGGCGGACCTGATCCACGCGCCCCTGAGCGACCTCTTCGTGCTCTACACGGAGCGCAGGTCCACGACGAGCATCGGCGTGATGGAGCGGTACTTCACCGTGAAGGTCACCCGACTGATGATCTTCTAAGGATCCTGTCGGGAGGGGATGGGAACGACCAGATTCCCTGCGAGTTCCGCCCTCCCTGCGCTTCCCCCGACGCGGTGACGCCCATGCGACGCTCCTGGCTGCTGGCCGCGGTGACGGCCCTTCTGCTCTCCATCCCGGCCTCCGCCCAGGAGCCGGGCACCTACCGTGCGCTCACCGTCCAGGCGGCGCCGGGCGATCTTCTCGACCTCATCGAGCTCTACAAGGAGGAGGGGGCGTTCCTGGCCGCGATGGGCGAAGAGCCCGCGCTGTGGATGCGCCACACCCAGGGCGACGTCTGGGACCTCATGCTCCTCTATCCGGTGCAGGGGCTGTCGGAGTACTTCGCTCCGGAGCGGACGCGGCGCGTCGCCGAGGGGCGCACGCCCTCCGGCCGGTCGGGCGCCGAGCTGCAGCGGGCGCTCGACGCCCGCACCGCGTGGCGCGAGGAGGTCTTCGTCCACGGACCGCCCGTCGCCGAGCTGAAGGCGGCGTGGGCCGCGGCGGGACTCTACCACGTGGAGATGTACCAGGGCCTCGCCGGAAAGCGGGCGGAGCTCGTGCAGGAGCGCCGGATGGAGAACGCGTACGCCACCGCCCTGGGCAGGAAGCCGACGAAGATCTTCACCCGCATCGCCGGGTCCGCCACGGATGGCTTCACCATCGGCTTCTACCCGGACCTGAAGGCGTACGCCAACCCTCCAGAGACGACGCGGGAGCAGCAGGAGGCTGCCGCCGTCGCGGCCGGCTTCCGGGGCGCGGACTACATCGGCGCGACGCTGCGGGAGCTCATCCTGCGGCACCACGACACGCTGGCGGTGCCGATACCCTGAGGGAGCTCCATGAAAGAAGGCGGGGGGGCGACGGCGAAGTGGCTGTCGTGCGTCACTCGACGCGCAGCGCCTCCACGGGGTCCACGCGCGCAGCCCGCAACGCGGGCACCGCCGCGGCCAGGAGCCCCACCACCAGGGTGACGGCGACCACGATGGCGTAGGTGGCCGGGTCCACGGGCTCCACCCCATAGAGGAGTCCCCGCAGAACCCGTGCCGAGGCCAGGGCGACGACCACCCCCACGGCGGCACCGCCGGCCACGACGCCGGCCGCCTGGGAGAGCACGAGACCCATGGCGGACCCCACGCCCGCGCCCAGGGCCATGCGCACGCCAAGCTCCCGCGTGCGCCGGGACACCGTGTACGACACCACCCCGTAGACACCCACCACCGCCAGGAGCGCGGCGCACGATGCGAGTCCCAGCAGGAGGGCCATGTTGAAGCGCGAGGGCGCCACCGATTCGGACAGAAGGTCTTCGATGGTGTTCACCCGTGTCACGGGCTGCTCCGGGTCCACCGCCAGGATGCGCTCCCTGATGGCCCGAACCGCAGGCCCAGCATCGCCCCGGGTGTGGACCACCACGTGCATGGCCGACAGAGGAAGCTGTGGGTAGGGAACGAACATCTCGGGGTTGGCCTGCGCCCCCAGGCCGTCGTGGCGGATGTCCCCCACCACGCCGACGATCTCCAGGCTCCCGGCCATGGGCATGTCGATCATCTGCCCGATGGGACTTCGGTTCGGGAAGTAGCGGCGTGCCACCGTCTCGTTGATGAGCACCACCTTCCGCTCGTCGGTGCCGTCGAGCCGGTCCAGCAGGCGGCCTTCCACCAGACGGATGCCCATGGCTTCGAAGTACGCCGGGAAGACACCCCGGTACTCGGCCGTGGGTCGTTGGGAGGGGGACGTGGCCTCGAGTCCCTCCACGCTGAACGGCATGTCGAACTCCACGCCGATGGGGCTCATGGGCAGGTACGACACGGCGCCCACCTCATCCACCCCGGGCAGGTTACGGAGACCCGCCATGAGCTCGGCGAAGAAGGTCTGTTGCTGGGCCGGACTTCCGTAGCGTGCCGGAGGCAGCTCGATGGCCAGCGCCACCACGTCGGTGGTGCGGAAGCCGGGATCCACGGCGGTGAGACGAACGTAGCTCCGCAGCAACAGCCCGGCCCCCACCATGAGCACCAGCGCCAGCGCCACCTCGGAGGCCACCATGAGGTTGGCCAGGCGCCGGGAGCGGCGGCCGAGGGAGGAGCCCCGGCTGGTGTCCTGGAGCACCGACGCCACGTCCGTCCTCGCCGTTCGCACCGCCGGTGCCACGCTGAAGAAGAGGCTGGAAAGCAGCGCCACGCCCGCGGTGAAGGCCACCACCGTGGGGTCGATGCCGATCTCCTCCACCCGGGGGAAGCCGTCGGGCAACACGCCCCGGAGCGCCGAGGCGCCTGCCCAAGCCAAGGCGAGCCCGGCGAGGCCGCCGCCGGCACCCAGGACGAGCCCCTCCAGGAGCGAGTCACGGATGAGGTGAGCGGGTGAGGCGCCCAACGCCGAGGCCACGGCGGCACGCTTGCCGCGCTCGGCCGACCGGACCAGGAGCAGGTTGGCCACGTTGACGCATCCGATGAGCAGCACGAGGCTCACCGCTCCGAACAGCACCCACACCGTGGCCGCCGTGTCCCCCAGGAGCTGGTCGCGGGCGGGCACCAGGGTCACCGACCACCCCTCGTTGGACTCGGGATACTGCCGGGCCAACTCCCCTGCGATGGCCTCCATCTCCGTGCGCGCGCGCTCCTCCGTCACGCCGTCACTCAGACGCCCCAAGATGTTGTACATCCGGTGGGGCCTGGAGAGGAGGTTCTCCAGATCCAATGTGAGGGGCGACCACACCTCCACGTCGGTGTCGCCGGGAGGGAAGGTGAAGCCACGGGGCATGACGCCCACCACGGTGTGGGGCTCCCCATCCAGTGGGATGGCGCTGCCCAACACCGAGGGGTCGGCGCCGAAGCGGTTCTCCCAGGCTCCATGGCTCAGGATGACCAGTCGCTCGTTGCCCCGCGCCTCCTCCTCGGCCGTGAACGTCCGACCCAGCGCGGGACGCACGCCCAGGAGGTCGAACAGCGCCGGCGACGCCTCCACGGAGGCGACGCGTCGGGGGACGCCGTCCAGGGTGAGCGTGTAGCCCCGATACCGGTACGCGGCCATCGACTCGAAGGCGTCGGAACGCTCTCGCCAATCCACGAAGGTGGCGGCGGAGGTGGCGGACTGCTCCAGACCCTGGCTGGGGTTGCTCTCCCAGACCATGAGCAGCTCCTGGGGTTCGGCGTAGGGCAGCGGCTTCAGCACGACGCCGTTCAGGACGGAGAAGATCGCGCTGTTGGCGCCGATGGCCACCGCGAGGGTCCCCACCACCAGGGCCGTGAAGCCGGGGCGCAGGGCCAGGGACCGCAGGGTCTGTTTCAGATGCGTCATTCGTCGCTCGCGTCGCGCTCCCTCCAACCTCGTGGACAGGGAAGAAGGGGCGTGGCGGGACGAGCGTCAAATCGCCGCGGTGCCGGCCGGGCGGCGCTGGTCGTCCACTCCGAGCGTGACCGGCGAACTCGAGCACCCGAGCCGAAGGCCCGGAGTGCCGGACATCGGGCGTCAGTCCGCCCGGAGCGCCTCCAGGGGGTCGGCCCTGCTCGCCCGCCTCGCGGGGATCCATGACGCCCCGATCGCGGTCAGGACGAGCACCGCGACGACGAGCAGTTGAACGGCCGCCAACGCCATGACGGCACCCTCCCAAACGATCCGCCCGGCAACGCACCGTGTCCAGAATGGCGAAGACGCCCGTGCCCGTGCCGATTCCGAGGGTCAGGATGACGACGGCGAACGCGGCGAGCCGGGGGCGGCGCCTGAAGTGGCGAAGGGCGCCGGCCAGGTCGACTGCCGCTCCGCCTCCCTCCGGGCCTGGACCGGGTCCAAGCCGAGCGCCGAACGCAAGGATGACCGATCGGGTGAGCATCTCGCTCGATGGAGTCGCCGTGCGGTAGATTCGAGCGCCCCCTCGCAGGAGAGCCCGTGAACCCGCCCGCTCCACACCGACTGTTGGTCGCCGGCGTGATCCTCGTCGTCGCCGGCTGCACGCGATCGTCTTCACCACCTGCTCAGGCTTCCGTCGACGGGATCTGGCGTTCCCGCGGATACGGCCTGGTCCTGGAGGTCGCCGGCGACTCGCTGCAGGCGTACGAGGTGACCTCCACGACCTGTCTCCCGTCGTTGGTCGGGAAGAAGGTGCCCGGGTCGGACCCGGACGCGCCGAGGTTCGACATCGACGGAGCCGGTACCGTCGAGCTCCGCCCCGACACTGCCGGCACCCGGCGCGTCTACCGCCCGGGCACCGCGTCGGACATCGTGATCGAGCCGGTCCCGGCTCGGCCCGTCACCTGCGACCGTCCCGCACCAGACACGCCCCAATCCAACTTCGAAGTCTTCACCCGCACGTGGAGCGAGCAGTACATCCTTTTCGACGAAAAGGGCATCGACTGGCAGGCCGCGGTCGAGCGGGCCCGGGCGCAGGTAACGGATGCCACGACTCCGGCCCAGCTCTTCGCGCTCCTCCGGGCTCTCATCGAGCCCTTCCACGACGCACACACGTCGCTCTTGGCACCCGAATTGGACCAGCGGTTCCAGGGGCTCCGCCCCGCGGCCGAGCGATTCGTCGCGCGCGGTCGCGACGCATTCCTCAACGAGGAGATTCCGCGCCTCACCGGCGTCACCGACCGCTACCTCGTCGGCTCGCCTCGGGAGTTCTGCAACGGCCAGGTCCAGTACGGAGTCCTGGACGAGTCGACCGGCTATCTCCGCCTGCTGTCGTTCTCCGGATACGCAGACGGACCTTTCGAGGCCGAACTGAGCGCGCTCGAAGCCGCGCTCGACACGGTGATGATCGACCTGGCTGGTCGGCAGCGGTTGGTGATCGACGTCCGGATCAATCTCGGCGGCGCCGACCCGTTGGGTCTCGCGATCGCGTCGCGGCTCACCGGCAGGGAGTACGTGGCCTACACCAAGGAAGCCCGCGCCGACCCCGACGACCGCACCCGGTGGACGCCGGGGCAGCCGAGCGTCGTTCGACCCAGTGATCGGCCGAGCTTCCACGGCGAGGTGATCGAGCTCACCGGCCCCCTCACGATCAGCGCTGGCGAAACCTTCACCCAGGCGCTCATGGGACGCGAGCCCCATGTGGTGCGCATGGGCGAGAACACACAGGGGGTATTCTCAGACGTCCTGGGCCGCCGGCTGCCCAACGGGTGGCGCTTCGGCCTCCCGAACGAGGTGTTCCGCGACTCCGAGGGGAAGACCTTCGACGGCCCTGGCATTCCGCCGGACGTCGACGTGCCGGTCTACGCGGAAAGCGATCTGCAAGCGGGGCGTGACCGAGCGCTCGAGCAGATCCTGGGCCGCGGTCGCTGAAGCCCGGCGACGGGGGGACGAGGGTAGGGCCCACGCGCACCTGCCCGGACCCGACGCTCGCAGGTGGAGGGCGCGCGCGTCACCTGCTGGCCGACCACTCGCCCGCCGCGCATCTTCGCAGCCGGTGATCAAGTACGAGACGAAATGACCTGAGGCCCCCATGACCCCGATCTCCCTTCTCAAACTCTATGGCGCCACCGCCGTCGTCTTCTTCGCCATCGACCTGGTTTGGCTCGGCGTGGTGGCGCAGGGCTTCTATCAGCGCCATCTGGGCCACCTCCTCCGCGCCGACATTCTGTGGGGGCCGGCCCTGCTCTTCTACACCCTGTACATCGCCGGCGTGCTGGTCTTCGCGGTCCTCCCCGGGCTGGACGCCAGATCCCTGACCCGAACCCTGGCACTCGGAGCGTTCCTCGGACTCGTGGCCTATGCGACGTTCGACCTGACCTCGATGGCGCTCCTCAGGGACTTCCCCCTCGTGGTGGTCGTGGTCGACCTGGTGTGGGGCATGGTGCTCACGGCATCGGTGGCGGCGGCCGCGTATGGCATCGGTCGGTGGCTCGATATTCCCTGACCCCGGATCCGTTCTACCGAGGAGGGACACGCCGCCGTAGCTTGGAGGCATGGACGGGGCAGCGCTCCAGAAAGTCGGTCCCGATGAGCTCTCGACGTGCGGCATCGGGTGCCTGGCGGACTCGGATCACATCGGCCACCGGGGCAAGGTGGCGTGGCTCCAGGCCCGCTTTGACGAGGGCCTGCGCTTCCTTCTCTTTCGCGGCGAGGACGGGAAGCCCCTCGCGTTCCTGGAGTATGTGCCGGGCGAGTCGGCGTGGCGGCCCGTGAGGGCGGACCGGTGGCTCTTCGTCCACTGTCTGTGGGTGTACGCCCGCGGGAAGAAGGTAGGAGGATTGGGTAGCCGGCTGATCGAGGCGGTCATCGACGAGGCGAGGAAGGCGAAAACCCGTGGCGTAGCCGCCATGGTCAGTGACGGGCCCTGGATGGTGGGGCGGGACATCTTCCTGAAGAACGGGTTCGACGAAGTCGCCGAGGCCGATCGGTTCCAGATGGTGGCTCACCGCCTCGAGGAGGGTGCTCCGCCTCGCTTCCGTGACATCAGCGAGAACCTCGCCCGCTACGACGATGGGCTGCATCTGGTCTTCTCGGCCCAGTGTCCCATGCTGCCGAAGTCGGTCCACGACGTATCCGAGATGGCGGCCGAACACGGCCTGGATCTCCACGTGCACGAGTTGTCGACGCCACGGGAAGCGCAGACGGAATCGCCCTCCTACTACGGCGTCTTCAATCTGGTGTGGAACGGTCGACTCCTCTCGGACCACTATGTGAGCAAGGGGAGGTTCCGGAATATCCTGCGAAAGGAGATCGGAGCCGACGTGTGAGCCCCGAGGACGTTGGCTCTGATCGCCGCCGACGTCGGCTCGGGACGGGTTGCGACCTCCCTCGCCCCGCTCGAAGTTGGCGCCATCGTCGCCAACCGCGAGGAGCCCCCATGATCCGCCCGTACGCGCGCCACCCGCAGCCCATGCCCTTGCGCCGCATCACCGCAGCCGCGGGCGTCGCGGCGCTGCTGGCCACCCTGCCCGCCCCCGCCCCCGCCCAGACCGTCCCCTCGCCGGCCGAGTTCCACGGCTACGAGTCGGGCACCCGGTACACGATCACCTCGGCGGTCGTCGGCTACTACCGTGCGCTGGCCGACGCGTCGCCGCGCGTGCAATACCGCGAGTACGGGCGGAGCGTGCAGGGGCGGCCGCTCGCGATGGTGATTGTCGGCAGCGCGTCGAACCTGGCCCGCCTGGACCAGATCCACGACGCCTACCGGACGCTCACGTCGGACACGGAGCCGATGTCGGACGCCGAGCTGGCGGGCCTCACAGAAGGCCTTCCGGCCGTCGTCTGGGTCATGATCGTCGACACGGACGAGGAGGCCGGCGTCGAGGTGCTGCAGGAGGCGGCGTGGGAGCTCGCCACCCGCGAGGACGCCTGGGCCCGGGGGGTCCGCGATGACGTGCTCGTGATCATGACGCCCCTCACCAATCCGGATTCCCACGCCCGCTACGTGACCTGGCAGGGCATCTACGACGTGGAAGGCGCGTCCATCGACCCGCTGGCGGTGGAGAACCGGCCCCACTGGGCGATGAACACCGACGGCAACGCGTGGGGCATCGACGTCAACCGGGATTTCGGCTTCTTCATCACGCCCGAGATGTCGGCGCTGGGCCGCACGATGATGGACTGGCGGCCCCCCATCCTGCTGGACGTGCACAGCGGGCCGGCGGTCATCTTCCTTCCCCCCTTCCCCCGGCCGTACCATCCGCTCTGGCCCGCCAAGGCCCCGGAGTGGTGGAACGTGTTCGCCCGCCGCGCCAACGAGCGCTTCGGCGAGAAGGGTTGGTCGTTCAGCTCGCGCAAGGACTACGAGGGCGTCGCCGGTGTGGGCTTCGGCCTGTCGTGGGCGATGCTCGGCCCCACCGTGTCGTCGTACCTC
>Ga0315556_1000858_pt1 | contig 18946 bp, 18 predicted proteins | sample SalMarSW160310MG_FD_202112 | JGI IMG/M metagenome (GOLD analysis project Ga0315556, IMG submission 202112) | Salt marsh sediment microbial communities from the Plum Island Ecosystem LTER, Massachusetts, United States - Salt Marsh Sediment SW1603-10 ...
CGTTGAACTGAAAGGTAATGAGGAGATCGAATATGACGGCGAGACACATAGCGCCGCCAATCTTTACGACGCCCTGAAGGAAGGTTATTACGGGAAATTTTGAGTGTTTCAGCCCTCAGCTGAAAGCCGACCGCTCAATAGAGGAGTTCATTTATGGCCATTAAGGTTGAAAAAAAGATTGTCAAATACGGCGTCATAAAAGAAGGCGAAAAAGCCGACTCGTCCGCCGCGACCACAAGCGAAGACGGCGCCGATACTACCAATGTCATTCATATGCATGAAAAGATCGAGCGGCCCGATATCTTGCTCGGCTCGACCTACAAGGTAAAGACCCCATTATCCGAGCATGCGCTGTACGTCACCATCAACGACGTGATACTCAACGCCGACACCCCCCACGAATTGCGCCGCCCCTTCGAAATCTTCATCAATTCGAAGAACATGGATCACTTTCAATGGATCGTCGCCCTCACCCGGATCATCTCCGCCGTGTTTCGTAAGGGCGGCGATGTCACCTTCCTGGTGGAAGAGCTCAAGGCGGTCTTCGACCCGCGGGGAGGTTACTTCAAAAAAGGTGGGAAATATATGCCATCATTGGTGGCGGAAATCGGCGATGCCATCGAAAGCCATCTGCGCATCATTGGCTTGATTAAGAATGACGGGCCGGATGAACACCAGCAAAAACTCATCGCCGAAAAACGCAGCCAGTTCGAGCAAAGCCAGCAACAACCAACCGCGAGCGAGGAAAGCTCCGGCTTCCCTGATAATGCACAGCTGTGCATCAAGTGTCACACCAAGGCTGTCATCATTATGGACGGTTGCCTGACGTGCTTGAATTGCGGCGATTCGAAGTGTGGCTAAGTATCAAGCAGGCGAAGCGACTGAAAAGGCGGCTTAGCCGCCTTTTCAGCTTCTAGAATCTTTCCCGGATTTCCCATCATTCCTTATTCTAGGCAGAGAAGACGGTTCAAAAATAAACGGGAAGCAATGACAGAAACCCTTGATTATTTCTGAGACAGAAATTCAGCAATGCGTGCCCGGTCAAACCCATCCACGCGCTTACCGTCTCCCAGCACCAGGGTTGGCGTGCTATTCACCCCCAAACGCCTCCCGATCGCTTCTTGTTCGGCGAGTCTCGCCCTGCCCGCCGCGCAATCCCGCAAACCAGTGAGGCCTATCTTACGCTCGTATACATCTGCGAATGCCACCTGCGGATCATGGGCACAGAGGATATGCACGGCCTTGGCGGCCGCAGTGGGATGCAGATTATTCAGCGGGAAAAAAAATATATAACGGGTAAGCTGCGCCTCTTTGCCCGCGACATATTTATTATAAGCCTGGCAATAAGGACATTCAGGGTCAGTAAATTCTATGATCCGCTTAGGCCCATTGCCGATCTTAAGCGCCTTATCCAATGGCAGCCCGTTTACCCCGTTGCCTTGCAGGGAAGCCAGGCGAACGGCGGTCAGCGAACGGCCATCCTTGGAATAGATCTCCCCCACGAACAACAGATTTTGCTCGGGAGAGTAATAGAGCATAGTGTCATTGGACAGGAACTCATATAAACCATCGATCGGCGCTGGGCCGAAGTCAGCAACGGGCAAATCGATAAAATTCGCCTGCAGCTTCTCCAGCGCCCTATTCACCTTGGAAGCCTTTTGGGAGGTATCATCAACGGTATGGGCGACGGCGTTGCCGCCCGCCAATACAATGACCCCCAAAATAACCACGCAGCGAACGAAGTGCATCATCAGTTAATACCGCCTAGCCCACTTACATAAAACAGTGTGCTCATCATATGGCAACGGACCAGCGCGGCGGCTATTCGCCTCCTCCTGCTTACTGAACACCCGAGAACTTCCAATAAATCATCTTGCGCGTTGATTTTATGGTGGGGATCACTCGTTGCGGCGAGACAACCCCGCTGGCGCTTCCATCTCTCTGCGCCGCACCTAGAATTACAGTCGTCGGACTGCCGTCAATCGCCACCGTCCCCATTACCGGCGAGGGCGGTAAGCCACCGCCGGTGAAGAGGGTGGATAGCGCACCGCCGCAGGAATCCTCTACTCCGATCGCTCCCGAGCCGTTGATCAGATTCACCCAGTAACCCCGCGCCTCCCCCAATGAATTCGCACAGGAGCCCAGCGTAGCGGGCACCGGCCGGTTGGTGCTGAAGGTGACCATGCCGCCGGCGATAACCGCGGACGTAACGACCTGTTCGCCAGTACCGTACTGATTCAGGTTCATGAACCATCCTTTGAAGCTTGAGCCCGGCAGCACCCCAGTGGTACTACAGTTCGAGGTCCCCGAGAAATCTTGGAAAGAGTTGACGTCATCGAGGTTGTTGGCCGTCGTCGCCGTCAAGTCGTCGAGGTACACATAAAAACGATTGAGGACCGGGGTCGTGTAAGGATACGATGTGATCAAAGGGTGTTCACGATCGCCGGTACCCAGCGCCAAATATACCTTGTTGCCGCCGGCTGGCAATAATGCGGGCGCGAACAGGAATTTTCGGCCCGCGCCGTTGGTGTAGGCGACACGATTCATTGCCCACAATGAACTACCTTGAGCTGCAAAATTCCCGGAAGGACCGCTGGTAAAATCGAGGCGATAGATATTCCCCCCGGTATCAACGGCATAGGCAACGTCAACATATCCATCATTGTTCATATCGATTACCGAGATGTCCGCCGCCACGCTGCGCATGGTACTAAACGATTTGAGCAGCGCGCCGGTGTCGGCGTCCAATACATATACGGCCGCCCCCGTAGCGGATCCGCAACCCGGACTTGCGGTATCACCGTCTTCACAGGCGTCATAACCGCCGCCGACAATCACAACAGGGGTGGTGGTGGAATAGCCCTTGATAGACGCTACGACAGGCGTAGACCAGGTCTGTCCGATGCCGCTCATACCCGTCGTGCAGCCGGTATTGTCGGTCAAGTTAGGGCAACCGGCCTTCCACTTGAATGAAGGTGCAGCCGGATTGGTGACGTCGAATGCATACAGCATACGACCGCCGCGGCGCATGGCGGGATAGATCCAGACCTTGGAATTATCGGCGTTTTGATATACCCCGAACGAGCCGTCAAAGAAATAATCCTTGCGCGTCGGCGTTGGGGTGATTCCCGCCGGCATGTTCGGATAGTAGACCAAAGGACTGTTGTTCAACAGGCGTTGCAGCTTCGAGTAGTGCTCAGGGGCCACGAACGCCCACAGCTCACGGCCGCTATCCGCGTCGATGGCGCGGAACATCCCATCGTTGGAACCGTAATAGGTGACCACCCCCGTCGTGCCGCCGTAGTCTATCGGCAATGGCCGGGAGTGTATGGAATCGCCGTGCAGGGACGGCCGTATTTCGGTGACGTTACTGTTGTAATTTTCATCGTCGACGTCATGTCCTTGGATAAAATCCACCACCGGCTGTGACAGGCCCGACGACGTCGTCGTGAAATCCGTCAGAGCCGAGCCGGACAGCGTATAGATCTTGCGGTTGACGGCCCAAGTGGGAGTGGTGTTGGTGGTGGGGGGATTGTTACCCTTGCGGATCACCTCGGCGACACCGCCTTTTTCTACGATAGGACCGTCCGGCGCGTCGGAGAAGGGATCATTGCTGCTGGTGTAGCAATTTCCTTTGGGGACGGGAATTTCGAAATACGTTGACCAGTAGCTTCCCGAATCCGTCGTCCAAAAGCTGGTGGCGCAATCCTGCGGATAACCCGTCAGGGTATTGATCGCCGAGTTACCCGCGGCATCACCGAGCTCGACCAAGCCATTGGACTTGATAAGTTGATATTGTTTCAGATTTCCCAACCAGCGTGGCGCGTCGCCCGCATCGGGACGGAACATAGGGATGAATACCTCGTTCTTATTCTGCGAACGGTTCGTAGTGTTGACCGGCAAGGCAGCCGAGGCGAAGGTTGAGTTCACACCTTGGATCTCCGCCAGAATCTGCAACAGGGCCGCGGTAATATCGGATTCACTGCCGACCTGGAAGTATCGGCCACCTCCGACCTTTGCCGCTGCCTGCAATAGATTAGAGTACTGGGTGTTATTCTGGGCGTTATATGCATCGAGCACATAGGTCACTACCGAATCGCTGGTGCTGGTGTTGCCGGGGACAGGGACGCCATGGCTATAGAGATAATGGGTCCACTCGTCGGTCCATGCGACCATCTGGTTAGTACCATAAATGGGCGTCAGCGCCGGAGCGACATCCGCTATCGATGATTGATAGGAAGAACGGCCGGTCGAACCGGTGTTGTTGGCGTTATTCGAAATATAGATGATGTAGTTTCTGCCGCAGTTGCTACTGTTTACGGGACTCTTATAGTCGTTATCGCTGGCAATGGCAAAGCCGCTGCTCAGTCCCTGTCCGGCACCCGTGGCCGTATTGGCATTTCCGGCAACGTCCACCTCGGCGTTCTGGGACACAATCCCGCTATAAGCTTTCCTAGCCGCGAAATATTTGTAGATTTCATAGAATGCTGCGGATTCGTCCTTTGCCGACATGCCGGAGAGCTTTTCCGAGGGGCTGGTTATATTGCTGGAAATGTAGCTCAGTATGTTATCCAGGGCGGTGGCATTAGCGGACACGGTGATGTCACGCGCGCCGAAGCGGATATAGCCGCCGCCGGTGCCCGGCGTCGCGCCGTTGCTGGTATCCCCGGGATATTCGCTGAGCATGGCCAACCCGACGTTCATCGGCAGACCCGCCGTACTGAGCTGGTTCACTGCCGCTTCAATCGCTGCCGCTTCCGCCTGCCCCTGATTGCCGCCGTTGTCGGGCCAATGCTGGGATGCGCGACTCCAGTTCGGCGAGTTGTCGAGAAGAATTATGACATTAGGAGCGGACGCAGCACCGCTGACCGCGGCGGCAAAGAGATCGACATCCTCCGCCCGGACCTGTGCCGATAGCAACACCGTGCAGCAGCACAATATCAGCAAAATGAATTTGGGTATCTTGATCGTTCTCATACCAGAACCTCCGCTACATATTTCAAGGACAGGCGGCGGCGACATTATCGGTAGATGTCCGCGCCGCAGCCCCCGCCGAAACCGTGCTCTGAGCACCCGAGACGAGATCCGTCGCCACTGCATTGAGCTCCCAGACGGTATTGGCGCATAGAGAAGAGCCGCTGACGCTCCCACCGACAATGCCTGTTTGATTGTTAACACCGACCGCGCAACCCAAATCGTTCGGATCCGATAAGTTCAAGGACGAATTCAAAATAGTCTGAGCCATCACGCAGGAGGGAGCGGGACTAATCGCCACCTTAACGTCATCTGTGCCGTCACCGTTGGTATCAAAGCAATCGGCATTCGTGGCGCTAGCACCGCTGCAGGTGCCGATAATGGCGCTTGCCGGTGAATTCAAGAAAGTGGTACTGCTATAAGTCTCCTCCAACACGACGCGAGCGGCATCCCGTGCCTGGCTGCGCTGCTGCATGTTGCCCACCACATTGAGGTCGTTTTTTTCCATATTGAAACTGGTCACCGCAAGCAGCGTCATCAGCACCAAAACAATCAGGCTGACTATCAGGGTGAGGCCGCGCTGCTGATGTCGGGAGGAATTCATCAGCTTCTCCGCCCGGCGGGATTGTAAAGTTTTATGGAAGTTTCAAAGACGTGCCGCTTGTACCTGTCATTGAATGGTCCTACGGTGTTGGCCGCCCCGGCGAAATTCAAGCCCAGCGTATAAGTCTTATCGTCGGGAAGGCTTGGACTTTGAGTGATATTCCGGGAAAGGATATGAATTTTCACAGCAACTGCATTCTGCCAGTTACCAACACAGGTCGGGCTTGTGGAGGAATCACAGGCATTATAGCTATTGGGATCGGTGGTAAATACATCAGGCACACCATCGCCCGAGGTATCGAGCCCATACTCTAACTGCATATTTTCTATCCCCTCGACGAGAGAGGATGTAGCGAATCCACCGCCTGTCAATTCCGCGACCTTAAGCGTTGGTATTCCATCCCCTGGATTGTCGTTATTGGCGATGAAGTAAATATGCGCCTCATAGCGATGCCAATCTGCGGGCGTGACACAGTCTCGCTGTGTCTTGTTGAGATTGGCGGCATTGGTGTCCAACGCGAAATAATCGACCGGATTCGTTGAACCCAGTTCGGTGGCACCCCCACATAAAGATGCCTGAAAATACGGTTCTCCCGCCACGACCGCATCGCAATTTGGCGCACCGACGGCGCAGGTACTAACGCGACGCACCACCAGGACATCGGTCGCGGAACGTACGTCGCTTATGCATGTCGGCACAGCTGCGGCATCGTCGACGCCCTGAATGTGCAGAGGAATGTCGGCATTTAGATTGGCGACTGTGGTCGCGCATACATCGGGGAGCGTCGTCGGCACGCTCGCGGCGGGAATGGCCGTTGGATCGAATTCCGCATAGTAACCGGCGTTACTCAGATCATCCGTGACAACTTCCATGGCATAGCGTCCGTTTTCCATCAATTGATTGGCGCGCATTATTTCATCGTGAGAGCGGCTGTTGCCGACGAAAATAGTGGTAAGACCCGCGAGCAATACCAGCCCGATGGTAAGTGCCACCATCAATTCCACGAGCGAAAATCCACATTCCCGCATATCGTAAGGACTGAAATCGTCATTGATGCTCGCCGGCAGATGGCCGGGATGGCTGCGCAGATTCGCTAATGTAATATGCGTCATGGTTTGGCGGTCGCCGTAGTTAGGAACATGTTGGAAGTCCAATTGAGACTTCCGAGGAAATAGCGCGCAGAGTATTGCTCGCCGCAACACCGGGACAAACGAGGCTTGGTGCCGCCGTGGGCTGCATACCTTGCCACATGACTGTAACGCGATAGACGCCGGGCTGACACACACCGGTAGACGTATCTACCGCCTGCACTTGAGTAATACATCCCTTGGCATCGACCATGGCCCCGACGTTAGCTCCGCCACTATTCTGCTCGGCCGCCCCTTTCAATGCGTTGCTCCACTCGCAAATATCGAGGTTAGCCCCCATCCCCGCGCAAGTCGTTGGTTGACTGTCACCGGTACCTACCGTGCCGCCGGTTACATAGCTGGCTGCGTTTGAGCCGTTGACGCTGATCCTCTGCACCATGTCAGCTAGCAATACGATGGCCTGGCCACGTTGATATGATTCCATCTCGGTAAGCTGCATTTTGCTTTGCAGGGTAGCCAGACCCAGCAGCCCAAAAGCCAGAATGATTATCGTTACCAGCACCTCTATTAGGGTGAATCCCTCTTGATAACGTGGAGCGCAAGTTCGCTTCGCTAACATGACGATGCCTTTGTATAAGGCCTGCCACTCGTATCCACGGTTACGCATCTGGCAACAGGGTTGGAATTAGTCGTGGTAATCTGTAATGAAGTCGCCCCCCCCTGCACGCGCCCATAACTGTTGTAGATGATCGTGCCGGGGCCCGATGCAATCGTAACCGTGACCCCATTCAAAGGACCATGGTCCTCCATCACGGTGCCGGTGCCGGGATTCAGTATCACCCACCCATTCTGCCAACCACCAGCCTTGGCGGATAAACTTACACTCTGGTTAAATTTGAGAGCCTCGCTCCGCGTCCTGATCAAGGCGACATAGAGATCTGTCGACGTAGTCTTAGCGCGCTCCGTCGCTGTAAGAGCGGAAAACGAAGGAATAGCGAGCATTGCCAGGATGCCGGCAATGGACATCGTTACCAGAAGCTCTGTCAATGTAAAACCGGCCGCCACGTACCGACGTGAGCCAATAGCCGATAGCTTAGGTGACTTTTCTTGCATGACATTAATGATGTTCATAATTATCACATCACCAAGAACCCGCCGGTGATTTGACGTTGGCATCGGTGATACTCAAGGTCACATCGCTGGCTTGTACCGAACCTGCAATGGGAGTCGCGGTAGCGGTAAAGGTTGGGGGCGGCCCCGCGGTGGTCGCAATCGTGATGGTGTAGTAAGGTGAAATGTCGGCCGGCGTGCTTATTCCAAGCGTTGCCGCGGAAGCCGCATAACTACGCTGGTCAAGCAAATACTGCTGCTGCCGCTGGGCGATATCCATGAGGAACGCCTGCGCTGAGGCGCGATGCCCTTTTACGATCTGACTGGTGTAGGCAGGATAGGCTATCATCGCCAATATGCCGACGATAGCAACAACGATCATCAGCTCTATCAAAGTAAACCCGTGGCTCCTGATCATGGCCCGAGTCAACATATTTTGTACATTTTTCATATTATTTCCTGCCGATAGAACAATCCGATGGCGCACATCAACACGTTGTAAAAATTCGTCAATCCTTACCCCAGACCATAAAGCCGATTATCGCCGGCTGGCTTGGCCTTAACTCGGTTCCCTGGCCTAATGAATAGCGCACAACCTCTGAAAAACTTTAGTCGTGGCACCCCTTACCGTAACCCATCAACTTGCTGATTCCAGCATAGCGATATAGAAAGCAAATACATTGATGGAATTCACACTTCTCAGGCGATCAAGGCCCGTATAGTAGCTATGTGCGGAGAACGATGCAGTCTATTCGACATAAGGAATATGTAATCTTCCAAGGGTTATAAATTTCAAGAGAGAACCGACATAATGTATGCAAGTATTACTATCTATCTAGCTGGCACCAGACAGGAATCATGGGCGTTAACAACATAATTTCCACCACAGCCCCAAAGAAAACCGGTTTATTACTGGCTGGTGGTGGTGCCCGGGCTGCTTACCAAGTAGGGATGCTCAAGGCCATCTCCACCTTGTTGCCACGCAAGGCAGGCAACCCATTTCAAGTCATTAGCGGCACATCGGCTGGAGCCATTAACGGCACAGCTCTGGCCATTTATTCCGCTAACTTTCATACGGCGGTGCACCGTTTGGTCAGCGTCTGGGAAAATTTCCATGCCGATAGGGTGTTTCGGACCGACCCATGGGGAGTTATGCTGACCGGGACGCGATGGTTGGCGGCCATGATGTTTGGTGGGCTCGGGAGGTACAATCCCCACTCCTTACTGGATCGCTCTCCCCTTTCCGAATTATTACAGACGAGACTGGCGTTCGACCGCATTCAAACCGCCATTGACGAAGGCCATTTACATGCCTTGGGGATCACATGCTCCGGTTATATTTCTGGGCAATCGGTCACTTTCTATCAAGGTTCGCCCATGATTCCGCCGTGGCGCAGGGCACGACGCATAGGCTCCCCCACCAAGATCGGCCTATCGCATATACTGGCCTCTTCAGCCATACCCCTGCTCTTCTCTGCCGTAAAAATCAACCACGAACATTACGGTGACGGGTCAATGCGACAAATCGCTCCCATTAGCCCCGCGCTGCATATGGGCGCAGATCGGGTTTTAATTGTAGGGGCGCGCAATCAGCCCTATGACCCCTCTCGCAACAAATCGGAAGACTATCCTTCCTTGGCCCAGATAGCAGGACATGTTTTGAACAGTATTTTCCTCGACTCTCTGGAAGCGGATTTGGAGCGTCTGGCGCGTGTCAACAAAACCGTCAGCCTCATCCCTTCCCATCATCTGACGGAGGGTAATACCACCCTGCGTCATGTCGATGTACTGGTAATCACCCCCAGTCAGGAGCTGGATGAAATCGCGGCCAAGCATGCCAAGTTATTACCGCACACCATACGTTTTCTGCTAAAACGGATCGGAGCCACGACGCCCAATGGCGCGAACCTTATCAGCTATTTATTGTTTGAGCAGGAATATTGCCAAGAGCTGATTTCTCTGGGATATCATGATGCGTTGGCGCGCAAGAATGAAATTCTGGAGTTTTTAGATATCACACCAATTCATAAAATCAATGACAATGCCGCCTGATTCACAAGTGATTGCGCATGTCGCGCAGGCCGAATCCCCGCAGCGGCTCATCGAATTCACGCGTGAGAGCCAGCACCTTGAACAGATCGCCCATTTCATGAGGCATCGTCAGTTTCTTTATCTGCTGCGCCCACCTCAGGCGCGTTAACTCATCATCCGCTTCACTCATAAATTCGGTAATGCCCTGCGCCATTAAAAATGCGGCCTGGGTTGTATATCCCGCCACTTTCATACCGGCGGCATAAGCCGCCTCCGCCAGTGCGGTAAATTCGACATGAGCTGTAATATCCTGCAAGCCTACAAGAATGAATGGATTGGCGTGAGCTCGGTGGCGGTAGTGGCACATCAATGTACCTCTATTGCGCTGGGGATGATAATACTCACGGCGGGGGAAACCATAGTCGATAAGCAACAGCAATCCCGCAGCCAGCGTCTCGGCCAAGCTCGCCACCCACGCCTCTGCTGCCAAGTTGATTTCTGAGATATAACCGACCGGTAAATCTTCGGCTTGTTGCAGGCCTTCTATACGCCCGCTCAATTCCGCGCTACTCGGCTCGCCTTGACACCAAGACCATTGCTCATCTCGCCGCTCAACATATAACTCCGCCGCTCCAGCCTCCGCGATGGTAAAGCAGTGCACGGGCAGGGCATCCAGCAATTCATTGGCCACAATAACTCCGCGAAAGCCCGGCTCGGGCAAGCGCTCCAGCCATATGATGCGATCCTGGATATGCGGCAGTCTATTTTTCAGCAAAGACTGTTGACGATCACGCAGATCAGCACTGAGCTCAAGGATATAATAGCGACGTGGCAAGCAGTCATCTGCCAGCAATGACTCCAGTATATCGGCGGCCATTACTCCACTTCCACCGCCCACCTCCAGCACATCACCGCCGCCCAAAGCGACCAGTACCTGCGCCACTTGCCGGGCCAGGCATCGTGAGAAGAGATGAGACCACTCGGGGGCGGTCATGAAATCTCCCTCAGCCCCCAATTTGGGAGATCCGCCGCTGTAATAACCCAGGCCCGGCGCATACAAGGCCAATTCCATGAAGCGGGCGAAGCTCAGGCGCCCGCCGTTATCCGCCATTTCTTCGGCAATCACCCGCTGCAAGCGAGCGCTGTGAGCCTGCGCGGCGGCATCGGGGAGGGGCAACCCAATCCGGGCCCCCTCAGGGGATTTAAAATCGGCGTCGTGGTTCATTAATAATTTCGTTTTTCAAGTCACTGCGCTAAAGTGGGCGCATACAACACAAGCAAACACATCATGCAGACTCTTCATACCCCGTCGGGGAAAGTAGTGCTTATCACCGGTGCGGCACATCGCGTCGGCGCCACAATTGCTCGCCATGTACACCGCTTAGGCATGAATATTATCGTACACTATCGCAACTCCCGCATGGCCGCCGAAGGCTTACAAGGCGAATTAGAGGCCGAACGCCCCAATTCCGTTCACCTTATCCAAGGTGATTTACTCGGGACATCCGGTCTAGTCGAGCTGATAAACGAAGCCCACCAATGGCAGGGCCGGCTTGATGTCCTGGTAAATAATGCTTCCAGCTTCTATCCCACGCCGGTGGCGGACGCGAACGAAACCCAGTGGGATGACCTGCTGGGCAGCAACTTAAAGGCCCCCTTCTTTCTTGCTCAAGCCGCCAGCCCTTATCTGCGCCGACAGCATGGTTGTATCGTCAATATCGTAGACATTCATGCCGAGCGACCGCTCAAGGGGCATGCAATCTACAGTATCGCCAAGGCAGGATTGGTTATGCTCACCAAGACCTTGGCTCGAGAATTGGCCCCCGAAATTCGCGTAAACGCCGTAGCGCCCGGCGCCATTCTTTGGCCGGAGTTTGGTGCCAGCGCCGAAACCCGCAAGCATATCATCGCGCAAACCGCTCTAAAACGCCAAGGCGACCCTGATGACGTAGCCAGCGCAGTAGTCTTCCTTATACAGCAAGCTGAGTATATGACTGGCCAAATACTCACGGTGGACGGCGGGCGATCACTGAGCAATTAGTTCTGCGGTATGGAAAAATGATCCATAAATAAATAGAGTGAACTACCCTACTGGACGTTCACCGATTATTTTCTTTTAATATCAGCCTCTGGAAAGAGGAAAGGGAATGTTGGAACATGGCCACCTTTCAAGGCTCAGGATTTGCGATTGATATCCCCGCGGGATGTACCGATGCCTCCGTCTATACTTTCGCCCTACCCAACGTGGATGCATTCAGCCCTTACATCATCATTCGTTTCGAGGCGGTCAAGGAACCCCTGGATCTGTCGGCATACGTAAATAAGCAACTGGAAGCGCTCGCAAGCAATACCGAGGAATTCAAGTTACTCAGTCAAAATGCCGGCAAAAGAGGGAGCTGGGGGTGCGTTGTCTCGGACTGTCAGTGGGGACCACCTAATCTCCGCATGCAACAAAAATATGTGCACTTTCTCGTGCCCGGCAAACCCTCCAAGGTTTATACCCTGTCCACGACGGATCTTGCCAAAAATCATGCGCGCTCCAGCCCGGCATTCGATCAGATGCTGCGGTCCTTTTTACCCAATAATACCCAGGTCATTTAGTATCAACCGGCCCCATGCACTCTTCTCCGCAAAAAGCCCGGGATAAGAACGCCGCGGTCACTGATTGCTAATTGGTTCTCCTCGCCTCAGCGGCGAAGAGATGCAAGCTGTAACTAACGGTACTGCGCTCGTGCAGGCGTACCTGCCACGGGACATTCATCGCCTCCGCGATCAAATGCAGATCCTCGACAGATTGAGGGTGTCCACCCGGCGTAAGCAAGGCGCGCATTAAGGCCTCACTACTGCCCTCATGGATGCCGCGCTGCGAATGCCCCCCAATCCAGCCTTCTATCTGTGTCACACCTTGCGACCAGTCATAAGGGGTTGAAAGAATAGTCGCCCCACCAGTCCGCAACAGCCTTCCCATAGCACGTAAAAAATCCAAGGGGGATGACGTGCAATCCAGCACATTCAAGCCCACGACCAAACCAAAACTCCCGGGGACAAACGGCAAGGCCAAGGCATCACATGCCCAGAAATCCACCCGCTCCCCCCCCGCGAACGACACATTGAATTCCCGCCGATCAAACACGACGCCGACCCGTCGCCGCGGGTAACGCACAATACCGTTTTGGAGCGCTCGCTGCGCTAGGCGCAACATAGCAAAATTCACGTCCACGCCCAGCACCAAACCGTCGCTACGCTCTGCTAATTCAAAGGTACTCCGCCCCAGCGCACACCCCACATCCAGTACGGGCGCCACAATGGAACTGCGCAGCAACTCGAGGCCCTGCTCAAGACAGCGCACAACGGCCCCGGGCCGCGGCGGGTTTGCAATTTCCGGATCACAAGCTTCTTTGGGATCTAAATCTCCGTAGCCATCCCACGCATAGCTGCTGATATGCTGACGCAATGAATCATAATGGGTCCCCGGCCCGATGCCGTCCCCCAATAAGGTCTCGATGGTTTCCGTAAGGTCTTCACGCCCGACAATCGCGAATTGCTGCTCCGTAAGGTAGCCGCGCAAATTAGGCATGATGATGGGGACCCCGTCAATAATGGGATACTCAAGCATGCATTCCGCAGCGCTGCAGTGAATCACCCCCTCTTCCACGATGTCGTCGTGCCCGATAAGGATTTTGGCCAAGACCAAAGGGGCAGGCACTCCCCGCTCATACAGGCAACGGGGACAGACGGGTTGCAATGCTTCGAAATGTTGCAGGCGCAAGAGGCTCTTAGCCTCCGATAAGCACTGTCGGACACCCGGGGGGCAGAATCTTCCCCGTTGGGCTGGGAATGGGCGCCACGCAAGACGAATGCAAGGTCATATCACCCACCCGCGCCGCCGGCAGCTTACCAATCAACACGGTGGTGGATCCCAAGGAAATCATGCCCGGGCCGCCGGGAACGCAACCCGGGAGCAGACAGGGTGCGGACATGTCTGTCATGCGCGCCGCCATCATCTTGCCGATCAGGACATTGGGGGCGCCCTTGACGATCGCCAGGGGCACGCCCGGATGCGGCACCGGGGTCGGAACAGGGGCGGGGGGATGGATAGGCGCATGGCAATGCGGCGCGGTTTGCAGCATTTGGTCGCCCATTCTCGCCGCCGGCTTACCCACAATCAGAGTCCTTTAGTCATTGCCTATCAGGGCCCTCGCTTGCGAGCGCCGCAGGGTTTATTGTATCTCAGCGACTGCCGTTGCCCAAGCTTTCCCCCATTGCCCTCGGCTGCAGGTCCCAAGCAGCATCTAAGTACTCTCAATATAATTGAGGCATTATCTACCCCCTATACCGAGCAACCGACTTCTGCGAAACAAACCCTAGAATCAATAGCGGAACCGACCTGATCCGAAAGCGGCTCACCGCATTTGTATGATTATTTGCCACTATCAGCACGGTAGATGGATGCCCTCCCCGGACCGACCCCGTGCTGTTTCACACTAACTCCAATACCAGCGGGGATAATGCAGCGCTGAACAACTCTGCCAAACGTAGGCTGACTCTGAATATGTTGGCGGCAAACGCAATGGGTCTACCGGCCAACACGCTGATAACCGGCGAGTTGGAACGGGCAAACTATTCCGGATCATTCCTGGGTTTTGTCTACGTCCTGAAAGAGGGCAATGACTGGAAATCCTACTGCGATGGCATCATTGCAGCGAGCTATGCCATCGCGACCCCGAACGTGTGCGCCTTAGATCAATGCATTTCTGGTATGAAGTAGCACCTGACGATAAGGGTGGCACAAGCCGGCGGCAACAAGACCTGCATTCCTCCTTCCAGCAATCGCTCCGCGCTTTCCTAGGGCCGCTGCCCAGACCCCGCGCTCTAGTACCAACTTTTAAACTTGTGCCATAATGCTGGCCATATTCGCCGACGTATAAGCAACCGAGCATCCGGACCGGTCTTGCTGACCACCCAAACTGGCATATCGCCAGCAGGATGATGCTCGGACGCCGCCGCGACCGGAATACGGTCATAAAAATCAATAAAATATAATAACTTACCGAACCAGGAGACGCGCATGGTTATGATTCCACGATGGATTCTCAGGTTATGTGGCATCATCGCATTGCTGCTGGTAAGCGGTTGTTCAATGCTCAATCTCTTTAGCTCGGCACCACGACTGGCCATCACCCTGCAAGCCTCGGCGAATGTCAATCCAAATCCGGACGGCCAGGCTTCACCCATCGTCGTACGCCTTTATGAGCTCAAATCCCTCGACGCCTTCACTGGCGAGGATTTCTTTACGCTTTATGACAATGAAAAAGCCGTCCTGGGCGAACAGCTGCTCGCCAAAGAAGAAATAGAGTTGAAGCCCGGCGAAACGCGCGAGATAGGGCATGGGTTAAACCCGGCTACCCGCTTCATGGGTGTGATCGCCGCCTACCGCGACATCGATCATGCCAAATGGCAAGCATCCTTCCCGGTCGATAAGCGTGGCAAGACAGAAACAACGATTCGCCTGGAACGGCTCGCCGTTTCAATCAGCGATAACTAATGGTTTAATAAAACTTTTTTGGGGGGTCTATGACCTGGAACAACAAGGTAGTTTGGTCCCGAGGTTTATTTCTCCGCCCGCAACATTTCCAACAACAAGACCGTCATCAACAATCCCTGATCGCCGGCTACAGCGCCGGCGTGCGCAGTTACAACTGGGGTATCTTGGAACTCAAGATTGATGAGTCACTGCTGCCGATGGGGAAGTTTGCCATTACCCATCTGCGCGGCCGCCTCCCGGACGGAACACCGGTCAACATCCCCGAGGACGATGACGCACCACAACCCCTGAACATCCCGGAAAACACCCTGGGTGTCACCGTCTTCCTCACCCTGCCCGTCAAACGTCGCGAGGCCGTGGAGGTTGCCGATGCGGACAGCCCGGAAAGCCTCGCCCGTTATCAACCCTATGAATGCGAGGTACGCGACAACAACGCGGGATCGGGGGGCACCACACCGGTCCAAGTGGGCAAGCTCCGGCTGCGCCTGATGTTGGAAACCGAATCTCTAGGACCGTATGCCTGTCTCGGCCTGGCGCGCATCGTCGAGCGACGCGCCGACAAGCAAGTGGTACTGGACAGCGAATTCATTCCCCCCGCTCTTGATTGCCATGCAGTACCGCGCCTGACCGGGCTACTGCGGGAACTCGAGGGACTCATGCGCCATCGCAGCGAGGCCTTGGCGCATCGCGTCTCGGACTCGGGACGCGGCGGCACTGCGGAGATCGCCGATTTCATGTTGCTGCAGGCAGTTAATCGTTACACCCCGCTGCTCGCCCATTTAAACGCCAGCAAGGGGCTCCACCCGGAAGCTTTCTACCAGCTGGCCTTACAGATGGCGGGAGAGATGGCCACCTTTAGCGCCAAGACCCGTCTGCCAGCAGAGTTTCCGGCATACCGTCACGATGATCTGCAAAACAGTTTTGCGCCAGTAGTGACGGAACTGCGCCGTTCCATGGGCACAGTCCTAGAACAAGCCGCCATCCCCCTGGCGCTGGAGGCTCACCGCTACGGCATTCACACCTCTACCATTACGGATCACAACCTCATCGGCAAGGCCTTCTTCGTTTTGGCGGTCAACGCCAATATTTCCACCGAGGAGTTGCGCACACGGTTTCCTTTGCAGGTTAAGGTGGGGCCGGTGGAAAAGATTCGCGAAATGGTCAATCTCTCATTGCCCGGAATCAGCCTACGTCCGCTGCCGGTTGCCCCCCGACAGATTCCGTATCATGCCGGATTTACCTATTTTGAGTTGGATCGCGCCAGTGAATTCTGGAAAGTCATGCCCACCTCGGGGGGCTTTGCGTTTCATGTCGGCGGAGAGTTTCCCGGATTGGAGCTGGAATTTTGGGCTATTAAAGAGTGACCATAAATGAGTGCCGACGATCCCTTTCTCACCCCGAATGACAATGGCGACCGTACGGTCCTCCGCCCTTCCCCCGGAGGGCAGCGGCGCGGCGGGACCGGGCCCATTCCGGCCGCAGCATCCCCCGGCGGCGCCGCGGCATTTTCCGCACTCGCGGCGGGCACCAATCACCTGGTCGACGCCGCCGCACAGCTTATCGCCCTCATAGGCCGACTGAAGAATATAACTCAGCACAACGACATCGCCGGCCTGCACCGGCAAATGATCCAGGCGATCCAGAACTTTGAGAATATCGCCCGCTCGAGTGGTGCCAGCCCGGAAGGTATCATTGCCGGACGCTATGCCCTCTGCTCCGCTATCGACGAAGCGGTATTGAACACGCCATGGGGCAGCGGCAGCCTGTGGAGCAATCAGACCATGCTCAGCACCTTTCATCAGGAAACCAGCGGTGGTGAAAAATTCTTTCTGATTCTCGATCGCATTCGCCAGGAGCCGGCGCGCAACATCGACCTGTTGGAACTCTACACCCTGTGTCTGGCGATGGGCTTCGAAGGTAAATATCGCATCCAGGATAACGGCCGGGTACGGCTCGATGCCTTGCGCGAAGAACTGTTTCAAGTCATCCGCGGACAGCGCGGCGAGTATGAGCGCGAACTTTCCCCGCATTGGCGCGGTCATGCCGCACCGAAAACCGCTCTGCGGCAACAAGTACCCTATTGGGTGATTGCGGCCTTGACCGGTGCCGTCTTACTCAGCATCTATATCGGTTTTAACTGGATATTACACCACTCCGCCGCGCCGGTAATCGAGCGGCTAGAACGCATCCTCCCCCCTTCCGAAGCGGAGAATAATTAATGCGGCGCTGGATATTCCCCGTTATAGGCTTGCTGGCCATTGCGTTGTTGATCTGGTTCGGCGGCCCGCTGCTCGGTATCGGCGACAGCAAACCGCTGGCAAGCGTATTCAGCCGCATCTTGATGACCGTCATTGTCATTCTGGTGTGGGGTCTGGCGTATCTATATAAAGAGCTGAAGGCTAAGAAGGCCGGCCAACAGTTGGCCGATGACCTGGCTGCACCCAGCGCCGCCGCGGCAAAATCCGGCCCGACACCAGACGCGGAAGAAGTCGCGCAGCTGCAAAAGAATTTTCAATCCGCCCTCAAGATCCTGCGCAGCACGAAGATGAAGGGCCAACACGGTGAACAGCAGTTCCATAATCTGCCCTGGTACATCATCATCGGCCCACCGGGCGCGGGCAAGACTACCGCGCTGGCCAATTCCGGATTACCGTTTCCGCTCGCCGGACAATTTGGCAATCAGGGATTGCGCGGCGTAGGCGGCACGCGCGACTGCGACTGGTGGTTTACCGATGATGCGGTACTGATCGACACCGCCGGCCGTTATACCACCCAGGACAGCGACGCCGCGGTGGACAATGCCGGCTGGGAGGGGTTCCTCGGCCTGCTCAAGAAGCACCGCAAGCGTCGGCCGATCAATGGTGTATTGATCGCCATCAGTCTCGCGGATCTCATCCAGCAATCGGAAGGCGAACGTCAGGCCCATGCGGCGGCAATCAAGAAACGCATCCTGGAGCTGAAGCAAAAACTCGGCATCGATTTCCCCATTTACGTGCTGTTCACCAAGCTCGATCTGGTGGCGGGGTTCACGGAATTTTTCGACGACCTCAGCCGCGAGGAGCGCGCCCAGGTTCTGGGTATGACCTTCCCCTCTGAGCTCCCCGGCAGCTCACAGAACACGGTCAGCCTGTTTGCCCAGGAGTACGATCGCCTGATCGCCCGCTTGGCGGCGCGCCTCATGCCGCGCTTGCAGCAAGAACGCGATGTCGCCCGGCGCACCATGGTGCACGGCTTTCCCTACCAGATGGCCGCACTCAAAGGTATCGCCGACGAATTTTTACAGCAGATATTTCGCCCCAATCGCTATGAGCAGCAACTGCTGCTGCGCGGCGTGTATTTCACCAGCGGCACCCAGGAAGGAACGCGCATCGATCGCCTGATGGGGTCGCTGGCCGCCACCTTCGGCCTGAGCCGTCAAGCCGCACCGCTGGCGTCGGGACAGGGACGCAGCTATTTTCTGACCCGGCTGTTCAAGGACGTCATCTTCGCGGAGGCGGACATCGCCGGCGCGGACCGGCGCGTCGAACAGCAACGTGCCTGGCTTGAACGCGGCATCTATGCCGGCGCAATAGGCATCGCGATACTTGCCGTGGT
>Ga0315556_1000861_pt1 | contig 18871 bp, 15 predicted proteins | sample SalMarSW160310MG_FD_202112 | JGI IMG/M metagenome (GOLD analysis project Ga0315556, IMG submission 202112) | Salt marsh sediment microbial communities from the Plum Island Ecosystem LTER, Massachusetts, United States - Salt Marsh Sediment SW1603-10 ...
CCCGGAGCGCATGGTGTCGAAGGCCTGTTGGAAGTCGTCCACGGCGAAGCGGTGGGTGATGACGGGCGCCAGGTCGAGCCCGGCCTGCAGCATGGCGGCCATCTTGTACCAGGTGTCGAACATCTCGCGACCGTAGATGCCGCGGATCTCGAGCCCCTTGAAGATGACGCGGTTCCAGTCGATCGCGATGGCGTGGTCGGGGATGCCCAGCAGCGCGATCTTGCCGCCGTGGTTGATCGAGCCCAGGATCTGCTCGAAGGCGCCCGGCGCCCCCGACATCTCCAGCACCACGTCGAAGCCCTCCGTCATGCCCAGCTCGGCCATCACGTCCTTCAGATCGGTGCCGGGCCGGGATACGTCGACCGCCCGGTCGACCGCTCCCATGCGCTGCGCCATGGCGAGCCGTTCCGGGTTGACGTCGGTGATGACGACGTAGCGGGCGCCCACGAAGCGGGCCACCGCCGCCGCCATCTGGCCGATCGGGCCCGCGCCGGTCACCAGCACGTCCTCCCCCACCAGCGGGAAGGCCAGTGCGGTGTGCACGGCGTTGCCGAACGGGTCCAGGATGGCCGCCCAATCGTCGGGGATGCCGCTCGGCACCTTGAAGGCGTTCCCCGCCGGCAGCACGAAGCGCTCGGCGAACGCGCCGGGACGATCGACGCCGACCCCCTGGGTGTTGCGGCACAGGTGGCGGCGGCCGGCCCGGCAGTTGCGGCAATGACCGCAGGTGATGTGCCCCTCGCCGGACACACGGTCGCCGGGGGCGTAGCCCTGCACCTCCGAACCGACCGCCTCGACCACCCCCACGTACTCGTGCCCGGTGATCATGGGGACGGGGACGGTACGCCGGGACCAGGCGTCCCAGTTGTAGATGTGCACGTCGGTACCGCAGATGGAGGTGTGGGTGATGCCGATGAGCAGATCGTTGGGCCCCATCTCCGGCTCGGGCGCGTCGATCATCCACATGCCCTCGCGCGGCTCGAGCTTCGCCAGCGCTTTCACGCGATCACCCCCAGCTCGCGTCCTACGCGCGTGAACGCCGCCACCGCCCGGTCGATCTGCTCGGGCGTGTGCAGCGCCGACATCTGGGTCCGGATGCGCGCCTGCCCCTTGGGCACGACCGGGTACGAGAAGCCGATGACGTAGATGCCCTCGTCGGCCAGCAACCGGTCGGCCATGGCGGTGGCCAGCGCGGCGTCGCCGATCATCACCGGGATGATGGGGTGATCGGCGCCGGCCAGCACGAAGCCCGCCGCCGTCATGGCCTCGCGGAAGCGCACGCTGTTGTCGCGCAAGCGCCTGCGCAGGTCGTCGGACCCCTCCAGCAGGTCGAGCACCGCCAGCGACGCCGCCACCACGGCCGGCGCCACCGAGTTCGAGAACAGGTAGGGACGGCTGCGCTGCCGCAGCCACGCCACGATCTCCTGGCGGGCGCTGGTGTAGCCGCCCGAGGCGCCCCCCAGCGCCTTGCCGAGGGTGCCGGTGAGGATGTCGACGCGCCCCATCACACCCCGCAACTCGTGGGTGCCGCGACCGTTCTCGCCCATGAAACCCACGGCGTGGCTGTCGTCGACCATCACCATGGCGTCGTGGCGGTCGGCCAGGTCGCAGATCGCCTCCAGGTCGGCCACGACCCCGTCCATGGAGAACACCCCGTCGGTGGCGATCATCCGGTACCGGGCACCGGCCGCCGCCTGCAACTGGCGCTCCAGGTCCGCCATGTCGTTGTTGGCGTAGCGGAAGCGCTGCGCCTTGCTGAGCCGCACCCCGTCGATGATGCTGGCGTGGTTGAGGCCGTCGCTGATGATGGCGTCCTCGGCGCCGAGCAGCGCCTCGAACAGCCCGCCGTTGGCGTCGAAGCACGACGAGTAGAGGATGGTGTCCTCGGTCCCGAGGAAGGCACTGAGGCGCGCCTCGAGCTGCTTGTGGAGGTCCTGGGTGCCACAGATGAAGCGCACCGAGGCCATGCCGAAGCCGCGTTCGGCGATCCCCTGCTGCGCCGCCGCCATCACGGCCGGGTGGTTGGCCAGGCCAAGGTAGTTGTTGGCGCAGAAGTTGAGCACCTCCCCGCCGCCCTCGACGGTGATGGCCGCCTGTTGCTGCGAGGTGATGATCCGTTCGCCCTTGTGGAGCCCCTGCGCCGTCAGCTCCTCGAGCTGCGCCGACAGGTGATCGAGGTAGTCCCGTCCCATGACTGCTCCTCCCGGCATAGGGCCAAGCGAGGCACACACCCCCGCACTCCGCGCCCCGCCCGTTACCGCGGTGTGACGCGAGAGAGCCCGTCAGGTACGCCCCATGCTAGCATCACGCTCAGCGATACGAAGCGCCGGTCCGGTCGGTCGCGCCCGTACTCGTTCCTTCTCCCGTTCCCGTTCCATCGTGATGACCGAAGCAGGCACTCGGCCTTCGATCGCATTCTCCGGTTCGTCGCCCACGAGCCGCAGCGCGGCGTAGCTTCGACCCGCCACGGTGCCGCCGCTGGACCCGAACCCCGAAGCGAAGGGCCGTATATGAACTGGGATCAGATCCAAGGCAAGTGGAAGCAGTTCACCGGGGAAGTCCAGTCCAACTGGGGCAAGCTCACGAACGACGACCTCCAGGAGGTCAAGGGCGACCGAACCAAGCTCTCCGGCAAGCTCCAGGAACGCTATGGCGTGGGCAAGGAGGAGGCGGACCGCCAGATCGACCACTGGATGAAGAAGCACTGACGGCCGGTCGCGGCCCCGTGCCGTTGCGGGCGCCGGCGTCACTCCCCGTACGGCACCCAGATGTTCTTCACGTGCGTCGCGCGCCGCAGGTACTCTCGGCCCTCACCCTGCTCGGGATCGAACCAATCCCGCCTATCGCCGAAGTTGACCCAGGTGGCCTTGAGGTTGTCGGCGCTCTCGCGCTCGACCGCCGTCGACCCCTCGGCCGAGCCCACGTACCACATCGCCGCCACGTCGGCGTGTTTCGCGAGCACCGCGGCGAGCTCATCGCGGTCGCCGGTGACGATGTTGAGCGCCCCGGCCGGCAGGTCGCTGGTGTCGAGGACCTGGTACAGGTCGGTGGCGGCCAGCGGCCAGCGCGGTGACGGCACGGACACGACGCGGTTGCCCATCGCCAGCGCCGGGGCGACGAGCGACACGAACGCCAGGAGCGGCGCCTCGTCCGGGCACACCACCGCCATCACGCCCCACGGCTCGGGCATGGCGAGCGTCACGTTGCGCAACGGCGTAGCGTGCACGGCACCGTCGTACTTGTCGGCATGGGCGGCGTACGTGAACAGCCGCTGCACGCTCGCCGCGACCTCCCGCTCGGCGTCGGCCTTGCGAGCGCCGGTCATCGCCCGCAGCCGGGCGCCGAACTCGCCGGCGCGCGCGTCCAGGTTCTCGGCCAGGTAGTACAGCACCTGGGCCCGGTTGTGCGCCGTCGCCTTCGTCCAGGCCGTCCCCTTGCGCGCCGCCTCGACGGCGTTGCGCACGTCCTTGCGGTTGCCGAGCGGGGCCTCGCCCAGGTGCACGCCGTCGGCGCCGAGCACCGGGTAGCTGTAGGCGCCGTCGGGCCGGGCCTGCTTGCCGCCGATGTAGAGCTTGGCGGTCCGGTCGATCGCTTCCTCCCCGACCGGTGCGCCCGCGCCCAGGGCGGCCCCGTCGGGAACGCCGCTGGGCGCCTCCCGATAGGGCTCGAGCCGCGCCTCCCAGCTCGGCTTCAGGTACTCGTACATGCCCTCGCGCCCGCCCTCGCGCCCATAGCCCGACTCGCGGTAGCCGCCGAAGCCGCTGGCCGCGTCGAAGACGTTGGTGCAGTTCACCCACACCACGCCCGCCTCCAGCTTGGGCGCGACGTCGAGCGCCAGGTTGACGTTCTCCGTCCACACGCTCGCCGCCAGCCCGTAGCGGGTGTTGTTGGCCAGCTCCACGGCCTCGGCCGGGGTGCGGAAGGTCATGCTCACGATCACGGGGCCGAAGATCTCCTCCTGCGCCGCCGCCGAGGAGGGGGCCACCTCGCTGAACAGCGTGGGCGGGAAGTACAGCCCGCCGTCCCGGGTCACCGATTGCGCCCAGGAGGGCTGGTAGCAGCGTCCGCCCTCGGCCTTGCACTGCTCCACCAGGCGGGTGATCTTGTCGAGCTGCACCGGCGCGATGATGGCGCCGATGTCCATGGCCTTGTCCAGCGAAGGTCCCTCGCGAAGCGTCTCCATGCGGGCGCGCAGCTTCTCCTCCACCGCCGCGGCCACGCTCTCCTGCACCAGCAGCCGGCTCCCGGCGCAGCAGACCTCGCCCTGGTTGAACCAGATGGCGTCGACCACACCCTCCACCGCACTGTCCAGATCGGCGTCGTCGAACACGATGAAGGGGCTCTTGCCGCCGAGCTCCAGCGACAGCTTCAGCCCGCGGCCGGCCGTCGCCTGCCGGATGATGCGCCCCACCTCGGTCGAGCCGGTGAACGCCACCTTCGCCAGGCCCTCGTGCGCCACCAGCGCCGCGCCGGTGCGACCGTCGCCCGTCACCACGTTGAGCACACCCTCGGGCAGCCCCGCCTCGGCGGCCATCTCCGCGAAGGCCAGCGCCGTGAGCGGCGTGAACTCGGCCGGCTTGAGGACCACCGTGTTGCCCGCCGCCAGCGCCGGCGCCACCTTCCACGCCAGCATCAGCAGCGGGAAGTTCCAGGGGATGATCTGGCCGCACACGCCGACCGGCTCGTAGCCGGCGAACTCGGAGTCGCGGAGCTGCGCCCAGCCGGCGTGGTGGTAGAAGTGGCGTGCCACCAGGGGGATGTCGATGTCCCGCGTCTCGCGCAGGGTCTTGCCGTTGTCGAGCGCTTCCAGCACCGCCAGCAGGCGCGCGTGCTTTTGCACGTGACGCGCCAGCGCGTACAGGTGCCGCGAGCGCGCGAAGGGGGTGAGTGCCTGCCACGCCGGCAGCGCCTCCTGCGCCGCCCGAACGGCGGCGTCCACGTCCGCCGCGCCGCCCTGCGCCACCTGCGCCAGCTCCGCGCCGTCGCCGGGGTGCGTGGTCGCGAAGCGCTCGCCGTCGACGGGATCGACGAAGCGCCCGCCGACGAAGTGGCCGAAGCTGCGCTCGTGACGCATCAACCATGCCTGCGCCAGCTCCGCGCTCTCCGGCGCCGGGCCGTACTCCATGCTCTCGAAGATCGCCTTGACCGACGGTGTCGCGGTGCTGCTCATGCGCTACGCTCCTGACGCTGCCATTCGCTGCGAAGCAGGCCGAACACCTCCAGGTCGGCGGGTTCGCCGCCGCCGGCCGGATGCACCGCGCGCAGCGTGCCCTCGTGTCGGAATCCCAGGCGCTCGGCGACCCGGCGGCTGGGGAGGTTGTCCGGCTGGCATCGGATCTCCACCCGGTTGAGGCCGTACTCCTCGAACATGACCCGGGTGAGGCCGGCCACCGCGCGGGTGACGGTGCCGCGACCGCTCGCGCGGCGCGCGATCCAGTAGCCGAACTCGGTGCGCCCCACCGCGAGGTCGAGGTAGTGCACACCCAGCATGCCCACCAGCTCGCCGTCCAGCCACAGCCCCGTCTCGAACCCGTTGCCGCGCGCGAACTTCTCCAACGCCCCCCGCAAGAAGGCCCGCACCGCCGCCTCGTCGGTGGTGAGCGCCCACGGCAGGAAACGACCCAGGTGCTCGCGGTTCTCCGCCACCAGCGCCGCCAGCAGGGGCGCGTGGCGCTCCTCGAGCAGCGCCAGGGCGAGCGAATCGTCGAGCGGCAGACGGAACATCAGCCCACCGGGTGCCGGAAACCGGCAGAGTAGCGGCCCGTGACGCCGTGCTCGAGCTGGCGCTCGATGTCGGCCAGCAGCGAGCTCGCCCCGATGCGGAACAGGTCCGGCTCGAGCCAGCGCCGTCCCAGCTCCTCGCGCATCATCGCCAGCCACACCAGCACGTCCTTGGCGGTGCGCAGGCCCCCGGCGGGCTTGAACCCCACGGCCACGCCGGTGCGCTCGTAGTACGCGCGGATGGCGCGGGCCATCACCAGCCCGACCGGCAGCGTCGCGTTCACGCTCTCCTTGCCGGTCGAGGTCTTCACGAAATCGGCGCCCGCCATCATCGCCACCAGGCTCGCGCGGTAGACGTTGCGCAGCGTGCCCAGCTCGCCGGTGGCCAGGATGGTCTTCAGGTGCGCCTCGCCGGCCGCCTCGCGGAAGGCCCGCACCTCGTCGTACAGCGCCTGCCAGTCTCCGGTGAGGACGTGACGGCGCGAGATCACGATATCGATCTCGGCGGCGCCCGCACGAACGCTACGGGCGATCTCGTCGAGGCGCGTCTCGAAGGGCGAGAGCCCCGCCGGGAAGCCGGCCGAAACCGCTGCCACCGGGATCCCGCTGCCGCGCAAGGCCTCCACCGCCACCGGAACCATGTCGTGGTAGACGCACACGGCCGCCGTGGTGAGCCCCGCGTCCGCCATGCCCAGCGCCTCCAGCAGGTCGCGCCTCACCGGGTGCTCCGCCTTGGCGCACAGACGCCGCACCCGTCCGGGGGTGTCGTCGCCCGACAGCGTCGTCAGGTCGATCAAGGTGATCGCCCGCAGCAGCCACGCGAGCTGCCACTGCTTCTTGACGGTGCGGCGGCCGGGTAGCGTAGCGGCGCGCCTCTCGACCGCACTCCGATTGACGTGGGCGTCCCGGACCCAGTCGAGCGTCAACGCCATGCCGGGGTTGCGGTTCTCGATCCCCTGCAGCGCCCGGTCCGCGGTGTCGCTTCCGATGCTCATAGTTCGCTCCCCACCCGCGTCCCGAGAACGCCGGGCACCTCCCAGCATACACGTCGTGGTCGGTCGAACCCGCGCTGGACCGCGATATGATGCGGTGGCCGCCGAACGCGGTTGCGGCCTCCCGGCCGCCGTTCACTCGGAGGGAGTCTCCATGCACCTGGCGCGGTTCCCACGACGCCGCTACACGCCCCAACCCACGCCGATCGAGCCACTCGACCGGCTCGGCGAGCACCTGGGTGGACCCAACCTGTTCATCAAGCGCGACGACCAGCTCGGGCTCACGGCCGGCGGCAACAAGACCCGCAAGCTCGAGTTCCTGGTCGCCGAGGCGTTGGCGCAGGGCGCCGACACGCTCATCACCACCGGCGCCGTGCAGTCCAACCACTGCCGGCTGACCCTGGCCGCTGCCGTCCACGAGGGATTGAAGTGCCGCCTGGTGCTGGAGGAGAGGGTGCCGGGCAGCTACGACCCGGGCGCCAGCGGGAACAACTTCCTCTACCGCCTGTTGGGCGTCGAATCCGTCACCGTGGTCGAGGGCGGCACCGACCTGATGGCCGCCATGCAGCGCGAGGCCGAGACGCTCGATGCCGAGGGGCGCCGCGGCTATGTCATCCCCGGCGGCGGCTCCACGCCGCTGGGCGCACTGGGTTACGTGGCCTGCGTCGAGGAGCTGCTTTCGCAGACCTTCGATATGGGCTTGCGCCTCGACCACATCGTGAGCGCCAGCGGCAGCGGCGGAACGCACGCCGGCCTGGTAGCGGGGACCTGGGGCGCCAGCGCCAACATCCCCATCACCGGCATCAGCGTGCGGGCGCAGAAGGCGGCACAGGAGGAGCGCATCCTGGCGCTGGCGCGCCGCACCGCGGAACTCGCCGGCGTGAACGTCGAGGTCCCGCCCGAGGCGGTGACCGTGCTCGACGATTACGTGGGACCCGGCTACTCCCTGCCCACGGACGCCATGATCGAGGCCGTGAAGCTGTTCGCCTCGCTGGAGGGCATCCTGCTCGATCCGGTGTACACCGGCAAGGCGGCCGCGGGGCTGATCGACCTGGTGCGGCGCGGCCGCTTCGAGCGTGACGACAACGTCCTGTTCCTGCACACCGGCGGCGCCCCGGCCCTCTACGCCTACCAGGACGTACTGCTGGGATGAACGGCTCCCCCGACAGCGGGCGACGCCGGACGGTGGGCGTGCTCGGCGGACTGGGTCCCGAAGCCACCCTCGACTTCTTCGCCAAGGTGCTGCAGAGCACCCCCGCCGCGAGCGACCAGGAGCACCTGCACCTGCTGATCGACAACGATCCGTCGGTCCCGAACCGCAACGATGCGGTGGCGGGTCGAGGCCCCTCGCCGGCGCCGGAGCTCGCCGCCATGGCGCGTCGCCTCGAGGGCGCCGGCGCCGACTTCCTGGTGATGGTCTGCAACACCGCCCACGCCTTCCAGAGCGCCATCGTCGAGGCCGTCGGCATCCCCTTCGTCAGCATCGTCGAGGTGACGGTCGAGGCCACCCTGGCGCGCGCGCCGTCGGCGCGCCGCGTCGGCGTCCTGGCCGCCGAGGGCGCCCTCGACGCCGGTCTGTACCAGCGCGCCTTCGCGGCGCGGGGGGTGACGGCGCTCGTGCCCGAGGGGGACGACCGGGCACGGTTCATGGATGGGATGTACCGCATCAAGGCAGGCGACAAGGGCGAGGCGGTCCGGCGCGACATGCTCGGCCTGGCGCGGGTCCTCCAGGGAGCCGGGGCCGAAGCCCTGGTCGCCGGCTGCACCGAGGTCCCGCTGGTGCTGACGCAGGCGGCGCTCGACGCCGCCGGGACGGCGCTGCCGTTCGTCGCCTCGACCGACGCGCTGGTCGAGGCGACGGTGGCGCTCGCGCTGGGCGAGCGGGCCCTCCCCGGGCCACGGCCGTGAGCCGCATCCCACACCGCATCGCACACCGCATCGTGGTGGCGGAGTTCCTGCCCGAAGCGGCGCTGGCCCTGCTGCGTGACGCCGGCGAGGTCGTCGGCGGGCCGGACCTGCACGCGCGCCGGCCCGAGCTGCTCGAGCTCCTCCACGACGCCGAGGCTCTGGTGGTGCGCAATCAGACGCGCGTCGACGCGCAGCTGCTCGAGCGCGCGCCGCGACTGCGCGTGGTCGGTCGGGTGGGCATCGGTCTCGACAACTTCGAGCTCGCTGCGCTGCGCGAGCGCGGGGTGATCCTCACCTTCTCCCCGGGCGCCAACGCCGCCAGCGTGGCGGAGTACGTGATGGGAGCGGTGCTCACCGTCTACCGGCGCTTCGTGCCCGTGGCGGACGCCGTGGCCGCCGGCGGTTGGGACCGCCAGGCCGCCACCGGACGCGAGCTGGTCGGTGAAGTGATGGGCATCGTGGGATTGGGCGACATCGGCGCGCGCGTCGCCCGACGCGCGCGCGCCTTCGGCATGACGGTCCTCGCCACCGATCCCTACCAGCACGAGGCCAGCTCCGCGGTGCAGGAGAATGACGTCACGCTGCTCCCCCTCGAGGCACTGCTCGAACGCTCGGACGTGGTCACGCTCCACGCACCGCTCTCCCCTGCCACCCGCCATCTGCTGGGCGAGGAGCAACTGGCCCTCATGAGGCCCGGGTCCCTGCTCGTCAACACCGGTCGCGGCGGGTTGCTCGACGAGCCGGCGCTGGCCCGGGCGCTGCGCCGCGGCCGGCCGGCCGCGGCCGTGCTCGACGTGCGCGATCCCGAGCCTCCGGGCGAGGACGACCCTCTGCGTGGGGCTCCGAACCTGCTGGTGACGCCTCACGTGGCGGGCGTCACCGAGCAGGCGCTCGAGCGCGGCGCCTGCCACGTGGCCCGCGACGTGGTCCGTGTCCTGTCGGGCCGCCCCCCCGTCAGCGCCGTCCCTACCTAGCCGCGCGCCCCCCAGGGTTCTCAGCGTTTCCGGGCCCAGTTCTCTCCGTCTTTGACGCAATGCGTCCATTTCATTGACTTGCATGACGCAAACCTCCTATGATGTGAGACGTCTGAAAAGTCATGCACACGGGAGGATGGGCCTTCGCGCAGGCGGGTCCGGCCCTGGATGAGAATCGGGACCTATCACCAGCTCGACCGCATCGACCAGCAGATCGTCGATCTGCTGCGCACGGACGGACGCATGCCCTACCGCGAGATCGCCCGCCGCCTGTCGGTCTCCGAGTCGATGGTGCGCAAGCGCGCCGGCAAGCTCCTGGAGTCCGGTTGGATGCGGATCCTCGCCATCAGCGACCCCCTCAAACTCGGGGTCCCCATCGTTGCCACCACCTACGCCAGTGTCAGTCCGAACGTGCTGGAGGAGGTGACCGACGCACTGGCCCGCAACGAGGCGGTCCGCTACCTGGCCATCGGCGTGGGCAGCCGCAACCTGGTCGTCGAGTCGCTCCACGCCTCGGTCGAGGACGTGCACGCCTTCATCCAGAACGAGTTGGGAAGGGAGGGAGTCTACGAGAGCGAGACCATCCATGTGGTGAAGATCAAGAAGAGCGTGTGGGACTGGCCCATGCCGACCGAGTCCGACGACAGCGCAACGATCCCGAAACCGGAACGGAGAGACGACCCATGAAACGCCTGACCCTGACCCTCGGCCTGCTCGCGTTGCTGGCCGCCGCCGGCCTGGGCTTCGCCCAGAAGAGCGGTGGCACCCTGATCGCAGCCTGGGCCCAAGACCCGGTGAGCCTGGACCCGCAGGTCACCAGCGCCTACTCGAGCTTCCAGGTCCTGGAGAACGTGCTCGACACCCTGGTGGCGCTCGATCAGCAGGACAAGATCGTGCCGTCGCTGGCCAGCAGCTGGGAGTCCTCGGCCGACGGCCTCACCTGGACCTTCCATCTTCGCCACGACGTCAAGTTCAGCAACGGCCGTCCGATGACGGCCCAGGACGTCGTCTACACCTACGACCGCATGCTCGACCCCAAGACCGGCTCCGGCAACGCCTACCTGCTGGCGGGCGTCGAGAAGGTCACGGCACCCGACGACTACACCGTGCAGTTCCAGCTCAAGGCGCCCAATGTCGCCCTGCTCGGCCATCTCGCGGTCAACAAGTCCGTCGGCATCATCGCCAAGGAGTCGGTCGAGAACGGCACCATCAAGACCCAGCCGATCGGCACCGGCCCGTTCATGATCTCGGACTTCGAGCCGGGCAACAAGGTCGTGCTGAAGAAGAACCCTTACTACTGGAAGCCGGGCCTGCCGTACCTCAACGAGGTCGACATCAAGATCATCACCGACGAGTCGGTGCGGCAGACGGCCCTGCTCGCCGGTGACATCGACTGGGCCATCAGTGTGCCGCCACAGAGCCTGGATCAGCTCCAGAACGCACAGGGCGTGGTGGTGGACCGGACCACGGCCGGCGCCTACTGGTACATCGGCGTCAACCTCAAGCACCCGCCGCTCAACGACCCCAAGGTCCGCGAGGCCATCAACTACGCCATCAACCGCAAGGACATCACCACCGCGATGACGTTCGGCACCGGCGAGCCCACCCAGGACCCCATCCCGTCGTCGAGCGCCTGGGCCTACAACTACGCCCCCTACAGCTACGATCCCGCCAAGGCCAAGCAGTTGCTGGCCGACGCCGGCTACCCCAACGGCTTCCGGATGCAGATCATGCCCACCACGCAGTACCCGGAGTCGGTGCGCGGCGCCCAGGTCATCCAGCAGGAGCTGCAGCAGATCGGCATCCGCGTCACCATCAAGACGTTGGAGTGGGCGCAGTGGCTGCAGGAGGAGGGCAAGGGCAACTACGACACCTACGTGTGCTCGTGGAACGGCCTCGTCGATCCCGACGACTACTTCTACGCACAGCAGAAGACCGGTGAGGTCTTCAACTTCACCGGCTACAGCAACACCAAGGTCGATCAGCTGCTCTCCGAGGGCCGCAAGACGCAGGGCTTCGACCAGCGCAAGGCGATCTACCAGCAGGTCAACAAGATGGTGGTGGACGACGCTCCGTACATCTACATGTACAACCCCGCCAACATCAACGCCTACCGCTCCTACGTCAAGGGCTACGCCGCCCGCCCCGACCAGGCGGTGAACTTCACCCAGACCTGGCTCGACAAGTGAGCGCGACTCGCTGAGCCCCGTTCCTCGAGCTCCGAGCGGGAGGCGGCCAGCGCCGCCTCCCGCAACCCTTCGGGTTTCCGCTATCTTGTCTTCGAGGTACCTGTGAGCGTTCGCTATCTTCTGCAACGGCTGGGCACGTTGCTGCTGGTGCTGTTCGGGGTGTCGATCCTGACGTTCTCGATCATCCCGTTGGTGCCGGGCAGCCCGGCCCGCGTCACGCTGGGCGTGCAGGCCACCGATGCGTCGGTGGCCGCGCTCGAGCACAGCATGGGCCTCGACCGCCCGCTCCCCGTCCAGTACTGGAGCTGGGTCACCGGCATCGTGCTGCACGGCGACTTCGGCAAGAGCCTGATCAGCGGCAAGCCGATCACGGAGCAGGTGCGCCACCGCCTGCCGGCCACCCTCATCCTGGCCTTCACCGCTCTCCTGATCGGCCTGCTCATCGCCGTCCCCAGCGGCATCGTCTCGGCCCTGCGGCCCGGCAGTGCACGCGACCTGGCGGTCTCCTTGATGAGCCAGATCGGCGTATCGATCCCGGACTTCTGGCTCGGTATCCTGCTCATCCTGTTCTTCGCCCAGGTCCTCCACTGGCTGCCCTCGAGCGGCTACGCCCCGCTCTCCGAAGGGCTGGGCGCCTATCTCAGGCACATCCTCCTGCCCGCCGCCACCGCCGGCGTCATCAGCGGCTCGATCATGGCGCGCTTCGTGCGCTCGGCCATGATGGAAGTGCTCGGCAACGACTACGTGCGGACGGCTCGAGCCAAGGGTCTGGACCCGCGCCGCGTCATCGGCAAGCACGTACTCCGCAACGCCGCCATCACCATCGTCACCATCGTCGGGCTGCAGATGGCGACGCTGCTGTCGTCGGTCGTGGTGGTGGAGATCATCTTCGCCTGGCCGGGCCTCGGCTCGATGGCCCTGAACGCCACCCTCCAGCGCGACTATCCCGTGCTGCAGGCGTCGGTGCTGCTGTTCGCCACCTCCTTCGCGGTCATCAACCTGCTGACCGACCTCTCCTACGTGCTGCTCGACCCGAGCCTGGAGTACGCATGAGCGGCGCCACCGTCGCCACCGCACCGGACGCCCGCGACACCGAGGAGGCGACCGGCCGCCGCTCGCTGGTCAGGCGCGCCCTGCGCCACCCGCTGGTCGTCACCGGCAGCATCATCGTGCTGGCGCTGGCCGTCGTTGCCGTGTTCGGCCACTGGCTGGCGCCCTTCGATCCGACCGCCATGGACTTCACCGCGCGCTTCGCGCCACCCTCGCTGGCACACCCCTTCGGCACCGACGACTTCGGTCGCGACGTGTTCTCACGGGTGCTCTACGGTGCGGCGGTGTCGTTCGAGGTGGCGTTCATCGCCGTCGGCATCTCCGGCAGCGTAGGGGTGCTGCTCGGTCTGCTGGCCGGCTTCCTTGGGGGCTGGCTCGACGAGCTGATCATGCGCGTGATGGACGTCCTGTTCGCGTTCCCCGCCGTCCTGCTGGCCATCACCGTGATGGCCATCCTGGGGCGCGGCGTGGGCAACGCCATGATCGCCATCGCCATCGTCTACATCCCCATCTTCGCGCGCGTCACGCGCGGCGCGGTCATCAGCGTGCGCGGCCGGGAGTTCGTGACCGCCGCCCGCGCCATGGGTCAGGGGCCGTGGCGCATCATGCTGCGGCACATCCTTCCCAACGCGCTGGGGCCGATCATCGTACAGACCTCCCTGAGCCTCGCGTTCGCCATCCTGGCGGAAGCGGCGCTGTCGTTCTTCGGCCTCGGTACCCAGCCACCGGCGCCGAGCTGGGGACGCATGCTCTCCGAGGGACGCTCCTTCCTCCATCAGGCCCCCTGGATGGGCATCTTCCCGGGCCTGGCCATCATGGCGTCGGTGCTCGGCTTCAACCTCCTCGGCGACGGCCTGCGCGACGTGCTCGATCCGCGCTCGAATCGTTGAGAGCGCCGCGGTGACGCCATGAGTGAGGTCGGGCCGCGTCCGCCGGCGGCGATCCTCGGTCTGCCGCGAACGCGCGCCGCAGTCTCGCTGCTGGCGGGCGCGGGGCTGTTGCTGGAGATCGCCCTCACGCGCATGCTGTCGCTGCTCTACTTCAGTCCGTTCGTCTACGTGCTGCTGGCGGTGGCGGTGCTCGGTTCGGGGTTGGGGGCCGCGGCCGCCACGCTCCTGCCAAGGACGCGCCGGCGCTCCGGCGCGGCGCTGGCGGCGTTGGCCGGAGGCCTCGTCACCCCGCTGGTCGTGGTGCTGCTGCTCCAGGTCGCGACGACGCCCCTGCAGGGCCTGGCGCTGGCGCTGTGCGCCCTTCCGTTCGTCTTCCTGGGGCACGCGCTGGCGACCCTGTTCGCGTTGCGGAGCGCGGCGGCGCCGCGCCTGTACCTGAGCGACCTGGTGGGCGCCGGCCTCGGCGCGCTCGCCTCCGTGGCGGGGCTCGACACCCTCGGTGCCGTCGGCACGGTGCTGCTCGCCGGCCTGCTTGCGGCACTGGCGGGTTCGATGCTGGCACCACGGCCGCTGCTCGGCTCGGCCCTGGTGGCGTCGGTGGCCTGCGGTGCCCTCCTGGCCGGCGAGCTCGCCAGCGGTTGGCCGCAGCCGCCGCTCGCCGCGCTCGCCGCACCCAAGCCGCTGAGCCGTGAGCTGCGGAGCGGCGCGACACCGGTCGCACACGCCTGGGACGCGCTCGGGCGCAGCGATCTGGTGCGCCGAACCGACGGCAGCCTGTACCTCTACCTCGACGGAGGCGCCGGTTCCCTGGTGCCCGATACTTCCAGGCCGACCACCTACCTTCACGACGTCGGTGCCTACGCGTATGCCGTTCTGGAGCCGCAGAGCGTGTTCGTCGTCGGCCCGGGCGGGGGGCTCGACGTCGCGCTCGCCAAGGCCTTCAACGTCCCGTCGATCACCGCCGTCGAGCTCAACGGCGCCGGCGTGCGGTTGGCCGAGCGCGCCTCTTCCTCCGGTCTGGTGGGGGGCGTCGCGGCCTACGCCGGTGTCGACCTCCACATCGACGAGGGCCGCAGCTTCCTGCGCCGCCGGGGCGGTCGCTACGACCTGATCCTGCTGTCGCAGGTGGTCACCGACGCCGCCGAAGCGCGCTCGTACGCACTGGTCGAGAACTCGGTGTACACCGTCGAGGCCTTCCGTGAGGACCTGGCCCACCTGGCGTCCGGCGGCGCGCTGGCGCTCAAGCTCTACGACGAGGTCACCCTGACGCGCGCGCTCACCACCGCCGTGACGGCGCTCGCAGCACGCGGCATGAGCCAGGCCGACGCTTTGCACCACACCCTGGCGGTGCTCGACGCCCGCGGCAGCCGCCCGATCCCGCTGCTCATGGTCTTCGACCATGCCCTCGGCCACGACGAGGCGCTCGCGTACGGGCGGCTGGCGCAATCCGCGGGCCTACGGATCCTCTACCTGCCGGGCCTCGTGGAGAACCCGCCGCTCGATGCCCTCAGCGCGGGCCGCACCGACCTGGCCCACATCGAGGCGTCCAGCGGCGGCGTCGACATCGCTCCGACCTTCGACCGCCGCCCCTTCTTCTTCCAGTTCGAGCCCGGCCTGCCACGGCCGCTCGCGTCCCTGCTGTGGGGGCTGGCCGTGCTGGCGCTGGCCGGCTCGGGGCTCCTGGTGCTGCGTCAACGGCGCCGGAGCGGGCCTGCCCGGCCTGCCCCGCTCCTGTTCGCCTTCCTGGGGGCAGGGTTCATGCTGTTCGAAGTGGGCGCGTTGCAGCGCCTTCGGCTCTACCTCGGCCATCCCACCCTCACGCTGGCGGTGGGGCTGGCAGCCCTGCTGGTAGGGGCCGGCCTGGGCTCCGGCCTGGCCCCCCGCTTCGCCCGCAACGCGCGCAGGGAACCGGTCGCCATCGGCCTGGCCGCCGCCACGGTGGCAGGGGCGATCCTGGCCTGGAGCCTGCTCGTTCCGTTGTGGACCGATGCCACCCTGGCCTGGCCGACCGGCGCCCGAGCGGCGCTGGCGGCGGCGTCGCTGCTGCTGGTCGCTCTCCCCATGGGTATGCCGTTCCCGCTGGCGCTACGGCTGGCGGGCCGGAGCGGTCCGGCCGAGGTCGCGTTGGGCTGGTCCGTCAACGGCGTTGCGGCCGTGGTGGGCAGCAGCGCAGCCACCGCCATCGCGGTGATGTGGGGCTTCCCGTACGTGCATGTGGCTGCCGCAGCGACCTACCTGCTGGCCGCGGGCGTGCCCCTCCTCATGGCGTCGGGCCGTCCGGCGTCGGGCCGTCCGGCGTCGGGCCGTCCGGCGTCGGCCGGAGCGCCACCACCGTAGAGCCCTCCGCGAGCGAGCGCTCGACAGCCAGGCACAGGGCCACCGCTACCCGCCCGTCCGCGCCGTCGGCCGGGACGGGCGTGCCCTCGGTCACGGCGCGCAGGAACGCCGCGGTCTGACGCGGGAGGTCGAAGGCGTGGCCGCTTCGTTGCGGCACGGCCGCGCTGCGGATGCCGTCGCCGTCCTGCACCCACAGCGCGACCGTCGGTTCCTCGTCGGCGTCCTGGCGGCCGTCCCAACGCCCCCGCAGCGAGCCGTCGGCGGCGTTGAGATCGCAGCGCAGGTGGTGCTCGAAGCCTGCGATGCTGCGCGTGACCATCGCCCGGGCACCGCTCTCGAAGGCGAGTCGCACGTCGAGGTTCTCGTACAGCCCCTCGCGACCCGGGCGGCTCGTGGCCCACGCCTGCAGCTCGACCACCTCGCCGAGGTACCAGCGGGCCAGGTCCAGGTAGTGGATGGGCTCCTCCAGGATGCTGCTGCCGAGCTTGACGGGATCCTGCTTCCAGCCCGACGAACCGGAGCGGTGCGGCCGCCGGAACAGCCGCAGGTCGAGGTGGGTCGGCGGACCGAGGCGCCCGGCTTCCGCCCGCAGCGCCTCCAGCCAGCGGAACACGCGCATCTCGTGGCCCACCGCCAGTACGCGATCCGCGCGCCGCGCCGCCGCCAGCATGCGGTCGCAGTCCTCGATCGTTGTGGCCATGGGCTTCTCGACCAGCACGTGCTTACCGGCCTCCAGGGCGGCCACGGCATGCTCAGCGTGGAGGTAGTTGGGGCTGGCGACGATGACCGCGTCCATCTCGAAGGCCAGGAACGCCTCGAGCTCGGTGGTGGCCGGCACCCGCCAGGCATCCTGCAACCGTCGGGCGCTGGCGGCGGTACGCACCAGCACCCCGGCCAGCGGTGTGCCCGTGCTCTCCAGCGCGCTGCGGTGGGCCGCCGCCCAGCGCCCCCCACCGATGATCCCCACCCGCACCGGCAGCGGCACGGAACCGCGCTGGCTCGCACCGCGCTGGCTCGCACCGCGATTGCCCACGCCGCCCTTGCTCACACCACCATCGCTCACACCACCATCGCTCACACCGCGCCCCCTCCGCGCGGGGTCGGGTCGCCGCGGACCTCGGCGGAGACCTCCGCGCGGACCTCGGAGGGGGCCACGTCGCGGTCCTCGGCGATGGAGGTCAGCGCGGCCAGCGAGGTCCGCAGCGCGCCGATGCCGTCCTCGACCGTCGCCAGCGGAGCGTGCGGCAGACCCCGCAAGGCGCGGTCGAAGTGCCGGATCTCCTCGCGCCAGGGATCGCCGGGCGGCGCCTCCCAGCGAACGGCGCCGTCGGAGCGCAGCAGGCTGACCTGTTGCGGCCACTGCACGGCGATCAGGCCGCCCGGCCCCATGTAGGTGTGCTGTTCGCTCGCCGGGACGCCGGCCGGCAGCCCCCACGACACCTGGATGTGCCCGACGCCCCCGCCCGGGTACCGCAGAGTGATGTGGGCGCTGTCCACCGCCTTGTCACGGATGCCCGCCAGTTCTGGCTTGCCCTCGCCGAAGGTGTACCCGAAGGCACGCACGACACTCGGCGGCTCCCCGAAGAACGCCTCCCACTGGTCGAAGAGGTGGCAGCACATATCGATGATGGGTCCGCCGTTGGCGGCGGCGTCGTGCATCAGCCGCTTGGGCCGTACGCCTGCCGACAGCGTGGCCTGCGCCAGCACCGGACGACCGACGGCCTCGCCGAAGGCCAGGATCTGGCCGGTGGCCGGATCGAAGCGGCGCATGAAACCGATGCGCAGCACCCTGCCGGAGGCCTCCGCCGCACGGCGCATGGCCTCCGCCTCGCTCAACCGCAGGGACACCGGTTTCTCGCACAGCACATGCTTCCCGGCCTCGAGCGCCGCCACCACGAAGCGCGCATGCAGGAAGGTGGGGGTGCACACCGAGGCGACATCGACGTCGGCGCGCTCCCAGGCCGGCGCAGGGTCGGCGAGCGCCAGCGCACCGAACTCGGCCGCTACTGCCCGCGCGCGCGCCAGGTCGGGATCGGCCACGGCGACCACCCGCGCGCCGGCCTCCGTCCAGCCGCGGGCGTGGCGGGCGCCCATGTCGCCGGCGCCGACGACCACCACGCCGAGTGCTTCTCGGGACCCTCGCTCCGGGAGGCTCAAGGCAGGTACCTCCGGTGCCAGCCCTCCCCGGCGCCCTCCATCGCGGGCGCACCGCGATAACGGCGGTGGTCGTACCATGGCAGCGCGCCATCGGCCCGCGCCGAGATAGCACGGAGGTACGGCAGCGCACGCGACCGCAGCCGCTCCTCGACCGCCGCCGCGTCGGGGTAGGCTTCGAAGGCCTCCAACCACACCGCGCGGCCCGCCAGGAAACCGCTCGCGCCGGCCTCGAGGGCGAGTTCGAGGTCGGCTTCGAACTCGGCGCGCCCGACACCCGCGCTCAGCAGCACCCAGGGTGCGGGGCAGGCATCGTCGAGCTCAGCCAGGAAGCCGCGCACCTCCTCCACGGTGTACAGGGCGGGCCGCTCGCGGCCGTCGAAGGCGCCGCCGTGATAGCCGCGGCAGTGCTTGAGATCGGCGGGGAACTCGAGCTTGAAGACGTCGACTCCGAAGCGCGCCTCCGCGAAGCGCCGAACGGAGGCGAGCACACGCTCCGGCCGCCGCGCCTGGTACGCCGGCGAGGCGGGGTCCTCGCCCGTCCCCGGGTAGACCAGCAGCTCCAGGATGAACGGGATGTCGCTCTCCCGGCAGGCCTGGCCCACCTCCTGAACCAGCCGTTCCTGATGCGCGCGCGTCGCGACCGAAGCGTCGGG
>Ga0315556_1000862_pt1 | contig 18851 bp, 15 predicted proteins | sample SalMarSW160310MG_FD_202112 | JGI IMG/M metagenome (GOLD analysis project Ga0315556, IMG submission 202112) | Salt marsh sediment microbial communities from the Plum Island Ecosystem LTER, Massachusetts, United States - Salt Marsh Sediment SW1603-10 ...
CTCCAGGGCGCCCGGATCCTCGATGGTGGTGAGGTCGCCCGGGTCACGCCCCTCCGCCAGCGCCTGGATCGAGCGGCGCAGCGTCTTGCCCGAGCGCGTCTTCGGCAGCAGTGTGACGAAGTGCACCGCGCGCGGCCTTGCGATCGCCCCGAGCTGGCGGTCCACCGTATCCATGACATCCTTCTCGAGCTTCTTCTTGTCCTCGACGGCGGCCTTCGCCACCGCGAAGGCGAGCGGCATCTGGCCCTTGAGCGGGTCCGCGACGCCGACCACCGCGCACTCGGCGATCGCCGGGTGCATGCTCACCGCTTCCTCGATCTCGCGCGTGCCGAGGCGGTGCCCGGCGACGTTGATCACGTCGTCGGTGCGCCCGAGAATGAAGTAGTAGCCGTCCTTGTCGCGGATGCCCCAGTCGAAGGTCGAGTAGACCTGCTTTTTGCTGAACGTGGAATAGTAGGTCTTGACGTAGCGCTCGTCGTCGCCCCACACCGTGGTCATGCAGCCGGGCGGCAGCGGCGGCGCGATCGTCACCACCGCCTTCTCGTCCGGGTCGGCTTCGCCCGCGTCGGACTCGCGCAGGAGCTTCAGGTCGTAGCCGTAGACCGGGAACGAAGGGCTGCCGAATTTGATCGGCGTCTTTTCCACCCCCGGCACCGCCGACAGGATCGGCCAGCCGGTCTCGGTCTGCCAGTAGTGGTCGATGACCGGGATGCCGAGCGCCTCGGAGATCCAGACGTGGGTCGGCTCGTCGAGCGGCTCACCGGCCAGGAACAGGTGCTTGAGCGAGGAGACGTCGTACTTCTTCAGGAAGGCGGGATCCTGCTTCTTCAGCACCCGGATCGCGGTCGGCGCAGAGAACATCACCGATGCCTTGTAGTCCTGCACGATCTTCCACCAGATCCCGGCATCGGGCCGGATCGGCACGCCCTCGTACATGATCGTCGTCATGCCGGCGATCAGCGGCCCGTAGATGATGTACGAGTGCCCCACCACCCAGCCGATGTCCGACGTGGTGAACATCGTCTCTCCGGGCTCGCCGCAATAGATCAGCTTCATCGACGAGGCGAGCGCCACCGCGTAGCCGCCGACGTCGCGCTGCACGCCCTTGGGCTGGCCGGTGGTGCCGGAGGTGTACAGGATGTAGGAAGGCTCGCTCGACTCGAGCCAGGCGCAGGGCACTTGCGCGCCTTCGTGGCGCGCGGCGAGCTCCTGCCAGTCGACGTCGCGCCCCGCCGTCAGCGGCATCTTCGAATCGAGCCCGCGTTTGTAGATGAGCACCTTCGCCGGCGGGTGCTTGGCCAGCTTGAGCGACTCGTCCACCAGCGACTTGTACAGCACCGCCTTGCCCATGCGGCTGCCGCCGTCGGCGGTGATCATCAGGCTCGGCTTGGCGTCGTCGATGCGCGCCGCCAGGCTCGCCGCGGCGAAGCCGCCGAACACCACCGAGTGGATCGCGCCGATGCGCGCGCAGGCGAGGATCGCGAAGGCCGACTCCGGGATCATCGGCATGTAGATGATCACGCGGTCGCCCTTCTTCACCCCGAGCGACTGCATCATCGCCGCCACGCGCTGCACCTCCCGGTGCAGCTCGGCGAAGGTGTAGCTGCGCTCCTGGTCGACCTCGGTCGAAATGTAGACCAGCGCCTTCTGCCCGGCGCGCGCCGCGAGGTGCCGGTCAATCGCGTTGTGGCAGAGATTGGTCTCGCCGCCGTTGAACCACTTCGCGAACGGCGGCCGCGAGAAGTCGAGCACCTTGCCGAAAGGCTTGTGCCAGTCGACCAGCTTCGCCTGCTCGGCCCAGAAGGCGTCGGGCTGCTCGATCGAGCGGCGGTGGAAATCGCTGTACCTGCCCATCCTTGCCTCCTCTCCCGAATGACCGGACAGATCTTAGGCGTTCAAGTCGACGACGACCCTTCCGCGGATTTGCGCGCCGATAAACTTGTCGAACACCGACGGCAACTCGGCGAACGGGATCGTCCGCGTGATCTCCTTCAGGTGAGCCGGGCGCATGTCGCCCGCGAGCCGGCGCCAGACCTCCTGGCGCACGGGCATGGGGCAGTTCACCGAGTCGACCCCGAGCAGGCTCACGCCGCGCAGGATGAACGGCAGCACCGTGGTGTTGAGGGCGGTGCCCGCGGCGAGCCCGATCGAGGCGATGCAGCCGCCCACCTTCATCGTGCTCGCCATCCAGGCGAGCGCCTCCCCGCCCAGGTTGTCGACCGCGCCGGCCCAGGTCGCCTTGTCGAGCGGCCGGATCTTGGACAGGTCGAGCTCGCTGCGCAGCTTCACCTCGCTCGCGCCGATCTTCTTCAGGTAGTCCACCTCGCCCGCCTTGCCGGTGAGCGCCGTCACCTTGTAGCCCAGCCGCGCCAACGCGTCGACCGCGATCGAGCCGACCCCGCCGGTCGCGCCGTCGACGATCACCGGCCCGTTCTCCGGCCTGAGGCCGTTCTGCTCCATGCGCACGATCGCCAGGCCCGCGGTGAAGCCCGCGGTGCCGAACGCCATCGCCTCCCACAGGGTCAGGCCCTGGGGCGCCTTGACCAGCCAGTCGGCCGGCACGCGCGCGTACTCGGCATAGCCGCCGTGGTGCTTGACCCCGATGTCGAATCCCGTCGCCAGCACCGCGTCGCCCTTGGCGAAGCGCGCGTCGCTCGAGGACACCACCGTGCCGGAAAAGTCGATTCCGCCGATGCACTCCGGCCGCAGCAGGATGCGGCCCTTGCCGGTCGCCGCCAGCGCGTCCTTGTAGTTCACGTCGGAATAGGCGACCCGCACCACCACTTCGCCGGGATCGAGCTGGTCGAGCGTGAATTCGGTGAACCCGGCCTGGACCTTCTTGTCGACTTCGGTGATCTTGAATGCCTTGAACTTCTCCATGCTCTTTCCTCCTGTACGAAGTTTAACGCCGCGCGCGCTCGGCCTGCAGGTATTCGGGCGATTGCATCTCGTGCAGCCGGCTGACGGTGCGGGCGAACTCGGCGCTGTTTTCCCCCTCGACGAACAGCTCTTCCGGCCGGGCCTCGGCCGAGACGAACAGCTTGACGCGCTCATCGTAGAACACGTCGAGCAGCCAGGTGAAGCGGCGCGCGGCGTCGGCGTTGCGCGGGGACATTCGGGGCACCCCGGACAGCAGCACGGTGTGAAAGCGCCTGGCCAGGTCGACGTAGTCGGCATAGGAGCGCGGTCCGCCGCACAGCGCCTTGAAATCGAACCAGACCAGGCTCCCGGCGCGCTTGCGGTAGGGAATCCGTCGCCCTTCGACGTCGAGCGGATGGTCCTCCTCCTCGACGTCCTTCAGGGCCTCGAAGACCTGCTCCAGCGCCTGCTCGCTCCCCGGACCGAGGTGGTAGGCGCGCAGCTTCTGCATTTTGCGGCGCCGGTAGTCGATCCCGCTGTCGACTTCCAGCACGTCGAGCCGCGCCTCGAGCAGCGCGATCGCCGGCAGGAAGCGCTCGCGCTGCAGGCCGCTCGGGTAGAGCCCGCGGGGGGCGTAATTGGAGGTCATGCAGAGCACTACGCCGCGTTCCATCACCTGCTCGAGGAAGCGCCCCAGGATCATCGCGTCGGCGATGTCGCCGACGTGGAACTCGTCGAAGCAGATGAGCCGGCTGCGGCGCGCCGTGCGTGCGGCCACCGCGGCGATCGGGTCCTCGGTGCCTTTGAGCTCGTCGAGCTCGCGGTGGATCTCGCGCATGAAGTGATGGAAATGCACCCGCCGCTTCCTCACCAGCGGCGCGCACAGGAAAAAGGCGTCCATCAGGAAACTCTTGCCACGGCCCACCCCGCCCCAGAGATAGACGCCCCTGGGCAGCGGCGGCTTGACCAGCATCCTGCGCAGCGCCGTGCTGCGGCGCGCCTTGTACGCGGACCACTCCTCGAACAGCCGCTGCAGCCGCTCGACCGCGCGCCACTGCGCCGGGTCGGAGACGAAGCCCCGCTTCGCCAGCTGCGCCCGGTAGACCGAGACGACGTCGCCGCCGTCGGCGCGCCGCAGCATCACGCCGCGCGCTCCTGCTGCGGCCGCGCCGCACGCGACTCGTGCCGCGCGAGCAGCAGGGTGCTGGCGAGGATCACCGCGCCGCCGAGCACCGTGCCGCCCGCCGGGACGCTGCCGAATACGAGGAAGCCGAGGATCGCCGCCCACACCAGCTCGAGGAACTTGACCGTCTGCACCGCCGAGATGTCGGCCACGCGGAAGGCTCGCATCATGCAGTAGTGGCCGCCGGCGCCGAAGAAGCCGCAGGCCACGAACAGGACCCACTGCGTCGCGTCGGGCGGGGTCCAGTGCGGCAATGCGAGCGGCGCGAGCAGCGCCACGACCCACAGGTGCTGCCACAGCACGATCACCTCCGAGCGCTCGCGCGCGGAGAGCGCCTTGGCCACGAGGTAGGAACCGGCGAAAACGGGCTGGGACGCGAGCATCAGCAGCATCCCGGCCGAGACGCCGGCGAATCCGGCGCCCGTGCCGGGATCGAGCACCAGCAGCACGCCGCCGAACCCCACCAGCACCGCGGCCCAGCGCGCGCCGGTCATGCGCTCGCGCAGGAACAGGACCGCGCCGAGGCAGATGAAGATCGGGCCGCTGAAGGCGATCGCGGTGAGCGCGGTCAGGCTCACTTTGGGCAGCGCGGCGAACCACAGGGTCATGCCGCCGGCGTGGAACAGGCCGCGCACGAACTGCAACCGCGGCGCCCGCGGCCACAGCGAGCGCGGACCCAGCCGCAGGGTCGCCGTGGCAATCACCGCCGCGCCGATCGCGTAGCGCAGCAGGCCCACCAGCCAGGGGTCGAGCTCGCCGGCGAGGCGCTTCATCATCGTGTTGAGCACGATGAACATCGCGCCCGCGAGCATCATCCACAGCATGCCGCGAACGGTCGCGGCGGGGGCTCGGCGCAACCGCAAGCCCTTCAGCCGTTCAGGCTGCGCTTGTCGACGGCAAGCGCCGCCTCGCGCATCACCTCCGACATCGACGGGTGGGCGTGGCAGATGCGCGCCAGGTCTTCCGAGCTCGCGCCGAACTCCATCGCCACCACCGCCTCGGCGATCAGCTCGGAGGCCTGCCCGCCGATCGCGTGGACGCCGAGAATGCGGTCGGTCTTGGCGTCGGCGAGCATCTTGATGAAGCCCTCGGGCTCGTCGCGCCCGAGCGCGCGCCCGTTGTAGGCGAAGGGGAACCTGCCTGCCCGGTAGGCGACGCCCTCCTCCTTGAGCTGGCGCTCGGTCTTGCCGACCCAGGCGATCTCGGGCGCGGTGTACATCACCCACGGGATGGCGTCGTAGTTCACGTGCCCGCGCTGCCCGGCGATGATCTCGGCGACCATCACGCCTTCGTCCTCGCCCTTGTGAGCGAGCATCGGGCCGCGCACGACGTCGCCGATCGCGTACACGCGCGGCAGCGCCGTGCGGCAGTTCTTGTCCACCTCGATGAAGCCGCGCGAATCGATCTTGAGGCCGACGTTCTCGGCGCCCAGGCCGTCGGTATTGGGCACCCGGCCGATCGACACGACGAGCCGGTCGCATTCCAAGGTTTTGCTTGAATTATCTGACGTAGTGTATTGAACTGTAATACCTTTCTTCGATTGCTTCACATCGCCGATCTTGACCCCGAGCTCGATCTCGAGCGCTTGCTCGGCGGTGAAGATCTTCCACGCCTCCTGGGCGATGGACTCGTCGGCCGCGCCGAGGAACTCGGGCAGCGCCTCGAGGATCCTCACCTTGGCGCCGAGCCGCCGCCAGACGCTGCCGAGCTCGAGCCCGATCACGCCGGCGCCGATCACGCCGAGGCGCCCGGGCACCGCGCTGAAGGAGAGCGCGCCCTCGTTGTCGCACACCAGCTTGTTGTCCACGGGCACCCCCGGCAGATGGCGCGGCTTCGAGCCGGTCGCGATGATCACGTTCTTCGCCTCGACCGTCTCGGCGCCCTTGTCGCCCTCGACCTCGAGCTTCCAGGTGGTGCCGCCCTGCAGCAGCCGGCCGTGGCCTTGCAGCCAGGTCACCTTGTTCTTCTTGAACAGCCCGGCGATGCCGCCGGTCATCTTCTTGACGATGTGCTCCTTCCTCTCGAGCATCGCCGCGAGGTCGAGCTTGACCCCCGTCGCGGTGATGCCGTGCACCTTGAAGCGGTGCTGCACGCGCTCGTAGTTCTCCGACGACTCGAGCAGCGCCTTGGACGGAATGCAACCCACGTTGAGGCAGGTGCCCCCCAGCGCGTACTTGCCGTCGGGCTCCTTCCACTTGTCGATGCAGGCCGTGGACAGGCCAAGCTGCGCTGCGCGGATCGCGGCGATGTAGCCGGCCGGGCCGGCTCCGATGACGACGACGTCGAAGGTTTGCATGGGCTAGATCTCCAGCACCAGGCGCGCCGGGTCCTCGAGCGCGTCCTTGATCGCGACCAGGAACAGGACCGCCTCGCGACCGTCGACGATGCGATGGTCGTAGGACAGCGCCAGGTAGTTCATCGGCCGCACCACGATCTGGCCGTTCTCGACCACCGGACGCTCCTTGGTCGCGTGGACGCCGAGGATCGCGGACTGCGGCGGGTTGATGATCGGCGTCGACAGCATCGAGCCGAACACGCCGCCGTTGGAGATCGAGAACGTGCCTCCGGAAAGCTCCTCGATGCCGAGCTTGCCGTCCTGGGCGCGCTTGCCGAACTCGGCGATCTTCTTCTCGATCGCGGCGAACGACAATTCGTCCGCGTCGCGCAGGATCGGCACCACCAGGCCTCGCGGGCTGCCGACGGCGATCCCGATATCGAAGTAGCCGTGGTAGACGATGTCGTTGCCGTCGATCGAGGCGTTCACCACCGGGAACTTCTTCAGCGCGGCGACGGAGGCCTTGACGAAGAAGGACATGAAGCCCAGCCGCACGCCGTGCTCCTTCTCGAAGCGCTCCTGGTACTTCTTGCGCAAGTCCATCACCGGCTGCATGTTGACCTCGTTGAAGGTCGTCAGGATCGCTGCGGTCGACTGCGACTCCACCAGGCGCTCGGCGATGCGCGCGCGCAGGCGCGACATCGGCACCCGCTGCTCGGGCCGGTTGCCGAGCAGCCGCTCGACGTTCACCGGCGCGGCCGGCTGCGGCAGGCCGCTCTTCGCCGCCGGCGCCGGGCCCGGTGGCGCGGCGGGGGCCGCGCCGGCGTACGAGGCCGGCTTGCCGACGTGCGCCAGGACGTCGCCCTTGGTGACGCGCCCGCCGAGGCCGCTGCCCTGGATCTTGCTGGGGTCGATGCCCTGCTCCGCCGCCAGCTTCTGGGCGGCGGGCATGACGGGCGGCGCTTCGCGCGGCGGCGCGGGCGGCGGCGCCGCGGGGGCCTCCGGCTTGGCCGCCGCGCCCGCGGCGGGCTTGGCGTCGGTGTCGATGGTGGCGATCACCTCGCCCGCGACCACCGAGACGCGGTCCGCCTTCATGATCTTGGTGAGGACGCCGTCGGCGGGGGCCGGCAGCTCCATCACGACCTTGTCGGTCTCGATGTCGATCAGGTTCTCGTCCCGCGACACCGCCTCGCCTTCCTTCTTGTGCCATTCGAGCAGCGTCGCCTCGGAGACCGACTCCGACAGCTGCGGCACCTTGACTTCGATGATCACTGCTTGCTCCCGTTCGATTTTTCACCCGGGTCCGGCCAAACCTCGCCCAGGTTGACGAAAAACCAGCGCGCAACGCGCCGGGCTGATCCCTGAATGTCTCTTATTTGAACTTGCCGAACGCCATGTCGACCAATGCCGCCTGGCGCGCGTTGTGCTTGGTCAGGTACCCTCCTGCGGGCGCAGCAGTCGCCGGCCGTCCCGCGTAGTGCAGCTTCTGGTCGCTGCGCATGTTCTCGGTGAAGTAGTGCGCGGTCTCGTACCAGGCGCCCTGGTTCTGCGGCTCCTCCTGGCACCAGACGACCTCCCGCGCATTCGCGTAGCGCTTCATCTCCGCCGCGAACGGCTTGTGCGGAAACGGATACAGCTGCTCGACCCGGATGATCGCGACGTGGTCCAGCCGCCGCTCGCGCCGGGCGGACAGCAGGTCGTAATAGACCTTGCCGCAGCAGGCGATGATGCGCGTGACGGCCTTGGGGTCGAGCGCGTCGATTTCGGGCATCACGGTCAGGAACGAGCCGTCGGCCAGGTCCTTGATCGGTACCGACGCCTCCTTCTTGCGCAGCAGCGACTTGGGCGTAAGCACGACCAGGGGCTTCCTGAACGGGCGCAGCATCTGGCGCCTGAGCAGATGGAAGATCTGCGAGGCGTTGGACGGCACGCAGACCTGCATGTTGTGCTCCGCGCACAGCTGCAGATAGCGCTCCAGCCGCGCCGACGAGTGCTCGGGGCCCTGGCCCTCGTAGCCGTGCGGCAGGAACATCGCCAGCCCGCAGACCCGGCCCCACTTCGCCTCGCCCGAGCTGATGAACTGGTCGACCACGACCTGGGCGCCGTTGGCGAAGTCGCCGAACTGCGCCTCCCAGATCACCAGCGCGTTCGGCTCGGCGGTCGAGAATCCGTACTCGAAACCGAGCACCGCCTCTTCGGAGAGCACCGAGTCGATCACCACGAACGAGCCTTGGTCCTTCGAGATGTTCTGCAGCGGCACGTAGGTGCCCGCGTCCCAGCGCTCGCGGTCCTGATCGTGCAGCACGGAATGCCGGTGGGCGAACGTTCCGCGAGCGGAGTCCTGCCCGGACAGACGCACGTCGTAGCCGTTCGATACCAGCGAGGCGTAGGCGAGCGTCTCGGCCATGCCCCAGTCGACCGGGAGCTTGCCCTCGGCCATCTGCCGCCGCGCATTCAGCACGCGCTCCACCGTAGGGTGCACCCTGAACCCCTCGGGCACGCTGGTGACGCGCTCGGCCAGTCGCTGCAGCTCGGCCAGCGGAACGTGGGTGTCGGCGGCGTCGGTCCACTTGGTGTTCAGATACGGCGCCCAGTCGACCGCGAACTTGCTCCTGAAGTTCGAGATCACCGGGTTGCCGATGCGCTTGCCTTCGTCGAGGTCGGCGCGGTACTGCTTGATCATCGCCTCCGCGTCCCCGGACTCGACCACGCCCAGCGTCGCCAGCTTGTCCGCGTAGAGCTTGCGCGTGCCCGGATGCTGGGAGATCTTCTGGTACATCAGCGGCTGCGTGATGAACGGCTCGTCCTGCTCGTTGTGGCCGAGCTTGCGGAAGCACACCAGGTCGATCACCACGTCCTTCTTGAACTGCTGCCGGAAGTCGAGCGCCATCTGGGTGACGTACAGCACCGCCTCCGGATCGTCGCCGTTGACGTGGAAGATCGGCGCCTCGACCATCTTCGCGACGTCGGTGCAGTAGATCGTCGAGCGTGCGTCGCGCGGATCCGAGGTGGTGAAGCCGATCTGGTTGTTCACCACGATGTGCACCGTTCCGCCGGTGCCGAAACCGCGAGTGCCGGAGAGGTTGAGCGTCTCCATCACCACACCCTGCCCGGCAAAGGCGGCGTCGCCGTGGATCAGGATCGGCAGCACCTGGTCGCCGTTCTTGTCGTCGCGGCGGCGCTGGCGAGCGCGCACCGAGCCCTCGACCACGGGGTTGACGATCTCGAGGTGCGACGGGTTGAAGGCGAGCGAAATGTGGACCGGCCCGCCGCCGGTCGAAATGTCCGACGAGAAGCCGTTGTGGTACTTCACGTCCCCCATCGGCAGCTCGTGCGCGTGCTTGCCTTCGAACTCCTGAAACAGCTCCTGCGGCATCTTGCCGAGCACGTTGACCAGCACGTTCAGCCGCCCGCGGTGGGCCATGCCGATCACGATCTCCTGCACGCCCGCCGCGCCCGCGCGCTGGATCAGCTCGTCGATGGAAGGGATCAGGCTCTCGCCGCCCTCGAGCGAAAAGCGCTTCTGCCCCACATAGCGCGTATGCAGGTAGCGCTCGAGCAGCTCGGCCTCGGTCAGCTTCTGCAGCAGGCGCTTCTGCACCTCCGGCGTGTACTGCGGCGTCGCCCGGACCGACTCCACGCGCTGCTGGATCCAGTCGCGCTGCGCCCGCTCGCCGATAAACATGTATTCGAAGCCGATGTTGCCGCAGTAGGTGTCGCGCAGCGCATGGATCAGGTTCCGGAGCGAAGTGCGGTCCAGGCCGACGAACGAGCCGGCGCTGACCTCGCGGTCGAGGTCGGCCTCGCTCAGGTCGTAGTAGCCCGCCTCGAGCTCGGGCACCTGCGGACGCGGCATGCGCTTGAGCGGATCGAGGGTTGCCCAGCGCGAGCCGGCGATGCGGTAGGCCGTGACCAGCAGCAGGGCGGCCACCTGCAGGCGCTCGTGGGCGGCGTCGATCTGCGGTACTGCTCGCCCGGCGAGCGCACCGCTCTTGGCGCGCTGCACGAAGGACTCGATCACCGGCGCGTGCGCCACGTCCCTGCCGACGCTGCCCGCCGCGTCCGGCATCAGCTGCATCTGGTCGAAATAGTCCCGCCACCCCTCGGGCACCGCGGCCGGATTGGCGAGATACTGCTCGTACAGCTCCTCGATGAACGGGGCGTTGCCGCCGAACAGGTAGGAATTGGCGAGCAGCTGCTTCATCATCGCGCTTACCTCTTGCCGATCGGCTGCACCTCGCGGCGCGTCGCGCCCTTGTAGAGCTGACGCGGCCGGCCGATCTTCTGGTCCGGATCGACGATCATCTCGTTCCACTGCGCGATCCAGCCCACGGTGCGGGCAAGCGAGAAGATGCAGGTGAACATGCTCACCGGGATGCCCAGCGCGCGCTGCACGATCCCGGAATAGAAGTCCACGTTGGGGTAGAGCTTGCGCGAGACGAAATAGTCGTCCTCGAGCGCGATCTTCTCCAGCGCCATCGCCAGCTTGAACAGACGGTCATCGTGCAGCCCCAGCTCCTCGAGCACCTCGTAGCAGGTCTCGCGCATCAGCTTGGCGCGCGGATCGTAATTCTTGTACACGCGGTGGCCGAAGCCCATCAGCTTGACCCCCGAGTTCTTGTCCTTCACCTGCTTGATGAACTCGCCGATCTTGGACACGTCGTGGATGTGATCGAGCATCTGCAGCGCGGCCTCGTTGGCGCCGCCGTGCGCCGGCCCCCAAAGGCAGGCGATTCCCGCCGCGATGCAGGCGAACGGGTTGGCGCCGGAAGAGCCCGAGAGCCGCACCGTCGAGGTCGAGGCGTTCTGCTCGTGGTCCGCGTGCAGGATGAAGATGCGGTCGAGCGCGCGCACCAGCACGTCGTTGATCTTGTACTCCTCGGCCGGCACGGCGAACATCATGCGCATGAAATTCGCCGTGTACGACAGGTCGTTGCGCGGATAGACGAACGGCTGCCCCATGTTGTACTTGTAGGCCATCGCCACCAGCGTGGGCAGCTTGGCGATCAGCCTGAACGCCGCGACCTCGCGGTGACGCTGGTCCGTGATGTCGAGCGAGTCGTGGTAGAAGGCAGACAGCGCGCCGACCACCCCGACCAGCACCGCCATCGGGTGCGCGTCGCGCCGGAAACCGGTGAAGAAGCGGTTGATCTGGTCGTGCACCATGGTGTGCTTGGTCACCATGCCGACGAACTCGTCCTTCTGCTTCTGGTTCGGCAGCTCGCCCCGGAGCAGCAGGTAGCACACCTCGAGGAAGTCGCAGTGCACGGCGAGCTGGTCGATCGGGTAGCCGCGGTAGAGCAGCACTCCCTGGTCGCCGTCGATGTAGGTGATCGTCGAGGCGCAGCTCGCGGTCGAAAGGAACCCCGGATCGTAGGTGAATACGCCGGTCTTGCCGTAGAGGGCGCGGATATCCACGACGTCGGGTCCGACGGATCCCGACAGAACCGGGAAGTCGATGCTGCCGCCATCGGGCAGCTTCAGCGTGGCTTTCTTGTCCAAGGTCATCTCCTTATCAACACGCCCGCAAGCGGGCGACGACATCTCGCAGGCCGGCGGCGTAAGCGTCGCTGCGCCCGCTGACGATGTCCCACAATTCGTTGTCCGGCAGGTCGAGCAGTTCGTGGAAGCGCTTCAACCCCGCCTCGTCCATCGCGGTCACGCCGTCCTCCAGGAACCTGTCGAGCACCAGATCGAGCTCGAGCAGCCCGCGGCGGCACTTCCACTTCAGCCTGTCATGCGCAATGCGGTCCATCACACGGCGCGCCGAACCAGCATCTCCTTGATCTTGCCGATCGCCTGCGCCGGATTGAGGTTCTTCGGGCAGGCGTCGGTGCAATTCATGATCGTGTGGCAGCGGAACAGGCGGTAGGGATCGTCGAGGTTGTCGAGACGTTCCCCGGTTGCCTGGTCGCGCGTGTCGGCGATGAAGCGGTAGGCCTGCAGCAGGCCGGCCGGGCCGACGTACTTGTCGGGGTTCCACCAGAACGAGGGGCACGAAGTCGAGCAGCACGCGCACAGGATGCATTCGTACAGCCCGTTCAGCTCCTCGCGCTCGGCGGGCGACTGCAGCCGCTCGCGCTCCGGCGGCGCGTCGTGGTTGATCAGATACGGCTTGACCGAGTGGTACTGGTTGAAGAACTGGGTCATGTCGACGATCAGGTCGCGCACCACGGGCAGCCCCGGCAAAGGCCGCAGCGTCACCTTCTCGGGCAGGTCCGCGATCTTGGTGATGCACGCCAGGCCATTCTTGCCGTTGATGTTCATTGCGTCCGAGCCGCACACCCCCTCGCGGCAGGAGCGGCGGAACGAAAGCGAGTCGTCCTGTGCCTTCAGGCGCACCAGCGCATCGAGCAGCATGCGGTCGGTGGGCTCGAGCTTGAGCTCGTAGTCCTGCATGCGCGGACGCGCATCTCTGTCGGGGTCGTAGCGGTAGATCGAGAAACGCATCAGTAAGTCCGTACCTTGGGTTCGAAGGTCTCCACCGACATCGGCTTGAGGTGCACCGGCTTGTACTCGAGCCGGTCGCCCTCCTTGAACCAGAGCGAGTGCTTGATCCAGTTCTTGTCGTCGCGGTCGGGAAAATCCGCCCGCGCCTGGGCGCCCCGGCTCTCCTTGCGCGCCTCGGCCGACACCACGGTCGCGGTCGCCGCTTCGATCAGGTTGTAGAGCTCGAGCGCCTCGATGCGCGCGGTGTTGAACACTTTCGACTTGTCCCCGATCGAGATGCGCTCCGCCCGTGCGGCGATCTGCCTGACCTTGTTCACGCCTTCGACCAGCAGCTCGGGGAAGCGGAACACCCCGCAGTGCATCTGCATCGTCTTCCTCAGGTCGTTGCCGACCTCGGCCACGCGCTCGCCGCCGGTGCCCGAGTCGAGCTGCGCGAGGCGCGCGAGCGACCGGTCAGCCGCATCTTTCGGCAGATCCTTGTGCGACGCCGCCATGCCTCGGATGTCGACGATCGCCTGCTCGCCGCCGGCCTTGCCGAACACCAGCAGGTCGAGCAGCGAGTTGGTGCCGAGGCGGTTCGCGCCGTGCACCGAAACGCAGGCGCACTCGCCCACCGCGTACAGGCCGGGCACGACCGCCTCCCTGTTTCCGTTGCGCGGCGCGACGACCTGGCCGAGATGGTTGGCCGGAATGCCGCCCATCTGGTAGTGCGCGGTCGGCACCACGGGAATCGGGGCCTTGATCGGGTCGGCGTTGGCGAACTTGATCGCGATCTCGCGGATTCCGGGCAGGCGCAGATTGATCACTTCCGGGCCGAGGTGGTCGAGCTTGAGCAGGACGTGGTCGGCCTCGGGGCCGCAGCCGCGCCCCTCCTTGATCTCGGTCGCCATCGCGCGCGACACCACGTCGCGGCTGGCGAGGTCCTTGGCGTTCGGCGCGTAGCGCTCCATGAAGCGCTCGCCGTCCTTGTTGAGCAGGTAGCCGCCCTCGCCGCGCACGCCCTCGGTGATCAGGATCCCCGCGCCGTACACGCCGGTGGGATGAAACTGGTAGAACTCCATGTCCTCGAGCGGTATGCCTGCGCGCGCCGCCATGCCCAGCCCGTCGCCCGTGTTGATGAACGCATTGGTCGAGGAATGGAACATGCGTCCGGAGCCGCCGGTGGCGAGGATGGTCGCCTTGGCCTGCAGGATCATCGGCTCCCCTGTCTCCATCTCGAGCGCGACCACGCCCAGCACCGCACCCTCGGCGTCGCGGATCAGGTCGAGCGCCATCCACTCGACGAAGAACTGCGTGCTCGCCTTCACGTTCTGCTGGTACAGCGTGTGCAGCATCGCGTGACCGGTGCGGTCCGCCGCCGCGCAGGCCCGCATCGCCATCTTCGGGCTGCCGTAGTCCTGGGTGTGGCCGCCGAAAGGGCGCTGGTAGATCCTGCCGTTGTCGAGCCGGTCGAAGGGCATGCCCATGTGCTCGAGCTCGATCACCACCTCGGTGGCGCGGCGGCACATGTACTCGATCGCATCCTGGTCGCCGAGGTAGTCCGACCCCTTCACCGTGTCGTACATATGCCAGTGCCAGTGATCCTCGGACGAATTGCCGAGCGGCGCGGCGATGCCGCCCTGCGCCGCGACCGTGTGCGAGCGCGTGGGGAAGACCTTGCTCAGCACCGCCACGCGCAGGCCGGCGCGCGCGAGCTCGAGCGCGGCGCGCAGCCCCGATCCGCCGGCGCCCACCACGATCGCATCGAACTTCCTGGCCTGAAGCGCCACGCTCATCTCCACAGTATCTGGACCGTCCAGCCGAGGTAGGCGGCGATCACCACGACGACCAACACCTGCAGCACGAGCCGCAGCCCCACCGGCTTGACGTAATCCATCAGGATGTCGCGCACGCCGATCCACATGTGCCAAGCGACGCTGACCGCGAACAGCAGCGTCGCCACCCGCATCCAGCCCTGTGCGAAGAGGCCATGCCAGACGTCGTAATTGATCGGCTGGCCGAGCAGCAGGACCGCCGCGAGGATCACGCTGTAGAGCGCCATGATCACGGCGGTGACGCGCTGCGCCAGCCAGTCGCGCCAGCCGTAGTGCGCTCCGACCACGATGCGGCTCACCATAGCCTGGCTCCGAACACGATGGTGAGCGCAACCCCCGCGATCAGCACGACGATGCTGCTCAGGCGCGCGCTCTTCTTGTCCCAGCCGCGCTGCGTCTCGAGCAGGAGGAAACGGATGCCGGCGCAGAAGTGGTGACAGTAGGCCCAGATCAGGACCAGCAGCGCGAGCTTGACCGGCCACAGGTGCAGATAATGGACGACGAAGGCGAAGTCGCGCGCCGACGCGAGGCTGCGGTCGAGCATGAACAGCAGCCACAACGTGCCGACGAACAGCAACGCTCCGCTGATGCGGTGCAATATCGACACCCAGCCCGCCAACGGCAGGCGGATCTCGAACAGGAGCGCGGTCAGATTGAGGTACTTGGGACGGTTCTTTTTGTTGGCAGCCGCTTGGGACATGAGCTGATGTTTCGGGTGACTGGGTCCGGCGCTTAATGCCGGAATAGGCCGATTATATCGCCGCAATGCGTCATTCAGCCGAGCTCGCTGCGATAGAAGTGCCTGTCCGTTTTGTAAAGTCCGCGCCGCCACTCCACCGGGCGGTCGCCATAGGTGAACGAAAGCCGCTCCACCTCCAGCAGCGCATGGCCGGGCTCGACCTCGAGCAGGTTCGCGGTTTCGGGGTCGGCTGAACGCGCCTTGAGCTTCTCCTCGGCGCGCACCATGCGGGTGCCGTATTGCGTCTCGAACAGGTTGTAGAGTGCGCCCTTGTGCTCGGTGACCGCCCCCGCGCTCAAGCCTCGGAACAGGCCCGCCGGCAGCCACACCTCCTCCAGCACCACGGGATCGCCCGAGAACAGAAGCAGCCGCGTGAGCACGATCATGCTGTCGCCGGCGCGCAGGTCGAGCAGCCGCGCCAGCTCGGCGCTTGCCCGCGCGCGGCGGAAATCGAGCAGCCTGCGCTCGGCCGCCACCGGCCCGCCGGCGTCCGGCGCCAGGCGCAGGAAGCGGAACCGCACCTGGGGCTCGCCGTGGGTCGCGACGAAGGTGCCCTTGCCCTGGCGCCGCACGAGCAGGTTCTCGGCCGCGAGCTCGTCGATGGCCTTGCGCACGGTTCCCTGGCTGACGCGGAAGCGCGCCGCGAGCTCGATCTCGCTGGGGATCGCCTCGCCGGGCCGCCATTCGCCGCCGCGCAGCCCGTCGAGGAGCAACTCCTTGATTTGCTTGTACAGCGGCCGGAAGGTGGGCGAGCTCACGGGGGTCATTTCAGCACAGAAGGCAGCACTCGTCTATATTGTGTCTTATGTCTTATAAAAGACACAAGACACATTGACTTCCCGCCGGGCCCCGCATAACATCGTCCGTGCGGCCGGCGTGCCGGCCTAGAATCGCCATCCACCCCAAGAACGCGCCTTTTCGGAGTCCCAATGCCCAAAGCCCCCGTACGCGTCGCCGTCACCGGCGCCGCCGGCCAAATCGGCTATAGCCTTCTGTTTCGCATCGCCAGCGGCGAGATGCTGGGAAAGGACCAGCCCGTCATCCTGCAGCTGCTCGAGATCCCGGACGAAAAGGCGCAGAAAGCGCTGCAGGGCGTGATGATGGAGCTCGACGACTGCGCCTTCCCCCTCCTCCACGGCATGACCGCGGCCTCCGACCCGATGGTCGCCTTCAAGGACGTCGAGGTCGCGCTGCTGGTTGGGGCGCGCCCGCGCGGCCCGGGCATGGAGCGCAAGGACCTGCTGGAGGCCAACGGCAAGATCTTCGCCCCGCAGGGCAAGGCCCTGGACAAGGTCGCCAGCCGCAAGGTCAAGGTACTGGTGGTCGGCAATCCGGCCAACACCAATGCCCTAATCGCGATGAAGAACGCCCCTTCGCTCAAGCCGACCCAGTTCACCGGCATGATGCGCCTGGACCACAACCGCACGCTCTCGCAGATCGCCCACAAGCTCGGCAAGCCGCTGTCGTCGATCAGCAAGGTCACCGTGTGGGGCAACCACTCGGCGACCCAGTATCCGGACCTGTTCCAGGCCGAGTGCGAGGGCAAGAAAGTCTGGCCGATGATCAACGACCAGCAATGGCTCGAGCAGACCCTGATCCCGACCGTGCAGAAGCGCGGCGCGGCCATCATCGCCGCGCGCGGCCTGTCCTCGGCCGCGAGCGCGGCGAACGCCGCGATCGACCACATGCGCGACTGGATCATGGGAACGCCCGAGGGCGACTGGATCACCATGGGCATCCCGGCCGACGGCAGCTACGGTATCGCCGAGGGCGTGCTCTACGGCTACCCCGTGACCTGCAAGGACGGCCAGTACCAGATCGTCAAGGGCATCGAGGTCAGCGACTTCAGCCGCAAGCGCATGGAGGCCACGCTGAAGGAGCTGCACGAGGAGCGCGACGGCGTCAAGCAGCTCCTGGGCTAGGCCGCCATGACGCAAGTCTCTCCGGGAGCGAAGTTCCGCCAGGCGCTGAAGGACGAATCGCCGCTGCAGGTCATCGGCACGATCTGCGCCTACCACGCCCTGCTCGCCAAGCGCTCGGGCTACCGCGCCATCTACCTCTCCGGCGGCGGCGTCGCCGCCGGCTCGCTCGGCATGCCCGATCTCGGCATCTCCAACCTCGACGACGTCCTCACCGACATCCGCCGCATCACCGACGTCTGCGACCTGCCGCTGCTGGTCGACGTCGACACCGGCTTCGGCGCGAGCGCGTTCAACGTCGCCCGCACCACAAGGTCGCTCGTCAAATTCGGCGCCGCGGCGATGCACATCGAGGACCAGGTCGGCGCCAAGCGTTGCGGCCACCGCCCGGGCAAGGAGCTGGTGTCGAAGCAGGAAATGTGCGACCGCATCAAGGCCGCGATCGACGCGCGCAGCGACCCCGCGTTCGTCGTCATGGCGCGCACCGACGCGCTCGCGAGCGAGGGCCTCGAGCGCGCGCTCGAGCGCGCCGCCGCCTACGCCGAGGCGGGCGCAGACATGATCTTTCCGGAGGCGATCACCGAGCTGCCGATGTACCGCAAGTTCGTCGACGGGACGAAAGTGCCCGTGCTCGCCAACATCACCGAATTCGGCAAGACGCCGCTCTTCACCATCGACGAGCTGCGCTCGGCCGGCGTGGCGCTCGCGCTCTACCCGCTCTCTGCCTTCCGCGCCATGAACAAGGCCGCGCTCAACGTCTACCAGACGCTGCGCAAGGAAGGCACGCAGAAGAACGTCGTCGCGACCATGCAGACCCGCGACGAGCTGTACGACTACCTCGACTACCACGCATACGAGGGAAAACTCGATGAGCTCTTCTCAGCCCGCAGCAACTCCTAAACCCAAGAAATCGGTCGCCCTGTCCGGCGTCGCCGCCGGCAACACGGCGCTTTGCACCGTCGGCCGCAGCGGCAACGACCTGCACTACCGCGGCTACGACATCCTGGAATTCGCCGACGAGGCGGAGTTCGAGGAAATCGCCTATCTGCTGGTGCACGGCAAGCTTCCCAACGCCGCCGAGCTCGCGGGCTACAAGACCAAGCTCAAGGGCCTGCGCGGCATTCCGGCCGCGGTGCAGGACGTGCTCGAATGCATCCCGGCCAACGCGCATCCGATGGACGTGATGCGCACCGCCTGCTCGGCGCTCGGCTCGGTGCTGCCCGAGAACCAGGACCACAAGCTTTCGGAAGCCCGCAACATCGCCGACCGCCTGATGGCGAGCTTCGGCTCGATGCTGCTGTACTGGTACCACTTCTCGCACTCGGGACGGCGCATCGACGTCGAGACCGACGACGACTCGATCGGCGGCCACTTCCTGCACCTGCTCCACGGGCGCGAGCCGAGCGAGCTCTGGGTGCGGGCGATGCACACCTCGCTCATCCTCTATGCCGAGCACGAGTACAACGCCTCGACCTTTACCTGCCGGGTCATCGCCGGCACCGGCTCGGACATGTACTCGGCGATCACCGGAGGCATCGGCGCGCTCAAGGGACCGAAGCACGGCGGCGCCAACGAGTTCGCCTTCGACGTCATCGGCCGCTACGACACCCCG
>Ga0315556_1000863_pt1 | contig 18841 bp, 20 predicted proteins | sample SalMarSW160310MG_FD_202112 | JGI IMG/M metagenome (GOLD analysis project Ga0315556, IMG submission 202112) | Salt marsh sediment microbial communities from the Plum Island Ecosystem LTER, Massachusetts, United States - Salt Marsh Sediment SW1603-10 ...
CACCATGCCTGCCACCAGGCCTCGCTGCCGTCGAAGCGCAGCGCGTCGAACTCGCGCCGGAACGCGTGCTCGACCACGTCGGGACGGCGGGCGAGGATCATGAAGTAGAAATCGCGCCAGATGAGTTTGGAGAGCCATGCTTGGGCGCCCGCGCCGCCATGCTTCCAGGCGTAGCCGACGAGCTCGCGGATGGAGACGGTTCCGAAGCGCAGGTGTATCGAGAGGAACGACGTGCTGTCGAGCGCCGGGTAGTCTCGCCGCTCGGCGTAGCGGTCGATGCGGCGCCGGAAGCGGGTCAACAGTCCGGCCCCGCCCGAGCTGCCTGCCGAAATGCCGAGCGCGGCGAGGTTGGTGCGCGAGAATCCGAGGTCCTCGAGCCGCGGCAGAGCCGCCTGCGGCGCCGGCGCCAGGCGTGCGGCATGGGCGGCGGTGCGCAGCGTGGCGACGTGAGCCGGGGCCAGCTTGGCCAGCCAAGCCTTCCGGTACGGCGTGAAGACCGAGAAGTCGCCCCCGGCGCGCGTGCGCACCTCGTCGCGCTCGAAAATGACCTGATCCTTGCGCGTTCGAAAATCCATCCCGTCGCGCTCGAGCTCGCGCGCCACGTGCGCATCGCGCGCAACCGCCTCGGGCTCGTAGTCGCGGTTGGCATAGACGGCGGCCACGCCGAGCCGCGCCGCCAGGCGCGGAATCTCCTCGCGCGCCCGGCCATGGACCACCCACAGGCCGCCCCCTCTGGCTTCGAGCGCCGCCTTCAGTTCGCGCACGCTCTCCCAGATGAACTCGACGCGGCGGTCGGCGCGCGAGGGCAGGAGATCCAGAATATCGCGGTCGAACACGAACACGCAGTGCACGGCGCCATGCGCGGCGAGCGCCGAATGCAGTGCAGCATGATCGTGGGCGCGCAGGTCGCGGCGGAACCACACCAGGGCACTCGAGGCCGGAACCATCGCGGAAAAAAGATATCTAGTGAGGGGGTGGAGACGGTAAAATAGCCTCAAGCGTGACCTCGATCAATCTTACGCACCACTTCCTGATCGCCATGCCCAACATGGCGGACCCGTATTTTGCTAAGTCGCTGACCTACGTCTGCGAGCACAACGATCAGGGCGCCCTCGGCGTCGTGGTAAACCGGCCGATAGACATGACCCTGCAGGCGCTTTTCGAGCGGCTGTCGCTGTCGCTGAAGGACAATGAACTGGCCGATGCGCCGATCTTCTTCGGCGGACCGGTGCAGACCGACCGCGGCTTCGTGCTGCACGCGCCCGCCGGCCACTGGCAGTCGACGCTCAAGGTGCGCGAGGCGATCGGCCTGACGACCTCCAAGGACATCCTGGAGGCGGTGGGCCGCGGCGAGGGACCGGCGAAGCTGCTGGTGACCCTGGGCTACGCGGGCTGGTCGCCCGGCCAGCTGGAGCACGAGTTGTCCCAAAACGCGTGGCTCACGGTCGAGGCGAAGGACGCGATCATATTCGACACCCCGGTCGAGGAGCGCCTGTTGGCAGCGATGGAGCTGCTCGGCATCGATTTCGGTCGCTTGCAGGACGAAGCGGGCCATGCCTGAGCGGCAGCCGTCCCGCCCGGTTCCCGCTCAAGCCTTTTCTCCCTCGCCTTCGCTGCCGGCAAGCGCCGGGACGGTGCTCGCGTTTGACTACGGCGAGCGGCGTACCGGCGTCGCCGTCGGCGACGCGCGCTTGCGCACCGCGCATCCGCTGCCGGCCATCGCCGCGGCGGGCGTCGCGCGCATGGCGGCAATTGCCAAGCTGGTCGACGAATGGCAGCCGGAGCGCCTGGTCGTCGGTCTGCCGCTGGGTGCCGACGGCGGCGCGCATCGCCTGGCGCAGAAGGTGGCGCGGTTTGCGCACGAGCTCGAGGCGCGTTTCCGCCTGCCGGTGGCGCAGGTCGACGAACGCTATACGTCGGCTGAGGCCGAGTCCCGCGTGCGCGAGGCGTTCGGCGCGCGGCGCGCAGCGCAGGCTTCGCGCGCGCGCAAGCTGGACTCGTACGCGGCACAACTCATCCTGCAACAGTATTTCGATGAACCCGCTGCCTGACGCCGAGAAGCTGTGCGCCCAGTTGGCGGCCGAGCTCAGGCCGGCGGTGAAGCCGAGCACGGCCATGATCGGGCTTTACACCGGCGGGGTATGGCTCGCGGAGAGGCTGCACGCCGCGCTCGGGATCGCCGAGCCGCTGGGCACCATGGACATCGCTTTCTATCGCGACGATTACCACCAGCAAGGCCTCGCGCGCGACCCCAAGCGCACGCAGATCCCGTTCGCCGTGGAGGGCCGCGACCTGCTGCTGGTGGATGACGTGCTCTATACCGGGCGCACGGTGCGCGCGGCGATGAACGAGCTGTTCGACTACGGCCGGCCGGCGAGCATCTCGCTGGTGGTGCTGGCTGAGCGCGGCGGCCGCGAGTTGCCGATCTGTGCGCAGTACTGCGGCAGCAAGGTGGAGGTGCCGCCGGGCATGCGCCTGCGCCTGCTGCGAGACGACAGCGGCAAACTCACGCTCGAGCTGCAGCATGCAGAATAATCCGCAACTCAACGCCAACGGCGAGCTGCGCCACCTGCTCTCGATCGAAGGCCTGCCGCGCGACGTGCTGGCGGGCATTCTCGACACCGCGGCCTCGTTCGTCGGCGTCACCGAGCGCGAGGTGAAAAAGGTGCCGCTGCTGCGTGGCAAGAGCGTGTTCAACCTGTTCTTCGAGCCCTCGACGCGCACCCGGACCACGTTTGAAATCGCGGCCAAGCGACTGTCGGCGGACGTCATCAACCTCAATGTCGCGGCGAGCTCGCAAACCAAGGGCGAATCGCTGCTGGACACGGTTTCCAACCTTTCCGCGATGCAGGCCGACCTGTTCGTGGTGCGGCACGGCTCTTCGGGCGCGCCGTACCTGATCGCGCAGCACGTCAAGCCGCACGAGCACGTGATCAACGCGGGTGACGGGCGGCACGCACACCCGACGCAGGGCCTGCTCGATCTGTACACGATCCGCCACTACAAGCAGGACTTCAGCCGACTGTGCGTAGCCGTCGTCGGCGACATACTGCATTCGCGCGTGGCGCGTTCGCTCATCCACGGTCTGACCACGCTCGGCACGCCGGAAGTGCGCGTGATCGCCCCGCAGACGCTTCTGCCGGCGGGCGTCGAGGCGCTCGGCGTGAAAGTGTTCAATAACATGCAGGCAGGATTGCGCGATGCCGACGTCGTGGTCATGCTCAGGCTGCAGAACGAGCGCATGCGCGGGGCTCTGCTGCCCAGCGCGCAGGAATTCTTCAAGCATTACGGGCTCACCGCGCAGAAGCTCGCGCTGGCCAGGCCGGATGCGATCGTCATGCATCCCGGGCCGATGAACCGCGGTGTCGAGATCGATTCGACGGTGGCCGACGGCCCGCACTCGGTGATCCTGCCTCAGGTCACATTCGGTATCGCGGTGAGAATGGCGGTCATGTCGATCGTGGCGGGAAACTGATGAAGATTCTGATCCGCAACGGGCGCGTGGTCGATCCGGCAAGCGGCCGCGACGCCGCCGGGGACCTGGCGATCGCCGAAGGCCGCCTGTGCGAAGCGCTGCCCGGCAAGCCCGACCGGATCATCGACGCCAAGGGTCTGGTGGTCGCGCCGGGACTGATCGACGTCGCGGCGCGCCTGCGAGAGCCGGGCTACGAATACAAGGCGACCCTCGAGTCGGAAATGGACGCCGCGGTTGCCGGCGGCGTGACCAGTCTTGCCTGTCCGCCCGATACCGACCCGCCGCTCGACGAGCCGGGGCTGGTGGACATGCTGCGCCGGCGCGCGAAGGTGCTGTCGCGCGCCCGCGTCTATCCGGTTGGCGCGCTGACGGTGAAGCTCGCCGGCGAGCGCCTGACCGAGATGGCCGAGCTTGCGGAGGCGGGCTGCGTGGCGTTCTCGCAGGCCGACGAGCCGCTGCCGGACACGCAGGTATTGTGGCGGGCGCTGCAATACGCCGCGACGTTCGGTTTTCCGGTCTGGCTGCGGGCCGAGGATCACTGGCTGGCGCGCGGCGGCGTCGCGCATGACGGCGAGCTGGCGACGCGCCTCGGGCTGCCCGGCATACCTGCATTCGCCGAAACGATCGCGCTCGGCACCCTGTTCGAGCTGGTGCGCGCCACCGGAACGCGCTTGCACCTGTGCCGGCTTTCGAGCGCCGCAGCGGTGGACATGGTGCGCAAAGCGAAGCTCGAAGGCCTTCCGATCAGTTGCGACGTGGCCATCCATCACCTGCATCTGTCGGAACAGGATCTGGGCTATTTCGATTCCCACTGCCGCCTGGTGCCGCCGTTGAGGAGCCAGCGCGACCGCGATGCGCTCGCTGCCGGGCTGGCGGATGGCACGATCGATTGCGTTTGCTCGGACCACACGCCGGTCGACGAAGACCAGAAGCAAATGCCCTTCTCCGAGGCGGAGCCCGGCGCCACCGGGCTCGAGCTGCTTCTGCCGCTGACGCTGAAATGGGGCGCGCAGCAGAAGCTGCCGCTGGCCAAGGTGCTCGGGCGCGTCACGAGTGATCCGGCCCGCATCCTCGGCGTGCACTCCGGCAGGCTGCAGCCCGGCGCGCCGGCGGATATCGTGGTCTTCGATCCCGGAGCCGCGTGGCGGGTGACCCCCGATGCGTTGCGCAGCCAGGGCAAGAACACCCCCTATCTCGGCTACGAGCTTGAGGGGCAGGTGCGCTACACACTGGTTGCGGGGAACGTGGTATTCGAGCAGGCATGACTCGGCGCGCCGCGATTGCGTTGCTTGCCGCGCTGGTGCTCGCGGCCTGCGGTACCACCCCGCCGCGCGGCGGCGCGTATTACAAGGACGACGGCCCGGGAGCCAATCCGCCGCCGAATCTGGAGCAGATCGCAGACGCGCAACCGCGCATCGAACCACTCAAGCGGGCGGCTAATCGCCCCTACGAGGTTTTTGGCAAGAGGTACGTGCCGCTTACTTCGCTGCAATCCTTCCATCAGCGTGGCATTGCGAGCTGGTACGGACGGCGCTTCAACGGACAGCCTACCTCGAGCGGGGAGCGCTATGACATGTACGCGATGACCGCCGCGCACACGGTGCTTCCGATCCCCAGCTACGCGCGTGTCACCAACCTCGCCAACGGCAGGAGCGTGGTGGTGCGCATCAACGACCGCGGACCGTTCCACTCCGGCCGCATCATCGATCTGTCGTACGCCGCGGCGCACAAGCTCGGCTACGTCGCGGCCGGCAGCGCACGGGTGGAGGTCGACAGCATCGTCCCGGGCGCGCGGACGGAGACGGCCGCCCCGCAGCCTGTCGCGGCGTCCGCTCCCGCAGCACGGCCGATCGCGCCCCAGGCGGCAGCGGAGCCGAGCGGCGTTTACCTTCAGCTCGGCGCATTTTCCGCGCGCGAGAAGGCCGAGAGTTTCCGCGTGCAGGTATATCGGGAGCTGGTCTGGTTGTCGGACGTGATCCACGTGCTCGCCAGTGGAGGACTGTACAAGCTGCACCTGGGGCCGTATCAGAGCCAGGAGCAGGCACGCGCCGTCGCGCAACGCATCGAGACCGAGCTGAACTTAAAGCCCGTGTTCGTTGTCCGATAGCGGGTCTGCCGAGCCGCCGCTGTCCTATAATTCGCCGCTTTTCGCAAGGTATTCCATGCTACGCACGCTTTTCGCGCTCTTCCTCTCAGGCCTGTTCACGCTTGCCGGCGCCAGCACGCCGCAGCCGCCGGCGGTGGTCGGCAACGCGTGGCTGGTGGCGGACATGTCGAGTGGCCAGATTCTCGCCTCCGAGAAGGCCGACGAGCGCTTCGAGCCCGCCTCGCTCACCAAACTGATGACCGCCTACCTGGTGTTCACGGCTCTGCATGAGAAGAAACTGTCCCTTGAGCAACAGGCCCGCGTCTCGGAGCGCGCCTGGAAGGCGCCCGGCTCGCGCATGTTCATCGAGCCCGGCAAGCCGGTCACGGTCGAGCAGCTGATCAAGGGCATGGAGGTACAGTCGGGCAACGATGCATGCATCGCGTTGGCCGAGGCGGTCGCCGGATCGCAGGACGTGTTCGTGCAGATGATGAACCGCGAAGCCCGGCGCCTCGGCATGAACAACACCCACTTCATGAATCCGACGGGTTTGCCCGATCCGCAGCACTACAGCACCGCGCACGACATCTATCTTCTCGCGACCGCCATCATCCGCGATTTCCCCGCCGAGTACGCGAAGTACTATTCGCAGAAGGAGTTCACCTACAACAACATCACGCAGCGCAACCGTAACCGGCTGTTGTGGCTGGACCCGAGCGTGGACGGGGTGAAGACCGGACACACCGAGGCGGCGGGCTTCTGCCTGGTGGCTTCGGCCAAGCACGGCCCTCGGCGGTTGATATCGGTGCTGCTGGGCGCCGCTTCCGAGCAGATGCGGGCGGAGGAGTCGCTCAAACTGCTCAACTGGGGCTACCAGTTCTTCGACAGCGTGAAGCTCTACGACAAGGGCCAGACGGTCAAGTCGCTGCAGGTCTGGAAGGGTGCCGCGAGCGAGGTGAAGGTCGGATTCGACCGTGCGATCATGGTCAGCGTGCCGAAGGGTGATGCGGACAAGCTCAAAGCCGACCTGCTGGCGCAACAGCCCCTGGTCGCGCCGGTCGCGCAGGGCCAGCGCGTCGGCGTGCTGCGCCTCACGCTCAATGGCAAGCCGGTGGGAGAGTACGCCCTGTTGGCCCTCGAGCCAGTCGGCGTCGCCGGGATGCTGGGCAGGGCGTGGGATACACTGCGCTTGTGGATGAAGTAAAGAGGGTGCCATGGTCTTTCTGAACGGCAAATTCCTGCCGATCGAGCAGGCGACCGTCCCGGTTCTCGATCGGGGGTTCATCTTCGGCGACGGCGTCTACGAGCTGGTGCCGGTGTACTCGCGCGTGCCGTTCAGGATCGACGAGCATTTGCGGCGGCTCGAGCGCAGCCTGGCGGAGGTACGAATCAAGAATCCCTACACGGCGGCGCGGTGGAAAGAGATCATCGCGCGACTGATCGCCGAGCAGCCGTTCGAGGACCAGGGAATCTATTTCCAGGTGACGCGCGGCGTCGCCAAACGCGACCACGCATTTCCCAAGAACGTCGAGCCGACGGTGTTCATCATGTCCAGTCCGCTGGTCAACCCGCCCCGGGAGCTGGTCGAAGAGGGCGCGGCGGCGTTGAGCGCGGTCGACAATCGCTGGCTGCGCTGCGACATCAAGTCGATCTCGCTTATCGGCAACTGCCTGCTGCGCCAGGTCTCGGCGGATGCCGGCGCGGCGGAAACGATCATGTTTCGCGACGGCAAGCTGACCGAGGCTTCCGCTTCGAACGTGTTCATCGTCAAGGGCGGTGTCATCCGCTCGCCGGCCAAGTCCAACCTGATCCTGCCGGGCATCACCTACGACGTGGTCGTGGAGCTGGCGCGGTCCGCGGCGATGCCGCTGGAGTTCGGCGAGATCAGCGAGGCCGAGGTGCGCACGGCCGACGAAGTGTGGATCACTTCGTCGTCGAAGGAGGTTCTGGCGATCGTCCAGCTCGACGGCAGACCGATCGGAGACGGCAGACCCGGTCCGGCGTTCCGGCGCATGTACCAGCTGTACCAGGAATTCAAGCAGCGGGTGATGCGAGCCGGAAAGCAGTCAGTGGCCGCCTAGGGAGCGCTCGATGAACGAGGTGCGCGAGTCCGCGCTCACCTATCCCTGCGAATTTCCGATCAAGGTGATGGGGCGCCGCGAAGGCGGTTTCGCACAGGAGGTAATGCAGATCGTGCTCCGGCACGCGCCCGACTTCGAGCCTGCGACAATCGAAATGCGGCCCAGCCGGCAAGGCAAGTATCTCGGGCTCACGCTGGTCATTCAAGCGCGCTCGCGGGAGCAGCTCGACGCGCTGTACCGCGACCTTTGCGACCACCCGGCCGTGGTGATGGTGCTGTGATGGCCGCCGTGCTGGCCCCGGCGCTTCGCATCAAACGACTCGGAACCGTGGACTACCTTGCCGCGCTCGAGGCGATGCGAGTGTTCAGCGCGCAGCGCGGCGACGGCACCGAAGACGAGTTGTGGCTGCTCGAGCATCCGCCGGTGTACACCCTCGGGCTCGGCGCCGATGCGGCGCATGGGCCCCGCGCCGACAACGGGATTCCGGTGGTGAAGGTCGAGCGCGGCGGCGAGATCACCTATCACGGCCCGGGACAGGCCGTGCTCTACACCCTGATCGACCTCGGGCGCCGCGCGCTCAAGGTGCGCGAGTTCGTCGCCATGCTCGAGCAGTCGGTCATCGATCTGCTCGCCGAGCGCGGCGTGGATGCCGCCCGGCGGCCCGGTGCGCCGGGGGTTTACGTACACGGGGCCAAGGTCGCGGCGCTCGGCCTGCGCGTCGCCCGCGGGCGCGCGTTCCACGGCCTGGCGTTGAACGTAGACGTCGACCTGGAGCCGTTCGCCGCGATCGATCCCTGCGGCTATCCGGGGCTCGCGGTCACCCGCACGCGTGACTTGGGCGTCGCCGGCACGCCGGAGGAACTCGGTGGCCGGCTGGCGCAGATCCTGGCGGCGAGGCTCGGCCATGCGTGACGCAGGCGTCAAGGAAAAGGGGCAGAAGAAAACCGCGCGTATCCCGGTCAAGATCGTTCCGCGCCAGGCCTTGGCCAAACCGGCGTGGATCCGGGTGCGCGCGGCGAGCCCGAACTCGCGCTTCTACGAAATCAAGGACATCCTGCGCGCGCAGCGGCTGCACACGGTGTGCGAGGAAGCGTCGTGCCCCAACATTGCCGAGTGCTTCGGCAAGGGTACCGCGACCTTCATGATCCTGGGTGATATCTGCACCCGCCGCTGCCCGTTCTGCGATGTCGCGCACGGGCGACCGCTGGCGCCCGATCCGAACGAGCCGCTGCACCTCGCCGAGACCATCTCGCGCCTGAAGCTTTCCTACGTCGTAATCACCAGCGTCGACCGCGACGACCTGAAAGACGGCGGCGCACAGCATTTTGTGGACTGCATCCGCGCGGTGCGCGAGCGCTCGCCGCAGACCCGAATCGAGGTGCTGGTGCCGGACTTTCGAGGCCGGGTAGAGCGCGCCATCGAGATCCTTGGCGCCGCGCCGCCGGACGTCATGAACCACAACCTTGAGACCGTGCCGCGCCTCTACCGCAAGGCGCGTCCCGGCGGCGACTATGGTCACTCACTCGAGCTGCTGCGCGCGTTCAGGGGCGGCCACCCGGAAGTTCCGACCAAGTCCGGGCTGATGGTCGGCCTGGGCGAGAGCGACGAGGAAATATTGCAGGTGATGAGAGATCTCCGTGCACACGGGGTCGACATGCTCACCGTCGGGCAGTACCTGCAGCCATCGGCACATCACCTGCCGGTGGAACGCTATGTCCACCCGGAGACCTTCGCCATGTTCGAGCGCGAGGCGGCGGCAATGGGCTTTCGCCACGCCGCTGTCGGCGCCATGGTGCGCTCGTCGTATCACGCCGATCAGCAGGCACACGGCGCCGGGGTGGAGTTCTAGACGGAGGTAGAGCATGGGCTTTTATGCCAAGCACGTCCTGCCGAGGGTAGTCGACTTTACGTGCAACCTGAAACCCAATAGACGCCAGCGGCAAAAGGTCATTCCCCTTGCTCGGGGACGGGTGCTGGAGATCGGGATCGGCTCGGGGCTGAACCTCGAGTATTATGATCCCGCTCGCGTGGAGCGCGTCTGGGGCCTGGATCCGTCGCCCGAAATATGGGCGCTTGCCGGCGCGAGGGTTGGCAAGCTGCCGTTCGACGTCGAATTCGTACGGGGCGAGGCGCAAAACATACCCCTCGAGGACCGCAGCATCGATACCGTGGTGGTTACCTACACGTTGTGCACCATCCCCGAGGCGGTCGCCGCGCTGAGCGACATGCGCCGCGTGCTCAAGCCGGGCGGCCAGCTCCTGTTCTGCGAGCACGGACTCGCCCCCGACGAGAGCGTGCGCAGGTGGCAGCACCGCGTGAACCCGATCTGGCGGCGGGTCGGCGGTGGCTGCAACCTGAACCGGGATATCCCCTCCCTGCTCAGGTCCGGGGGGTTCCGGATCCACGACATGGACACGATGTATATCCCCGGCTGGAAGCCGGCGAGCTTCAATTACTGGGGTACAGCGGTCTGACGGCCGCGCCCGAGTCTTCAAGGAGGGGCTCCCATGTCCGCCTGGGTGTCGGCGCTGAAAGCCGTCCTGCCGTACGTCACCAATGTTGTGACGGCGGCGATTCCAGCTTTTACCGCGCGCAAGGGCCAGGACCGTTCGGCCGAGGTGACGGCGCAGCAGATCGCCGAGCTGCAGGGCGCTGCAACGCACAACGCGGAATCGGTCAAGGTGCTGGGCGAGCAGCTGCAGCGCACGGTGAGCGCGGTCGAGCAGGGGGCGCTCAACGTCGAGCGGGCTCTGCGGCGCCTGCGCCTGCTGGCGGCCGCCGCGCTGCTGGTCGCGCTTGTTGCGTTGTGCGCCGCGCTGGTGGTCCTTGTCGGATAATGCCTGTTTAGCCCAAAGGAAGGGGAGTTGTCATGAAGAGAGTTGCGATACTGGTAGTGCTGGCGCTTGCGGCTGCGCCCGCGATGGCAAGAAAGCCCTGCGAGGAGCTGAAGGCGGAAATCGCGGCGAAGATCGAGGCCAACGGCGTGAAGATGTATACGCTGGAAATCGTTCCGATCGACGCGCAAGCGGACGGCAAGGTGGTGGGGACCTGCGACGGCCACACCAAGAAGATCGTCTACCGGCGCGGCTAACGCCGGTCCGTGAAGAGCGGGCATGAGCGCCTTGGACCAGCTGTCGAAGGACGCGCTTCGCGACCTGTTGGTGACCAACTGGATGACGCACGACGCGATGTGGTTCGCTAGCAGCGCGCGCCTGTGCGGCATCGAGAAGACCAACGTAGTCAATCGCGGCGCCGTCAAGGCCATGGCCGAGGTCGAGGCGCAGCGACTGCAGAAGGCGCTCGGCGTGGCACGCATCGGCAGCTTCGACGAACTGCGGCGCTTCCTGGACGACGCCTTCGAGCTGGTGCGGGGGCCGTTCATGAAGTTCACGCTTACCTACCCCGAGCCGAACCTGATGCGCTGGGAAACCGAGCGCTGCTTCGCCCACGACGGCGTGAGCAAGCTCGGCATGATCGAGCGCTACGAGTGCGGCATTTTCGACCGCCTCGAGGGCTGGCTCGAGAGCCTCGGGGTCGAATTCGAAGCGACGCCGGAGATCGACGGTTGTTTTCTGCACCGGCTCGGACGCTGCGTGCGCGAGTACCGTTTCAGCTTCGGCACCGCGCCGGGCGGCGCCGGCGCCGATCGGTGAAGGCCGCGGTTTTCGCCCTGCTCGTCGCGCTGGCCTGGAGCCAGCCGGCGGCGGCGCAGCTGGATCGGATCAGCAACAGGCAGGCGGTCGCGGCACTCAGGTCTGCGCTCGAAAAAGGGTCCCGAGCCGCGGTCTCGTCTCTCGGCCACACCGACGGCTTCTTTGGCGACGCGCGCGTGAAGATACCGCTGCCGGAGTCCTTGCACAAAGCCGAGGGGTGGATGCGCCGCCTCGGCATGGGCAGGTACGCCGACGAGCTGGTGCTCACCATGAACCGCGCGGCCGAGGCGGCGGTGCCCGAAGCGAGGACGCTACTGGTCGGCGCAGTAAAGAAAATGACCGTCGAGGACGCCAAGGGCATCCTCACCGGCGGCGATACGGCCGGCACGGCGTACTTCCGCCGCACCACCGAGGATCAGCTGCGCACCCGGTTCCTGCCGATCGTCAGCAGGGCCACCGCCAGGGTGAAGCTGGCCGAGAAGTACAACGAGTACGCGGACAAGGGTGTGCGCTTCGGCCTGTTGAGCAAGGAGGACGCCAACCTCGACGCCTACGTCACGCAGAAGGCGCTCGACGGCCTGTTTCTGGTGATCGCCGACGAGGAAAAGAAGATCCGTCGAGACCCGGTCGGCTCGGCCTCAAGCATCATCCGGAAGGTGTACGGCGCGCTGCGATGAGCGGTTGCGCCGACAGGGCGCGAACGGTCCAGAACAGGGTCAGGCCGCAGCCCGCGCAGAGCGCGGCGAGCAGGAAGCCGGCACGGTAGTCGCCGGTCAGGTCGTGCAGCGTCCCGGCAGCCCACGAGCCGACCGCGCCGCCCAGACCCATGCCGACCATGATGGTGCCGTAGACGGTGCCCAGGCCGCCGCCGGAGAAGTTGCGCGCCGAGAGCACCGCCACCAGCGGCCCGCGCGAGCCCTGCATGGTGCCGAACAGCAGCACGAAGGCGGCCACCAGCGCGTACCCCCGGTGCCACTCGAGCAGCGCCAGCATGCCGATGCCGACGATGGTAGACGAGTACGACAGCGTGGCGACCGGCCGCTCACCGATGCGCTCGGCGAGCACCCCCGAGCCGAGCATGCCGACGATCGAGATCATCCCCACCAGGCCGTAGATCGAGGCCGCCTCGAGCGGTGCAAAGCCGATCTCGACCAGGTAGGCGACTGCCTGCACGCCGATCGCGTAGGTCGTCACCGAAGTGAAGAACATGACGCCGAACAGCGCCCAGAACGCGGGCGTGGCGAGCGCGCGTGCGATGGTCCACGACCTGTCCCGGGCCGCGGACTGACCGCCCCTGCCTGGGCGCCCGTCCCGACCGGCGGCAATGCGCCGCCACGGCAGCGCAAGCACCAGCGGAAGCAATGCGAGCAGCACCCCGCCCAGCGCGTGGTAGGCGCCGCGCCAACCGTAACGTTCGATCAGCCACTGAGTGCCGGGCGCGATGATCAGCAGCCCGGTGCCGAGCGCGGCATAGAGCACGCCCATCGCGCTGGCGAGCCGCTCACGGAACCACCGGTTGGCCAACCCGGACGCGGGCACCATGCCGATCAGCGCCGCGCCGACGCCTCCCGCCACCCCGACCAGCAGGTACAGCTGCCACACCGCGCCGAGCCAGCCCGCGAGTGCGTAAGCCGAGCCGAACAGGGCCAGCCCCACGCAATAGCAAAAGCGCGGCCCGAGCCGGTCGAAGGCGATCCCCGCGAGCGGCGACATCATCCCGGCGAACAGCATGTACGTCGAGTACACGCCGGTGAGCGTGCCACGATCGGCGCCGAACTCGCGCGCGAGCGGCAGCAGGAATACGGCGTAGCTCTCGCCGATGCCGCGCGAGAGCAGGTTCATCATGGTGCACAGCGCGAGAACCCCGAGGGCGGCGCGCCTCAGCTCATGTGCATCGTGCGCGGCAGCCAGAGGATGATGTCCGGGAAGGCGAGAAACAGCGCCAGCGTCACGACGTCGGCGATGAAGAAGGGCATGATGCCGCGGAATACGTCCGACAGCGGGATGTCGGGCCGCACGCCGTTGACCACGAAGCAGTTCAGCCCGATCGGCGGCGTGATGAGGCAGATCTCGCACATCTTGACCACCACGATGCCGAACCAGATCGGGTCATAGCCGAGCGCGATGACCGCGGGATAGACCACCGGCAGCGTGAGCAGCAGCATGCCGATGGCGTCCATGAACATGCCGAGCACGGTGTAGAACAGCAGAATGCCGATCATGATCGCGATCGGCGGCAGCGGCAGCGTCACCACCCACTTGGCGAACGCGTCCGGAAGCCCGGCGAAGCCGAGGAAACGCACGAACATCAGCACGCCCCAGATGATCGAGAAGATCATCACGGTCAGCTTGGCCGATTCGAGCAGCGCCTCGCGCAGACCGTGCCAGCGCATGCCGTGCGCGAGCGCGATCACGAATACAACGAACGCGCCGAGCGCGCCGGCTTCGGTCGGCGTCGCCCAGCCGTAGTACATCGCGGAGAAGATGATGATCACCACCGCGATGATCGGCAGCGTCCCCGGCACCGAGCGCCAGCGCTCGCGCCAGGTGAATCCCTTGATCGGGCGGCCGAGATTCGGCTTCAGTGCGGCCATGATCACGATCATGATCGAGTAGGCGATGGCCGAGACGATGCCCGGCAGGAAGCCTGCGACCAGCAGCGCGCCGACCGACTGCTCGACGATGATGGCGTAGATCACCAGCAGCGCGCTGGGGGGAATCAGCGATGCAAGCGTTCCGCCCGCGGCGACGACGCCGGCGGCGAGCTTGCGGTCGTAGCCGTACTTGAGCATGTCGGGGATTGCGACGCGGCTGAACACCGCTGCGGTCGCGGTGCTCGCGCCCGACACCGCGGCGAAGCCGGTTGCGGCGATTACCGTCGCCACCGCGAGACCGCCGGGTACCCAGCCGAGCCACTTGCGCGCGGCGTCGAACAGCCGCTCGGTGAGGCCGGCGTGGAAGGCGAGGTAGCCGATCAGGATGAACATCGGCAGCACGCTCAAGGTGTAGGTCGTGACCTTCGAGTGGGGGATGGTGCCCGCCATGCCGGCGCCGGCGTCCCAGCCGAGCATGGCGATCAACCCGACCATGCCGACGAACGCGGCGGCGTAGACCACCCGCACGCCGAGAAATACCAGCGCGATCAGACCTATCACGCCGGCGATGCCGATCTCGAAGGAACTCAATTCGCGCCCTCGATTTCCTGCGCTGCGATCTCCTCAGCGGTCATCGCCCGGGGGACCGCCACCGGCGCGGCGGCCGGGTTCAGCACCAACCGCAGGTAGGCGGCCAGCTGCAGCAGCAGGCGCAGCCACAGCAGGGCGAACGCCACCGGCACCAGAAGCTTGGACGGCCACACCGGCAGCTCGGCGTCGATCGTGCTGTCGCCCAGCCGATAGGCGCGCAGGAAGTGGTCGAAACCGTACCAGATCAGCACCGCGATCACGAACAGAGCGATCAGCGTGCCGAACACCTCCATCGCCCAGTGCATGCGTCCGCTGGTCATCTTGAGGAACATCTCCATCCTGACGTGGCCGCCGAGGCGCTGGCAGTAGGCGATGCCGAGAAAAGCGAACGTCGCCATCGACAGCTCGACGAAGTCGATATAGCCGTTGATGGGTCTGTCGAGCAGCTGGCGGCCGAGCACCTGCGCCATGCCGAGGAACATCAGCACGAAGATGCAGGCCGCGGCCACCAGGTTGAAGAAGGTCTCGACGCGTCCCAGACGAACGTCGAACACGCCCAGCGTCGAGCCGTCCTCGCGCGGCACGGCGCTCATCGGGTTACTTGGACGCTTCCTTCGCCGTCTTGAACAGCAGGTCGAGCAGACCCTGGGCGTCGAACTTGCCCTTGTTCTCGGCGACCCACTTGTCCCACACCGGCTTGCCGGCGACCTTGCGGAATTCCTCCAGCTGGGCCTCGGAGTAGGTCACAGGCTTGAGCGTCTTCGCCAGCATCGGCAGGTTCTTCTTGTCGATGGCAACGTAGGCCGCGATCTGCGCGTCGATGACCTGGGTCTTGGCGTCCATGACGAGTTTCTTGTACTGCTCGGGCAGCTTTTGCCAGGAAGACTTGCTGAACACGATCGGGCAGTCGGAGGTGCCGGGCGACATGTTGGTGGTGTACCAGTCCGACACCTCGTTGATCTTGTAGGCGACCTGGGCGTACGTGTACGGAAACGACGCGGCGTCCATCGTGCCGCGCTGCATCGAGGTGTAGACCTCGGTGGCGGTGGTGGTGGTCTTGATCGCGCCCAGCACCTGCATGGCGTCGCCGATTCCGCCGCCTGCGCGCACCCGCAGCCCCTTCCAGTCGCTGAGCTTGTAGGGTGGCTTGCCCTTGCCCAGGAACTCGTACTGGGGCAGCAGGGTCGAGGCGTAGGCCATCGCGCCCCAGCGGTCCATGTCGGCCACCAGGGCGGGGTGGTGGTACAACTTGTCGCGCACGACGCGAGATACGTTCCAGTCGCCGAGCGGCAGGAACGGCAGCGAGAAGACCATGAACGCCGGGTTCTTGCCCGGATGGTAGAAATTGCAGAAATGCGCGCCATCCAGCGCGCCGAGCTTGATGCCGTCGAGATTCTCCCGGGCTTTTGAGAATGATTCTCCGTAGCCGATGCGGATGGTGAACTTGCCGTCGGTCTTCTTCGACACGATGTCGGCGAGCACCTCGATGCCTTTGGTGAAGGCGCGCTGATTGCCCCAGGTGGAGAATTTCCACTCGAGCTTCGGTCCGTTGACTTCTGCGGCGCTGGCGGAAAAGGCCGCGAGCGCGGCAACTACCGCCACGGCGGCGGCGCTGTGATTGACTTTAGGCATGGTGTTTCCTCCGGTGGACGTTATGCGGGGGATTCGTTCCCCTCTTGTATAGTTGACGCCGCTGCAAGGTAGCACGGGGCGGCCTCGCCCGACAACCTAGTGCGCTTCGTCCCAGTTGTCGCCGACGCCGACATCGACGATCAACGGCACCTCGAGCTCTGTCACGTCCTGCATGCGCGCCCGCAGCCCCTCGCGGACCTCATCGAGCTCGTTCTGCGGCACCTCGAGCACGAGCTCGTCGTGCACCTGCATGATCAGCTTGGCGCCGAAGCCGCGCTCGTCCAGCCACTTCTGCACCGTGACCATGGCGAGCTTGATCAGGTCGGCCGCCGTGCCCTGCATCGGCGCGTTGATCGCCGCGCGCTCGGCGCCTTGGCGCCGCTGCGGCGAGCCGCTCTTCATTTCCGGCAGCCGCAGGCGGCGGCCGAACACCGTTTCGACGTAACCCTGGCTGCGGGCACGCTCCCGGGTTTCGTCCATGTAGCGCTTCACGCCCGGATAACGCGAGAAGTACGAGTCGATGTAGGCCTGCGCGGTGGCGCGCTCGATGCCGAGGTTCTGCGCCAGGCCGAAGGACGACATGCCGTAGATCAGACCGAAGTTGATCACCTTGGCGGTGCGCCGCTCGTCGGCCGAGACTTCCTCCAGCTGGCGGCCGAATACCTCTGCCGCGGTGGCGCGGTGCACGTCGTGGCCGTGGGCGAAGGCGTGACGCAGGCCCTCGTCGCCCGAGAGGTGCGCCATGATGCGCAGCTCGATCTGCGAGTAGTCGGCGCTCAAGATCCGGCACCCGGGCGGCGCGACGAAAGCCTCGCGGATGCGCCGCCCCTGTGGCGTGCGGATCGGAATGTTCTGCAGGTTGGGCTCGGTCGAGGCCAGCCGCCCGGTCACCGCAACCGCCTGCGAATAGGTGGTGTGCACACGCCCGGTCTGCGCATTCACCATGCGCGGCAGCTTGTCGGTGTAGGTGGACTTCAGCTTCGCCAGCCCCCTGTATTCGAGCAGGATCTTCGGCAGCGGGTAGTCCTGCGCCAGCTCGGCGAGCACGTCCTCGTCGGTCGACGGCGCGCCCGAGGGCGTTTTCTTCTTTACCGGCAGGCCCTGGCGTTCGAACAGGATCTCCTGGATCTGCTTCGGCGAGTTGAGGTTGAACGGCTGGCCGGCCGCCTCATAGGCCTTCTGCTCTTTATCCAGCATTTCCTTGCCCAGCTCGTGGCTCTGCGCCTCGAGCTTGGCGCTGTCGAGCAGCACCCCGTTGCGCTCCATGCGCAGCAAGACCGGCAGCACCGGCATCTCGATGTCCCGGTAGACGTAGCTCAGCTTTTGATCGGCGGCGATCTTCGGATAGAGCGCGTCGTGCACCGCGAGCGCGCAATCGGCGTCCTCGGCCGCGTAGTCGGTGGCGCGCTGGATGTCGACTGCCGAGAACGGAATCCGCGCCGCGCCCTTGCCGGTGACTTCGTCGTAGGTGATCGTCTTCCAGCCCAGATGCCGCTGCGCCAGGGAATCCAGGTCGTGACGCTCGTGCACCTCGTAGACGTAGGACTCGAGCAGCGTGTCGTGTTCGATTCCGGCCAGCTCGACGCCGTGGTTGGCGAGAATGTGGGCGTCGAACTTCAGGTTTTGCCCGACCTTGGCGCGCGTCGCGTCCTCCAGCCAGGGGCGCAGCAGCTCGAGCGCGCGCTCGACGCCGAGCTGCGGCGGTGCACCGGGATATTCGTGCGCGAGCGGCAGGTAAGCCGCAGTGTCGCCCCAGGCAAACGACATCCCGACCAGCTGCGCGAGCATCGGCTCGAGGCCCGTGGTCTCGGTGTCGAAGCCCGTCAGGGCGGTGCCCTGCAGCGCGGCGAGCAGCTCGCTCAGCGCCCGTTCGTCGCGCACGCAGACGTAGCGCCTGCGCTCGGCGCGGTCGGGGGACGGCGCAGGCGCCGCCGCCGGGCCCCCGAGCTCGTTCAACCAGGAGCGGAAGCCGAAGCGCTCGAACAGCGCGCGCTGGCGCTCGAGGTCGGCAGCGCGGTCTTCGAGGTCGGCGAGCGCGATCCGCAGCGGGACGTCGCGCTTCACGCTGAGCAGCATGCGCCCGGTGGGAAGCCAGTCCAGCGCCTTGCGCAGATTTTCGCCCACCACCCCGCCGATCTCGTCCGCGTGCGCGATCACTTCGTCCAGCGAGCCGAACTGCGAGATCCACTTGGCCGCGGTCTTCGGGCCGACCTTGGCGACGCCCGGAACGTTGTCGACCGCGTCGCCGACCAGGGCGAAGTAATCGACGATTTGCTCCGGCGCGACGCCGAACTTGTTCCGCACGCCCGCAACGTCCAGGGTTTCGTTCGACATCGTGTTGACCAGGGTGACGCTCGGGTCGACCAGCTGGGCGAGATCCTTGTCGCCGGTCGAGATGACGCAGCGCCAGCCCTGCCGCTTGGCATGATCGGCGAGGGTCGCGATCACGTCGTCGGCCTCGACGCCCTCAATCGACAGCGCCGGCCAGCCCAGCGCCGCGACCGCTTCCTTGAGTGGTTCGATCTGCGCCGCGAGTTCGTCCGGCATCGGCGGGCGATGCGCCTTGTACTCCGGGTAGGCCTCGTCGCGGAAGGTCTTGCCCTTGGCGTCGAACACGCAGGCGCGCGCCTGCGCCTTGTAGTCGGCGGCCAGCCGCCTTAGCATGCTCAGCACGCCGTAGATGGCGCCGGTGGGCTCGCCTTGCGGGCTCTTCAGCTCCGGCAGCGCGT
>Ga0315556_1000867_pt1 | contig 18801 bp, 13 predicted proteins | sample SalMarSW160310MG_FD_202112 | JGI IMG/M metagenome (GOLD analysis project Ga0315556, IMG submission 202112) | Salt marsh sediment microbial communities from the Plum Island Ecosystem LTER, Massachusetts, United States - Salt Marsh Sediment SW1603-10 ...
AATACTCGTTCTCGATCTGCAGCATGTTGGTATTCAGCTGGCGATACTCGCCGGCCACCTTGATGCCGATGTCGGCGTAGCGCTGGCAGGGGGTGGTGATGGCGCGGGTGAGGCTGTCGACGTAGGCGTCCAGGCTGTCGTAGCTGGCCTTGAAACCCAGTTCCGCCTCGCGTGAATTCTGGTAGCCGATATCGCACATGCGCAGGGAGGTGGCGTACGGGCTGTAGTAGCTGTTGTCGTTGTATTCCAGCAGGCGCCCGGGTACGCCGCTGAGGAAGGACTTGCAGATCGCCGGTGAGGCGCCGAACAGCCACGGGACCAGCCAGCCGATGCGCAGCAGGTTGCGGATGGTGGCGAAGTAGCGGTCCGCGATGAAGTCCTGCAGCGGCCGCGTATCCCGCTCCAGTTCCCGGAGTCGCGGCCAGATGGACTCCGGAAAGGAATAATTGAAGTGGTTGCCGGCAATGACCTGCATGACCTTGCCATAGCGGTAGCCCAGCCCGCGCCGGTATACGGTCTTCATCAGGCCGCTGTTGGAGTGGCCGTAGCGGGCGATCGGGATGCCGGACTCGCCCTTGACCACGCATGGCATGCTGGCCGACCACAGCAATTCGCCATCGATGCGGTGATAGACGAACTGCTGGAGTTGCTGCAGGAATTCCAGCGCGGGCAGGGCGTCGGGAAACGGCGGGGTGATGAGTTCCAGCAGGGCTTCGGAATAATCCGTAGTGATCCAGGGGTGTTTAAGCGCCGAACCCAGCGCGGCCGGGTGCGGGGTCTGGGCGATGATGCCGTCGGCACCCACCCGCAGGCTTTCTTTCTCGATGCCGATCAGCCCCCCCGCCAGGGGGGCGGTGGAGAAGGTCTCCAGCCGCTGCAGTTTGTCGATGACGTTCTGGTACACGTGGCGGGCTCCCGGGTGGGCGGTATGGGGTTAGTGGAAATTCCGCGTGTATTGTTCCGGAATGTGCGATATAACTACAAGATATCATTGATACCATTCGGTTATTGTTTTGTCCCGATATGGTATCCGGTCGTCTGGAACGGCCGGGTGCGTCAGCCCTCCAGCGCAGCGGGGAATCTGAACTATGCTTTCGGGGGTGATCGTTTGATGGCGCACCTGTCCGCCTGCCCGGATACGGAATACACAGATGGCAAAGAAGAACCATACGCTCAATCTCGATGATCTGAAGGTGTCCTGCCAGAACTGCTCGCTGGCCGACCTGTGCCTGCCGCATGGCATGGCCCAGGAGGAGCTCGAACAGCTCGACGACATCGTGATCCGGCATCGGCCCATGCAGCCGGGCCAGCACCTGTTTCGACCGGGTGACAGAAGCTATGCGCTGTATGCCGTGCGTGCCGGCTCCCTGAAATCCTACTGCATTACCGAGGACGGCGAGGAACAGGTGCTCGGTTTCACCCTGCCGGGGGAACTGGCCGGCATGGATGGACTGGGCGGGGACACGTATGCCAGCGCTTCCGTGGTGCTGGAGACGTCGAGCATCTGCGAACTACCGTTTGAGCGTCTGCAGAGCCTGTGCCATGTACTCCCCAGCCTGAACCGGCAGATGATGAAGCTCGTCGGCCGTGAGATCACCTCGGACCAGCACATGCTGATGCTGCTGGGCAAACGTTCCGCCGAGGAGCGGCTGGCCTCGTTCCTGTTGAGCCTCTCGACGCGCTACCGATCGCGGGGTCTGTCCCCCACCGAGTTCAACCTGCCGATGTCACGCCAGGACATCGGGAATTACCTGGGCCTGGCGATCGAGACGGTCAGCCGACTGTTCGCCCAGTTCCAGGAGCGCAATATCCTGAGGGTGAATCGTCGCCAGGTGGGCATCGTCGATCTCGAGACGCTGCGGCAGATGGTCGAGCCGTGTGTCAGCAACCCCTCGCTCAGCCAGCAGGCCTGACACGCTTCATTCCCCGGCATGCACCGTCACTGATTACCCCGCCAGCGCCCGGCTGCCGGCGCGCCATGTCCCGCGTCGCGGCAGGTGCCGCAACCACGCACAGATGACCCGGACAGGCTCCCGGGTCCTAGATCACCCTGGAAAAGCGCGTACTGCCGTTGCTGCCGTGCAGGTAGCGGTCGAAGACCATGCAGATGTTGCGCACCAGCAGGCGTCCGGCCGGCAGGATCTGCAGGTAGTCCGCGTCCAGGGTCAGCAGTCCGTCCTTCTGCATCTCCTGGAGCGCGGCAATCTCGCTCTTGAAGTGGGTCGGGAAACTGAACCGCCATTCGGTTTCGAGTGCCCGGATGTCGAGGTGGAAGTGGCACATCAGGCGGTTGATGACTTCGCGCCGCAGCAGGTCATCCGGCTCCAGTTCGATACCCCGCTCCAGCGGCAGGGTGCCGGCATCCAGCTTCTGGTAATAGGTTTCGAGCGTGCGGGCGTTCTGGCTGTAGTTGTCGCAGACCCGGCCGATCGAGGACATGCCCATGCCGATGATGTCGCAGTCACCGTGCGTGGAGTAGCCCTGGAAATTGCGCTGCAGGGTGCTGTTGCGCTGCGCAACCGCGAGCTCGTCGTCTTCCCTGGCAAAATGGTCCATGCCGATGTAGACGTAGCCGGCAGCGGTGAGGAGCTGGATGGTCTCCTGCAGGATATCGAGTTTCTCGTCGGGCGACGGCAGGTCGACCTCGTTGATGCGGCGTTGCGGCTTGAAACGTTGCGGCAGGTGCGCGTAGTTGTAGACCGCGATGCGGTCCGGCCCGAGGTCGATCGCCTGTCGCAGGGTCTGCGTGAAGGTGTCCACCGTCTGCAGCGGCAACCCGTACATCAGGTCCATGTTGATCGAGCGAAAACCGAGTTCACGTGCCACGAGCACCGCGTCGCGCGTGATCTCGATACCCTGGATCCGGTTTACAGCCTGCTGGATATCGGGGTTGAAATCCTGTACGCCGAGGCTGACCCGGTTGAAGCCGCATTCACGCAGGGTGGTCAGCTTGTTCCGGTCCACCGAACGCGGATCGATCTCGATCGAGTATTCTCCCTGGTCATCCTCGCGCAGGGTGAAATTCCTGCGCGTGACTTCCATCAGTTCGCGGATCTGGGCGTCGTCGAGGAAGGTCGGTGTGCCGCCGCCCCAGTGCAACTGTTCCACGGTACGGTCGCGATCGAACAGTTTCGCCTGCAGCGCGATCTCGCGGTACAGGTACTGCAGGTAGCTGATGGCACGCGCGTGGTTTTTGGTGACCACCTTGGTGCAGGCGCAGTAGAAGCAGACGGTGTCGCAGAACGGAATGTGAAAGTACAGCGACAAGCCGCGCGGAATGAGATCTTCGTTGCTGTTTCTTGCCCAGAGCCGGTAGTCGGACTCATAGATTCCGGCGTGGAACTGCGCTACCGTGGGATAGGAGGTATAGCGGGGCCCGCTCTGGTCGTAGCGCCGGATCAGGTCGGCGTCAAAGATAATGTGTTGGCTCATTGCTGCCTGCTTGTTAGCTGTTTTCCTTCACTGTCCGTGCATTCTCTGCTGTGAAATTGGCTGTTTCGTTGACATGAATCAACTGAAATCCGGATTTGGTCCCAACACACCCGGCATGGAAGTTACGGCGGCCAGCGCTGCAGAAAATTCCTGTTGGCGCCGCAGGTAGAGAAGACAGGCAGGGCGGGGTGCAGGATATGACATGTCGGCAGGCATGGGCCGCGGGTCCTGCGGGCCCGCCTGATTGACATCGATCAATGCTCGGTGTTTTCCGGTGTGCCGGTCCGGTCAGCACGGGTGGTGCTGCTGGCGACAGGTGTTCTGTCTCCGGAGACGCGGCCGGAAGCTGGTGCGGGCCTGCACGAGGTGTGTTCGGACTACCCGGTCGAGCCCGCAGCGGCGCCGGGTTCCCCGGACGGGCGGGCGCAGGGGACTGGATTTTGGTCGCTGTTTCCAATCGTTTTACCGGCAACCTTGGGTCATAATTGGCCCTCGTCCGGCTGTCGATCTGCCAAAGGAACCTCATGATGTATCGAAGCGTGATCCTGACCTTGGGTGCTGCCGGCCTGCTGCTGGCGGCCTGTGACCGGACAACCTCGCAGCAGCCACCTGCGCCACCCGCGCCGGAGGTGAGCGTGCTCGAGGTCCAGCCCCGCAGCGTGCCGCTCGAGCGGGAACTGGTCGGGCGGCTGGCACCGACACGGGTGGCGCAGGTGCGCGCGCGCGTGGCCGGCATCGTGCTGCAGCGCGTCTACCGGGAAGGCACCGACGTAGCCCGGGGGGACGTGCTGTACCGGATCGACCCGGCCCCGCTGGCCGCGGCGCTGCATGCGCGCGAGGCCGCCCTGGCGCGGGCCCGGGCCGATGCGGCCAACGCCGCAGCCACTGCCGGCCGCTACCGCGATCTGGCAACCAAGCAGCTGATTTCAAAGCAGGATCTCGATACCGCGCTGGCCACGGAGCGCAGCACGGCGGCCGCCGTGAAGCAGGCGCAGGCCGATGTGGAAAGCGCCCGGCTCGACCTGGGATATGCAACGGTGACCGCGCCCATTGCCGGCCGCGCCGGGCGGTCGCTGGTCACGGAGGGGGCCCTGGTCGGGCAGGGTGATGTGACCGAACTCACCACGATCGAGCAGATCGACCCGGTATACGTGAATTTCAGCCTGTCCGTGAACGAAATGCGTGATCTGCGCAGCGGTGCGGGCGCACAGCCCTCGGCCAGTGTCACGCTGCAGCTGCCGGACGGCTCCCCCTACGACCACACCGGGACCGTGGACTTTTCCGACCTCGCCGTCGACCCGGCGACCGGCGCGGTATCGCTGCGCGCCAGCGTGCCAAACCCGGACCACACCCTGCTGCCGGGGATGTTCGTCACCCTGCAGCTCACGACCGGTACTCTCGACCACGCCTTCCTGCTGCCGCAGGCGGCGGTGGCGCGGGACGCCCAGGGGGCCTATGCCCTGGCCGTCGACGCCGGCGGCAAGGTAGTCATGCACCGCCTGCAGACCCATGGCATGACCCGCAGCGACTGGATCGTCACCGGGGAGCTGTCCGCGGGTGACCGGGTTATCGTGGCCGGCCTGCAGAAGGTCCAGCCGGGGGCGACGGCAAAGGCCGTGCCGGCGGCCGACGCCGCCGCCGGCGGCAAGCACTGAGGCCGGTTGACCGATGCCGCACTTCTTCATCGACCGGCCGATCTTCGCCTGGGTCATCGCCATCCTCATCACACTGGGCGGGACGGCCGCCATTTTCAACCTGCCGGTGTCGGCCTACCCGCCCATCGCACCGCCCCAGATCAGCATTACCGCCAGCTATCCCGGCGCCAGCGCGGAGGTCATGGAGAAGACCGTGACCGCGGTGATCGAGCAGCAGATGACCGGTGTCGATGACCTGCTGTACTTCGACTCCACCTCGCGTTCCAACGGCACGGCGCAGATCACGCTGACCTTTGCCAGCGGCACGAATCCCGACATCGCCCAGGTCCAGGTGCAGAACCGGCTGAGCGTGGCCGTGCCGCGTCTGCCGCAGGAGGTGGTGCAGAACGGGATCGTCGTGGACAAGGCGAACAACGATTTCCTGATGGTGGTGGCGCTGCAATCCACGGATCCGACCATGGACACCTACGCGCTCAACAACCTGATCTCCGCGCAGGTACTGGATTCGATCCAGCGCCTGCCCGGTGTCGGCAGCGCGAGTCTGTTCGGCGCCGCCTATGCCATGCGCATCTGGCTCAACCCGGACAAGCTGCATGGCTACGGCATGAGCGCCGAGCAGGTGCTCGACGCGGTGCGCGAGCAGAACGTGCAGGTCGCCGCCGGTGCAATCGGCGCCGAGCCGGCGCCCCCCGGTCAGGGCTTCAGCGCCTCGGTCAATGCCGCCAGCCGTTTCACCACGGCGGATCAGTTCGGCGACATCATCCTGCGCACCAACACGGATGGCAGCAGTGTGCGCCTGAAGGACGTGGCGCGCGTGGCGCTCGGGGCGGAATCCTACGGGCATAACGTGCACCTGGATGGCGATCCCATCGCGGGATTCGCGATCCTGCTGTCGCCGGACGCCAATGCCCTGCAGGTGGCCGCCGCCGTGCGGGCGCGCATGAAGGAGCTCGATGACTACTTCCCGCCCGGGGTCAGCTGGCTGGTGCCGTACGACAGCACGCAGTTCATCAGTATCTCGATCCGCGAGGTGATCTACACGCTGCTCGAGGCCGTGGTGCTGGTGTTCCTGGTCATCCTGCTGTTCCTGCAGAACCTGCGTGCCACCCTGATCCCCACCCTGGTGGTGCCCGTGGCGCTGACCAGTGCCTTCGCCGGGATGTACCTGGCCGGGTTCTCCATCAACGTGCTGACCCTGTTCGGGCTGGTGCTGGCCATCGGCCTGGTCGTGGACGACGCCATCGTGGTGGTCGAGAACGTGGAACGCATCATGACCGAGGAAGGCCTGTCGCCGAAGGAGGCGACCCGCAAGGCCATGAAACAGATCACCGGCGCGGTGATTGCCATGACCACGGTGCTGGCCGCGGTGTTCATACCGATGGCGCTGGTTACCGGCAGCGTGGGCGTGATCTACCGCCAGTTTTCGCTCACCATCGCGATTTCCATGGGCATTTCGGCGCTGATGGCGCTCAGTTTCACCCCGGCCCTGTGCGCCAGTCTGCTGCGGCCGGTGCACAGCGAGCCGAATATCCTGCTGCGCGGCTTCAACCGCTTCTACACCGGACTGACCCGGCGCTACCTGGCGCGCGTGTCGCAGGCGTTGCGCCACACGCCGCGCTGGATGCTGGCCTTCGCCATCCTGGTGGGTATCGCAGCCCTGCTGTTCATCCGTCTGCCGACCAGCTTCCTGCCCGAAGAGGACCAGGGCTATGTGCTGGCACTCGTGCAGCTGCCGCCCGGTGCCAGCATAGAACGCACCGGTGAGGTGTTGCACCAGATGGAAGGCATCCTGCACAAGAGTCCGGCGGTGGAAAAGGTGTTCGACGTGGCGGGTTTCAGCTTCGTCGGCCAGGGCGAGAACGTGGGGCTCGGCTTCGTCCGCCTCAAGCCATGGGATGAGCGGCACACGGCGGATACCCAGATCAATGCCTTCCTGGGCTGGGCCAACGGTGCGCTGCAGGCCATCAAGGGCGCGCGTATCTTCGTGATCAACCTGCCGACCGTGCGCGGGCTGGGGCGCTTCGGCGGTTTCGACTTCCGGCTCGAGGACCGCGCCGGCCTGGGCCAGGCGCAGCTGCTGGCCGCGCGCAATCTCCTGCTCGGCAAGGCCGCGGCAAACCACACGCTAGCCGGCGTGCGCCCCAACCAGCTCGAGGAGGCACCGGAGCTGCATCTCGATGTCGACCGGTTGCAGGCACAGTCCATGGGCCTGTCGCTGGCGGATATCTACAGCGCGATCCGCATGATGCTCTCCCCGGTGTATGCCAATGACTTCAATTACAAGGGGCGCGTGCTCAAGGTGCTGCTGCAGGCGGATGCCCCGTACCGCAGCCGCATCGAGGACCTCGACCGCTACTACATCCCGGGCAGCAAGGGCGGGATCGACAACATGGTGCCGCTCTCCAGTGTGGTGACTTCGAGCTGGGATATCGCCCCGCCGGCGATCGATCATTACAACGGCTACCCCGCCATCCAGATCAACGGTTCCGCGGCGCCCGGCTACAGTTCGGGGCAGTCCATGTCGGCGATGACCGACATCGTCCACAAGGACCTGCCCGCCGGTATCGGTTACGAGTGGTCGGGCCAGTCCCTGCAGGAGATCATCTCCGGACAGCAGGCGCCGATCCTGTTCGCCCTGTCGCTGCTGGTGGTGTTCCTGGCGCTGGCCGCGCTGTACGAGAGCTGGTCGATCCCGGTGGCGGTGATGCTGGTGGTGCCACTCGGCGTGCTGGGTGCGCTCAGCTTCACCTGGCTGCGCGGCCTGGAGGATGACATCTACTTCAAGGTCGGGCTGATTGCCGTGATCGGCCTGTCGGCCAAGAATGCGATCCTGATCATCGAGTTCGCCAACACCATGCGCCAGCAGGGACGCGATCTGCTGGATGCCACACTCGAGGCATGCCGGTTGCGGTTCCGGCCCATCCTGATGACCTCGATCGCCTTCATCCTCGGCGTGCTGCCGCTGGCGATCTCCACCGGCGCCGGCGCCAACAGCCGTCACGCCATCGGCACCGACGTCATGGGGGGCATGGTCGGCGCCACCCTGCTGGGCGTGCTGTTCGTGCCCGTGTTCTTCGTGGTCGTGCGCCGCCTGCTCGGCGACCGCGGTGGCGCCGTGCCACCGCGGCAGGAGTGAGCGGATTCTCCCGCCCGGGCCCTGTCGTCACGACGCTTGTGGCTGGCCGTGCAGGATGCAGTCGCGCCGCACCATACGGCGCGCGCGGCAGCCCGGGCAGCGGCATGCCAGCCCGTCAGCCGGCGAGGTGCGTAAGCTTGCCTTAAGCGGGGCGTTGCCAGAATTACCTGTAGAGCACTTCGTGCGGGACTGTAGCGGCCTGGTGCCGGTGGCGGATACATCTTCCCCGGAGGCGTCCGTCCCGTGCGGGTCCGGTCGTTGCAGGGTTTGCCCGCAGGAATACCGGCCATCCGCAGACCATTCCGGTTGCGGAAGGGGAGAACAGGTATGAAGGCACGCATCAGCCTGATCACGCTCGGCGTGGATGACCTGGAGCGGGCGGTCGCGTTCTATCGCGACGGGCTCGGCCTGGCCACGCAGGGCGTCGTCGGTACGGAATTCGAGCACGGGGCCGCGGCCTTTTTCGAGCTGGATAGCGGACTGCGGCTGGCCCTCTTCCCGCGTGCGAGCCTGGCGCGCGACGCGGGTATGGCGCAGGAATCCTCCAGCACGACGGAATTCAGCATCGGGCACAATGTCGCATCGCGGGCCGAGGTCGACGCGGTGCTGATACAGGCGGCGGATGCCGGCGCGGTGCTCGTGAAGCCTGCGCAGGATACCTTCTGGGGCGGCTATGCCGGCTACTTCCAGGACCCGGACCGGCACCTGTGGGAGGTCGCCTGGAATCCGCACTGGCCGTTGCCGGATCAGGGGTGACCTGCAGCCCCGGCCCGGAACGGGGCAGGGAATTCATCACTGCGTGACGGGCTGCGCAAGCACGCGATGCGCACCCGGCGCGGACACCACACAGCCCACCACTGCCCCCCCGGATCTGGCGCAGGCTTGCGCGGCCGTGATCTCCACGTTCGGCAGGATGTTCCTACCGCGCAGTGCTTTCCTGCGTGCGCGGCGCTGCGCCTGCGGCCACCGCGTTTTCCTCGGCGCGCAGGAAGGCCACCGACAGCGCGTGATAGATCGGTTGCGGGCACACCAGCCGCGAGGCACCGTAGGCGATGAAGGAGGTGGCGATCAGCGCCAGCAGCATGTCCTGGTCGTTGGTCATCTCCATGACGATGATGAAGGCCGTGATCGGCGACTGCACCACGCCACAGAAATAGGCGACCATGCCGAGGATCACCATCACCGGGATGGGCGCAATCGGCAGCCAGTGGCCGAGATTGGCGCCGACGCCGGCGCCGGTGGCCAGCGAAGGAGCGAAGATGCCGCCCGGGATGCCGCTCAGGTACGAGGCCAGGGTGGCACCGAACTTCAGCACGGGGTAGACCGGGTCCCAGTATGCCTGGCCGGTGATGATGGCCTTGGCAGTGGCATAGCCGGTGCCGGAGGAATGGTAGTCGGAAAGGTACGCGATCACCGCGACCACCAGGCCGCAGGCGAAGGCGACCAGGTACGGGTGGAGGCGGATGACGGGGGTGAGCCGGCGCGAGCCGCTGATCAGCGCGGTGGAGAACAGTCCACCCAGCAGTCCCCCGATCACCCCGCACACGGGGATCGCCAGCCAGCTGGAGTTGTCCGGCATGAAGGCGTCCGAGGTTCCGAAGTAGTGATACGGGCCGAGCAGGGCCAGCGCGGTCACACCGGCGATCACCACGCCGATGGTGACGATGCCGCTGGCGCGCTGTTCGAAGCTCTTGCTCATCTCCTCGATGGCAAACACGATGCCGGCCAGCGGGGTGTTGAAGGCCGCGGCGATGCCGGCGGCGCCGCCGGCCAGGATCAGTCCGCGTTCCATGTAGCGGGGGGGAAAGCGCGCGATACGGCCCAGCGAAAACAGGATCGAGGCGCCGATATGGACCGATGGCCCCTCGCGGCCGATCGAGGCGCCGGCCACCAGGCCCAGCAGGGTGAGCAGGATCTTGCCGGCGGCGATGCGCAGCGAAAGCACCGCGCCCTTGCGCCGCGATTCGAGTGCCGCGATGGCCTGCGGGATCCCGCTGCCCTGCGAGCCGGGGAAGAGGTTGTGGGTGGCCCACGCCAGCGCGGCCAGCATCAGGGGCGTCACGACCAGCGGAACCCAGGGGCCGATTCCGATCAGCCAGCGAAACACGCGATCGGCCTGGTCGGCCAGCAGGGCGAACAGGGCGCAGATCAGTCCCACCAGCAGGGCGCCGGCCCACAGCACCAGGCGGGTCTTCCAGGCGAAGGGGGACATGAATTTGCGCTGGCTGCGCCGGATGTGGTGGCGCAGGCGGGGGCCGTGACGGTGTGGCATGCGGTTCTGCTTCCTCTCAGTGTGTCGGATGCCGCTGCGCGGCCGGTGCAGGCAGCAGCGGACGATTCATCCGGGCCGGGATGCTACCGGGGATTGCCCCGCGCCGGGACACCGCGGTGTCCCGGCGGGGAACCCGGTCAGACGTGCGCGCCGGCCTCGGCCGGCGGCGCTGGCTGGAGTTCCGCAGGGTTCGGCTTGCAGTTGCAATTGACGCTGGCGCACTCCCGGAAGGTGTCCAGACTGCAGTTGGCGCAGATCTTCTTGTCCAGCTTCTGGAAGATGGCGTGCAGGGCTGCCGACTTGCTGCGGAAGATGTTGTTGGGGCCGATCTTCTCCAGCGCGTGACATTCCTCGAGCGACTGCCACAGCCCCTGCTTGGGATTGATGAGGTACAGTCCGCCGCCCAGGGCGCGCCGTCGCTCCGCCTCGTTGGCCAGCACGTCGGCGGCGGCGATGTCCACGAAGCTGATGCCCTGGGCCACGATGGCCAGGTGCTTCTGCTCCGGTTTCTGCTTGGCCAGGCGGGCGAACTTCTCGCGGATGTAGGCCACCGAGCCGAAGAACAGCGAACCGTCGATGCGCATGATGTGCAGCTGCGGGCATTCGATCAGGTGACTGCCCTCCCCCACGCTGGAGAATTTGCGGTTGGGCAGGTACGGGTCCGGTACGCGGCTCACGATGTTGGGCTTGGAGACGCGCATCAGGTACAGCACCAGCGACAGCAGGATGCCCGCCATGATGGCGAATTCCAGGTCGAGGAACAGCGCGGACAGGAAGGTCAGCAAAAAGATGGCTCGTTCCGAATTGTTGGATGCGAAGATGTGCTTGATCGCAGGGATGTCGATCAGGCCCCAGGCCACGATGAACAGGATGCCGGCCATGGCCGCGGTGGGCAGGTAGGCGACCAGCGGTGCGATGGCGAGCACGATGAAGATCTCCAGGAACCCGGCGGTCATGGCGCTCATCGGGGTCCTGGCGCCGGCCTGGTAGTTGAGGCTGGAACGGTTGAACGAACCGGTGGCGACGTAGCCCGAGAAGAAGCTGCCGGCGATATTGGACAGGCCCTGGCCGATGAATTCCTGGCTGCCGTTGACCAGCTGGCCGGTGCGGATGCCGATGGCACGGCCGATGGACACGGCCTCGGTCAGTGCAAACAGGGTCATGGCCAGTGCGGCCGGGGCCAGCTTCTTGATGGTATCCAGCGAGAAGTCCGGCATCGACAGCGGCGGCAGCGTCTGCGGCAGGGCACCGACGGTGGTGATGGCGGTGGTGTCCTCGCCGAAGATCCAGTCGAAGGCGACCCCGAGGAAACTGCCGGCCAGCAGCGCGACGATCAGGAACGGGATTTTCGGAACGAGCTTCTTCACCAGCAGGCCGGACACCAGCGTTACCATGGCGATGGTGAGGATGTAGGGATTGGTGTTCGGCAGCTGGTGGGAGAAGTGCGACAGGGTGTCGAACAGGTGCCCCCCGCGCGGGATCGGAACGCCGAAGAAATTCTTCAGCTGCTTGCTGGCGATCAGGATGGCGGCACCGGTGGTGAATCCCACCACCACGGAATGCGAGATGAAGTTGACCACGGCCCCCATGCGCGCAAACCCGAGCGCCAGTTCGATGACGCCGACCATGAAGGTGAGGGTCAGCGCCAGCCCGACGTATTCCGGCGTCAGCGGTTCGGCGTAGACACTGAGCGAGGTCAGCAGCACGATCGAGGCAGCGGTGGTCGGCCCGGACATCAGGTGCCAGGAAGACCCGAAGAAGGCGGCCACGATCGGCGGGATCATGCCGGCGTAGAGACCGTACTGCGGTGGCATGCCGGCAATGGACGCAAAGGCGACCGCCTGCGGCACCACCACGATGGCGACGGTCAGGCCGGCCATCAGGTCGGCACGAATCGTTTCCCTGGTAACACGCTCCTTCCAGGAAAGGACGGGTAACATTTGCAGCAGCCACACCGGGTATTCCTTGTTTGTCATGGGTGTTGTTTGATTCCTTGTTGTCGAGTGATGAGCAGGTCGTCGGTTCCGGTTATTTTACGCCCGTCGCGGAGCCCTTGTTGTCGAGCTGTTTCAGTGCCTGCGCGGCATTGCGGTTGCCGGCCGCGGCGGCGCGTTCCAGCCAGACCCGTGCCCTGACCGGGTCACGGCGCACCGCCCAGGCCCCGTCGCGGTAGCGCAGGCCGAGCTGGTACTCGGCCAGCGGGTCGCCGCGGATGGCGCGCTCCAGCAATTTGTCGGTGGACTGCAGGATCGGCATGTCGGTCTCCACGGCATCCCACAGGTCGTACAGCGCCTTCAGACCGGGTGAATTGAGCTCCGCGCCAAGCACCCCCAGCGGATTTTCCCCGCGCTGCGTGTCGGCATCGGGCAGCACGCTCTCGGGCAGGATGTCCTGGCGGTAGAGCCGGGCGAGGTCCTCCCGGGCCTGCATATCGCCCTGGTCGGCGGCGGCCCGCAGCCAGCGCAGCGCCTCCCGATCATGCCCCTCGGCCAGCAAGGCTTCGCCCAGGTGCTCCTGCGCATCGATGTTGCCGCCGCGCGCGGCACGGCCCCACCAGTAGGCGGCCTGCTGCGGGTCGACGGCTATGCCCAGGCCCTGGGCATAGGCATTGGCGACAGCGTCCGCGGCGTAGGCGTCGCCCTGGCGGGCCGCTTCCAGCAGCCATTTCAGGCTTGCCTGCGGGTCACGCGGGAGCCCGTACAGGCCTTCCCGGTAGGCCAGTCCGAGTTGCAGCTCGGCACCTGCATCGCCGCTACCGGCCAGCTCGCTGAGCCAGTCGACCTCGCTGGCGGGCGGTACCCCGCCAGCCCGCACGACCAGCACGGCTATGATACCGGCAGCCAGCAGGGCGCCGAACAACGCGGGGGATAAGCCCCTGTGTACGTCATGAATGTGTAGCATGGTATGTCTCTTGCCTTGGACAAGGGCGCATTGGAATAATGCTATAGCAATATACGGGCCAAAAAAAGTATTTGCAAATATTCGCATAAATAACAGTAGTATAGAAAAAATTGCTTGTGCATTATAAAAAGTTGCTAAAATTCTGAATCAACAAATTTTGTAGGTTGTCTCGTGAAGTGTAGCTTGCTGGGGGGATTCCATCTGAACCGGTTGCAGCGCAAGGTGCTGCTGGTGGTGCTGGTGATCATCCTGGTCCCGGTGCTGGTTACCGGGGTGGTGTCCGCCTGGTGGGTCACCGGTCGCATGGACGATTCCATCGAGCGCTGGATTCGCGAGGCCGCCCAGGTCAACAGCAACTGGCTGGAGAGCGTGAACAGGAACAGCCGGCTGTTTGCCGACCTGTACAATGACCGGGCTGCCGGCAAGGCACCGCAATTCAGAGCCGGCAAATCACCGATCCCGCACCAGCTGCAACCCCTGGCCCGCGAACTCGGCATCAACCTCGTCCAGGTGTTCGACCCCGAGGGCCGGCAGATTTACTCCTCCCCCCAGGTGCGTCTTGGCACGTCCTGGGAGCCGGGTCAGGCCGCGGCCGTGCTCAAGGCGGACCAGTCCGGCAAGAGCCTGCTCGCCGCGGTTACCATCGTGCGCTATCCGCACGACCAGCCGAAACATTATCGCCTGGTGCTGGGTACGCTGTTCGACCGCAGGCTGCTGGCCCGGCTCGGCCACATGAGCGGACTGCGGACGCGCCTGTTCTATCCGCGCGACGGCGACTTCGCACGGGCCTTTTCCGAGGAGGACACGCCGCTGCGGCTGCGCCTGTCCGCCGCAGCGTTCGGGGCGCTGCGCCAGCACCGGTCCTGGTACAGCGCAACTGCCGAGAATGGTGCCTACTGGGGACTGTATACCCCGGTGGTGGATTCCAGCGGCCGGGTCGAGGCCGTGCTGTTCAGCGGGCTGAAACATCACGGCGGGGACCGTTTCCTGACCGACCAGGCTGCGGTATCGCTGGCCGTCGCACTGCTGGGCACGCTGGTGGCGGCAGTCACCGGGTACCTGCTCTCACGTCTGGTCGTGCGTCCGGTCACCCTGCTGCACGAGGGGGTGATGAAGGTGGCGGCGCAGGATTTCCGTGCCAGCGTGCCCATCGACTGGCGCGACGAGATCGGTGATCTCGCGCGTGCGTTCAACAGCATGGCCGCGACCCTGCGCGCGAGCCGCGACCAGCAGCAGCGTGAGTTCCAGCGCGACAAGATTGCCGCACTCGGCGAACTGGCGCTGGCCATGGCCCACGAGATCCGCAACCCGGTCGGAGTCATCAACACGGCGACCCGGCTGCTGGAAAGGGCGGACGACCCGCAGCGCCGCGCCGAGCTCTGCCGCATGACCCGCGAGGAATGCCGGCGTCTCGACCAGTTGCTCAGGGATTTCCAGCAACTGGCCCGCCACCGCAGGCCGCAGCTGGTGCTGCTCGACCCGGCGGTGCCGCTGGAACGCGCCCTGCAGACCCAGCTGACGGGGCGGGACGGGGTGAACCTGGAACGGGAATTCACCCATGGGGCGTGCCGTATCCGTGCCGACGCGGAGCTGCTGCAGCAGGCCTGGGTCAACCTGGTGCGCAACGCGCTGGAGGCGATGGACGGCGCGGGCACGCTGCGCGCGGGCTCGCGGGTCGAAGGCAACGAAGTGATCGTCTACCTGCAGGACAGCGGACCGGGGATCCCGGTGGAACTGATGACGCGCCTGTTCGAACCGTTTTTCACCACCAAGCCCCAGGGCAGCGGACTGGGCCTGACCCTGGCCGGCACCCTGGTCCAGGCCAGCGGCGCCGTCCTGGAAGCGGTCCCCGGCAGCACCGCGGGCGCACGCTTTGCCATGCGCTTCCGGATCGGGGAGGAACAGTGATGCAACGCACGGTCCTGGTTGTCGATGACGAACGCAACATGCTGACGGTCATGCAGATGGCGCTGGAGGAGGCGGGGTACCGGGTGCTGACCGCGGAACGGGGCGGCGAGGCCGTGCCCCTGCTGCGGGATCCGGACCTGGCGGTGATCCTGTCGGACCTGAAGATGCCGGGCATGAGCGGCGAGGAATTCATCGCGCTGTGTCAGCGCGAATGTCCGGACGTGCCGGTGATCGTGGTGACCGCGTTCGGTTCGATCCGTTCCGTCATCGAGTGCATCCAGGCCGGCGCCAGCAATTACCTGACCAAGCCGTTCGAGCCGGAGGACCTGCAGTTTGCCGTACAGAACGCCGTGCGGCTGCATGACCTGATGCAGGAGAACCGGCAGTTGCAGGCGGCGGTTTCGACCGGCTCGCCGCGCCGCAAGCTGGTGGGCAACAGCGCGGCCATGCTGGCCATGCACGAACAGATCAACCGTGTGCTGCCGTACCGGACCAACGTGCTGATCACGGGCGAGAGCGGCACCGGCAAGGAGGCGGTGGCGCGCTCGATCCACGAGAACGGGCCGCGCGCGGAACGGCCCTGGGTGGCGATCAACTGTTCGGCGATCCCGCGTGACCTGATGGAGAGCGAGCTGTTCGGCTTCGTGCGCGGGGCCTTCACCGGCGCGGTGCAGAACCGGCTGGGCCGGCTGGAACAGGCCAACACCGGCACGCTGTTCCTGGACGAGGTGGGCGACCTCGACCTGGCGCTGCAGGCCAAGCTGTTGCGCGTGCTGCAGGAACGGGAGTTCTCCCCGGTCGGCAGCGATGCCATCCGGCGCGTCGACCTGCGCGTGATCGCAGCCACCCACCGCGATCTCGACGAACTGGTGCGCCAGGGGATATTCCGCGAGGATCTGCTCTACCGGCTCGATGTCTACAAGATCCACGTGCCGCCGCTGCGTGAGCGGACCGGGGATATCCCGTTGCTGGCGGAAAGCTTCCTGCAGATCCTGCGTGCCGAAATGGACAAGCCGGTGGAGCGGTTCAGCGACGCGGCATTTGCCGCCCTGTGCGCCTACGACTGGCCCGGCAACGTGCGTGAGCTGCGCAACGCGGTCGAACGTTCGCTGCTGTCGTGCCGGGACATGGTGATCGAGCCGGGCGATCTGCCGGACAAGGTGCTCCGCGGCGGCGCGGCCACCGCAGCGCGCAGCAATGCCGAACTCACCGTGCTGGGCGAGGGTGGGCTGGACGAGTGGCTGGCCGCGTCCGAGCGCAGGCTCATCATTGCCGCGCTGCAGGAGAGTGGTGGTGTGCAGGTGCAGGCGGCGCGGCTGCTGGCCATCAGCGAACGCAGCCTGTGGCACCGCGTGAAGAAGCTCGGCATCCGCATCGACCGTGCCGTGCGGGGCTGAGGCAGGCAGGCCATTGCATTTGCGTTATGATCGTGCGGGTACCGCAATACGGCACGGGAGAGACGGGTGAGCACGGGTTGGCTGTTGTGGGGTGTGTTTTTCAGTGCCGCCGGACTGGGCTACTTCGTCTACGGCAGGCGCCAGCAGGCCATCATTCCGCTGGTCTGCGGACTGGTCCTGATGATCTACCCGTATTTCATCACCAACCTGCTGGTGCTGGTGCTCATCGGCGCGCTGCTGATGCTGCTGCCGTGGTTCGCCCGGAACTACTGAATGTGCGGGTACGCACCGCGCCCGGCGCTGCCGGCCGGGCGACCCGCCAGGTCAGCCGCGCAGTGACCGGTAGGCGGCGAGTGCCCGGGCGCGTGACTGCTGCAGGTCCACCAGTGGTGGCGGGTACCCCGCGCGGCCGCCCGCCAGCCACGGGGCATGGACGTGCCTGGCCGCGAGGTCCTGCAGTTCCGGCACCCAGCGGCGTACGTATTCCCCCTGCGGATCGAATTTCCGGCCCTGCAGCACCGGGTTGAAGATCCGGAAGTACGGGGCGGCATCCGTGCCGCAACCGGCCACCCACTGCCAGCCGAGCGAGTTGCTGGCGAGGTCGGCATCCACCAGCGTATCCCAGAACCAGCGGGCGCCATGCAGCCAGTGCAGCTGCAGGTTCTTGACCAGGAATGAGCCGGCCAGCATGCGCACCCGGTTGTGCATCCAGCCGGTGTGCCAGAGTTCACGCATACCCGCATCGACGATCGGGAAGCCGGTGCGGCCATGCCGCCAGCAATCCAGCAGTTCCGCCGCATCCGCTGCCCAGGGAAAGTGCTCGAAGCGCGGGTCCAGGGCGGTGTCGCTGCTGGCGGGGAAATGAAACAGGATATGGGCGGCGAATTCGCGCCAGCCGAGCTCGGCCATGAAACGGGTGACGGATTCGCGGGCCTGCGGGTCGCCGGTTGCATCGAGCTGCTGCAGTGCGCGGTCCATCAGGGTGCGCGGACTGATTTCGCCGAAGTGGAGGTGCGGAGACAGCTGCGAGGTCCCCGTGACGGCGGGCAGGTCGCGTTGCCGCGCGTAGTCCGCCAGGCCGGCATCGAGGAAGGCATCGGCCCGGGCGCAGGCGCCGGCCTCGCCCGGCGCCCAGCGGGCCGCGAGCCCTTGATCCCACCGGGTGCGCGGCAGCAGCCCGAGTTGCTTCACGGTCAGGCCGGCGGGCAGGTCCGCGCAGGGGATGCGTGCGGGGGCTGCCGGCAGCGCGTGATACTGCATCTGTGCCCGGCAGCGTTTCCAGAAGGCGCTGAACACCCGGTACGGCGTGCCGTCGTCCTTGTGGATCGCCTCCGGCTCGAACAGCAGCCCCGCGTGGAAACGCCGGACCGGGGTGCCGCCGGTCGACAGCGCGGCGCGGATGTGCGCGTCGCGCGCACTGGCCCAGGGCGTGTAGAGCCGGTTCCACACCACGCCGTCGGCGGCGCATTCCCGTGCCAGGGCCTGCAACAGTGCCAGCGACGCCTCTCCCCGGCGGATGACCAGTCCGGCCCCGGCCCGGCGCAGGCGTTGCTCCAGCGCCCGCAGGCTGTGGTGCAGCCACCAGCGGCTTGCGGCCCCGGCCTGCCAGTGGCCGGCCTCCTGCGGGGTGTGCAGGTAGACCGGGATAACGCGGTCGGCGTGCGCCACGGCATGGGCGAGCGCCGGGTTGTCTTGCAGGCGCAGGTCTTCGCGGAACCAGACGAGGAGGGTGCGTGACATGCGCGGCTCCGGTCGCAGCGGTGGGGGCCCGGTCATTCTATATCCTCAGACCTCCTCCGGGCGCCAGGCGGTCTACTGCGGACAGGCACGTTCCGGGAGTCCGGACATGGTCGCTACCAGGCATGGCTTTTCCAATTGCCGCGCTGCAGGAGAGTGGTGGTGTGCAGGTGCAGGCGGCGCGGCTGCTGGGCATCAGCGAACGCAGCCTGTGGCACCGCGTGAAGAAGCTCGGTATCCGCATCGACCGTGCCGTGCGGGGCTGAGGCAGGCAGGCCATTGCATTTGCGTTATGATCGTGCGGGTACCGCAATACGGCACGGGAGAGACGGGTGAGCACGGGTTGGCTGTTGTGGGGTGTGT
>Ga0315556_1000869_pt1 | contig 18736 bp, 17 predicted proteins | sample SalMarSW160310MG_FD_202112 | JGI IMG/M metagenome (GOLD analysis project Ga0315556, IMG submission 202112) | Salt marsh sediment microbial communities from the Plum Island Ecosystem LTER, Massachusetts, United States - Salt Marsh Sediment SW1603-10 ...
GGGCGGTCGGCGGCGCCCCAAGCGGAATCGACGAGCCAGGACAATGATCCTAGGATGATCGGTTTCTTGCGCAGGGCGAAGACGCAGGACCCCGGCTCGGCTGGCGAGCGCGGCCGTCGCGGCCGCTCGCTTATGTATTTCTTGTGGCCGGCCTTTGGTCTGACCCTCATCTCTGTTACGTCAGGCTGGTACTTGGCCTCGCTGATTCGGGATCGGACGGACAGCCGTGCGGAGCTCGCGCTGGCCCAGGGGGTCGGCAAGCTCTTCGTCGCCGACCTGGGCGCTTTTCTGGGCCAGGTTCGGCGCACCTTGGTCAATGCGGCGCAGGATCCTCGGACGCTGGAGAGTCTAGATGCCTCGGCCCAGCACCCCGATTCCGCTCTCGGCGAGTTTCTGGGCCGGGCCCTGCCCGCGTTCTGGGTGCGGCTCATGCCCGCCGGCTGGGAGCAGCCGGACACCAGCGTCAAACCCCCGATGGGCTACGCGGCGATCGAGCTGGCGCGCCGGGCCGAGCGCACGGGGCAGCCTACGCCGTTTGAGGTCGACCAACCGGGCACCGGCGAGGCTCACATTGCCATCGCTGTGCCGGTCAGCCGCCCGGGTGGCGGGGCGGTCGTCGGGACCATCCACGCCGCATTGTCGCCCGAGTGGATGCGTGACGCTCTCGCCAATGTGCAGCCCGGGACCGGGGTGAGTCTCTCCCTCCGCCAGCGTCTCGCGGGTGGCGGGGTACGGGTTCTGGCCGGGGCCAGCGACGCGGCCGATGTCGATTCGCCGAGTCTACCGGTACCCGGAACCATATGGGAGGTTGGATATCGCGCCACCGCGCCTGGACGCAGTGGCAGCGATTCATTGGTCTTCTGGCTGCTGCCACTGCTGGTGTCGGCGGTCATCGTTCTGGTGGTGATCTGGCGGTTGCGCCGTGTTTCCAGGGCCTTGCAGGAAGACCTGGGCGCGTTGGCCGATATGGTGGAAGCCGCTGTCTCGGGACGGCCCCCCGTTCGCCCGATCCCGTTGATCGCCGAGTCCGAAGCGTTGATCGCACGGTTGGATTCGGTTCTGCGGGCCCGCGCCGCACCCGCGGTCTCTGTTACCCCGGCGCCGGCAACCGGCGAGCCGCGTCAGCCGCCGGTGGTGCCGGAGGCCGGCCAGCCCGAGAGCGATATCGCGCTCGGAAGGGTCAAGGCCCCGGCACTGGGCTCCCCTGCCGGCCCCCTTCCGGCGGCCATTTTCAAGGCATACGACATTCGTGGTGTGGCGGGCGAGACGCTCACTCCGGCGGTGATGACCCTGCTTGGCCGGGCCATAGGCAGCGAGGCCTACGATCGAGGACAGCAGACGGTGATCGTCGGCAGGGATTGTAGGGAATCGGGTCCCGAGCTCGCGGAGGCCATGGTGCAGGGACTGAGAAGCAGCGGACGCGATGTGGTCGACCTGGGGATGGTTCCCACGCCGCTGCTGTACTTCGCCACCCGTTTTCTCGGCAGCGATTGTGGGGTCATGGTCACCGGGAGCCACAATCCGCCCGAGTACAACGGGGTGAAGCTGGTGCTCGGCGGCGAAACGGTCAGCGGCGACCAGATCCGGGCGCTGACCGGTCGCCTCGATCGCGGCGAGCTGCTACAGGGAGAGGGGTCTTACCGCAGCCAGGATCTCTTGGCCGATTATGTCGATCGGGTGGCGTCGGACGTTCGGCTCGCGAGACCCATGAAGGTGGTGGTCGACTGCGGCAACGGCGCAGCAGGGCTCCTGGCGCCGGTCCTGCTGCGCACCCTGGGCTGCGAGGTCGTCGAGCTCTACTGTAATCCGGACGGGCGCTTTCCCAACCATCAGCCAGACCCGAGTCGGCCCGAGAATCTCGCCGATCTGAGCGCGGCGGTGCAGCGAGAGGCCGCGGACCTGGGCATCGCGTTCGATGGCGATGGCGATCGCTTGGGGGTGGTCGATAATCGGGGCAAGATCATCTGGCCCGATCGGTTGCTCATGCTCTTCGCCCAGGACGTACTGTCCCGTCAGCCGGGGGCGGATATCATCTATGACGTCAAATCGAGCCGGGAGCTCGCCAGCTATATCCTGCTGCACGGCGGGCGTCCGTTGATGTGGAAGTCGGGACACTCGCTCATGCGTGCGAAGCTCAAGGAGACGGGCGCGCTCTTGGCGGGCGAGTTGAGCGGCCACGTGTTTTTCGAGGAGCGCTGGTACGGTTTCGACGACGGTCCCTACGCCGGTGCCCGTCTGTTGGAGATCCTGGCGGAAGACCCTCGGCCGCCCGCGGAAGTGTTCGCCGAGCTGCCGGAGAGCCCGAGCACGCCGGAGCTGCTGGTGCCCACCGCCGACGGTGCTCAGCACGCACTGGCCGCTCGGATGATTGCGATGGCGGACTTCACAGGTGCCACCTTGACCACCATCGACGGTCTGAGAGCGGAATTCGCAAAAGGCTGGGGACTGGTACGCGCCTCCAATACGACGCCTCACCTGGTGTTTCGATTCGAGGCGGACGATGCCGAGAGCCTCGCCGAGATCGAGTCGCAGTTCCGTAAGCTGGCGTTATCGGTCGATCCAGAACTGCAGCTGCCGTTCTGATCCGCCGCGCGGTCGTGCCCAGCTAACCTCCAATCAGAGAACGATTCATGAGTCTGAGTGTTCAGGCCGCCCACAATATCGCCCACGTCCTTACCGAGGCGCTGCCCTACATTCAGCGCTTCGGCGGCAAGACCATCGTGATCAAATACGGCGGCAACGCCATGGTGGATCAGCACCTCAAGAGCAGCTTCGCGCGTGATCTGGTGCTGATGAAGCTGGTCAGCATCAACCCGGTCGTCGTCCACGGCGGCGGGCCGCAGATCGGAGCCCTGCTCAAGCGCCTTGGCAAGGAGAGCGAGTTCGTCCAGGGGATGCGGGTAACCGACGACGAGACCATGGATGTCGTGGAGATGGTTCTCGGTGGGCTGGTCAACAAGGAGATCGTCAATCTTATCAATCGCCAGGGGGGCTCCGCCGTCGGTCTGACCGGCAAGGACGGAGACCTGATCCGGGCGCGACAACTGATGATCGAGCGACGCTCACCGAACCTGGATGCCCCGGAGATCATCGATATCGGGCACGTCGGGGAGGTCGCGAGCATCGACCCGTCGGTGGTGGATATGCTGGTGCACAGCAATTTCATACCGGTCATCGCGCCGATCGGGATCGGTGAAGACGGTCGTTCCTACAACATCAACGCCGATCTGGTGGCCGGCAAGGTGGCGGAGGTCCTGAAGGCCGAGAAGCTCATCCTGCTGACCAACACCCCGGGACTCTTGGACAAGGATGGCCATCTGTTGACCGGCCTGAGTGCTGAGCGCGTCGACGAGCTGATCGCAGACAGCACGATTCACGGCGGGATGCTGCCCAAGATTCAGTGCGCGCTGGACGCCGTGAAGGCTGGGGTGCGGTCCGCCCACATCATCGACGGCAGGGTGGAGCATGCCGTGATGCTCGAGCTGTTCACGGACGAGGGGGTGGGTACCCTCATCCGTCGGCGCTGATCGCCCTTTCTGCGATGGGCGAGCGTGTCTCCCGCAAGCAGCTGATTCTCGAGTCCCTTGCCCGGGAGCTCGAGAAGAGCCCCGGTGAGCGCGTGACCACGGCTGCGTTGGCGCGCGCCTGTTGCGTGTCGGAGGCCGCCCTTTACCGACACTTCGCGAGCAAGGCGCGGATGTTCGAGGCGTTGATCGGCTTTGCCGAAGAGACGGTGTTCGCCCGGATCAACCGGATCCTCGCCGAGGAGACGGATGCCCAGGGCCGCTGCGGCAAGGTGCTGTATCTGCTGCTCGGGTTCTCCGCCCGCAATCCGGGCATCACGCGGGTACTACTAGGCGACGCGTTGGTCGGGGAACAGGAGCGTCTGCAGGCCCGGGTCGAACAGTTCTTCGCCCGGCTCGAGACCCAGATGCGTCAGATCCTGCGCGAGGCGCGGCTGCGTGGCGGGGCCGGGCTTTCCGTGGCGCCGGAGGCTGCCGCAAACCTGCTGTTAACCTGGGCGGAGGGGCTGATGCACCAGTTCCTTCGCACTCGGTTCCGGGTCTCGCCACTCGATCAGTGGGAGATTCAGTGGCCTGCCGTCTCGGCGGCGCTATTCGAGCCCGCGCCTGCCGAGGGTTGATCCGCGGGCGCCGGGGGCGAGATGAAGGCCCGGAATCCGTGCCTCACGCGCGCGACGCGATCGCCGGCGCAGAACTCGGCCCCTGCGGAGGAGTCCTTGCACTGGACATTGAGGAACAGCTGGGCGCCGGGTCGTCCGGGCTTCTCGATTCGCGAAACGGCGAGGCTGATGTCCTGGGGCTTTACCGGGGGGGCGGTGACGATGATGTTGCGTCCCAGCATCTGGATGCGGGTGGTCGCCTCCTTGCGCACGTAGGCCTCCGCGCGGACCCAGGCCGCATCGCAGGCCGCGGTGTCTGCGCATTGGGCCACCGTTTCGAGTAATGACGGCTTCTCGGGAGGCAATGTTTTTTCGGGCTTCGGCTCGTCGAGCTTCTTGATAGTCCGGTAGCGCCGGAGATCAGAGAGGAATTTCTCATTGATCTCGGCCTTCTGTTGCTCGCGCTCGATCAGCGACTCGAAGCCCTGCTTGATCTTCTGGCGGGCTTCCTCAATGCGATTCAGCAACGCCTTGGCGACACTACGGCCGGCGCGCTCGGCGTCGGCGGCGTCCTGCTGCATCTTCTCCAGATGCACTTTGAGGCGCTGGATGTTGACGCGGGTAATCTCGTTCAGACCGTCCAGCGCCGCCATCTTGCCGTCCCTAGCCATCCTGATCTCTTCTTCGCTGGAGTAGAGATTGAGCAGCAGCGCGTCCTCCCGGGCCTGCTCCTGCTTGAGCCGGTCCTCCTCGGCCCGCAAGTGCTTGAGCTCCTGGTCGCGGACATACTGCTCCTTGCTCTTCAGGGGCTCGATCTCTTTCACGGCGACCCCGCGCTTGTCGAGGAGTGAGCGGTTCTGCTCGGCGGCCTCCGGCGGCAGGGCGTCGGTGTAGTGCACACGTCCCTGCGCATCGGCCCAACGATAGAGCTGTTCCGCCATCGCCAAGCCCTGGGGCAATAGAGCGAGCAACGCAACCGCTGGTAGCGATCGGATCAGGCGGCGACCGGGCGTCTGTCCTGCGAGCATCTGGCGATTATAAGCGGCGCGGCTGCCATTTCGACACCGGCACTGTGGAGCAAGTCGTACTTTTCCTTATTCCGTTGTTTACCAAGCTGTTTTCTGCGTTTACGGGCGGGGGCGGGCCTGGTCCAGCTGCCCGCGCCGATTCGGCGGGGTGCGGCTGTTCGGCATAGGCATGTTCAACGGGTCGCTGATCTCGGGAGCCGGCCTGTTCGCCACCCTGTGTCCGCAGCCGCAGTCTCGCCTCGAAGCTCCACTGGACCTTCATCGTCGTAACCCGCTGTTCAATGCCAGGTTGGCGCGCAGCGCCTGGCTACGAAAGGGCGTCCACACGGAATCGACGGATCGGCCCTTCCCGAAGCCTGCCTCCCCGTAGCAGGCCGGCCCTCTGGCCGATCCGGGGTTGACGACGCCGGGCTCTGTGCCCCTTCATAGAGTTCCGGGCGTTGCGCTTCAGACGCCGTACCGTTGGCGATACGCCCGAATTCGCTCCAGGTCCGCCGCGGCCTCTGGCCTCGCTTCGAGGTACTCCACCAGATCATCCAGCCGGACGATGGCGGCCACCCGGATGCCGAAATCGCGGCCCACCTCCTGGACTGCGGAGAGCTCGCCCCGCCCCCGTTCCTGGCGGTCGAGGGCGATGACCACGCCGGCGGGTGTGGCACCCTGGGCTCGGATTATCTCTACCGACTCCCGAACCGAGGTGCCGGCGGAGATGACGTCGTCGATGATCAGCACCCGCCCTTGCAGCGGATGACCGACGATGACGCCCCCTTCTCCATGGTCTTTCGCCTCCTTGCGGTTGAAGGCGTAGGGTAGGTCGCGCCCCTGGTGCTCGGCGAGCGCGGTGGATGTGACCGCGGCCAGTGGAATGCCCTTGTAGGCGGGCCCGTAAAGGATGTCGAACTCGAGGCGGGAGTCGACGATGGCCTGGGCATAGTAGCGTCCGAGGCGTGCGAGGGCCCCGCCAGTGTGGAACAGGCCCGCGTTGAAGAAATAGGGGCTGCGGCGCCCGGACTTGAGGGTGAGCTCGCCGAATCTCAGCACGCCCGACTCGAGGGCGAAGTCCAGAAACTCCCGTTGGTATTCGCGCACTTGGCCGCTCCGTGCTCTAACGTGCCGGCATTGTGCGGGGGCTGTCCCGGGGATGCAAGGCGCCTGGGGGGCGCCTTCGGGGAGGGTGATACACTGCTGCGCGGTTGATCGGCACCGGGGGCTGCGTTCGTCGCCTATTTGTCGGGCCTGACGCAGGTCTCCTTTACGGCCTTTCGGTACGCCTTGTTCAGCTCGCTGATGCCGCTTTTCCCGAAGCTGCTGGCCGGCCACTCGGGCTCGATGGTCGACGCCCTCGGCTACGGTGTCTTTTCCACGCTGACCGCCCTCATGGGCGTGCCGGTGCTGATCCTAGTGGCCGCGCGCTATGCGCCTTCCGAGGAGTCCCGACCCGGTGATTGATCCGCAGACCTATCTCGCCGCCTTTCTCGTCGGTCTGCTGGGCGGCGTGCACTGCGTGGGTATGTGCGGGGGTCTGGTGGGCGCCCTGACCATGGGGATCGCGAGACCGTCGCAAGGCGGGGTTTTGGCGATCCTGCCGTTCAACCTCGCCTACAACCTGGGGCGCGTGGCGAGCTACACCCTGGCCGGGGCGCTCATGGGCGGCCTCGGTGTCCTGCTGGTCAGCTGGCTGCCTGTCTATCACGCACAACGCGTCTTGCTCGGTCTGGCCGGGATCTTCATGGTGTTGCTGGGGCTGTATCTGGGCGGTTGGTGGCCAGGGCTGGTCAAGATAGAGGCGCTGGGCGGTGCCCTTTGGCGGCGCATCGAGCCCTGGGGTCGGAGGTTGTTGCCGGTGCGCTCGCCCCGCCAGGCGCTGCTGCTCGGGCTGCTTTGGGGATGGCTTCCCTGCGGCCTGGTTTACAGTGTTCTGATCTGGTCGGTCTCGGCGGGCAGTGTCGTGCGCGGCGCCCTCCTGATGCTGGCCTTCGGACTGGGAACCTTGCCCAATCTGCTCGCCATGGGGCTGTTGGCTTCGACCATCGCGGCCTGGAGCCGTAAGCCCATGGTGCGCCGGGCGGCTGGCGCTACCGTTGCGGTGCTTGGCCTTTATACCCTGTGGCGCCTTGTGTGAGGGCGGCGGGACCCCATGGAATCCCGCCGCGGCTCATCAGTGGGTGAAGAATTCCTGCGAGAAGCGTGCGGTGTAGGTCTGGGTCGTCCCTTGGGGCTTGATCTTCAGGGTGAAGTTCAGCGTCTCCTCGTTGGAGACCGGGAAATCGCCGATGTAGTAGATCGCGTGTTGCTCGCGGATCTCCCGCACCGCGATGTCTCGGGTCTGGCCGGTCAGGTTCACGGCCGTTACCTCGACCGCTGCCGGAACTGCGACCGGCTGGCCCTCTGCGCGGTTCTCCAGCACGCTGATGGTGACCATGCCGCGATTCGCACTGCGCGTGATGTCGTACTGCTGCGCAATCTGCGGTGTCAGCGAATCGGTGGTGATTGCATTGTGCTCCACCGTATAGCCACCGACGGTGGTGCTGGTCTCAGCCGCCGATGGCAGGCACAGGGCCAGAGCGAACAGGGCGGCGAACAGTCTTATCAATTGTTTCGTCATCAACCTCTCTCCTCGACTTCGGGGGGTGCTGCGGCCAAGCTCGGCGCGGATACACACTACCTAAGCGCGGCCCCGGAGCGCAATCTCTGCGGGCGAAGATCGGCGAGGGGTGCTAGCCCGCATTGCTCAATTAACTTGCTGCTGCGGCGCCCGATCTGCACGCGTCTACGGCGTTGCGCTTGGCCCGGATGCTCGACGTGCCGGCGAGCACGCCCGCGCCACCCAGTCTGTCGCGCGCCTGGTATCCGCACGCACCTCGGGCGCCCGGCGACGAACGCTGGTGAGAACCGCCGGCCAGGCGCGGCAGACTCTTACTGTCTGCCCGCGGCTGGGCGCGTCCTCACCAGGCGCGGACCGGGCGGCGCTTCCGCGCTCTCCGAGGGACGACTGGTGGCGACGGCGAACTGCAAATGGCGAAGGCGGGTCAGGTCCGCTGAGAGCGTACGATACTCGGTGTTGAGCTCCTCCAGCCGGGTCCTCAGCGTCTCCTTGGAGCGCCCGACCCGCTTGAGGTCGGCAATCCTGCGCTCAATCGAGATCTTGCGGTCCTGCAGTTGGGCGCTCAGCGGGTCCAGGCCGGTGCGCAGCCAGCCCGCTATGTCTGCGCGGGCAGACTGGCATATCTCGCGGGCGCGCAGCACCATGGTCGCGGAGAAACGCTTGATGAGGAAGTGCTTTTCGGTCAGAGCGCTGGAAGGGCTTTTGCGGAAGACGTCCACTTCCTGATAGAGCAGCTCCATATCGACACGGTGTTTCATCGTGGAGAGAAGGGGGGGCGGGACCTTCGGAAATCCGTGCTCGGACTGAAAGCGCGAGTAGATCGAGCGGATGATCTTGCGGTTGTTCTCGCTTTGCTCGACCACCTGCTGCATGCGTCTGCGCAGGTCATCGAACAGGATTTGCATGGATTGCTGCAGTCCGATCGTCGTCCAATTGCCTTTCATGGCATGTTCGGTGTCTCCTACGACCGCTTCGATCGCTTGCGGATTCAGCACCTCGAGCAGCTCCGCCCCCTGCTTCTGGAAGATCGCCCGCCCGGTACGGAAGCTCTCGACCGCGCGGTGGTACCGCCCCTTTTCCGCCTGCGCCCGGGTGGTCATCTGCGCCAGCAGATCCTGACTCTGGCCGCCGAGCTGTGCCAGCTCCTCGCGCTGGTTGCGCACGCCGGCCAGGCGGGTTGCCAGGATGCCCCGGGTGCGCTCGATCATCGCGCCGATCTGTCCGGTCACACTCTCGCGCAGCATCTCGTGCTTGGCGTTGAGCACGTCCTCGGTGAGATAGCGCTCGAGCGCGGCCACCCCGCTGCGCTCCAGTAGTGCTCGGTCTCCCCGCACCTTGGCGAGCAGCGCCTTCTGCGCCGAGACCGGAAACACCGCGCCCTCCTTGATCCCGAGAATGGTCGCCACCGAGGCGCGTTGGGAGCCGATGGCTTGCTGGATGCTTTGCTCGTCCTGCAGCTCATCCCAAAGGGTGTCGACCTTGTTGAGCGCGACCAACAGTCCCTGTTGACGGCGGCTCTGGAAACCCCGCAGATGATTGCGCCACATGTCGAGGTCCGAGCGCGTCACCCCGGTGTCCGCGGCGAGCACAAACACGACGCCCTGGGCCGAGGGGAGCATGTCCAAGGTGAGCTCGGGCTCGCTGCCGAGCGCATTGAGCCCCGGTGTGTCGATCAGCACCAACCCCTGCTTGAGCAGCGGATGAGGGAAGCTGATCATGGCGTGCCGCCAGCGCGGTATGTCGATTTCGGTCGGCGGCTGATCGCGCAGCGAGTGCAGGTCCTGGTCGAACAGCCCGAGTCGGCCCGCTTCCTGGACACTGACCCGCTTGGTCTGGGCGATCTCGCGCAGGATCTGCTCGATCTGCTCGGGCGAGTGCAGGGCGAGTGGGTAGTGGACCCATTTTCTCGGGTCCTGCTTCAGGCCGGCCAGCCGGGTGTCCTCCAGGCGGGTCTCGATGGGCAGCAGTCTTACGTATGCCTCGTCGAGCTGGGTGTCGTAGAACAGCTCCACCGGACACATGGTGGTGCGGCCCGCAGTCGAGGGCAGTAGCCGACGGCCGTGATCGGCGAAGAACATGGCATTGATCAGCTCGGTCTTGCCGCGCGAGAACTCGGCGACGAAAGCCACTTTGAGCCGGTCCTCCTGGAGATTTTCCAGCGACTGCTCGATGGTCCGAAGGGCCTCGGTCTTCGCCATCCCGTGGGTCTCGAGCCAGTCGCGGTAGGCCCGGATGTTTTCCCTGAGGCGGGTCTTCCACTGCTTGTAGGCGCGTAGCTCGCTGTGTAGTCCCATGGCTGGCCCCTGATCTCTCGGGCGGTCGTCCACCAGATCGCTGACGCAGTCCCATCGCTACGGCATGCTCCGGGATGGACCTCTCGGGACCCTCCGGTGCCCGGAGGCGTCCGTGGTGCATGCCGTCGCCCGTCGCAATGTCTGCAACCGTCTAATTATAGGCACCGGAGTCTCCGACGGGGGGCCCGGCGACGCAATCAGATTGCGCTTAGCGACTCGGGGAGGGCGACGGGTCCGAGGATGCGCACGCGCTTCTCCCGGGCCCCGAGGCCCGCCTCTATAAGCACGCGCTGGCGAGAGACCTGGAACAGGTCGGCGACGAAGCGCTGCAGCTGCGCATTGGCCTTGCCGTCCACGGGCGGCGCCCTGAGGCGTACCCGCAGCCTGTCGCCTTGAAGACCGGCGAGCTCGTCGCGGGTGGCCCGAGGTTGGATGCGCAGCTTCAGGACTAGATCGTCGCCGTCGCACCGCCACCAGATGCCTTCGCTCGTCATCAAAAAGGACTGCGTGTGAGCACGGCCAGCGGCGGGACCAGGAGCATCTTCAGCAGGATGAGGCCCAGCATGGCTACCATCGGCGAGAAGTCGATGCCGGACATCGGCGGAAGCAGACGCTGCAGGGGGCGCAGCAGGGGGGACGTCAGGGCGTGCAGCACCGCCATGGCCGGATTGTAGTTGGCGGGAGCAACCCAACTCATGATGGCCTGGACGATGATGGCGACCAGGAAGATGTTGAACAGCAGTCGCACCAGCTCGGGGATCGCCCAGGCGACGGGGCCAAGGGGGTTGAACGAGAAGCCGGATATCAGAAGGACCAGGGCGAGCTCCAGGGCCTTCAGCGCCCAGGCGAGCAATACCGAAGCCAGATCGATGCCAGCATATCTCGGGATCAGTCTGCGCAGGGGATTGAGGACCGGGGCGGTGACGCTGACCACCAGCTGGGACACCGGGTTGTAGAAATCTGCCCTTACCAGCTGGAGCAGGAATCGGATCAGCACCACCGCGGCGTATACGCCGAAAAGGGTCTGGACAAGGAAGATGGCCGGATTGGTCAGATACTCGTCGCTCATCAGTGGCCACCCAGGCGTTTCGAGAGCTCGATGGAACGGTCGCGTGCCGCGGTGAGCGCCTGCTCGAAGAGGCTGCGAAGACCCCCGTCCTCCAGCACTCGGACTGCCTGCTCGGTCGTGCCGCCGGGAGAAGTGACCCTCCGGCGCAGATCTGCCGGAGGCTCCTGGCTCTCAAGGGCCATCTTCGCGGCCCCCAGCGCGGTTTGCAGGGTGAGCAGTCGGGCGGTCTCGGCGGGCAGGCCGAGCTGCGCAGCCACCGCCTCCAGGGCCTCCATCACCAGGAAGAAATAGGCCGGTCCGCTTCCGGACAGCGCTGTGACCGCATCCAGCTGATCCTCGTCGTCCACCCAGAGCGTCAGGCCCACCGATCGCAGGATCGATTCCGCCTGGTCACGCTGGGCGCGCGACACTCCCGGCCCCGCGTGCAGCACGGTGGCGCCCGCCTGGATCATCGCCGGCGTGTTCGGCATTGTACGCACCAGGGACACGCCGCCACCCAGCCAGTCCGCCAAGTCCTGCTCGCGAATGCCGGCAGCGACCGAGATCACCAGCGGGTGGGTCTCGCGAATCACCCCGGCGAGGGCGCGTGCCACGCCTTCGATGACCTGGGGCTTGACGGCGAGCACCAGGATCGCAGCCCCGCGGGCCGCCTGCACGGCGTCCGCGCTGCACTCCACGCCCAGCCGCGAGGACAGACGGGCGCGTTTGTCGGCGTCGGGCTCCGCGACGCGGACGTTGCCGGGGGGGTAGCGGTCGGCGATCAGGCCGCCCGCGAGCGCGGAGGCCATGTTGCCGCCACCGATGAACGCGATCGTCGGCTGGGTGGTGTGGTTCTGCATCGATCCTTTCTCGCGGTTGCTCGAAGCGATGACTGTGCGGGCACCCCGGGTCTGGGTCAATCCCTGGGCCCGAAGATGCCCGTTCCGACGCGCACCAGGCTGGCCCCCTCGGCGATCGCCGCCTCCAGATCGTCGGTCATGCCCATGGAGAGTATGTCCAGGGGACGCTCCGGCGTCGCGAGCCGGTCGCGCAGCTCGCGCAGCCTTCGGAACGGGCGGCGCTGGGCCTCGAGGTCCTGCTCGGGGGGCGGCAGGGTCATCAGACCCTGGACGCGCAGCCGCGGCAGGCTGTCGAGCTCGACGAGTACCGCCTCGACTTGGTCCTCCGCCAGCCCCCCTTTCGTGGGCTCGTCCCCGAAACGAACCTGTATGCACAGATTCAGAGGCGGGAGGCCCTCAGGCCGCTGGGCGCTCAGCCGGCGCGCCTGCCTTGGGTCGTCGATACTGTGAACCCAGTCAAAATGCGCGGCGATCGGCCGGGTTTTGTTGCTCTGAATACGCCCGATAAAATGCCATTGTATATCGAGGTCGGCAAGCGACTGGACCTTGGACAGCGCCTCCTGCAGGTAGCTCTCGCCGAAGCGGCGCTGGCCGCAGGCATATGCCGCGCGAACAGCCTCCACGGGCTGGGTCTTGCTGACGGCCAGTAGCTCGACCGATTCTGCCCGCCGTCCGTAGCGAGTGGCGGCTTCGCCGATACGCCGACGGACGGCCTCCAATCGATTGCAGATCGTGCTCATCCAAGATCCGAAGACAACTCGGCTATACTACGGCTCGGACATTTAAGCAGAAACCGGGCCCGATCCGGTAACGGGCTCCCGTGTGGTTATGGGGGCCTTGTCGGCAAGCAACGTACGCTGAGGGGCGTCGATGGACATAGCGGAGCTATTGGCATTCAGCGTCAAGCACGAGGCATCGGACCTGCATCTCTCGGCAGGGCTGCCGCCGATGATCCGGGTCGATGGCGACATCCGGCGCATCAACATCCCCGCGCTGGATCACAAGGTCGTTCATGGCCTCGTCTACGACATCATGAACGACAAACAGCGCAAGGACTACGAGGAGTTCCTCGAGACTGATTTCTCGTTCGACATCCCGGGCCTGGCCCGCTTCCGGGTCAATGCCTTCAACCAGGACCGCGGAGCGGCGGCGGTGTTCCGGACCATCCCGTCCAAGGTGCTGACCCTGGAGGATCTGCACTGCCCGACGACCTTTCGCGACATCGTGATGCAGCCCCGTGGCCTGGTCCTGGTGACCGGTCCCACGGGCTCGGGCAAGTCGACCACCCTCGCGGCGATGATCGACTACAAGAACGAGAACGAGTATGCACACATCCTCACCATCGAGGACCCCATCGAGTTCGTGCACGAGAGCAAGAAGTGTCTGATCAATCAGCGGGAGGTCCACCGGGATACCCTCGGGTTCTCCGAGGCCCTGCGCTCGGCGCTGCGTGAAGACCCGGACGTCATCCTGGTCGGCGAGCTGCGTGATCTGGAGACGATCCGCTTGGCGTTGACCGCGGCCGAGACCGGCCACCTGGTGTTTGGGACTTTGCACACCAGCTCCGCGGCCAAGACGATCGACCGGGTGATCGACGTATTTCCCTCCGGCGAGAAGGACATGGTCCGCTCGATGCTCTCCGAGTCCCTGCGGGCGGTCATCGCTCAGACGCTGTTGAAGAAGGTGGGAGGCGGCCGCACGGCCGCCTGGGAGGTCATGATCGGGACGCCCGCCATTCGCAACCTGATCCGGGAGGACAAGGTGGCGCAGATGTACTCCTCGATCCAGACCGGCCAGGCCCACGGCATGCAGACCCTCGACCAGCACATGCTGGAACTGGTGAAGCGCGGCCTGGTCAGCCGTCTGGACGCCCGCTCCCGGGCCCAGAACAAGGACGGCTTCTCCGCCGTCTGAGGCGGGGAGCCCCTCATTTCACGAACAGGTACCGAACGGAGGCGGAGGATGGACTTCAATTCGCTCCTGACCCTCATGGTGCAGAAGCAGGCATCCGACCTGTTCATCACCGCAGGTATGCCGCCTTGCATCAAGGTGCACGGCCGGATATCACCGGTGGCCAAGAATCCCCTGACGTTTGAGCAGTCCCGGGATCTCACCGTCGGCCTGATGAGTCCGGACCAGCGCGAGCAGTTCGTCCGGACCAAGGAGTGCAACTTCGCGGTGAGCGCCAAGGGGGTAGGGCGGTTCCGCGTCAGCGCCTTCGTGCAGCGCGACGCCGTCGGCATGGTGCTGCGGCGCATCGAGACCCGCATTCCCGACCTGGATGAGCTGCACTTGCCGACGATCATCAAGGATCTGGCCATGTCCAAGCGCGGCCTGGTGATCTTCGTGGGCGCCACGGGCACCGGAAAATCCACTTCCCTCGCCGCGATGATCGAGTACCGGAACATCCATGGAACCGGGCACATCGTCAGCATTGAAGATCCGATCGAGTTCATCCATTCCCACAAGGGGTGCATCATCACCCAGCGCGAGGTGGGTATAGACACGGACTCCTACGACGTGGCGCTCAAGAACACCTTGCGCCAGGCCCCGGATGTCATCCTGGTGGGCGAGGTCCGCAGCCGCGAGACCATGGAGCACGCGATCGCGTTCGCCGAGACCGGCCATCTCGTACTCTCCACCCTGCACGCCAACAACGCCAACCAGGCGCTGGATCGCATCATCAACTTCTTTTCGGAGGACCGGCGCAACCAGCTGTTCATGGACCTGTCTCTGAACCTCAAGGCCATCATCGCCCAGCAGCTCATCCGCAAGCCCGACGGCAAGGGGCGCCGCGCGGTGGTCGAGGTGTTGCTGAACACGCCTTTGGCATCGGACCTGATCCGCAAGGGTGAGGTGCACAAGCTCAAGGACCTGATGAAACGCTCCAACGAGCAGGGCATGAACACCTTCGACCAGGCGCTCTACAAGCTCTACAAGGACGGAGAGATCACCTACGAGGACGCGCTGCTGCACGCAGATTCGGCCAACGAGGTCCGCCTGATGGTCAAGCTGGGCGACAGCGCGGCGGCCGAGAAGATGTCTCAGGGGCTGGAGGACGTCTCGCTGGTGGACCAAGGGGACTATTTCTAGCCGCGCTATTCCCCGGGGAATACGGCGTAGGCGTCGAATACCGGACCGTCCACGCAGACGCGCTTCATCGCTGGCCCTTGCTCGGTCAGAACGGGTACGGTGCAGCCGGCGCAGCCGCCTACTGCGCAGGCCATGAATTCTTCGAGGCAGACCTGGCAGGGCAGGGCGAGCTCCCGGGCAAGCGCCGCCACCGCCTCGAGCATCGGGTGGGGTCCGCAGGCGAAGATCTCGACTTGCGTGCGCGCGGCTGCCTCCAGGGATTCGAGCCAGATCCGTGCCAGATCCGTCACGTAGCCCTGATAGCATCCCGGAAAGCCGCGCAAGCTGGCCAACCGGCTGGGTAGGCCCCAGTCGTCCAGCAGCGGCATGGCCGCTATGACCCCCTGGGGCAGACCGGGTGTCAGTATTGCCGACGGTTGGGGATGGAAGGGGAAGGGTACCTCCGAGCCCAGGATCACCAGGGGCGAGACAACCGGGCGCCTGCGCAGGGATTCCGCCAGACAGATCATCGGCGGCATACCCACCCCTCCGCCCAGCAGCAGCGGCCGGGGCCGCTCCGGGTGTACCTCGAAGGGCACGCCGATCGGCCCGAGAACGCTCAGCTTCTCTCCTCGTTCACGCCGGGCCAGCAGGGCCGTGCCTTCGCCGACCACCTTGTAGAGGAGATCCACCCAGCCCTCGCGCGCGCTGGCCCGCATGATCGAGATGGGTCGGCGCATCGGGCGCAGGGGGTGGCACTGCAGGTGGACGAACTGGCCGGGGCGTGCGGTCGCGGCGCAGGCCGGGGCCCGGAGGCGTAGCACGTACTGCTCGCCCGGGAAGGTCTCGTGAGCCAGAATTTCCGCATCCGCGAGGAAGACGGTCTCTCGGTGTGGCTTGAGCACGGGGGCGCCTTTCGGTTCCTTCAGGTGGTCCGATCAATCACTTGATCGGTGCTCGAAGCGGTCAACTGCCGTTTCTAGGTTGATAGTGCTGCGCTCGCTGTGGCGCTGTCGCTGGCCTCGTGGCGGCGCCCTCCCTTCGTCACGTCTCGTAGACCACCCGGCCCTCGAACAGGGTATAGCGCACCCGCCCTCGCATCTCCCAGCCGGCGAAAGGGGTGTTGCGGCCGCAGCTGCGCATCGCGTGCGGGTCCAGGATCCAGGGCTCGTCGGGGTCGAATACGCACACATCGGCTCGGGCGCCGACGCCGAGCCGGCCCAGCGGCAGCCCGAGCACATCCGCCGGCCCGCAGGTCACCCGGGCGATCGCGGCGTCCAGCGCCAGCAGCCGCTCCTCGACCAGCCGAAGCGTCAGGGGCAGCAGCGTCTCCAGCGCGGAGATCCCCGGTGCTGTGCTGGGGAAGGGCGCGTCCTTGGCGTCGGGCTCGTGGGGCTGATGGTCCGAGCAGATGGCCCCAATGGCTCCGCTGGCTACGCCGGCGCGCAAGCCCTCGCGGTCCGCGGTGGTCCGCAGCGGTGGGTCCACATGGCAGCGGCTGTCGAAGCCATCGATGTCGGCCTCCGTGAGAAACAGCTGATGAGCGGCCACGTCGGCAGACACCGGCAGTCGGTCCTGGAGGGCGCGCTCGATCATGCGCACCGCCTTGGCGGTGGACAGCCCGCGGAAGTGGATGCGTGCGCCAGTCTGCTCGCACAGTGCGATGTCGCGGGCGACGGCCACGGTCTCGGCCGCCTCCGGTATGCCGGGCAGACCCAAGCGGGTACTCACTGGCCCCTCGTGGGCGCAGCCCCTGTCGCGCAGCTGCGGGTCCTCCGGACGCAGCAGGACGATCAGCCCGTATGTGCTGGCGTACTCCAGGGCGCGCCGTTGCACCAGAATCGAGGCGAGGGCCGCGGAGGCGTTGCTCACGGCGGGACAGCCGGCTGCCTTCAAGGCGGCCATCTCAGCGAGCTCCGTGCCGGCGAGGTCCCGGGTGATGGCGCCCAGGGGCAGCACCATGCAGCGTCCGCTACGTTTGGCCTTGCGACGGATCAGCTCCACGACGGCCGGCGTGTCGATGGCGGGGTCGGTGTCGGGCGGGCAGCACAGGGTGGTCACGCCGCCGCTGGCGGCCGCCGCGGTCTCGCTGGCGATGGTCGCCTTGTGCTCGGCGCCGGGCTCGCGCAGGCGGGCACTGAGATCGACCAATCCCGGGCACACCACCAGGCCCCTGGCGTCGATCGCCCGATCCGGGTTGAATGCGCCCGGGGGGGCTCCCAGACCGCAGATTCGGCCGCGGTCGATGTGCAGGTCGACCCGCGCATCGATGCCGTTGGCGGGGTCGATCAGACGCCCGCCGAGGATGCTCAGCCGGTTCAAGGCTCGCGCCCTCCCTCGCCGACGCTCATGGCCATGGACATGATGGCCATGCGCACGGCGATGCCATAGGTCACCTGGGCGAGGATCACCGATCGCGGACCGTCGGCAACCTGGGAATCCATCTCGACGCCTCGGTTAATGGGTCCCGGATGCATCACGATCGCTTCGGGCTTGGCCGCCCGCAGACGCTCCTCGGTGAGTCCGAACAGCTGGAAGTACTCACGCTCGCTCGGCAGAAAGGCGCCGCTCATGCGCTCCTTCTGCAGACGTAGCGTGATCACCACGTCGGCGTCCCGTATACCCTCGTCGAGCTGGTGAAATGGGTGTACCCCCAGCGAGCGGATGTCCGGCGGCAGGAGTGTGCGTGGGGCAATGACCCGGACCTCGGCCGCGCCGAGGGCGTTGAGCCCCAGGATCTGCGAGCGGGCGACGCGTGAATGTCGCAGGTCGCCGACGATCGCGACCTTGAGCCCCTCGATCCGGCCCAGTTTGCGCCGGATGGTGAACATGTCGAGCATTCCCTGGGTCGGGTGCGAGTGCCGGCCGTCCCCGGCGTTGATGACGCTGACGTGGGGCGCGGCGTGCTGGGCGATAAAGTGGGCGGCGCCGCTCTCGGCATGACGCACCACGAACATGTCCACGTGCATGGCCTCGAGATTGCGCAGCGTGTCGAGCAGGGTCTCGCCCTTGGCGGTGGCAGAGGTGCTGATGTTGATGTTCAGCACATCCGCGGAGAGCCGTTTGGCAGCCAGCTCGAAGGTGGTACGGGTGCGGGTGCTCGACTCGAAGAACAGGTTGGCGATCACTTTACCCCGCAGCAGTGGCACCTTCTTCACGGTTTGCTCGGTCACGCCGGCAAACGACTCTGCCTTGTCCAGGATCTCGGTGAGCAGCTCCCGGCTCAGCCCGTCGATGGTCAGGAAGTGACGCAGCCGGCCTTTGGCGTCGAGCTGGACGTTGGGGTGACCGCTCAAGCGCTGCTCCCGGGCCCCGGGGCGCCGCTGCGCGCCTCCCGCTTGGAGGCGCTCACCACCAGGGTCAGCGGCGCTGGGCCGGTGAGCGTGACGTGCTCCCGGGCGGCCAGGTCCGGACGCAGGCCCGCGACGTCGGGATGGACGGGCAGCTCGCGGCCGCTACGCTCGACCAGGGTCGCCAGGAGCACCGAGGCGGGTCGCCCGTAGTCGAAGATCTCGTTGAGCGCCGCCCGGATGGTGCGGCCGGTCTGCAGCACGTCGTCCACGAGCACGATGTGCCGGTCGTCGAGCGAGAACGGGATGCTGGAGGGTCGGACCTGGGGATTCATGCCGATCCGGGTGAAATCGTCACGGTAGAACGAGATGTCCAGGGTACCCAGAGGCTCGGACAGGCCGAGCAGCCCGTGTAG
>Ga0315556_1000870_pt1 | contig 18729 bp, 19 predicted proteins | sample SalMarSW160310MG_FD_202112 | JGI IMG/M metagenome (GOLD analysis project Ga0315556, IMG submission 202112) | Salt marsh sediment microbial communities from the Plum Island Ecosystem LTER, Massachusetts, United States - Salt Marsh Sediment SW1603-10 ...
CGCCCTCCCTGGTCGCCGCGCTGCGCCCGGGCGGTCTGCTCTATTACCAGACCTCCGTGCGGGTCGGAGACCTGGCCCGGCGTACCCGGGACTTGGCGATGCTGGTGGGACGGAGGCGATAGCGGCCGTCACCCTGGGGGCGCCGGCTGTCCGGTCAGGCCTCGATCTCCACCAGCACCTCGTTGGGATTCACGCTGTCGCCTTTCTGTACCAGAAGCTGGGTGACGGTGCCGGCGATAGGGGCCTGGATCTCGGTCTCCATCTTCATGGCCTCGGTGATCAGTACCGGCTGCCCGGCGCTGACCTTGTCGCCTTCCCGGACCAGCACGTCGACGATGTTGCCCGGCATGCTGGTGGTGACGTGACCCTCCTTGGTGGGCTTGGGTCGCTTGCCCGCGATGGCCTGCTTGACCGCGCCCTGGGCCCCGCCCTCGAGCACGATCTCGTCGAGGGTCTCCACCAGCACCTCCTCGGGAACGCCGTCGACGGTGAAGTAGAAGTGGCGCTCGGACTGCTCCTTGTGACCCGCTCCTGTGACCTTGATGTGGTAGCTCTCCCCGTGCAGCACGATGTGGAACTCGGTGGGCGCGGTCCGCCCGGCTCCGGGTGTCCGCGGTGGCTCCAGGGGCTCTGGGACCAGGGTGCCCGCGGCGCGGCCCTCCAGGTACTGGCGGCCGACCTCGGGGAACATGGCGTAGATGAGGATGTCCTCCTCGCTTTGGACGACGCCGCCGATGTCCTCGCGCAGGCGCTCCAGCTCCGGATTGAGCAGGTCGGCGGGGCGCACGTCGATGATGTCCTCGTTGCCCACCGCCTGTTGCTGCAGGGTCGGATTTACCGGCGCCGGCGCCCGGCCATAGCCCCCTTGGAGATAGCGCTTCACCTCGTTGGTGATGCTCTGGTAGCGCTTGCCGGTAAGCACGTTGAGCACCGCCTGGGTGCCCACGATCTGGGAGGTGGGGGTAACCAGCGGGGGGTAACCGAGGTCCCTGCGTACCCGGGGGATCTCCTCCAGCACCTCGTTGATGCGCTCCAGCGCGTTCTGCTCCCGGAGCTGGTGAGAGAGGTTGGAGATCATGCCCCCGGGCACCTGGTTGACCTGCACTCGGGTGTCCACCCCAGTGTAATCGCTTTCGAACTGATGATACTTCGCGCGCACGGCATAGAAGTACATGCCGATCTGCTGGATCTTCTCCAGATCCAGTCCGGTGTCGTACTCGGTACCGCGCAGCGCCGCCACCAGGCTCTCGGTGGGCGGGTGGCTGGTGCCGCCGGCGAACGAGGAGATGGCCGTGTCGATGTGCTCGCAGCCGTTCTCGATGGCCTTGAGGTGGCACATGTCCGACAGCCCCGCCGTGGCGTGGGAGTGCAAATGCAGCGGCAGGTCCACCGCGTCCTTCAGCGCCTTGACCAGTTCCGCGGTGGTATAGGGGGTGAGCAGCCCCGCCATGTCCTTGAGGGCGATGGAGTCACAGCCCATCTGCGCCAGCTCTTTGGCCTGGGCGACAAAGCCGGCAATGGAGTGCACCGGGCTGGTGGTGTAGCAAATGGTGCCCTGGGCGTGCTTGCCCGCCGCCTTGGTGGTCTCGATGGCGGTTTTGAGGTTACGCAGATCGTTGAGCGCATCGAAGATGCGGAACACGTCCATGCCGTTCTCGGCCGAGCGGCGTACGAAGGCGCGGACCACGTCGTCGGAATAGTGGCGGTAGCCCAGCAGATTTTGGCCGCGCAGCAGCATCTGCAGCCGGGTCTTGGGCAGCGCCTCGCGCAGCTTGCGCAGACGCTCCCAGGGGTCTTCCTTCAGGAAGCGCACGCAGGCGTCGAAGGTGGCGCCACCCCAGCATTCCAGGGACCAGTAGCCGATAGCATCGAGCTTCTCGCAGATCGGCAGCATGTCGTCCGTGCGCATGCGCGTGGCGATCAGGGACTGGTGGGCATCGCGCAGGATGACGTCGGTGACGTGGATCTTCGGCATGGCTGTGAACCTCTAGAGCCCCGCGTGGATGGCGATGGCGACCGACAGCGCCGCGGCCAGGTCCTCACGGCGGCGCTTGCAGGAGTATTCGATGAGCTCCGGATGGCTCTCCACGAAGCTGGTGTCGAAGCTGCCCGAGCGGAATCCCGGGGAGCGCAGGATCTGCAGGTAATACGGGATCGTCGTGCGGATGCCCTCCAGGCCCATGTCCCTCAGGGCGCGCTCGCCGCGGTTGATCACGTCCTCCCAGGACAGCGCCCAGACGATCACCTTGGCGATCAGCGAATCATAGTAGGGCGGCACCGTGTAGCCGGTATAGATGGCCGTATCGGTGCGCACGCCCGGCCCGCCGGGGGCATAGTAGCGCGAGATGCGTCCGAAGCTCGGCAGGAAGTTGTTCTTGGGGTCCTCGGCGTTGATGCGAAACTGCATGGCGAAGCCGCGGCGGCTGACCTGGTCCTGGCGAAAGCGCAGGGACAGCCCCGCCGCGATACGGATCTGCTCCTCGACGATGTCCACCCCGGTGATGGTCTCGGTGATGGTGTGCTCGACCTGCACCCGGGTGTTCATCTCCATGAAGTAGAAGCGATCGTTCTCGTCCATCAGGAACTCGACGGTGCCGGCGTTGGTGTAGCCCACCGCCTTGGCCGCGATCACCGCAAGCCCGCCGATGTACTGACGCTGGGCCTCGTCGAGCTGGGGCGACGGCGCGATCTCGATCAGCTTCTGGTTGCGCCGCTGGATCGAGCAGTCGCGCTCGAACAGATGAATGGCGTTGCCGCGCTCGTCGGCCAGCACCTGCACCTCGAGGTGGCGGGGGTTGACGATGCACTTCTCCATGAACACTTCGGCCCGCCCGAAGGCCTTGGTGGCCTCGGAGATCACGCGCTCGTAGTTGTGGCGCAGATCCTCAGGGCTGTCGCAGCGCCGGATGCCCCGGCCTCCGCCCCCCGACGTCGCCTTGAGCATGACGGGGTAGCCCAAGACCTCAGCGGCGTTCAGGGCGTCGTCGAGGTTGTCCAGGTTCCCGTCGGTGCCCGGGGTCACCGGCACCCCGGCGCGCTTCATGGCGAAACGCGCCTCGGTCTTGTCGCCCATGCGGCGGATCACCTCGGCGCTCGGGCCGATGAAGGTGATGCCGCGGCGAGCGCAGGCCTCGGCGAGCTCGGGATTCTCGGACAGGAAGCCGTAGCCGGGGTGCACCGCGTCGCAGCCGGTGGCCTTGGCCAGATTGGCGATGCGGTAGACGTTGAGGTAGCCCGCCAGGGGGTCACTACCCAGGCTGTAGGCCTCGTCGGCCTTTTTTACGTGCAAGGAGTAGCGGTCCGCGTCTGAGTATATGGCCGCAGAGCGTATGCCCATCTCGGCGCAGGCGCGGATGATGCGCACCGCGATCTCGCCGCGGTTGGCGATGAGGATCTTGCGAAACAAGGGGGCTCTCCGATAAACGCGCGTCCGAGATAACTTAGCCGATTTATGGTGCAGTGCAACATTTTGCTGCAGGGCAGCCGGAAGCTGCCCCTCCCCCCCTGCCGCAACGGACCGCGGCTCGGAGGCTCCGAGGGCCGACCGCGCAGCGGCGTAGCCGCGGACGAGCCGCGACCCTCCGGGTCAGTCCCCTGGGGGCTCGCGCTTGAGCAGTGACCCCAGCTGGGCGAACGGCTGGTGGCTGGATGGGCCAGTGTGCGGCTCCGAGCCCGATTGCAGCCCCGCAGCACCTTGCAGCAACCGTTGGTGCTCGTTGTCGTGGCAATAAAGGCAGAGCAGCTCCCAGTTGGAGCCGTCCGGTGGATTGCGGTCGTGGTCGTGGTCCTTGTGATGAACGGTCAGCTCGCGCACGTTCTCGCGGGTGAAGGCGCGGCCGCAGCGCGCGCATACCCAGGGAAAGAGCTTCAATGCCTGCTCGCGATAGCCGCGCTCGCGCTCATCGCGGCTGCGCCGGGCCTCGGCGACGAGGCGGTCGAGACGCTGCTCGCTGGATTCCGGGCATTTGTATTTCACGGACTCACCTCGGCTGGGTCTTGAAGTCGGCAAGATATCCCCGGCGGCAAAGACGTCGTGTCACGGCGCGGAGACCTGGGAGCGGGGCTGCCGGCTTACTCCCGCTCGGCCTGGCTAATCAGCCTCCGGGTCTGGAGGTAACGACGCAATCCCAGGGTAGCCACCAGAATCGCCAGCGGAATTAGAGCGAAGCCCAGCAGCTCGAGCGCCATCACCCCTTCGAACACTTTGATCAGTGTGACGCCCGAGACCAGCAGCATGAGGGCGGTACGAATCCAAGCGAGCAGCGTGCGCTCGTTGGCCAGGCGTGTACGGTCGATGGCCAGGACATCGCGCAGTATCAAGGGCTGGCCCGGGGTCGAGTAGGGGCGTTGATGCAGATCGTGGGCTGACAAGGTCTCGACCTCAGCCGGCACGGTGAGTCAGGGTCGGCATGAATGGGACAATAGCGCACGGCTGCGCCGACGAACACCCCCCTTTGGCCGGGGAGCGCACCATCCCGACCCCCGGGGAGCCGCAGCAGAAGGCCGGACAGGGCTGGGGGCTGGAAGCCATCTCGTCATCCGCCGCAAGCCGCGTCGTCGTTCGAAACGCGTGCCGGGGAGGGAGCCGTGCAGCACGAGCCTTCGCGCACGGGCAAACGCTGTGACGCCACAGGCGCCCGTGCCGGGCGCAACCGCTTGGGGAACGGACGACGAGACAGCCCCTACATCCCCATCAGGTCCTGGATGCCGCGGCTGCAGGGGGCAGAGATCTCCCCCTGATGGCTCTGTAGGCAACGCACGATTCCCCTACGGTCCGTCCCGAGCGAGGCCCTGCAGAGCCTGATCACATCCGGCGCGCAGGTCCAGCGCAGCTCCGCGAGCTTGCTATTGGCCGCCTCGAGAGTGTTCTGGCAATTGGCCGACAGATCGGGCTGATGCTCTTGCAGGCAACGCACTATCCGTCCGCCCCCCGGCTCGACCATCTTGCAATAGCGCTCGATGTCCGGGGTGCATGCGTTTCGAGGGACCTCCCCCGCCAGCGCGAATCGGGGAAGCAGCAGGATGCCGACCAAGGCCGACCCTACCCAAAGACGCCGGTTCTTCATCGTCACGGTACCCCGTCGGTGAAGCGGTTGCGCCGCCCGATCGGGCCCGATGCCCGATCGGCGGCGATTTGGGTCACGACAACTCAGTAGTTGTGCTCATAGTTGGACAGACCCTGCAGGAGTAGCGGAGTCGCTACGCCCAGCCCGTACCACAGTGCATTGTCGTTGTGGTGGTCATCGTTGTAATAGCCGCCGCAATTGGCACAGCCGTAATAGACCCCGGGCCGGTAATATGCGCCCCCGGCGTACTTGCCCGGCCACCAGGCGCCGTAGCGACCCGGCTGCCAGCGGCCCACGTGCACGCCGCGGGGACCCCAGTACGCGTAAGAGCGCCCGGCGTGACGAACACTGGGCCAGCTCGCGAAGCCCGCGGCGCTGGCGGAGGCCGTCGACAGCACGAGGGCACCGGCGGCAACCATCGAAGCGATATGGCGTATCTTGATCATCTTGGTTCTCCTGAGTCCACTGACCCTTCTTCCAGGGTGGCTATAAGCATGACGCTTTCAGACTGAACCGGTGCTGAACAGGATGGGGCCCCGTGCGTGCGGACCGCCGGCGCAGGTCTGCCGCCAAATCGTACCCCCGCGGGGCACCACTCGAGGCGTCGGACTTCACCGCTGGTTCATGCCCGAACAAATCCGCGCGCTCTTTACGGGATCGCCGGATAGAAAGGCATGGCGCACCTCCCCCCAAAGCTCCCACACATAGGGACCGGACGCCTTGGGGCGCGAGTACCATCCCAGCGCCCCGGCGGCGATGTTGAGTCGAACCGCGAGGCACTCTCCCATCGCGTTGCGCGCCGGCGACTTGCCCATGCCTTCCAGCAGCGCCAAGGCGCCAGCCCTCGTGTCGACGTGTCGACCGAGCAGCGGAATGGGTAGGGCCATATCAACCTTTGCGCCCAAGCCCTTGGCCGCCGGCTCGCCGGCTCCCGCCGCCCGCAGATCGGCGAGCCAGGAGCGCGCGTCCCGCAGGTGGTCGATGCGCTCCGAGATCCTGAATGGGAGTGAGTCCGGCGTAACGAGCACCTGCGTAGTGTAGACCTGAGTGTAGCCCGGGATGGGACTCGTGAAACCGAGCTGAACCAAATAGGCACGCCAACCGAACAGCGGCGCGTTAACGTTGGCCACGAAGGTCCGGTCGTCGCGTTTGCCCGCCGACCAAGGCAGCCAGAGCGCCCGCAGCGGGTCCCATCGGAAGTCGCGCGAGAACAGGTTCGTGGCCATCCACAGGGTCGCGAAGATCGGCGCTTGCGAGCTGCGAGCCACCAGTGCTCCCCCCTTGTCGAGGTGCCAGTCGATCGACGGCCTGGGTTTACTCTCAAGGATGCTCGCATACCAGGCAATGAGGTGGCGTTTGGCCGCAGAGAAGACCGCTGGGCGCTCCAAGCGGTGATCGGTATTCGGGATCGCCTGCAGCAGCTTCTCGCCCCGCAGCCCGTCCCAATAGAACCTGGACGCGTCCGGGGGAAAGAACTGGTCGCCGGTGGCCTGGATGACCAGTTTCGGCATCGTCAGCCTGTCGCGATAGCTGTACGGGTCGACCACCCGCGCCAGGGCTTCGCCTTCGGGGGTACGCAGGCGTCGCAGGATGTCGTAATTGACGTAGTCCCGGGCCGCAGCGGAGAAGAAGCCATAGACACGGAAGTGGTGCTCGGCCTGGACCGGAAAGTTGAGAAAATCGAACACCGCCGGAGCGATTGCGCGGACCCGGGGGTCGATCGCCGCAGTCAGCCAGACCGCCGCGGCCCGTTTGGACTCGCCATGGAGCACGAAGCGAGTGATCACGACGGGCTTCTCGGGCCGCGCCCGCAGAAAAGACTGGGTGGCGTCCATTGCCCTCACCACCGCCTTGACCATCGGCAGGTTGACCGGCCAGCCGAGATCGCCCGTCTTCATCGCCTTGTCCCAGCTGTAGGCGACCAGCGCGTCCTCAGCGTGAGGCCAGGGCTCGTCGGCGAATACCAGCGGCTGGTTCGGTACCTGTTGGAGCACGGCTGCCACGGATCCGGTCTTCAAGGCGATCTCGGCGGCGGTCGCGATATCCCGATCGTTCCGTACGTGGGGGTCGTTCTGGCTGGAGCCGGCAGCGACGATCAGGAAAGCCGTCTCGAAACGGACCTTTTCCGGCACCGCGAGAACGAGCCAGTGGGTCCACAGCCTGCGATCGACCTCTTTGCGGGACCGCCAGCGTTGCGAAACGAGCTTCAGTAGATACAGGGAGTAGCCTTTCCCGCGCTCGGTCCTTTGCAGGGCGTACCGGTAAGCGGGATCAGGCGTCGAGACATAGGTCTGCAGGGCCGTGGCCGCATTGGTCAGCGGTGCGGCCGCGATCAGCCCGGGGAACAGCAAGAGGAGGCAGGTGCCCACCCAGGCGGCACAGGTTCGGCGGGGACCGGCGCTCATCTGGGGGGAAACTGGGTTGGCAACGTGCCCATGACGACAGCAACAAGCGGAATCTTGGCACCGTAAACAGCGCGATGCTTTCGAGTCGGTCGCCTCCAGATCAGAGTGTCGGGGTTTCCGATGGCCAGCATCGCCAGCCCTCGGCACCACCGGGGACGATGTCCGGGACCCGCTTTTCGCTCCAGGCGAGCATAGCGCCAGCCCTCGCAGCACGCGGCCCGAGGCTCCGGCAATCATTCTATAGCCCCCGCGAGCCGCCTCACCCCCTTGGGCCAGGATCGCCGCGGTCGCGGCCGGGCGGAATTGTGAGACAGGTTCTGGACTCTTGCCCCCCTTCCCGGGATACAGTGTCGAAAGATATCGTCCAGGCGAGGGAACCCGCACCCCAGCCCGCTGGTCATTGTGTCGAGCTGGCTCGGTTGGCCGCGGATCTCGTGCCTTGGCACACCGAGCCGAGCGGTTTGCTCCTGTCTCACCTTCCGGGACCCGCCCGACTCCGGTAACATGTTTGACCGCATTTGTTGAGCATTGAGCGCAGAATTTCCAGGGAGGGAGCCGGATCGCCCGCCTCCGCTACCGGACAGACTGGTCTCCAGAGCCGTTTCATCTCCCTTTCGTCGGAGGTTGTGTATGAAGATCGGATTGCAGACCTGGGGTACGGCGGGCGACGTCCGGCCATTCATCGCCCTGGCCGGTGGGCTCAGCGCGGCGGGGCACGAAGTCACTCTGGCTTACACGGATGTGGACAACAAGCAGTACGACGAATGGGCACGCCTGGGAGGGTTCCGGATCATCCAGGTGGGACACGTCGACCCGGGCGATGAGGGTTTGCGCTCGCGGATCGTGCGCAGCATGAACCCGCTACGCCAGTGGGAGCTGGTGATGGCCAACTGCCTGGACCCCTTGGACGAGGAGATCTACCGGGCCGCCTGCGCGCTGTGCGAGAGCAACGACGTGGTGGTTGGCCACGGTCTTGTCCACCATCTGCAGGTGGCTGCGGAGAAGAAAGGGGTACCGTACGCGGGGGTCATGCTGCAAACGAATGCGGCGACCTCGCGTTTCTCGGCCCCCGGCGGCTTTCCCAATCTCGGTCCCTGGCTGAATCCCCTGATGTGGAAGGGTGCCCAGCTGATGGTCGATCGGGTGTTGAAGGCGCGGTTCAACAAGCTGCGGCACAAGGAAGGGCTGCCGCCGATAGCCCACGCATTGGATGGCCCCGTTCCGCGCCACCCACACCTGCACGCCTACAGCCCGGCGCTCGGAGCGCCCCCCCGGGATTGGAGTCCGCTACACCAGGTTTGCGGTTTCCTCGAGGTTCCCATGCACCTGGAAAGCTGGCAGCTGCCTGCGGACCTCAGCGCGTTTCTGCAGGCCGGGGAGGCGCCGGTGTTCCTGGGTTTCGGCAGCCCCAACGGCGTGGAATCCTCTTTCGGCACGGTCGCCGAGACCACGCGGCTGCTGGTCGACGCGGTCCGCCGGGCGGGCTGCCGTGCGATTGTCCAGGCCCCCTGGTCGACGCTCGGTGACATCCCGGACCACCCGGACATCTATCGTCTGGAACAGGGACCGCACGGCGCGCTATTTCCACACTGCTCGCTGGTGGTGCATCACGGCGGGGCGGGAACCACCCACACTGCGGTGCGGGCCGGCTGTCCCTCGGTTGTGGTTGCCCATTGGCTCGATCAGATCGTATGGGCCCTTCGCCTGTGGGAGCTCGGATTGGCCCGACGGCCTTTGCTGCGCCGGAAGCTGAAAGTGGAAAAATTGGCGCAGGAAATTCGCTCGGTCCAGGCGGACCCCCGGTTCCGCGAGCGCGCCGCCGAGGTCGCGGCGGCGATGCGCACCGAGAACGGGGTGAAGACTGCCGTCGCCACCATCGAGTCCTGGTTCCGTCAGCCTTTGGCCCCGGCCCATAGTTCCCCTCGGCCCGCCACCGGCTTCGAGACGGCCGTATTCCCTATTCCAACCGCGGTCGGCCATTGAAGGAGATCGCGCTCCCCGACGACGAGCGCACGCGCCACACCAGGGGTCTAGCCTGTCACAGCTCCAGCGGCGTCCAGGTAGACTCGTGGCGCAACTGATCCACGACCGCCGCCACACGGTCGGTGGCATCGCTGACCTCGTCGGCGATCGCCTTCTCGATCATCAGGCGGAGGTCGGTGAGCTCGGCCTCCGTAATCCGGGACTTGGCGTCATCGCTGATCAGCTCTTTGAAGGCAGAGACCGTTTTGTCGGCTCTTTCGTTATATCGGTCGGAAGGCATGGTGCTTTCCCCAAAGTAAACAGTCCTGTAACACAGCATAGCAGCGCGCCTCGGACCTCCGCCGCCGCGTTCGACGCCCCAGCGCTCAGGCGCCCGCCGGACGGCGGCCGTTGGTACGACCCGCTCCGCAATCTGGAGCCTGTCTCGTAATCACCCCCCGGGCCGCGGGCGCCCTGCACCCGTCGTTTCATGAGCGAGCCGCAACGAAGCAGACGTCAAAATCGCCCCTATCCCCAAGGGATTGCGTCCGAAATGCGCGTCTGCTGTGTCCCGCCGGTTGCCGGCACAGATTTCGGAGAGCAGCGCGGCTGGCCGGGCATTATGAGATGGGCTCACGACACAGCCTCGCCTATTCCAGCCCGTCCAGACATATCCCGGCTATTCGCCTTTCACCCGGGCCAGCCTGTCCAGGCGCAGACGCTGGCGCTCGTCGAACAGGCGACGCGAGGCGAGCCAGACCGCAGCGACCGCACCGAAGCCGGTTCCCGCGGCAATCAGAAACAGGATCATCACCTGATACTTCGCGGCCTCCATGGGGGGGCTGCCGCCGAGAATCTGGCCCGTCATCATGCCCGGGAGACTCACCACCCCGGCGGTCGTCATGGCATTGATGATCGGGATGAGCCCGGAGCGCAGGGCGTCACGGCGCAGCGCCGCGATCGCACTGCCCCAGTCCTGGCCGAGCATCAAGCGGCCCTCGATCACCGGGCGCTGGTGCCAAGCCGACCGGGTGAGCTGGTCGAGGCTGATGGCGACACCGTTCATACTGTTGCCGAGCAACATGCCCAGCAGCGGGATCAGGTACTGGGGCGTATACCAGGGATCGGGCCCTACGATCACGGTCAAGGCCAACAGGGTGACGCTAAACGAGGAGAGGAACATCGACACCGTGCCGATGCCCAGGCTCCAGAAGCCGCTCAGGCGGCGCTGCTGGCGTGCGACCACCTCGTAGCCCGCCACCAGCAGCATCACCAAGGCCAGCACCGCGATCAGCCCCGGGTGCGCCTGGCTGAACAGGAACTTGAGGACCATGCCGAGCAGGCCGAGCTGCACGGCAGAGCGCAGCGCGGCCACCACCAGCTGCCGCCCTAGCCCGAGGCGCAGCCGGTTCGACAGGCCGGCCAGAGCCAGCACCAAGGCGGCGCAGATCCCGAGATCCAACGGACTCAGGCTGATCACAGACACGGCACTTCCTCCACCAGGCGCCGCTCCCGGATACAAAGATGCCGACTGGCGACCCTCTGCCGTTGGGCCGAGTCGTGACTCACCCAGAGCACTGGGGCTTGTTGCGCGATGCGATAGTGCTCCACCAGGGCCTCCACGCGCCGGATGTTGGCCGCATCGAGGTTGGCGGTCGGCTCATCGAGTAGCAGCGCCCGGGGGGCCCCGCTGAGGAGCCGGGCCAGGGCGAGACGCTGGCGCTCGCCGCTGGAGAGCCGCGCCAGGGTCCAGTCGAGACAGGCCGCCGGCAACCCCAGCGCGTCCAGCAGCTCGTCGGCGCCTGCGGGGAAGTGGTCGCGCACATGCTCGCCCCACCAAGCGCTCTCGGCGGCCAGCAGCCCGACCCATCGGCGCCAGGTCGGGGCGGGAAGGTCCGCCTGGGCGTCCCCGTCGAGCAGCGCCGCGCCCTCATGGGGGTCCAGGTCGGCGACAGCGCGCAACAGTAAGGTCTTGCCGCTGCCCGACGGCCCCGAGAGCGCGACGCACTCGCCGGGCCCGACCTCGAGCTCGACCGGCTCTAGGGCGTTGCAGGTCAGACCCCGCAGGTGCAGGCAGCTCACGCGCGGGGCTCAACGACGTCGGAACACCAGGTCCCAGACCTGGTGGCCGAGGCGCTGGCCCCTGCGCTCGAAGCGCGTCGGCGGGCGCCACTCCGGCCGCGAGACCAGTCCGTCGCCGTCCCCCGCGCTCGCGAGCTCCGCCGAGGCGAGCAGGACTTCGCGCATCTGCCGCGCGTAATCCCCCCAGTCCGTGGCGAGGTGGAAGAGCCCGCCGGGGCGAAGGGCTCGCGCGACCAGCGCGACGAAGGGCGGCTGGAGAATCCGCCGCTTGTGGTGCTTCTTCTTCGGCCAGGGGTCGGGAAAGAGCAGCAGGACGCCGGCCAGAGACGCGGGCGGGAGCTGGTCGCGCAGCACCTCCACCGCGTCCCGGCGCAGCACCCTGACGTTCTCCAGACCTTGCTCTTCCAGCCTTAGCAGCAGGTGGCCGACCCCGGGGCCGTGGACCTCGATGCCGAGGTAGTTGTTCTCGGCGTGGGCGGCAGCGATCGCCGCGAGGGTCTCACCGTTACCGAATCCGATCTCCAGCCAGGTGGGCTGCTGGTTGCCGAACAGGCGGACAGGATCGAGCATCGCTCCGGGCGCCGGATCGACACCGTAGCGGCCCCAGAGTCGCCCGATGGCCCCCCGCTGGGCAGCCGTCATGCGGCCCTCGCGCAGGACGTAGCTGCGGATCGCGCGGTGTTGGGTCTCGGGCTCGGCGTCCTTCATGGCGTGCCCTCCGGGGGCGAGGACAACCGAGCCCGGAGCCGTCGGCTCAGAAGAACAGGCCTTCCACGGGGGATGAGGCGGAGGCGAACCGCTTGGCCGCCATGCGCCCGGCGAGATAGGCCTCACGCCCCGCTTCGATTGCCTTGCGCATCGCAGAAGCCATGAGCACCGGGTTCTTGGCCGCCGCGATGGCGGTATTCATCAGCACCCCGTCGCAGCCCAGCTCCATGGCCACGGCGGCGTCCGAGGCAGTGCCCACGCCCGCATCTACGAGGACGGGTACCCTGGCGCTTTCGACGATGGTGAGGATGTTCAGGCGGTTGCGGATGCCTAGGCCCGAGCCGATGGGCGCGGCCAGCGGCATCACGGCCACGCAGCCGAGCTCCTCCAGTCGCTTGGCCATGATGGGGTCGTCGTTGGTGTAGACCATGACGTCGAAGCCGTCCCGGATCAGCTCCTCGGCGGCCTGAAGCGTCTGGATGACGTCGGGAAACAGGGTCTTCTCGTCGCCGAGGACTTCCAGCTTCACCAGGTTGTGGCCGTCGAGCAGCTCGCGGGCCAGCCGGCAAGTGCGCACCGCGGTCTTGGCGTCATAGCAGCCCGCAGTGTTGGGCAGAATGGTGTAGCGCTCCGGCGGGAGCACCTCGAGAATGTTCGGCTCATTCGCGTTCTGGCCGATGTTGGTACGGCGCACGGCGATGGTGACGATCTCTGCGCCGCTCGCCTCGATGGCGGCCCGAGTCTCGGTCATGTCCTTGTACTTGCCGGTGCCGACCAGCAGGCGGGAGCGGTAACGGCGCCCGGCGACCTCGAGGCTATCGTCGCTCTGGGGCGCGGTGATCGGTGCAGGGTTCGTGCTGTTCATGCGATGGCTCGTCGAGTTTCTCGTGTCGTGCACTGGAAGGGCGTTCGCTTCATTGGCTCACCCACCGCCGATCGCTTGGACGATCTCGATGCAGTCCCCGGCGTTGAGGTGGTGCTCACCGAACCGACCGCGCGGCACCAGATCCTGGTTCACCTCCACTGCCAGCCGCCTTTCCGCGAGGCCCAGCAGCGTCACCAGCTCGGCCAGGCTGAGTCCGGTCGGAACCTCTCTGTGCTCGCCGTTGATCCTGACCTGCATGGTCGTGTCGGGCGCCTTCCCGGGGGAAGCCGGGCGGATGTAAAGGATTGAATTCTACACTAAACTGCGGGCTTTCCACGTGAAGGTACCCCGAGGGTAAGGGATTTGGAGCAGCAGTCCGCCTGGACCGAGGATCAGATCTCCGTCGACGAGGCGAGGACCCTTGACGGCTTGTGCTACGAACGGGTGCGGCGCTCCCCCGAGCGGCCGGCGTACCGCTGGCATGAGCGCCACTCCGATCAATGGCACGAGCTGACCTGGGGGGAGATGGGTCGTGCGGTCGGACGCTGGCAGGCCGCCCTCGCCGCCGAGGGGCTGCAGGCCGGCGATCGCGTCGCATTGCAGCTGCGCAATTGTCCCGAGTGGGTCCAGTTCGACCAGGCCGCTCTCGGCCTCGGCCTCGTCGTCGTACCCGTCTACACCGACGACCGCCCCGAGAACGTGGCCTACATGCTGCGCGACTCCGGCGCCAAGGTCCTGCTGGTCCCCGACGCCGGGCGCTGGAAGCGTCTGGAGCCCGTTCTGGACGATACCGCCGACCTGCGCCGGGTGCTGCTGCTCGAGGCCGGACACCTGGGTCACCACCTCAGCAAAGAGGATCCCCGAGTCCGGGTGGTCGAGGACTGGTTGCCACCGAAAGGGGAGCTGCGCCGCCGCGAGGGAGACCCCGATGGGCTCGCTTCGCTGGTGTATACCTCGGGCACGACCGGCCGGCCGAAAGGGGTGATGCTGAGCCACCGCAATCTGCTGGCCGTAGCGGCGGCCTCGCTGGCGGGATTTCACTGCTACCAGGAGGACGTGTTCCTGTCGTTCCTGCCGCTATCGCACACCCTGGAGCGCACGGGGAGCTACTACTTGCCGATGCTGGCCGGGTCGACGGTGGCCTATGGGCGCTCGATCGGGCAGCTCGCCCAGGACCTCCAGGCCGTCCGGCCGACGGTCGTCATTGCGGTCCCGCGGGTATTCGAGCGGGTCTACGCCAAGCTTCAGGAGCGACTGGCCAAGCAGGGCGCGCTGTCTCGGGGCCTTTTCAATCTGGCCGTGCGCACCGGTCGCGAGCGCTTCGAGCATGTGCAGGGCCGGGGCCGGCGAAGCGCTCGCCTGCTGCTCTGGCCGCTGCTGCGCCGCCTGGTGGCGGATCGGGTGCTGCAGCGGCTCGGCGGGCGGGTGCGCATCGCGGTGAGCGGCGGTGCGCCGCTGCCTACCAGCGTGGCGCAGGTGTTCATCGGGCTTGGCCTGCCCCTGCTGCAGGGCTACGGACTCACCGAGGCGAGCCCGGTGATCAGCGTCAACCGCCTGGAGGACAACCGTCCCGCGAGTGTCGGCCCCCCGCTTCCGGGTGTAGAAGTACGCATCGCGGACAGCGACGAGCTGCAAGCGCGCAGTCCGGGGGTGATGCTCGGCTACTGGAACAACCCGGCGGCGACCGCCGAGGTGATCACCCCCGACGGGTGGTTGCGCACCGGCGACCAGGCGCGTCTGGAGGGCGGCTACATCTATATTACGGGGCGGCTCAAGGACATCCTCGTCCTGTCCAACGGCGAGAAGGTCCCGCCGGCGGACATGGAGATGACCATCGGCCTGGACCCGCTGATCGAGCAGGTCCTCGTGGTGGGAGAGGGCCGATCCTTCCTGTCTGCGCTGCTGGTGTTGAATCCCGAGGCCTGGCCGAGTATCGCGAAGGAATACGGCCTCGACCCGGATCGTCCCGAAAGCCTACGGGACCGGCGGGTTCTCGGCATGGTGCAGCAGCGAGTCGCGGCCGCCCTGCGGGGGTTCCCGGGCTACGCCAAGGTCCGCCGCGTCGCGCTGCTGACCGACCCCTGGACGATCGAGAACGGGCTGCTCACCCCCACCATGAAGATCAAGCGAACGGCCGTGCTAGGCCGTTACGCGGAGCTGGTCGATGCCATGTATCGCGAGTCGGGGGCCAATTAGCCTCGCGGGCCCCGACGCTGGCCCGCCTCTCGCCTTGCGGCGCCCTGGGCTCCGCCTTAGAATCAGCGCCGCGCGGGTGTGGTTCAATGGTAGAACCTCAGCTTCCCAAGCTGATGACGTGGGTTCGATTCCCATCACCCGCTCCATTCAAGCTCTCTACCCCCTTGCGGCAGGCCCGCGATAGCCGTGCAGAAGCTCTATGAGGCTGCGGACCGGGTCGAGGCGCAACTGCTGATCGATCATCTGGCCGCGCGACGCATCCGCGCCGTCATGTTGGGCGATTATCTCTCGGGCGCGGCCGGGGACCTCCCGGCGCTGATGTTCCCGACCGTGTGGCTGATCGACGATGATGATCTGGCCCTCGCCAGTCGCTGCCTGGCAGAGTTCCACGCGCGCTTCACCCTCGACATCGATCGGCCGGGATGGCGATGCCCGAGCTGCGGGACAGAACTGGAAGGCCAGTTCGCCCTATGCTGGCGCTGCGGGGCCCCGAGGCCCTGATCGCGTGCTGTCCTACGGGGATGTCGCCAAGGCTCTCGGCCCGTCTCGGCTCGGGACTGCCGCCTTCCCCTCGGCGGGCCTTCGGGCCACGGCCTCGCGCGCAACACCGTGCGGGATACGCAATCTGGCGCGTTCCCGTCCGGTGTCCTTGGGGACAATCCGTGTCAAGCTTGGCTCGACCGCGCAACGCGGGCTCCCACCGCCGGTCATTTCCGGGATCGATGGCGCCCGTACCGCCGACAAACCCAAGGAGCTCCCAAACTCGATGAGTGGGATGTTGACCCACCCCGAATGATTGTAGGCCGCCTCTGCTTCGCGCTGGCCTGCCTGGCGGCCGTGCCGGGCCTTGCCGCGGCGGCAAGCATCGATCGCCTCGACGTCGAGCGCGACTCCGACACCTATCGCGTCGTCATGGAGGCGACCCTGGATGCGCCGGCCCCGGCCGTCTGGGCCGTGCTGACGGATCTGCCGCACCTGGGCGCCCTCTCGCCGGCGTTTCGCGAGGTGGAAATCCTGCGGCCTTCGCCGCCCGGGGCCGAGCGGGTCCGGACCTTGGCCCGGTTCTGCGTCCTCTTCGTTTGTCGCGACATCCGACAGGTGCAGGACTTTCGCCGTCTGGCGCCCGGCGAGCTGCATGCCCTCGTCGACCCGGCCCTCAGCGATCTGCGTGCGGGCGAGGCCGATTGGCGGCTCGAGCGCCGGGGCGCCAAGACCCACCTGCACTTCCGATCGCGAATCGTCCCCCGATTCTGGGTGCCTCCGCTGATCGGGCCCTGGGCGATCCGCCGCGGTCTTTCGGCGGAGGCCAAGGTCGTCGTCGCCAGCCTCGAGCGCATCGCCCGGGAGGCAGGGCCTTGAGCCCGGGATTCGCCGAGCGGGTGCTCGCCTGGTACGACCAGCACGGGCGCAAGGATCTACCCTGGCAGCGCGAGGTCACGGCCTACCGCGTCTGGGTCTCCGAGATCATGCTGCAGCAGACACAGGTCGCGACCGTCGCCCCCTATTTCGATCGGTTCATGGCCCGCTTCCCGGACCCGCAAGTGCTGGCCGAGGCCCCGCTGGACGAGGTGCTACATCACTGGTCCGGCCTCGGCTATTACGCTAGGGCACGTAACCTGCACCGTGCGGCGCGCCTGATCTGCGAGCGTTTCGAGGGGCAGTTTCCCCAGCAGCTCTCCGCCGTCGAGGCGCTGCCCGGGGTCGGCCGCTCCACCGCCGGGGCCGTCCTCACGCTAGCGTGCGGGCAGCGCCATCCCATCCTCGACGGCAACGTCAAGCGGGTGCTCGCCCGGGTCTTCGCGGTGGAAGGCTGGCGCGGAGACACGGCCGTCCTCAAGCGGCTTTGGGCCCTGGCGGAGTCACTAGTCCCGGAGCAACGCGCCGCGTCCTACACGCAGGGGCTGATGGATCTCGGCGCCCTGGTGTGCACCCGCACCCGCCCCGCCTGTGAGGCCTGCCCGCTGGCGCCCTGCTGCCGGGCCCGTGCATCCGGTCGGACTCATGAGCTTCCCGGATCGAGACCCGCCCGACCTCAGCCGTTACGTACCGTGCAACTGCTCATGGTGGACGACGGGGATGGGCGCATCCTGCTTGAGAGGCGTCCTTCCGTCGGGATATGGGGCGGGCTATGGAGCTTTCCCGAGTGTCCGGCCGAGGAAGACGCCCGGGACTGGACCCGCCGGATCCTCGGCCTCGACGCCGACCTGGTTGAAATCCGCCCGACCCGGCGCCATACGTTTACCCACTTTCGCCTGGATATGATTCCCGTGCGGCTGCGCATGACCGGTCGACCCCAAGGTGTTGCCGATCCGGGCGCCCACCGCTGGTATGACCCGCGGGCCCCGGAAAGCCTGGGTCTGGCCGCCCCCGTGGCAGCCCTGATCGCCGAAACCGCCGAGAACCCCGAGAGGAGCAGCCGATGAGCCGGGTCGTGCACTGTGTGAAGCTCAACCGAGACGCCGAAGGTCTGGAGCGCCAGCCCTACCCGGGCGAGCTCGGCAAGCGCATCTTCGAGAGCATCTCGAAGGAGGCCTGGCAGCAGTGGCTGCGCCACCAGACCATGCTCATCAACGAGAACCGCTTGAGCCCCATGGACCCAAAGGCCAGGAAATTTCTGGAAGAGCAGATGGAGAGATACTTCTTCGGCGAAGGGGCCGCGATGCCCGAAGGCTACGTACCGCCGAAGTGATCTCCAGTCTTTGACCGGAGGACTGCCCACCGAGGGCCGCGCTTGACGCGAACCGGACCGGCCGCTTTAATAACGCGCTTCCCGGGCCAGGTAGCTCAGTCGGTAGAGCAGGGGGTGAGCGGCGACCGAATGTCCGGTGGACATTCGCAGCGCGGCGAACGCCCGACAGGAAGTCGGGCTGAAGTGAGCGCCAAGGACGGTTCGAAGACGATATCAGTTTGGCCAGGTAGCTCAGTCGGTAGAGCAGGGGACTGAAAATCCCCGTGTCGGCGGTTCAATTCCGTCCCTGGCCACCAAAAATCAAAGACTTAGCGGAAGACGCACGCCAGCTCCGATTCTCAGGAGACCCTGGGGATACTTTCCGCCAGGTTTCGACGGATCGGCAGATACTTCTTCCTGGCAGTTCTCGATCATCTCGCCGCCATGCCCTCGGGGTCCGCGTCAGCCAGGTCCGCGCCGGGCCCGCGGTCGGGGCATGCGGTAGGTCTGGGTCGGCCCCTGGGTCGGGGCGGGCCTGCATCACCCGGGGGTCGGGACCATCCTGTTGTCCTCGATCAGGTCGGGGTCAGGGTGAGTCTGCGGGATCTCCACCAGGGGCTGGATCAGAGATCCGTGTAGCGCTCCAGCATTCGGCGGACATCCAGGACGCCCCAGTCCTCGACGAGGACCGGCCCAAAACCTGAACGCGTCTCGCGCCCCGAAAGCGGCTCCGTCAGGGCCTGGGGTCGGCCCGGGCGACCCTCAGCCGCTGGCCCG
>Ga0315556_1000872_pt1 | contig 18716 bp, 19 predicted proteins | sample SalMarSW160310MG_FD_202112 | JGI IMG/M metagenome (GOLD analysis project Ga0315556, IMG submission 202112) | Salt marsh sediment microbial communities from the Plum Island Ecosystem LTER, Massachusetts, United States - Salt Marsh Sediment SW1603-10 ...
CGTCTCGGGCCAGGCGCGCGATGTCGCTTTGCGGCTTAAGGGCGACCTGCGCGATTTTCCCTATGCCGACCCGTCCAAGGGGCAGTTCCAGGTCAGCGCGCACGTCAGCAACGGCACGCTGCAGGTCGCGCCCAAATGGCCGCGCATCGAGAACATCGACGGCGAGCTGCTGTTCGACCGCGACGCGATGACGATCGTCGGCCGCAGCGGCAGCGTCTACGGCGCGAAACTTTCGGACGTGCGCGTCGGAATTCCGAGCATGAAGGCGCCGCAAAAGCTGCTTACGATCTCGGGCACGGCGGAGGGGCCGAGCGGCGCGTTCCTGGCCTACATCGCCGGCAGTCCGGTGCGCGCGATGGTGAACGGTGTGACCGACGCGATGCGCGCCTCGGGACGCGGCACGCTGGCGCTCAAGCTCGAGCTGCCGCTCGTCGATCTCGCCGCGACCAAGGTGGCGGGCGAATTTCGCTTCGCCGACAACAACCTCACTCTGATGCCGCAGCTGCCGTCGATCGAGCACGCCGGCGGCATGGTCAGCTTCACCGGGTCGAGCCTGACGGTGCACGACGTGCAGGGCAGGTTGTTCGGCGGCCCGCTAAGGATCAACGGCGGCACCGCGCCCGGCGCCGGCTTGCGGGTCGTCGCGCGCGGCCGCGTCGAGCTCGGCGCGGTGGAACCGCTTGCGGCCTCGCGCTGGGGGAGCCTGCTGTCGGGTGCGGCGGCGTACGTTGCGACCGTGTCGGTGCGCGACGGCGTCACCCAGCTGAGCCTGGACTCGCCGCTGCGCGGCGTCGCGAGCGCGCTGCCGCCGCCGCTCGACAAGGCGGCGGGCCGCGAGCTGCCGCTGCGGGTCGAGATGCTGCCAGGTACGGCCGACGCACGCGACCGCATTTCGGTGACGCTCGGCGATCGGCTCGCGGCGGAGATCCTGCGCCGGCGCTCCGAAGCCGGCATGGCCGTGCAGCGCGCCTCGATCGCGCTCGGGCCGCAGTCGGAGACGGCGATGCGCATCCCCGAGCGCCCTGGAATCTTGCTCTACGGCACGACGCCCGTGCTCGACGTCGACCGCTGGCTGCCGCTGGTCAAGGGGGACGGCGTCGCGGCCGGAGCGGCCGTGGTCGACCTCCAGGTCGCTACGCTCGATGCGTTCGGCAAGCGTGTGCGCGGGGTCACGCTCAAAGGCGGCGCCGACGCCGAAGGGTGGTCGGCCAACGTGCAGGCCGAGGAGCTCGCGGGCGATCTGGCCTATCGCGGCGCGGAAGGCGGGAAGCTGATCGCGCGGCTGGCGCGCTTCAGGATCCCGGACGACGCGCCCGGGCACGAAGCGGGACCGGTCAAGGGCGAAAAGGAGGTCAGGGACCTGCCCGCGCTCGATCTGATCGCCGACCGCTTCACTTTTCGCGGCAGGCAGCTGGGCCGGGTCGAAGTCGCCGCGCAGCACGCGGGCGCGGACTGGCGCATAGAGCGGCTTGCGGTGGTGAATCCCGACGCGTCGATGAGCGGCAGCGGCGTCTGGCGCGGCGGCGCGGCGTCCTCGACCGAACTGAAATTCGAGCTGAAGGCGAACGACACCGGCAAGTTTCTCGACCGCATCGGCTACAAGGAACTGGTCAAGGGCGGCAAGGCGACGCTCAGCGGGACGCTGAGCTGGAGCGGGGACCCGCTGGCGATCGACTACCCGTCGCTGTCCGGCTCCCTGGCGCTGGCCGCCAGGGACGGTCAGTTTCTCGAGATCGAGCCGGGAATCGGCAAGCTGGTGTCGCTGATGAGCCTGCAGATGCTGCCGCGGCGCATCACGCTCGACTTCCGCGACGTGTTCTCCAAGGGCTTCCAGTTCGAAAGCATCAACTGCTCGCTGCAGATCTGGCAGGGGGTCATGACGACGCACGACTTCAAGATGCACGGCGCCGCGGCGGACGTGGCGATGAGCGGCGATACCGATCTCGGGCGCGAGACCCAGGATCTCACGGTGCGGGTGGTGCCCGGCCTGGGCGACAGCGCGTCGACCGTTATCGGGCTGGTCAATCCGCTGGCCGGCGTCGCCTCGGCGATCGCCCAGCGCATACTCAAGAACCCGCTCGGGCAGATTTTTTCCTACGACTACAAGATCACGGGAACCTGGAGCGATCCGAAGGTCGAAAAACTGAGGCCGCCGGCGCCGGCGACTGGGCCGGCCGGCGGCTACTGACTGTTATGATCAGCCGCAAGGAGACTCCGCCACTCATGCAGAGCACCACGCAGGACCTGCTTCTCGGTACCGCCGAACGCCGCCTGCTCGAGCCCTACGCGCTCGAGGCGGGCAAGCTCGAGCGCGTATTCGGCGCGCTCGGCGCGCATCGCATCGACTATGCCGACCTGTACTTCCAGTACGCGCGCTCCGAGAGCTGGAGCCTGGAGGAGGGCATCGTCAAGTCGGGCAGCTTCAACATCGAGCAGGGCGTCGGCGTGCGCGCGATCGCCGGCGAGAAGACCGCCTTCGCCTATTCCGACGAGATCAGCTTCGATGCCCTCGAGGATGCCGCGCGCGCGACCCGGGCGATCGCGGCGGCAGGCCAGAACAGGCGCACCAAGGTCGCCCGCAGGGGCCAGCCGGTGCGGCGCTACGAGCCGGTCGATCCGCTCGCGACTCTCGCCTCCGAGGCAAAGGTGGCGCTGCTGGAGAAACTCGAGCGCATGTGCCGCGCGCTCGACCCGCGCGTGACGCAGGTGATGGCGCAGCTCGGCGGCGAGTACGAGGTGGTGCTGATCGCGCGCTCAGACGGCGTGCTCTCGGCCGACGTGCGGCCGCTGGTGCGGCTGTCGGTGCAGGTGATCGCCGAGCAGGACGGCAGGCGCGAGAGCGGCCACGCCGGCGGCGGCGGTCGTACCGGCTACGCCCACTTCGGCGACGAAGTGCTCAAGGAGTACGCGCAGAAAGCGGTGGCGCAGGCGCTGGTCAATCTCGAGGCGCGCCCGGCGCCGGCCGGCACCATGACCGTTGTGCTGGGACCGGGCTGGCCGGGGATTCTGCTGCACGAGGCGATCGGGCACGGCCTGGAGGGGGACTTCAACCGCAAGGGCAGTTCGGCGTTCTCGGGCCGCATCGGCGAGCGCGTGGGCGCGCGCGGGGTCACGGTGATCGACGACGGCACCCTGCCCGGGCGGCGCGGCTCGCTCACGGTCGACGACGAGGGCAACCCGACCACGCGCACGGTGCTGATCGAGGACGGCGTGCTGCGCGGCTACATCCAGGACGGCCTCAACGCGCGCCTGATGAAGATGCCGGTCACGGGCAACGGCCGGCGCGAGTCCTTCGCCCACCTCGTGCTGCCGCGCATGACCAACACCTATATGCTGGCCGGGCCGCACGATCCGCGCGAGATCGTCGCCGGAGTCGGGCGCGGCGTGTACGCGGTCAACTTCGGCGGCGGGCAGGTCGACATCACCAACGGCAAGTTCGTCTTCTCGGCCGCCGAGGCCTACATGATCGAGAACGGCAAGGTGACGCAGCCGATCAAGGGCGCCACTCTGATCGGCAACGGTCCCGACGCGCTCACAAGGGTGAAGATGATCGGCAACGACCTGCAACTCGACAGCGGCATCGGCACCTGCGGCAAGGAAGGCCAGAGCGTGCCGGTCGGCGTCGGCCAGCCCACGCTGCGCATCGACGGCCTGACGGTCGGCGGCACCTCCTGAGATGGACGCGCTGCCGGCCAATGCGACCCGCTTCCTCGCCGACGCCGAGGCGCTCGCGGCGCAGATCCCCGACGGCGCGCAGATCGCGATGCCGCCGGATTACTCGTTGCCCGCGATGGCGGTGGTGCGCGCGCTGGTGCGACGCCGCGCCCAGGGCTTGAGGCTGTTCGGCGTGCCGGTGCTCGGGCTTTGCGCCGATCTCCTGATCGGCGCCGGCTGCGTCGCCGAGGTCGAGACCAGCGCGGTGTCGCTCGGCGAAGCCGGGCTCGCGCCGCGCTTCACCGAGGCCGCCGAAAAAGGCGAAATCGGGGTCCGCGACGCCACCTGCCCGATGGTGCACAGCGGCCTGCAGGCGGCGGAGAAGGGGGTGCCCTTCATGCCGCTGCGCGGCGTGCTCGGCTCGGACCTGGTGGCGCAGCGTCCCGACTGGAAAGTTATCGACAATCCAATGAGAAATCAGGGTCAGAGTCGGATTTCGAAGAAATCCGACTCTGACCCCGATTTCGAGGATCCGATTATCCTCGCACCGGCGATCTCGCCGGACGTCGCGCTGTTCCACGCCCGCTGGGCCGACCGCGCGGGCAACGTCTGGCTGGGGCGGCGGCGCGAGCTGGCGACGATCGCGCACGCGGCCAAGGCCTGCTATGTCAGCTACGAGCATCTGCGCGAAGGCGACATGCTGGAGGACGAGCTCCTCGCTCCGGGGGTGCTCGGCTCGGTCTACGTCAGCGCCCTGGCGCCGGCGCCGCGCGGCGCCTGGCCGCTCGGGGTGGCCGACGAGTACCCGATCGACGACGCGCACCTGATGACATACGCCAAGGCGGCCAAGACCCGCGAGGGATTCCGACGCTACCTCGAGCAATGGGTCCTTACGCCAGAGAAGAACTTCTCGCCTGCGTGATCGCGCGGCTGATCGGCGACGCGGCGCACGTCGCCGTCGGCGCCGCCTCGCCGATCCCGGCCACGGCGTGCGCGCTGCTGGCCGCGCGGGGGAAAGAGCTCCGGGTCTCGCTGCTGCACAAGCGCAAGGGCAACCCCTTCAGCGAAGGCTCGCGCGAGCTGTTCGACCTCGCCGGGCAGGGCAGGATCGACGTCTTCTTCCTCGGCGGCGCGCAGATCGACGGCGAGGCGAACGTCAACCTGGTGCGTGCCGAGGGCCGCCGCTTTCCCGGCTCGTTCGGCTCGGCGTTCATGTATTTCACGGCGCGCCGCACCATCCTGTTCCGCGAGGAGCACTCGCGCCGCGTGCTGGTGCCCAAGGTCGAGTTCGTCAGCGCGCCGGGGTCGAGCCCGCCCGGCGTCTGGCGCCGCGGCGGCCCGCAGGCGCTGCTCACCGGCAAGGCGCTGTTCGCCTGGCAAGCCGAGCGGCGCCGCTTCCGGCTCGACAGCGTGCACCCCGGGTCGAGCCTGGAGGAGGTGCGCGAGTGCACCGGGTTCGATTTCGACTGCGGCCCCGCAGTCCCCGCCACGGCGGAGCCCTCGCCGGCGGACCTCGCGCTGCTGCGCGGGCCGGTGGCGCGCGAGATCGCGGCGAACTACCCCGCCTTCGGGCGCAAGGTCTGGGAGGTCGGCGCCTCCCACTCGAAGTCGTAGGGGTGCGCCATCAGCTTGCCGATCACCCGGTCGAGGTCGGCGTCGTGGACCAGGATCTCCTCCAGCGCGAGCGTGATCGGCATGTCCAGCTTGAGCCGGTGGGCGAGCGTCGCCGCGGCCTCGACCGAGCAGAAGCCCTCGGTGACGACCTTGCGCTCGCCCAGGATGTCGTGCCACTTCCGGCCCTGGCCGATGGCGATGCCGAGCGAGGTGTTGCGCGAGTGCGCCGCGTTGCAGGTCATGGTCAGGTCGCCGACGCCGCACAGGCCGAGGAAGGTCTGCAGCCGCGCCCCCTTGGCGAGTCCGAGGCGGGCCATTTCCGCCAGACCGCGCGCGATCAGCGTCGCGCGCGCGCCTTCGCCCAGCTTCCTGCCCTCGGCGATGCCGCAGGCGATCGCGAACACGTTCTTCATCGCGCCGCAGAGCGCGGTGCCGGTCACGTCGACCGACAGGTAGGTGCGAAAGCGCGGCGTGCCGATCGCGTGCGCCAGACGCTCGCCCACCGCAGGGTCGGCGCAAGCCAGGGTGACGCCGGTCGGCAGGTCGGTTGCGATCTCCTTGGCGAACGACGGCCCGGCGAGCACCGCAACGGTCGCCGCGGGCAGCGTTTCCGCAACCACCTCGGGCATCAGCGCGCAGCTGGTGCGTTCGATGCCTTTGGCGCAGCTGACCACCGGCGTGCCTGCGGCGAGCAGCGGCTGCATCTGCTGCGCGACGCTGCGCAGGTACTGCGCCGGCACCACGAGCAACACGAACTCGGCACCCGCGAGCGCCTGTGCGAGATCGTTGCTGGCGCGGATCCCGGGCTCGAGCTTCACCCCGGGCAGGAACGCCGCGTTCACCCCGTCGCGGTTGACGCTCTCGACCACCTCCGGCTCGCGCGCCCAGAGCGTGGTTTCGTTGCCCGCGCGCCTGACCACGCACGCCATCGCGGTGCCGAACGCACCGCCTCCGATCACCGCTGCTCGCATCGCATGCCCCCCCGTCTTGCCCGTTCAGACTCCCGTCGCCTGCTTCATCAGCTCGCGCCAGCGCCGGTAGCGCGCCGCGAGCGCCGCGTTCTCGGCCGGCTCGAAGCGGTCTTCCTTCGCGGCGCTGTTCCACCCCGCGGGACGCCCCGCCGCGAGGTAGGCGATGCCGCGCGCGCTCGCTTCCGGGTCGTCGCGCCGCAGCACCGGCAGGCCGCTCACCGCAGCCAGGCGCCGGCACAGCCCGTCCAGGCGCGACACGCCGCCGCTGACGCGGATGCGCCGCGCCGGCGGCACGTGGGCCGCCATGTGGTCGATGTTCGCCTGCAGCAGGAAGGCGATGCTCTCGACCACCGCGACCGCCTGCTGCCAGGGCTCGCCGTCGCCGACGAAGCGCGAGGCGAACTCGGCCTGCCAGAACGGCCCGCCCAGCCCCGCGATGCCGTTGAGGAACAGCGGCGGCTCGCCCGCCTGCTCCAGCCAGTGCGGCAACTGCCCCAGCACGTCCTCGATCTTCAGCTCCGCGCGCAGCCACTCGAGCGCGGTGCCGGCGCCGTTGACGTTGCCCTCGACCATCCAGACGGTGCGGCGGCCGTCGTCGAGGATGATGCCGGTGAGCTGGCGCGGCACGTGGCCCGGCGCCTGCTCGAGCGCGCGCTGCACGAACGCGCTGGTGCCGATGTTGACGTAGGCCGAGTCTGGCTCGGGCCAGCCGAAGGCGAACACCGCCGCCGACTGGTCGCCGTTGACCGCCTTGAGCGGCAGCGCCGGGCCGGCCACGTCCAGCGTTCCCCAGTCGTGGCAGGTCGGCATGCTCTTCGGCAGGAAGCCCTGCGGCAGGCCGAACAGCGCCAGCAGCTCGGGGTCCCAGTCGCGCGTGGCGAGATTCCACAGCTGGGTGCGCGCGGCGCACTGCGGGTCGGCGGCGAGCGGCCGCTCCTTGAGCAGGCGGAAGACGAGGAAGCTCGCCAGCGGCCCCCAGGCGAGAAAACCCGCTTGCGCCGCGACGCCGACCGGCGGCAGGTGCTCGAGCGCCCAGCGCAGCTTGCTCGCACCGTAGTGCGGCGACAGGTAGAGGCCGGTCTTGCGGTGCACGGCATCACCGTGCACGGGCTCGAGCCCGGCGATCCAGGCGTGCGCGCGCCGGTCCTGCCAGCTGAACACCGGCGACAGCGGCCGGCCGTCGCGCCGGTCCCAGCAGATGCAGCTCGCGCGCTGGCTCGACAGGCCGGCGACCGCGACCTCGGCGCGGCGCGTGCCGAGCGCGCGCAGCGCCTGGTCGGCCGCGGCGAACATCGAGGCGACGAGTTCCTCGCCGTCCTGCTCGGCCCAGTCCGGCTGCGGGCGCGCGAGCGCGATCTCCTTTTCGCCGCCGGCGACGACGCGCCCTCGAGCGTCGAGCACCAGTGCCCGGCTTGCATGAGTGCCCTGGTCGATCGCGAGGATGAGACGGTCCATGCCGTGTTTCTCTTATCGACAGTACTGCCGCGCCGGGGGGCGGGCTTGACGCAGGTCAAGCGCCGATCAGAGCCAGGCGAGCGGCGCGATGCCGAGCGCGGCGAGCGCGAACAGCAGGGCGAGGCTCGCCACCCCCGCGGCGCGCGAGGCGAGCGCGTAGGCGTAGACCCCCTTGGCGAGGTTGTTTGCCGCGGTCGCGATCAGGATCGCGGCCGCGGCGAGCGCGAGCGGGGTCGTGCCGGGCGCGGCCTGGGTCATGCCCATGACGAACGGGTCGACGTCGCTGACCCCCATCACCGTGGCGAGCAGGTACACGCCGCCGCGCCCGTAGTAATCGAGCGCGAGATGGGTCGCGACCAGCATCGCCACGAACACCAGCGCAAACAGGAACGCAGTGCCGAGATCGAGCGGGTTCTTCGGCCCATGGCGTTGCTCGACCTCGGTCGCGCGCGCGCCGGCGCGGCTGCTCCAGTACCAGCCGGCGCCGATCGCGATCGCCGCGAGTGCGGCGAAGCTCGGCGCGAGCATCGTCATCAGCGCGCGGTTGAAGATCCCGAGCAGCACGATCAGCCGCAGGTACATGACGCCGGAGGCGATCACGATGCTGCCCGCCGACAGGTGCGGATCCTCGTCGCGCTCCCGCTGCGTGCGGCGCGCGAGAGCGACCGTGGTCGCGGTCGAGGAGTACATTCCGCCCAGCACCGCCACCAGCACCAGCCCGCCGCGGCCCCTCAGCAGCTGCTGCAGGACATAACTGCCGTAGGACACCGCGCTCACCGCTGCGACCACGAGCCAGGTCTCGCGGGGGTTGATGTTGAAGCGGGTGAACGTCTCGTTGGGAAGCACCGGCAGGACCACGGCGGTGACCAGCAGGAACTTGGCGAAGGTGAGGATGTCGTCCGACGCGATGCGCTTGGCGAGGCCCTCGAGGCCGACCTTGAGCTCGAGCAGCAGCACGCTTGCCACGCTCACCGCGGTCGCGATCCAGAACTGGTCTTGGTACACCAGCGCGCCGACCAGGTAGGTGGCGAGGCCGGTCATCTCCGAGGTGATGCCGGCGTAGGCCGAGGTGGTGAGCTTGTGCCAGTACGACAGCATCAGGAAGCCCGCGACCGTGGCGAAGCCGAGCGCGAGCGGCAGCAGATCGTTGCCCGAGAGGAACGCGATCAGGTAGCCGAGCAAGCCGATCAGCGGGAAGGTGCGCACGCCGCCGAAGGCGTAGTGCCCTTCTACGGCGACCTTGCGCTCCTCGCGTTGCAGGCCGATCAGGAACGACAGGAACAGCACCAGCAGCAGCTTGACCACTTCGGGATCGAGCCACTCGGGCAGGGGCATCGCGCCCGGCATCAGTCGTTCTCGGCCCAGCGCAGCGAGCGGCGCACCGCCACCCGCCAGCGCCCGAGCAGGTCGGCCGCGGCGCCCGTTTCCATCTGCGGCTCGAAGCGGCGCTCCTGCTCCCAGCGGGCGGCGATCTCGTCCGGCGAGCGCCACAAGCCGATCGTCAGCCCGGCGAGGTAGGCGGCGCCGAGCGCGGTGGTCTCCAGCACGCGCGGGCGCACCACCGGCACGCCGAGCATGTCGGCCTGGAACTGCATCAGCAGGTTGTTGGCGCTGGCGCCGCCGTCGACGCGCAGCTCGGTCAGCTTCTCGCCCGCGTCCTTCTGCATCGCCTCGAGCAGGTCTGCGACCTGGAACGCGATCGACTCGAGCGCGGCGCGCGCGAGGTGCGCGCGCGAGGAGCCGCGGGTGAGGCCGAGGATCGCGCCGCGCGCGAAGGGATCCCAGTGCGGCGCGCCGAGGCCGGTGAACGCGGGCACCAGGAATACGCCGCCGTTGTCGGGCACGCTCGCGGCGAGCGCCTCGATCTCGGCCGAGGAGCGGAAGAACTGCAGCTCGTCGCGCAGCCACTGCACCACCGAGCCGGCGACGAACACGCTGCCCTCGATGGCGTAGCCGCGCGGCGTGCCGCGCGCGGCGCTGGGCAGCGCCGCCGGCGTCGTCAGCAGCCCGCCTGCCGAGCGCACCGCGGTTTCGCCGGTGTGCAGCAGCATGAAGCTGCCGGTGCCGTAGGTCGCCTTGGCCATGCCGTGGCGGTGGCAGCCCTGGCCGAACAGCGCCGCCTGCTGGTCGCCGGCGATGCCGGCGATCGGGATTGCGGCGCCGAGCTCCTCGGGCGCGGCCATGCCGAACACGTTCGCCGAGGGGTGCACGTCGGGCAGAATCGCGCGCGGCACGCGCAGGATCGAAAGCAGCTCCTCGTCCCAATCGCCTTTGTGGATGTCGTACAGCAGCGTGCGCGAGGCGTTGGTCTCGTCGGTCACGTGGGTGCGGCTTTGCGACAGCCGCCACACCAGCCAGGTGTCGACGGTGCCGAAGGCGAGCTCGCCGCGCTCGGCGCGCGCGCGCGCCCCGGGGACGTTGTCCAGCAGCCACGTCAGCTTGGTGCCGCTGAAGTACGGATCGACGATCAGCCCGGTCTTGGCCTTGATCACCTCCTCCGCGCCGGCCGCGCGCAGCTCGGCGCACAGCGCGGTGGTGCGGCGGTCCTGCCATACGATCGCGTTGTACAGCGGCTCGCCGGTCTGGCGATCCCACAGCAGCGTCGTCTCGCGCTGGTTGGCGATGCCGATGGCGCGGATCTCGGTCGGGTCGACGCCCGCCTTGGCGATCGCCTCGCGCGCCGTGTCGCGCTGCGAGAGGTAGATTTCGTGCGGGTCGTGCTCGACCCAGCCCGGTTGCGGATAGATCTGGCGGATCTCGCGCTGCGCGCTCGCGCGCGGCGCGCCGTGCTCGTCGAACACGATCGCGCGCGAGCTGGTGGTGCCCTGGTCGAGCGCGAGGATGTATTTCATGGTGTCGTCGTCAGCGGGGCTACGGCGATTCTAGCAGCGAGCCGGGTGTTAGAATTCGCGGCGCCATGCCGCTACCTATCCAGGACGTCGAGCGCGAGCTCACCCACACCCGGCGCGTGCGCTTCGAGGGCTACAAGCGCGCCGACGGCCTGTGGGACATCGAAGCCCATTTGACCGACATCAAGAACCACGATTATCCGCTGCAGACGGGGGTTCGCCGCGCCGGCCAGCCGATCCACGAGATGTGGCTGCGAATCACCATCGACCGCGGCCTGAACGTGATCGACGCGGTGGCCGTTTCGGACGCGGTGCCCTACCCGGGGGGCTGCGACGCCGCGCCGCCGGCTTACAAGAAGCTGATCGGGCTCAACCTGCGGCGCGGTTTCCGCAAGAAGGTGCACGAGCTGCTCGGCGGCGTGCAGGGCTGCACTCATATCACCGAGATGCTGGCCGGTCTGCCGACGGCCGCGATCCAGACCTTTGCCGGCGAGGCGAGGGAGGACAGCGGCGACGGCTCCAAGCCGTTCCAGCTCGACCAGTGCATCGCGCTCGAGACCGGCTCGGAGACCGTGCGCAAGTGGTACCCGGCGTGGTACCGAAGACCCATCGGAGGAGGCAAGGCGGCATGAAGATTCACGAGTATCAGGGCAAGGAACTGTTCAGGAAGTACGGCGTCGCTACGCCGCGCGGCACGCCGTGCTTCTCGGTCGATGAGGCGGTGGCGGCAGCGAAGGCGCTCGGCGGCCAGGTCTGGGTGGTGAAGGCGCAGATCCACGCCGGCGGCCGCGGCAAGGGCGGCGGGGTCAAGGTGGCGAAGTCGCCCGACGAGGTGCGTCGATTCGCCTCTTCCATCCTGGGAATGCAATTGAAGACCCACCAGACGGGTGCCGAAGGGCAGAAGGTGCGGCGGCTGCTGGTCGAGGAAGGCGCCGACATCAGGAAGGAGCTCTACGTCGGCATGGTGGTCGACCGCGGCACCCAGCGCGTGTGCCTGATGGCCTCCTCCGAGGGCGGAATGGACATCGAGGAGGTCGCGGCCAGGACTCCGCACAAGATCCACAAGGTGTTCATCGACCCGGAGCTCGGCTTGACGGACGGCGAGGCGGATTCGGTTTCGCGTCATATCGGGATCCCCGAGGCATCGATCGAACAGGCGCGCGCGCTGCTGCAGGCGCTGTACAAGTGCTTCTGGGAGACCGACGCGTCGCTGGCGGAGATCAACCCGCTGATCTACACCGGCGAGGGCCGGGTGATCGCGCTCGATTCGAAGATGAATTTCGACGACAACGCGCTGTTCCGCCACCCCGACATCGTCGCCATGCGCGACCTCGACGAGGAGGACCCGCTCGAGATCGAGGCCTCGAAGCACGACCTGTCGTACATCTCGCTCGACGGCGAGATCGGCTGCATGGTGAACGGCGCCGGCCTGGCGATGGCGACCATGGACACGATCAAGCTGTTCGGCGGCGAGCCGGCCAACTTTCTCGACGTCGGCGGCGGCGCCACGGCGGAGAAGGTCACCGCGGCGTTCAAGATCATGCTCTCCAACGCCAGGGTCAAGGCGATCCTGGTCAACATCTTCGGCGGCATCATGAAGTGCGACACCATTGCCGAAGGCGTAGTCGCGGCGGCGCGCGAGGTGCACCTTGCGGTGCCGCTGGTGGTGCGCATGAAGGGCACCAACGAGGAACTCGGGCGCAAGATCCTCAAGGACTCGGGCCTGCCGATCATCTCCGCCGACAACATGGCCGACGCGGCGCAGAAGGTCGTCGCCGCGGTGAAAGGAAAGCACTGATGAGCATCCTGATCAACAAGGACTCCCGCGTCATCACGCAGGGCATCACCGGCAAGACCGGGCAGTTCCACACCCGCGCCAGCCGCGAGTACGCCAACGGCCGCGCCTGCTACGTCGCCGGGGTCAACCCGAAGAAGGCGGGCGAGGATTTCGAGGGCATTCCGATCTTCGGCACGGTCGCCGAGGCGAAAGAGCGCACCGGCGCCGACGTGTCGGTGATCTACGTCCCGCCGCCGTTCGCCGCGGCGGCGATCTGGGAGGCGATCGAGGCCGACGTCGAGCTGGTGATCTGCATTACCGAGGGCATCCCGGTGCGCGACATGGTCGAGGTGCGCGACCGCATGCGAAAGCAAAAGCGCCGGAGCGTGCTGGTGGGCCCCAACTGCCCCGGGGTGATCACCCCGGGCGAGCTCAAGATCGGCATCATGCCGGGGCACATCCACAAGAAGGGGCGCGTCGGCGTGGTGTCGCGCTCGGGCACCCTCACCTACGAGGCGGTCGGCCAGCTCAGCGAGCTCGGCATCGGCCAGTCCTCGGCGGTCGGCATCGGCGGCGATCCGGTCAACGGCGTGAAGCACATCGACGTGATGAAGCTGTTCAACGACGATCCCGAGACCGACGCGGTGGTGATGATCGGCGAGATCGGCGGCTCAGACGAGGAGAGCGCGGCCGAGTGGGTGAAGAAGAACATGAAGAAACCGGTGGTCGGGTTCATCGCCGGGGTCACCGCGCCGGCGGGCAAGCGCATGGGCCACGCCGGCGCGATCATTTCGGGCGGCAAGGGCACCGCGCAGGAAAAGCTCGCGGTGATGGAAGCCTGCGGGATCAAGGTGACGCGCAACCCCGCCGAGATGGGCAAGACGCTCAAGTCGATTCTGAAATAGTCCCGGGGCCGGAATAAGCCGCCGCGCGGGGTGTTCCCCCAATACCACCCACAAGGAGGAACTCCATGGACAAGCGCGATTTCATCCGTTTCGGCATCGCCGGCAGCGCCGCCGGCATCTTCGTTCCCAAGGCCGCCCTCGCCGCCGGCATGGACAAGGTGATCGGCTCAAAGCTCGCTGGCGGCCTGTACTACACCGAGCACGCGTTCGGGCGCTGGAACAAGGGCCTGGCCGACCACCACCTGCCGCATCTGGAGAAGTCGGTGTCCTACGGCAAGGTCGAGCTGCGAGCCTCGACGAGCCACCCGATGAACGCCTGGGGGCACTACATCATCAAGCACCAGCTGCACGACGCGAACCTGAAATTCATGCAGGAGCGCCTCTACGACCCGCAAAAGGACAAGCCCGAGACCACCTTCGACCTCGGCGAGCACCGCGGCGTCGTCTACGTCATGACGATGTGCAACGTCCACGACGTGTGGATGAACATGATCGAGGTGTGAGCGGCGCCGCCCGGGGCGGACGGCCGCGTCAGCCGCCCTGGTGCACCACCCGGCCCGCCGCGTCGGTGACCGTGACCTTCACCGGGATGCCCTTGCGGATGCTCTCGGTGACGATGCAGAAGTCCTCGAACTGCCCGGCGCAGCGCTCGAAATGCTGGATCGAGTCGACCTCGTCGGACAGCGAGATGGCGACGTCGATGCCCTCGATGCGAAAGCGCCCGCGCTCGTTGCGCTCCAGGCGCCCGCTGACCTCGGCCTTGATCGGCCCCGGGTTCTGCTTGAACTTGCCCTGCAGGCAGAACACCAGGCTGGCCGAGAGGCAGTTCGCGATCGCGGCGGCGACCAGGCGCGCGGCGTTCGGGCCGCGCTTCTTGCCGAGCGGCTCGGGCTCGTCGAGCACCAGCTCGGGGATGTCGGGCCAGTCGAACTTGACGCGGAACTCGTAGCCCTCCTGCTGCTCCAGCGTGAAGCTGAAGCCGTGCGCGTGCGAAGGGGCTTCGGACTTGGTCTGCTCTTGTGCCATGGGGTCCATTCCAGCGCAAAAGGGGATGGACCAAGCCTAGCCGCGCGCGTTCCCGGGCCTTTGCGATAGATCAAGCGCGCGCGGCGGCGATCGCCTCGAGCATCTCGGCGAGGGCGTCGGGCGCGGTGATGTTGGGGCTGTGGCTGGCGTCGAGGTCGAAGCACTGCCAGCCTTCCTGCTGCGCGCGCTCGCGGAACTGGCGAAAGACGTCGCCCGGGCGCGCCCTGGTGCAGTAGATGTAGCTCTTCGGCAGCTTGTCGAGCGCGCCGGTGAGCTTGAGCGGCTGCTCGAACGCCTTCAGCGACAGCGGCACGCGGCGCGGCGTGACCCACGCCAGGTCCTCTGCGCTGGTGTCGTCGGGCGGGGGGTTGGGCGGCAGTTTCCAGCCGCCGCCGAGCGTCTTCGCGATCTCGAGCCGCCGCGCGCGCTCCTCCAGCCCGACCAGGTCGAACACCGACTGCCCCTCGCGCGGCGCGAAGGCGTCGAGGTACACCACGCGCCGGATGCGCTCGGGCGCGCGGTCCGCGGCGCCGCTCACCACCATCCCGCCGTAGCTGTGCCCGAGCAGGATCACGTCGGACAGGTCCTCGTACTCGAGCACGCCGAGCAGGTCCTGGATGTGGGTCTCGAGCCCGACCTCGGGGCCCGCCAGGTGCGCGCGCTCGCCCAGCCCGGTGTAGGTCGGCGTGAACACCTCGTGCCCGCGCGCGCGCAGCCGCAGCCTGATCTTCTTCCACGACCAGCCGCCCGACCAGGCCCCGTGTGCCAGCACGAATGTCGCCATCGCATCTCTCCGCTCTGTTTCGTTCGTCAGCCCCGATCATGCCTGAACCCGTAGGTTTTGATCTGGCGCAACAGGGGCGCGGCGCGAGCGCCTACCCTGAGATCAGGCCATGCGGAAACCGGAGCTGCAATTGCGTGCCGCCTCAGTCCTGCTCGCCGCCGTACTCGCGGCATGCAGCAGCATGCTGCCGCGCGGGGAGCAGCTCACCTACAGCCCGTGGCAGAGCTTCGCCGAGGCGCAGCAGGCATTCGACGGCATCGTTCCGCACCAGACCACGGTCGCCGAGCTGAAGCAAATGAAGCTCGACCCGAAAGCGAACCCGAACATCACCATCCTCAACTACTCGGACGTCCTGCGCCGCTTCCTGCCCAGCCCCTCGATCAACTCCAACGACCTCGACCCCGGCGTGCAGGAATGCATCAAGGCCAGGAGCGCCTGCGAGGGCTACGAGCTCAACCAGCAGACCATCAAGCGCAAGCGCTACGGCAGCTTCCTCGCCGACCTGTTGAACTTCCGCCGCAAGACCGACGTCTCCGGCTACCGCTTCAACGGCGTGCTGCTGATCAAGCAGGGCGTCGTGATCTACAAGCTCACCGGCGGCCAGCCCGCGATCCACGAGTACGAGGAAAGCGTCAACCCCCTGGGCCCGTTCCAGAGCGGCGAGGTCGTGACCCGGGTCATTCAGTGAGCGGCGGGGGGCTTGCGCACGGGGCTCAGTCCGCGTCGGTCCAGCTCAGAGCGTTGTCCGTCTCCCAAACCCCGAGAAACTCCTTCAGCATATCCGCCTCGTCCGGGTTGGGCACGACGGTCAGCGTGCGCGACTCCCGGTCCTGACGAACGACCACGCCGAACTCGACCACGATACCGGTCACCACGTCGATCTCCTGCTCGCTCACCCAGTCCGCGAACGTAATCCGCATCTGCCCTTTCATTCCCCGCCACCCAACCGTTGAAACAAGGGTCTTCGACGTATGGACGAAGTATGCCCGAGCGGGGGCAAACGTCCACCGCCGCGCGGCGTGGCGCGTTCGGGCGGCTTGTCAGCTTGTCTTGCCGGGGTCGAAGGGCCGCCGGGCGCGCTCAAGCCGGCGCCGGGTCGATGTCCTCGTACGCCTCCGGCCGGAAGCGCGGCGTGCAGATCGCCAGAAACACCAGGTCCTGGGCGCCGGTACAAGTAATCCGCTGCCGGCACCCCGCAGGAATCAGCACCACGTCATTCGGCGCCACATCCCGCGCCGGCAATTCGCCCACCTCGACCCGCCCGCTGCCCGAAAGGATCACGTAGCGCTCGATCGTGCCGTTGAGCCGATGCCAGCGAGTCGTCGCCCCCGGCGGCACCCGCGCCCGCGCGATTGAGGCGTCGGCGTCCTCGGGGATGTTGGAGAGCTCGGTGATGAAGCAGCCTTCGTCGGTATGGAACTCGGCCTCGAGATCCATCGTTCTCACTTGTTCGCGCATCGGCATCAGCCGAGCCCTTCGACGAAGCCGCGCCGCCAGCTCGGGTAGCCCGGCGCCCAGCCGAATTCTCGTTTGGCCTTGGCGTTGGACGCGCCCCGGATCCGCGTCATCATCGATACGCCGCCGTCTCCGATCAGCAGCCTCGCGAGCCAGACCGGCACCCTGCGCGGCGGCTTCGCGCCGAGGGCGTCGGCGAGAAACGGCAGCCAGGCCGAGACGGGGGCCGGATCGTCGTCGACCACGTTGTAGAGCCCGGGCGCGCCGCGCGAGAGCGCCGCGAGCGTCGCCCGCGCGGCGTCCTCGATATGGATGAAGGACCAGACGCCGGCGCCGTCGCCCACGACCGGAATCCCGCGCTTGCGCACGAGCTCGACGACCGCGCCGTCGCTGGCGATGCTCGTCCCCGGCCCGTAGAAGAATCCGTAGCGCAGCGCGAGCGCCTCGAGGCCTTCGGCGGCACGCACCGCGTCCTCGAGCCGGCGGATCGCGGCCAGCGTCCTGCTGAACCTCGCGGGCGGGTTCGGGTCGAGCGCATCGTCCTCGGTCTTGACCGGCCCGCCTTCGCGCGCGAACGGCCAGCCGCAGAAGCTCTGCGCGATGAAGCGCCGCGCGCCGGCGAGCCGGCCCGCCGCGAGCATCGTCTCGGTGGCCTCGGTGCGCAGCCGGTTGGTCAGGAGGAAATCCTGGTCCAGCCGCTTGAAGTTCGTTCCGGGGGCGATCGCGGTGAGCTGATGAACGATGACCTCGGGCTCCGCGCGCCGGATCGCCGCGCTGAGCGCGTCCCGGTCGAGCGCGTCGGCGATCGCGGCCTTCGCCCCGAGCGCCTCCGCCCGCCTGGCCTTCTCCGGCGTGCGCGCGAGCGCCACGACCTCGTGCCCCTGCTCGAGCAGGAGCGGAACGAGGGCCTTGCCGATCGCCCCGGTGGCGCCGGCGACGAATACCCTCATCGAGATCCCCCGCGCACTAGTAAGGCGTCCCGTCCTTGTGCGTGAACCGCCACTTGCCGTCGGGCCCCATCGCCACCCGCAGATCGTCGTCCGGGTATTCCCCCGAATCGCCCGGCAGGCGGTCCCCGACCTCGAGGTACACCACGTCCTCCTGCGACCGGTTCACCAGGTGATGCCCGTCCGGCTCTCCGCCCTTGAACCCCATGCACATCCCGGGCTGAAGCTCCGTCTCCCCGGCGTCGGTGACCAGCACGGGACGACCCGCAAGGATGTAGACGAACTCGTCCTGCACCCCGTGCCAATGCCGCAGCGCCGACATCGCGCCGGGCTTCAGCGTGGTGCGATTCACGCCGAAGCTCTTCAGCCCGAACACGTCCCCCAGCGCCTGCTTGCGCCGCCCGGCCACGCGCGAGGCGAACGGCTGCGGGTAATTGGACGCCTTTGCGCGGGGAGGGACTTCCGAAGCGACCACCGGACCTTGCTTAGCCACGTGCCTTCTCCTTCATCGCTAGGCCTTCCCCACCACTACCGCGGTGCCGTAACAAAGAACCTCCGTCGCCGACGACGACCGGCCCCCGCCCCCGACCTCGGACGCGTCGTAATTGCAACCCACGATCGCGTTCGCGCCGAGCTCGCGCGCGTGCGCGATCATCTGATCGTAAGCCTGCTGCCGCGCCTGCTCGCACATCTCCGTATACGCGCCGATCCGCCCGCCGACGAAACTCTTCAGCCCGCCGAGAATCCCCTGCGCGATCGTCGGCGAGCGCACCACGATCCCGCGCACGACGCCCTTGTACGCCTTGATCACGTAGCCGTCGAAGTTGAACGTCGTGGTGACGAAAAACGGTTCCGGCATCGAGCTTCCTCCCGTAAGGACATGGTGCTGCAATCAGGAAGTATCGCCCAACAACGAAACCGAGCGGAAGCCGCCGTGGTGCATCACCTCGCGCAACACGACCAGACCCAGCGCGACCCGCCCCGGCGAGGCGGCGCGACGCCAGGCCACCGGCGAACCCGCGGCGACATCCGCAAGCTGATTGAACAGACTCTCCACCGACTCGATCGAAACGCCGCCGCCGGCGCCGGCCGGCAGCAGCGCGAGAACCGCCGCCAGCTCCGAACCCGAGACCACGAGCTCCGCAGTCCGAGGCAAGGAACGAATCGCCGGCATGATCAGGTCCTCGATCTCGGTGATCGCGCGCTCGAGCGCCGCCGCGTCCAGACGCCCCGTCTCGAGGCCGCTCCGGACGCCGGAAAGCGGTCCCGCCGTCGAATC
>Ga0315556_1000873_pt1 | contig 18715 bp, 14 predicted proteins | sample SalMarSW160310MG_FD_202112 | JGI IMG/M metagenome (GOLD analysis project Ga0315556, IMG submission 202112) | Salt marsh sediment microbial communities from the Plum Island Ecosystem LTER, Massachusetts, United States - Salt Marsh Sediment SW1603-10 ...
GAGAAATTCTGCAGTGCGCGTCCCGCCTCGGTGAGATATACCTTTTTCCCCACTTGTTCGAATAAGGGCATGCCGACGGCGTCGGTGAGCTTTTTGATCTGCATGGAAACCGTAGGCTGGGTGAGATGCAGTTCTTCCGCAGCGCGGGTAAAGCTGCCCAGGCGGGCAATGGCTTCGAAGACTTCGAGTTGGCGCAAAGTGGTGTGGCGCATGGCTTGGCGTTTCAGCTGCTGTGATAGATGAAAGTCTATCATGACCATCGAAAAAATTGACTGTTTTAAATGGTTATTCTTGGGCAGGATAAGGCTCTCGTAGTGACATTGCCGGGCAACGCCAGCGTGGCGTCCACATCAGGGGGCAGGGTTGGCTACGGATATAACCGAATTAACTAATTGAGGAGATTAGTGTTATGGCAAAGTCTGAAACGTTGAAGGAAGGAAAGGAACGCTATAAATCCGGCGTCATTCCCTATAAGAAAATGGGTTACTGGGAGCCGGATTATCAGCCTAAGGATACCGACGTAATCGCCATGTTCCGCATCACGCCTCAACCCGGCGTCGATCACGAAGAGGCGGCGGCGGCCGTGGCCGGCGAATCGTCCACCGCCACCTGGACTGTGGTGTGGACCGACCGCTTGACCGCCTGCGAACTGTATCGCGCCAAGGCCTACCGTTCCGAATTGGTACCCAATACCGGCCCAGGCACCAACAACGAAGCCCAATACTTCGCTTACATCGCCTATGATCTCGACCTGTTCGAGCCGGGCTCCATCGCCAACCTCACCGCGTCCATCATCGGCAACGTGTTCGGCTTCAAGGCGGTCAAGGCGCTGCGCCTGGAAGACATGCGCATCCCCGTCGCCTATCTCAAGACCTTCCAGGGTCCCGCCACCGGTATCGTGGTGGAACGCGAACGTCTCGATAAGTTCGGCCGTCCGCTGCTGGGCGCAACGACCAAGCCCAAGCTGGGTCTGTCCGGCCGTAACTACGGCCGCGTGGTGTATGAAGCCCTTAAGGGCGGACTCGACTTCGTGAAGGACGACGAAAACATCAATTCGCAACCCTTTATGCACTGGCGCGACCGCTTCCTGTATTGCATGGAGGCGGTGAACAAGGCGTCCGCCGCTACCGGCGAGGTCAAAGGCCACTACCTCAACGTCACCGCCGGGACCATGGAAGAGATGTACGAGCGTGCTGAATTCGCCAAGTCACTGGGCTCGGTGATCATCATGATCGACCTGGTCATCGGTTACACCGCGATCCAGTCCATGGCCAAGTGGGCGCGCAAGAATGACATGATCCTGCACTTGCACCGCGCCGGCAATTCCACTTATTCGCGCCAGAAGAACCACGGCATGAACTTCCGCGTGATCTGCAAGTGGATGCGCATGGCGGGCGTCGATCACATCCACGCCGGCACCGTGGTGGGTAAGCTCGAGGGCGATCCGCTGATGATCAAGGGTTTCTACGACACCCTGCGCGAGACGCACACACAGAAGAGCCTGGAGCACGGTCTGTTCTTCGATCAGGACTGGGCCTCGTTGAACAAGGTGATGCCTGTGGCCTCCGGCGGCATCCACGCCGGTCAGATGCACCAGTTGCTAACTTATCTTGGCGAAGACGTGGTGCTGCAGTTCGGCGGCGGTACCATCGGTCATCCTCAGGGCATTCAGGCCGGCGCCACCGCTAACCGCGTTGCGCTGGAAGCCATGGTCATGGCGCGTAACGAAGGCCGCGATATCTGGAACGAAGGTCCGCAGATCCTCAACGATGCCGCCAAGTGGTGTTCGCCGCTCAAGGCCGCTCTGGATACTTGGAAGGACATCACCTTCAACTACGAATCCACCGACACGGCGGACTTCGTGCCCACGTCCACCGCCAGCATGTAACGTATAAGGAGAAGCCATTATGATGACCAATCACGGCAATCGCGTCACCCAAGGCCAGTTCTCGTTCCTGCCGGATCTCACCGACGAGCAGATTACCGCGCAGATCAAGTACGCCTTGAACAACGGCTGGGCGGTCAACGTCGAATATACCGACGACCCGCATCCGCGCAACACCTATTGGGAGATGTTCGGCATGCCCATGTTCGATCTCAAGGATCCCGCCGGGATCCTGATGGAGGTCAACAACTGCCGCAAGACTTTCCCTAACCACTACATCCGGGTGACAGCCTTCAATAGTAGCCGAGGTGTTGAATCGCCGACCATGTCGTTCATCGTCAATCGGCCCAAGAACGAGCCGGGCTTCGGCTTGACGCGGCAAGAAGTGGATGGACGCAGCATCCGCTATACCGTGCACAGCTATGCCACGGACAAGGCTGAAGGCGAACGTTACTAGAGTACACGGTAACATGCAGTAGATGTAAAGGCCGGTGGCGGGCCAGCGCCCGCCACCGTTTGCAACAAACCGCAACAGGGAACTGTGGCATGAGCAACACGACGAATTCAGAAGCCAGCGCTGCGGAAGACGCGCGGGTCGACCTCGAGGCCGAGTTCAAGACGTCCAACATTCAAGAAGTGCTGGATAAGCTAGATAATGAGCTGATCGGGTTGAAACCGGTCAAGACCCGCATCCGCGAGGTCGCCGCCTTGCTGCTGGTCGATCGCCTGCGCAAGAAGTTCGAGCTCAGTTCAGAAACGCCAACCTTGCACATGTGCTTTACCGGCAACCCCGGTACCGGCAAGACCACGGTGGCGATGCGCATGGGCGAGATATTGAAGCGGCTCGGCTATGTACGTGAGGGCCATCTGGTGACGGTGACCCGCGACGACTTGGTCGGCCAATATATCGGGCACACCGCGCCCAAGACCAAGGAAGTCATCAAGAAGGCCATGGGTGGCGTTTTGTTCATCGACGAAGCCTATTACCTCTACAAGCCGGAGAACGAGCGCGACTACGGCCAGGAATCCATAGAGATTCTGCTGCAGGTCATGGAGAATAATCGCGACGATCTGGTGGTGATCCTCGCCGGCTATAAGGACAAGATGGACCGCTTCTTCCAGAGTAACCCCGGCATGCGCTCGCGCATCGCCCACCACATCGATTTCCCCGATTATTCGGCGGAGGAATTGTTGCAGATCGCAAAGTTGATGCTGGCGCAACAAAACTATCGCTTCAGCGCGGAAGGGGAGAAGGCATTCGCAGAATATCTGAAATTACGTATGAAACTCTCGCATTTTTCCAACGCCAGGTCGGTGCGCAATGCCCTGGATCGGGCGCGCCTGCGTCAGGCGAATCGCTTGTTCGCCGACACCAAGAAAAAACTCAGTAAGAGCGATCTCATTACCTTAGAGGCCGACGACGTACTGGCCAGCCGCGTCTTCAGCGAAGGCCGGACCGATGCGGAGGATACGGAAGATTAAGGAGACATTTCATTAATGTCTCCCATATAGGCACGGTGCGGATTGTCGAAGCTGCGGGGTTTCCGTCGTCGCGCCGCAATGCCAAAATAAGATCCATCGTCACGAAGATATGAACACTCAGGTGTGTGAGTATGCGCGATTGGCTCAAACCCACGGCGCTGCGCACGATGCCGAAATCCATAGAGGCATCGATCTACAATCACGTGCGCTTGGCGCTGCGGCGGCTCGATTCGCCGTTGCGGGTCGCGGTGCCGGGGCATCGCGGCCTCGAGATCATACTGGACGATCACATCTGGCTGTGCGTGGATGCCAACGCCGATGACCAGCCGGTAATGGCGTGGTTGGACTTCGGCGTGCATCATCGCGACAACCTGCATGAGCCGGTCAGCTGTACCTTGGAGTTATATCATCGCTCCGCCGGCTTGGTGATGGGCTCGGCCCTGGATTCATTGGACGAGAGCCTGGTCGATCAGCTCAAGCATGTGCATGCTCAAGAGCAGTAGCGCATTGGTATGCCTTCTGTACCTAAATGCGGACCCGATTTCTAAGTATCCAATTCCGGGTAGTGGCGGAAGATGCCGTCTTCGTTGAACGGCAGGCGGCGAGCGGAAGACAGGTAACCGGCGATATTCGGCCGTTGCGCTACTTTGTCGTGCAATGCGCTTAGGCCGTGAATATCGGGTGATAAGCGTTGCATCATCTTCGGGAAGGCGTAGCGCAGTCCCGCCACGATCTGAAACATCGACAAGTCGATGTAGGACAGGCGTCGGCCAATCATCCAGCCTTTGCCCGCCGGATTATCTTGGAGGACGCGTTCGAAATAAATCAGGAATTGCCGGGCGCGTTCCGCAGTGAAATAGCTTGCGCGGCGCCGTGCCTCCCGCTTCTGCTCGCGATAATAAAGACTGCCGGCGATAGGATGGTGAGTATTATGAATCTCGATCACGAAATCCTCGACCGTGAGCTGTAACTGATGCGCCCACAGGCGAGCTCCTTCGGCCTTGGGCACCAGGTTCAGCCGCGGTCCCAAGTACTGCAGGATATTCGCGGTCTGCCCGATCAGCAGCTTACCCGCGCGCAGAAACGGCGGGGCGAAAGGCGCTCGTTCGGGTGCCGAGCCGCGCAGCACCCGCAGCAGCGCCTCAACGCCCTGGCCGCGACCTCGTTTCCGCGCGACATCCACATACCCGGCTCCCGCTTCTTCCAGCGCCAGTCTCACTAATTCGCCGCGGCCCTGAATGGAAGGCCAGTAGTAAAGCTCATATCGCATACCGGACTATTATACTCTTTTGGATTGCCTGATTTATAACCTCAGTTCGGGGGCGCACCCCGCGTGACTCGGCGCGTTAACCCAGGCCCGCTTCTTTGCAAAACTCCGGTTGTGCCAGGGCGGCGCGATGGATGTCGGCGTTGTAGTAGCGGGTCTTGAAGATTTTGTTACGGGCGGCGGCCTCGCGGAAGTCCTGAATATCGGCGTCTTTGCAGGCCATGGTCGCCGACCACCAGCCAGAGGGGTAGACCGGTTGCGGGAAGTAGTGGCTCTTGGCATCTTTGAAGCCGGCGCCGCGCATGGCATCGTGCATTTCCTTGAGCAGCTTCAAGTGATAGAGCGGAGATTCGCTTTGCTGTACCAGGAGGCCGCCGCTGCGCAGGATACGGTGGCATTGCTCATAGAAGGGCTTGTTGAACAGGCCTTCCGCCGGGCCGATGGGGTCGGTACTGTCAACGATAATGATATCCAGGCTGGCGTCATCGGCATCGCGTACCCATTTGATGCCGTCGTCGAACAGCAGCTGGGCGCGATCGTCACCGTTGCATTCGCACAGCTCGGGGAAATGTATTTGCGAAAGCCGGGTGACAGCCTCGTCGATGTCGACCTGCCAGGCGCGCTCCACTTGCGGGTGTCTTAGCACTTCATTCAGAGTGCCGCAATCGCCGCCGCCGATGATCAGCACCCTTTTAGGGTCGGGGTGGGTGAACAACGCCGGATGGCTCATCATTTCGTGATAGAGGAAATTATCGCGGGTCGAGAGCATATAGAAGCCGTCGATGGTCATGAGCTTGCCCCAATGGACGGTGTCGTAGATCTCGATATGCTGGAAAGGGGTCTGCTCGTCGTGCAGCTTGGCCTTGACCTTGAGGGAAAAGGCCGAGCCGTCGGCTTGATGGATTTCGGTGAACCAGGTGTCGTCCAGGGCCATGTAATGCGGTTCCTTGGTATTGTGTTGAAGGTGTTAGCCGGTCAGAGGGGATTATTGCAATAAGATCCTGAAACGGCGATTCCTGTTGGTCGCACACCTCCTCCCTGGCCCTCTGGCCATTCGGGCACCGAGGTCCCGGAGGAAGAGGGGATCGCTATGCGACTTTGGATATAACGATACAGGATGGATGTCCCGCCGCCAATAAGCGCGGAAGGGGAATTTCTTCTATAATCGCCCCATCTTTACCCAGCAAGGGCGGTCGGGCAATGCACGAGTGGGACATCCAACAGGCGCGGGACACCTATAACATCTCCCATTGGAGCGGGGATTACTTCGAGATCAACGACGAAGGCAATCTCCATGTGCGGCCGCAGCGTGGTGCCTCGCATCCCGGCGTCGACCTGTACAAGCTCAGTCAGGAGGCGCATGCCGCAGGCTTGGCGCTGCCCTTGCTGTTGAGGTTTTCCCACATCCTGCACGATCGCGTCGACACCTTGTGCGGGGCATTCGCCCAGGCAATGGCTGTAGCAGGTTACAAAGGCGGTTACACCGCCGTATATCCCATCAAGGTCAATCAGCAAAAGAGTGTGGTGGAGGAGATTATCCGACACGGTGCTGCGCGCGTAGGTCTGGAGGCGGGCAGCAAGCCGGAGTTGATGGCGGTGTTGGCCTTGTCCAAGCGTGATGGTGTGATCGTGTGCAATGGTTATAAGGATCGCGAATATATCCGTCTCGCCCTCATCGGCAAACGCATAGGTCATCGGGTATACATCGTGGTGGAGAAGCTCTCCGAGCTGGCCACGGTAATTGACGAGGCGCATAAGCTCGGGGTTACGCCCTTGCTGGGCATTAGGGTGCGCCTCGCCTCCATCGGTTACGGCAAATGGCAGAATACCGGTGGTGATAAGTCCAAATTCGGTCTGTCAGCTGCCCAGGTGCTCACGGCGGTCGATGAATTGCGGCGTGCGGGCATGTTGGATTCCCTGCAGTTGATGCACTTTCACTTGGGTTCGCAGGTGGCGAATGTGCGCGACATCCAGCGTGGGGTGCGCGAGGCGGCGCGCTATTACGCCGAGCTGCACTCGCTGGGTGTTGACATTCGCTGTGTGGATGTGGGTGGCGGTTTGGGGGTCGACTACGAAGGCACGCGCTCGCGCAGTTACTGTTCCATGAACTACAGCGTGCAGGAGTATGCCAATAACGTCATTCATACCCTGTGGGAGATCTGCGAGCAGTTGGGCCTGCCCCATCCTGACGTGATCAGCGAATCGGGGCGCGCCATGACCGCCCATCATGCGGTATTGATCACCAACGTCATAGATGTAGAGCAGGCGCCGGTCAGCAAATTACTTAATCCGCCCGCTGAGGATGAACCCCTGATCATCCACGATCTGTGGCAGGCCTTGCAAGATTTGAGCGCGCGATCAGTATTGGAAGTCTTTCACGACGCCGAGCACTGGGTGGGCGAGGCACAAGCCATGTATACTCATGGTGTATTGAAACTCGCCCATCGTGCCCGCGCCGAGCAGCTGTTTTTCGCGATTTGCGCCGAGGTGCGGGTCTTGCTGAAGCCGGAGACCCGTTCGCATCGCGAGATACTCGATGAATTGAATGAGAGGTTGGCGGATAAATATTTCTGCAATTTTTCCCTATTTCAGTCGCTGCCCGACGTGTGGGCCATCGATCAGGTATTTCCCATTATGCCGCTGCACCGCTTGAACGAACGGCCCGAACGTCGCGCCGTCATCCAGGACCTTACCTGCGATTCCGACGGCCGCATCGACCACTATGTGGACCGCGACGGCGTGGAATCGAGTCTACCCTTGCACGCCGTGCATAAGGGAGAGGCTTATCTGCTCGGGGTTTTTCTCATCGGTGCCTATCAGGAGATTCTCGGTGATATGCACAACCTGTTCGGCGACACCGATGCGGTCAATGTCGAGCTGAATGCCGACGGTACCTATATATTGGTGCAGCCGCAGCGCGGCGATACCGTGGATGAGTTGCTGCGCTATGTCCACTTCGATGCCGAGGACTTGCTTGCCGCCTATCGCCGCAAGATCAACGAGACGGATTTGAGCGACGACCTGCGCAAGAACCTTCTTGCTGAATTGGAAGACGGCTTGATGGGGTATACCTATCTGGAGGAATAAACTTCGCGTGATGTGTCGGCAGAGACGCACTCGGTCGCGAATGGGGCTGTTATGCAAAAAACAAGGATAATTTTGACGCTATTGAGTATCGTGGCTTGGCAGCCACAAGTCGCGCATGCCCAGGATAAGGCCTACTTCGGCGTGGCGATGTTGAATTCCGCCTACAAGGAAGTCGGCAACAACCACCGCTCCACCGGACTGGTGGGGCGCCTGGGGTATGACTTCAGCAAACATATCGCGGTGGAGACTCACTTCGGCGGAAGCATCGGCCAAGAATCGAATGTCAGCACCCAATATGGCGAGGCCCAGATTACCGATTTTTACAGTGCCTTTTTATGCCTGAACAGCCATTTCGGTAACAAGCGGATATATGCCTTGGGAGGCATTACTTACGGTACGCGGGAGCTTAGGGGTCCCAATTCATCGGCGTCCATCAGGAATAACGACAGCAACAAGTCATACGGCTTAGGTGTGGAAGCATATGAGAATGACGCCATCAGTTTTCAGCTGGAATGGGTGCGGTATTTCGACAATCGTTATTACCGGGTAGATGCGTGGAACCTTGGGCTTGTAACCCGATTCTGAAAGTGTTGTCGTGGTGATAAAGGGGAGGGTGATGAGCGCTGTGATCGTCAAGCAAAGCAATCCAGATACGGAGTTGCTCGAGAAGCTCGGGGTGTTTGCCTGACCCATTTGGAGAAAGGAGGTATCTACTTTTCCTTGGACCTACGACAGCGAAGAGACCTGCTATCTTCTAGAGGGGGATGTTACCGTGATTCCCCGCGAAGGCGAGCCAATCCGCTTGGAGGCCGGTGATCTGGTGACCTTTCCCGCCGGCATGAACTTGTACCTGGCAGATTCGCCGGGCGGTACGTAAGCACTATATCTTTGCTTGAGGGCCTTGATCTGAGTTGGTGCTTGTCGGCTTGAAAAGTAAATGCTGGACGCTAGGTGTATCCGATCTTGATACCGCGTGTGGATGATCCGTCCGCGCAATGTGGCCGGTTGGGCCGCCATCGGCCGGGTCTGTTCCCGGGCGATTTGGGAAGGGCCGGCAGCTAGCGCAGGCACAACTCACAGTAATTCTTCCCCATAAACACCCCTCCGTATCCCTTTTGAGCGGCTGCGTTGCCAAGAAGGTAGTTGGCGGCCGCTAGTCGGACAATTAGTTTATTTATTTCAATAGCTTAATTTTATAGGCTGGCAAGCTCACCCGGTGCGGTTGAATTCCGCGGCTGGGGCTACAAGCCGATGTAGTCATTAAAGGTAAGTAAGTGCAGGACGATAAAGAAATTATTAAAAATCCATAGAACCCGTAGTACTAATGCTATGGAAATCATTATTAATATCTAAGCCTTGAGAGCTACAGCTCTTTACGGCAGCACTCGGGCTTACGCATTTACTGACGGCATACATAAATAGATGGCTACCCCGAAGCAGAGCAAGTCTCCCGGCTATGAAGCCCAGCAAATGGACGCGCGTGCCGCTGCCACAGGGCGGCGTGCTTATGTTCGATACCCTGTGGTGCTGGACGCGTTAATCATCCTGTCGCAGGACCGGATCATTCCCTGCTTGATGCACAATTTCTGCGTGGGCGGAATGTTGTTGCAATACAAGCGTAAACCTTCAGACGAACAGCCAACCTCCATTGCCGCGAATGAAGTTGTAACCGTTCATTGTCTTGTTCCTGAGGCCGGGAGTGAGAAGCTGATGGAATTCCCGGCCCGTGTTGCGCGTACGCTTCTGGATGGTATAGGGGTCGCATTTATAAACCCGGATCAGGAATCCTTGCGGACGATGCAGAGATTTGCGCTGCAATTCTCAATAGATGCCGAAAAGAATAGGGCAGATACAGTCAGCGCAATAAAGAGCGCTGATGACGGAACCGACGGCCTTGGGCGACGTTATGATGACATCGTCGTCGGCTGTGGGCGCATTGTTCAGGAAACAATGGACTCTTTGTTGGAGCAACTGGGAGCCAAGCTGGCGAATCACTTGTTCGATTTGTCGCGTGAAGCGGCTACATCTGAGGCGCAGGATGATTTGTTTGCGGCTTCGGAAGTTATCAAAATCAACAATCATCGATTCCTTGCCGCGATCCGCTCAAATTTCCAGGACCGACTGAAGGAGAGAATGGCCAACGTGCTCGGTCACAAGCGGCAGCAAGAAAAGGGATTAGAGGATATCTCCCTGAATAAGCTGTCGCTCATTGGGGATGAGGATCTGGGGGCGTGGTTGGCGATCTCGGATGTGACAAACAAAATCGAAGAAAAAAACCGGGAATCACTGGCCGCTCTCGATGAGCGTTTGTCGGTTGCTTTCGGAAAGCATATCAGTCATATCAATAATCCATATGGCCCGGCGTTGTTTGCGGAATCCTTCCAGGCGGTGCTGGAGCAATATAAATTCACCGAATCTGCAAATGTCATCTGCTACGCGCTTCTGAAGAAAGCGCTTGTTGCGCTTTCGTCAGGCCTGTATGTCAAGCTAAATAATATTTTGATCGACAATGGAATCCTGCCGAAACTGAAATTTAGACTTCTAGGCCGGTCTGAATCCTCAAGCAGTGAACGTGAAGAATCCAATCCATCGCAAGTGCCGGCTGCAACGCAGCCAGCTCATCGCCACTCCGGTGCGCGCGAGGCGGGAGGCACGGATCTGCGCCGATCGGCGCCGACTCATCATAAAGGTGCCGATGCGGGGCAGGTTTCGCCGACGGGGGAGTCGCCCCCCGATCTTTATCAGCTCATACAAAATTTGCATGAATTGCGGCGAGAGTTGTCGCCGATAAATGCATCGACGGCGTCTGATCATCGGAGTAGGGTTCCAGGCGCAATTGTTCCGGCCGGCGCTCAACAGCTCTCTTCAGAGTCGGTTGCGTGCTATAGCACTTCGGAATTGGTTGATGCGGTCGCCGATCTGCAGGTTAATCCCCAGTCATTTGCGGGCGATGATCGGCAGGTTGTTCCAATCAAGTCGCGGGTGCTTACCGCGCTGAATGCGCGTAACCGCGATGTGGTCGGTAAAGATATCACTCCCCGCGACAACAACGTGCTGGAGGTGACGGGCGATCTGCTGTGTGCAATGCAGGATGATCCATTGGTGGCGGGCAGTGTCAAGCCTTGGTTGAAGCAGTTGGAGTTGCCGCTTCTTAAGTTGGCTTTGCAGGATCCCACCTTATTTTTTGATCATTCGCATGTTGCGCGCCAGGTGGTTAACAGTATTGCTCAATTGGAATTTTATCAGCATGGCGACACCAATTCGCGGCTGAAATCCATCAGTACCGCAATAGAAGATCTCCTGGAAAAGATTGCGACGGAGCGCTCCGACGGAGTGGAGATATTTTCGGAGATTCAGAACAAGCTAAACAAGCTGATCAAGATACAAGATATGGCGTACAGCGAAAACGTCAAAGACCTAGTGCGGGCCTGCCAGGAGCATCTGCCGATCCCCGAGGTTTACGAATTAGAATCTGTCGGAGGGGGAGAGATATCCGAGGCCGAGATGCGTAAATGGACGATGTTTGCTCGTAGATTGCGGGAGGGTGATGATGTTTTGTTTTCGTTGCTGGACAGTAAGCCGCAAAGACTGCGGATAGCATGGCTGGATGAGGAGCAGGCTCTGTATGTCTTTGTGAATTTGCGCGGAATCAAAGAGAAGGTCATGAAAGTAACGGATGTGGCAAGGATGATCCGTCTCGGAATTATTGAGCCTCAAGGAAATGCGGCAGACCCTGCGATGGACCGTGCCCAGTATTCGATAATGCAAAATCTATACAAGCAGGTTGTATATGAGAATACCCATGATAGTTTGACAGGGTTGATTAACCGCCGTGAGTTTACCCGGCGCGTCGATGAGTTTGCGATGAGCGCGCGGCGTGATGATAAAAGGCATGCCTTGCTGGATATTGATATCGATCAATTCAGTGCGATTAACGGTAGCTGCGGATACGGCGGCGGAGATAAGTTATTGCAGGATATTGTCAAGATCTTGAGGAAGGCTATGGGGGATGGTGGAGAAATCGCGCGTCTTGGTGGCGATCAGTTCGGTATATTGATTACAGAATGTGCATTGGATGATGCATTGGCTATCGCCGAGCAGCTCATAGAAGATGTTGCCGAATATAAGCTGGACTGGGAAGGAAATCTCTACTCCGTCAGTTTAAGCGTTGGCATAGTTCCTGTCAGTGCGCGCAGCGGCAGCGTCGACGAGTTGATGCAGTCCTCCGAAACGAGTCGCAATATGGCCAAGGATGCCGGCGGGAACAGACTCCAGGTGTTTCATTCAGGTCACTCCAAGGGCGGGCATCAAGCTGAGGTTAAGAAGTGGGCTGCGCATGTGGATAAACTCATTCAAGAGGACGGTCTGGAAATCAGATGTCAACGCATAGAGCCGATAGATTATAACGGCAGTTTACGCCCCCATTATGAAATACTGCTGGGTGTCAAGGATGAGCAAGGGGCCGTCGGTTCGCCGGTTGAATTCATTAAAGGCGCCGAGTTGAGTCGCAGGATGTCCATGGTGGATCGCTACGTTATTACCAAGACATTGGCGTGGATGAATAATAATGTTGAAGTTATCGAGCAGATCGCCGGCTTCACTATCAACTTGTCCGGCGAATCGCTGAATGAAGAGGGCTTTGTTGATTTCATTCTGGAGCAGCTGCAAGATGTGCGTGTGCCCTATGAGAAGATTTGTTTCGAGGTTACGGAAACCGTAGGGATCACTAATCTCTCGGATGTGACGCTGGGGATCGACAGAATTAAGGATACCGGCTGTCGTTTTGCCCTGGACGATTTTGGTAGCGGTATGTCCAGTTATGGTTATCTCAAGAATCTTCCCGTGGACGTGGTGAAGATTGATGGGGCGTTTGTGAAAGAGCTAGTCGCCGGTTCAAGTGATTATGCGGTTGTGAAATCCATCACCGAGATTGCACATTTTATGAAGAAGAAGGTAGTGGCCGAGTTTGTCGAAAACAACGATATCTTGGATCTGTTGCGTGAGATCGGGGTGGACTATGCTCAAGGTTATATGATTGACAAGCCCGGTTCGCTCGATCGTCTGGCGAATATGCACCTCGCGCATAGCGCATAATCGTAAGCTTCATCACCCTTTTATTGTCCACTCATTAGCCGCCGACTATCGTCGCTCGTTACTAATCGCGTTTCGGTTCCCATTCGAAACGGGGCAGACTGTTAAAAGAACGGCGCAGTCCCTCATTCCAGCGATGCTGGATGCGCCGAAACAGTGGTGCATTGCTCTCCAGAGTCAAATGCCGTTCCAAGGCCAATTGATCCTTGCGATAAAAGGCCAACTCGACCGGCGGGCCGACGGAGATATTGGATCGCATTGTGGAGTCCAGCGATACCAATGCACAGCGTGCTGCATCTTCCAGGCTGGTTTCCAGTGTGATGACGCGATCGAGGATGGGCTTGCCGTATTTTGATTCGCCGATTTGCAGATACGAAGTCTCCGGAGAGGCGGCGATATAATTGCCCTGCGGATATATCAAATAGATCTCGTGAGACTGTCCGGCGATCTGTCCCCCCAGAATAAATGAGGCCTCTGCGCTGGCGCCGGCTATTTTGAGCGCTTCGTTGTATTCCTGCTGTACGCGATGGTTGATGGCGCCGATGTAATGGGCGGCGTCGAATGCGTACTCCATGGTATTGAGGCTCTGCTCTGCATGAAGGTCGTCCAGATCACGCTTGACGCTATTGACGACCGCCTGGGTGGTGGCGAGATTGCCTGCGGTAAGCAGCACGAAGAAACTCTCGCCGGGTTTGTCGAAGACATGCATCTTGCTATAGGTGCTGACGTAATCCACGCCGGCATTGGTGCGTGAATCTGAGGCCAGGATAAGTCCGTCGTTGACTTTAATGGCAAGACAATAGGTCATGGCAGTCGCGCACCGCTAATAATATTTGCGCCCATCATAAGGCTTGCCGTGCCCTTCGTCCAGAAGACGGTGGCTGGGAACAGAGCGACTTCCGCTGTATAGTAAGCATATGGCGATTCGCTGGAAAGAATATCCCACCCAAGGCCTGTACGACGAATTGATGCGTGGCGGCGGCCGCCCGCGCGAGGCCGCCCGCTTTCTCTGCCAGTATCTTAAACGCTTGTCCGAAGATGAGATCCAGGCGCGCAAGGCGGCGGCGGAGCTGGCGATTCGGGTCATGGGCATCACTTTCACTGTTTATTCGCAGCAGGGTGCGTCCATCGACCGTGCCTGGCCCTTCGATATCATTCCGCGGATCATCGCCAAATCGGAGTGGGATAGCATAGAGGCGGGTCTCAAGCAGCGCGCCCAGGCCCTCAATATGTTCATCGATGACCTCTATCACGGCCAACGCATTATCAAGGACAATGTATTCCCCCTTGAGATCCTGGCCGGGTCGAGAAATTTCCGTGAGCAATGTATCGGCATCAATCCACCGCTGGGGGTATGGGCCCATATCTGCGGCTCCGATCTGGTGCGTGACAAGAACGGTAAGGTCTATGTGCTGGAGGACAACCTGCGGGTGCCGTCCGGTGTGTCCTACATGCTGGAAAACCGCCAGGTGATGAAGCGCGTCTTCCCCGAGCTGTTTCAGGAAGCCAGCATCCTGCCGGTGGACGATTATCCCTCCCTGCTCTACGATTGCCTCGCCGCCATCTCGCCGCGTCCCCTGGCGCAGCCCGAGGTGGTGGTGTTGACGCCCGGTATTTACAACTCCGCGTATTTCGAGCACGCCTATCTCGCCCAGCAAATGGGCGCCGAACTGGTGGAAGGACGTGATTTGGTGGTGGGCGACGATGATTGCGTGTACATGCGGGCGGTGGAGGGTTTGATCCGGGTCGACGTCATCTATCGGCGCATCGATGATATGTTCCTCGATCCGGAGGCCTTCGATTCCGGCTCCATGCTGGGTGTGCCGGGTTTGATGCGCGCCTGGAAGAAGGGCAATGTGGCGCTGGCCAATGCGCCGGGCGCCGGCGTCGCGGACGACAAGGTGGTCTATGCCTTCGTACCGAAAATGATCCGTTACTATCTGGATCAGGATGCCATTCTCCCCAATGTGGAGACCTATCTGTGCGCGGACAAGAAACAGCGCGAGCATGTCCTCGGCCATCTTGATAAACTGGTGGTGAAGCCGGCCAACGAATCCGGCGGTTACGGCATGCTGATCGGTCCCCAGGCCACCCGCCGCGAACGCGAGCAGTTCGCCAAGCTGATACGCAAGGATCCCCGCAATTACATCGCGCAACCCTTGCTGACCCTGTCCACGGCGCCGACCCTGGTGGGCGACCACGTCGAACCGCGCCATCTCGATCTGCGGCCCTTCATCCTCTCCGGCCAAAAGACCTATGTGACCACCGGTGGCCTCACCCGCGTGGCGCTGAAGAAGGGCTCCACGGTGGTGAACTCCTCCCAGGGCGGCGGCAGCAAGGATACCTGGATCGTGGACAGCGAGGGGGCATAGCCATGTTGTCGCGAGTCGCCGAAAACATTTATTGGATGGCCCGTTACATCGAGCGCGCCGAGAATACCGCGCGTTTGATCAACGTCACCAGCAACCTGGTGCTGGATCTGCCGAAAACGGTCACCTTCGAATGGCGGAACTTGGTGGATATCACCGGTTACAGCACTCTATTCGATGAGAATTACACGGCGGTGGATGACCGCAGCGTGGTGAAATTCCTGGTGGGCGATTTCCGCAATCCCGGTTCCGTCATCCGTTCCCTGGACAGCGCGCGGGAAAATGCCCGCACGATCCGCGATATCATTCCCCGCGAGGCCTGGGAGCAGATCAATCACCTTTGTTTGCGATGTAAGGGGAATCTCCAGCTCGGCTTGTCACGGCAGGGGCGTTACGATTATTTGCGCTGGACCATCTTGGGGACGCAGACCATCACCGGCATGTTGGCGGGTACCATGAATCATGATGCCGGTTACGATTTCCTGCGCACGGGACGCAATCTGGAGCGGGCCGACATGACCACCCGCATCATCGATGTGCGTTCCGCCAATCTTCTAACCGAACAGCCTACGGACCTCGCCCCTTTCGAGAATATCCAGTGGATGAGCGTATTGAAATCGCTCACCGGCTATCAAATGTACCGGCGGACCATGCAGGTGCGGGTGCGGCGTCCCGATGTCTTGAAATTTTTGTTTCAAGACAAACGCTTCCCGCGTGCGTTCTATCATGCGATATGCGAAGTGGAGAGCTGTCTGCGGGATTTGCCGCGCAACGATGGTCCGCTGCGCCTGATAACGCAACTGCAGCGGATGGTGTCCGACTCAAAGCCGGAACGCCTCAGTCAGGTAGAACTACATCGCTTTGTGGATGAGCTGCAGGCCCATCTGGCCGAGATCCACAATCAGATCAGTGCCACCTATTTTTCGGTCACACTGCCCGCGACGCCTTAGGACTAATGTGATTCCAGAAATGACTTGAGCGCCACGGCGTTGTTGTATTCCGTGTCCTTTGCAGCGTAAAGCAGGGTGAGGGTTGTAGTCTTGGCCCGGGATTTCAAGTGCTGAACCTGATCCGGAACAAGTTCCAGCTCACGGAAATAGCGCGTCTGAAATTCATGCCATTTGTGCGGATCGTGCTTGAACCAGCGGCGCAAGGCGGTGGAGGGGGCGATATCCTTCAGCCACAGATCCACCTTTGCCCGATCTTTGCTGAGGCCGCGCGGCCAGATGCGATCCACCAGCACCCGATAGCCGTCTTTACCGGTCGGGGGGTCATAAACGCGTTTTAAGTGTATGGTCACGGCGGCGCCACGCCCGATTCAGCCGTTGATCTTCAGCAGGATGGCGTTGATATTGTTATTGAGCAGCCGTGTGCGGATCTTGTTCAATTCCCGCAAGTCCTGATAAGGCCCCACCCTCACCCGGTGCCAGGTGTCGGTGTTATTGACGGTCACGGTATCGATCTTGGATTCGACCCCGAGCAGGGCGAGTTGTGCCTTGAGGTGATCGGCCTCCGTGAAGTTGCGGAACGACCCGGCCTGCAGGAAATACGTCCCCGGCTTGTCGACGGGGGCCGTTCGGCCGGCCTTATCGCGCACATCCGGTACTACGACCTCCATCTCGGGGAGAATGGTATAGAAATCGAAACGCTGTTTGGACTTCTTGTCATCCGCCTTGGTGCTGGCCTGCGGGTGGCTTGGTTTTTCCGCAGCCGGTGACTGAGCGGTACCGGGGGCGGATGAGTGCTTGCTGTGGTCTTTTGAGGAAGTGAAGAAGGCAATCGACAAGCCGATGGCGAGACCGGCCAGCAGCCAGGCCCACCCCGGGATGGGTTTGGTCCGGCGGGACGCGCGCTTCTTGCGGGTTTTTTTCGTGGCTTGCGCCATGCTTTACATGGACTCGGGAGCGGAGACCCCGAGTAAGGCCAGTCCGTTTCGGATCACTTGTCGGGTGGCCAGAATCAGGTTGAGCCGCGCATCGCGCAAGGCGTCCGTTTCCACCAGGAATTGATGACTATTGTAATAGGTGTGGAATTCATAGGCCAATTCCCGCAGATAGTGGGCGATGAGGTGCGGTTCGTGATTGAGGGCGGCGGCCTCCACCACCTCCGGATAACGCGACAGACTCACCATCAGCTTCTGCTCGTGTTCCTCATGCAGGAGGTGCAGATGGTCGTTGCCGCGCTGTACATCGCGGTGCAGGCCCTTTTCGTCCAGCTGCCGCAGCACGCTGCACACCCGGGCATGGGCATATTGGATGTAATATACCGGGTTGTCCGCCGACTGGGACTTGGCCAGATCCAGATCGAAGTCCATATGCTGTTCGCATTTGCGGGTCACATAGAAGAAACGCGCCGCATCGTTGCCCACCTCGCCGCGCAATTCGCGCAGGGTGACGAATTCGCCGGAGCGGGTGGACATCTGCATGCGCTCGCCGCCCTTGTAGAGGATGGCGAATTGCACCAGCAACACATCCAGCTTGGTGGGATCGTCGCCCATGGCCTGCAAGGCCGCTTTGACCCGCGGCACATAGCCGTGATGATCGGCGCCCCAAACGTCGATGACCCGTTCGAAGCCGCGCTCCAGTTTATCCATGTGATAGGCGATGTCCGAGGCGAAATAGGTGGTCTGGCCGTTGTCACGCACCAGCACCCGGTCCTTCTCGTCGCCGAAATCGGTGGCGCGGAACCACAACGCTCCGTTCTGTTCGTAGGCATGACCGCTGGTCTTGAGCCGTTCCAGGGCGCGGGTGACGGCGCCGCTTTCGGTAAGCGAGCGTTCCGAATACCACTCGTCATAGGTCACGCCGAATTCCTGCAGATCCTCGCGGATATCGCTGAGCACCAGGTTCAGGCCGGCATCGAACACCGTGCGGTAATCGGCGGCGCCGAGCAGGATTTTGGCCCGTTCAATGATGGCATCTATATGCTCTTCCTTATCGCCGCCCGCCGGCTCGTCCGCCGGCAACCCGGCCATGACCTCGGCCGCGGGGCGGTGAAGCTTATCGCCGTGGATCTGCCGCAACGAGGCGGCGATGTCGCGCACGTAGCCGCCCTTGTAGCCGTTGATGGGGAAGGCAAAGCTTTCGCCCAGTGCCTCCAGATACCGCAGCCACACGCTGGCGGCGAGGATGTCCATCTGCCGGCCGGCATCATTGACGTAGTATTCACGGTGCACGCCAAAGCCCGCCGCCTCCAGAAGATTGGCCACCGCCGCACCGTAGGCCGCGCCGCGGCCATGGCCGACGTGCAGGGGACCGGTGGGATTGGCGGAGACGAATTCCACCTGGATGGGGCGTTGCGCGCCTACGCTGCTGCGGCCGTAGGCCTCGCCCGCCGCGAGGATATCGGCGACGGTCTTTTGATAGGCGCCGGGAGTCAAAAAGAAATTGATGAAGCCGGGGCCGGCGATCTCCATCTTGCTCACCAGTGCCGAGCTCGGCGCGGCGTCCACGATCGATTGTGCCAGGTCCCGCGGTTTACGCCGGGCGGCCTTAGTCAGGGTCATGGCGATGTTGCTGGCGAAGTCGCCGTGCT
>Ga0315556_1000874_pt1 | contig 18711 bp, 20 predicted proteins | sample SalMarSW160310MG_FD_202112 | JGI IMG/M metagenome (GOLD analysis project Ga0315556, IMG submission 202112) | Salt marsh sediment microbial communities from the Plum Island Ecosystem LTER, Massachusetts, United States - Salt Marsh Sediment SW1603-10 ...
AGCCGAGCGCGAGCCCAGCGACCGGCACGACCCACTCGGGCAGTGCGAGCAGCGCGTCGATGCTCTCCACGTGATCGCGCACCTGGCTGATCGGGCAGGTTCCCAGCCCCGCGAGCTCAGCCGCCGAGACGAACGCGCTCAAGGCGATCGCCGCGTCGACCGCGGCGTTGAAAAACGCGTCCAGGTGCTCGTTCGGAAACTCCGCCTTCCTGCGCGCGAACAGCCGCCGCAGCCGGTATCCGTCCGCGCAGAACACGAGGATCTCCGGCGCCTGCGCGAGCCAGGGCGATTTCGGCAACAGCGCGCACACCGCGGCGCGCTTCGCGGGATCGGCGAGCCGCACGATGGTGGCCTGCTGCAGGTCGCTCTTGCTGGGTGCGGCGAGCGCGGTCGCGCAGAGCAGCCGCAGCACCTCCCCGGGCACCGGATCGGGCCGGTAGCGCCGGCACACCGAGCGCTCGTTCAGTGCGGCCAGGGCATCCAGCTGCGGCAGCTTCGGAACCTCGAGCGTCGCGCCGAAGCGGCGCTCGAGGGCGGCGGCGATGCGCGAAGACGGTGTTGCGGCAGGCATGAGGCGACCTCCGGGCTGCGGCGGTTTGGGCCGTCGAGCATACAACGTGCGCCTTCCTGGACCGTGGTCAGCGCCCGCCGTTGACCCGCAATTCTCCCCGGGTGTAGCGTGAATCGAATTCGCTGCGCCTGATTTATCGCGCAGTCCCGCCCGCGGCGCGCTGAGGAGGGTGGCATGGCGGACGAGAACGACTGGCTCGGGGTTGAGGAGGAGCGCATCGCCAGGCGCAGGGCCTCGCTCGGGGTCGAGCCGCCGAAGGTCGAGAAGGATAACGACGGCAAGGAAGGCGCGTGGGGGCTCGCGCTCTCGGGCGGGGGGATCCGCAGCGCGACGTTTTCGCTCGGGGTGCTGCAGGCGCTGGCGAAGGCGCAGCTCGAAGGCGCAAACGGCAAGCCCGCGTCGTGGCTGCGCTGCTTCGATTACCTCTCGACGGTGAGCGGCGGCGGGTACATCGGGGCGTTCTTCGTCAGCCTGTTCCTGCCGCAGCGGCTCGAGCCGCCGTCTGCAAGGGCGCCGTGGTGGCAGCCGGCGATGCGCACGCTCGCGCGCGCCCTGCCCCCGAGGATGCGCGGCAAGCTGGGCCTCGCGCGGGGCGCGCGGCAGGACACGGCGCCGCAGGGGGCGAAGGCGGAGGCCGACGACAGCCTCGAGGCGGCGGATCATGCCTACCGGGTGCTGCAGGACGATCCGCCGGGGCGGGTGCGCAGCGACGAGCCCTACGACTGGCGCCGGCGGCCGCTCGCCTGGCTGCGCGAGAACGGGCGCTACCTGACGCCCACCGGCGCGGGGGACTATGTCTACGCCGCGGGGCTCGCGATCCGAAACTGGTTTTCGCTCCACTACGTGATCGGCACCGCGCTGCTGGTGCTGTTCACGCTGGTGGCGTTCCTCAAGTCCTCGCTCGCGGCGTACCAGCCTTCGTTGCTCGCGCTGTTGGCGCCGCTCGGCGCGCCGGCGCAGTTCGATTTCTTCGCGCTGCACGCGTGGGCGATCCCCGACCCGAGCACGTGGTCGCTGTGGTGGAGTCCGCTGTGGGTGCTGCCGCTCGCGGTGGTGGTGCTGTGGCTGGTGCCGAGCGGGATTGCGTTCTGGCTCATCTCGGGGCGCGCCGGCGCGGCCGAGCCGCCGAGCCTCGCGCGGCGCATCTTCACGCTCGCGGCGGCGATGGACCTCGCGCTCGCGCTGTTGCTCGCGCGCGTGCCGTTCGTGCTCGACACGTTCTCGATCTCGCTCTCCGACGCGGCGCTGGCGCGGCTGAAGACCGGCTCGTCGCTGCTCGCCGCGCTCGCGCTGCTCGGGCTCGTGTTTCACGTCGTGGCGGCGCTGGTCTCGCACAGCGCGGAGGGCCAGCGCGTGGAGCAGACGCGCGCGCTCGCCGCGGGGATGCAGATGCTGCTCGGGCTCGCCGTGCTCGCGCTGCTCGACACCCTGAGCCAGACGTTCTATTTCTGGCTCAGCCACGCCGACGCGGCGATCTGGGGCGTGCTCTCCTCGAGCGCGCTGACCGGCGCGCTGGTGTGGCTGGTGCAGAAGCTCGCGACCCGTCCGGATGGGAACGGCAAGCCTCTGCTGCCGGCCTGGCTGCCGCTCGATTTCACGGCGGCCGCCGGCGCGGTGCTGCTGCTGCTCGCGGTGGCGACCGCGTGGGCGATGCTGGTGCAGTGGCTGATCTGGGGCGGCAACGCGTCGCAGGTGGTCAACGGCGACGTGCTCGCCTCGCAGTACCCGGGCAGCCTGGTGCTGGTGTTGCTCGCGCTGGTGCCGACCCTGATCAACGGGCTGTTCCCGGGCTTCATCAACCTCTCGACGCTGCAGGCGTTCTACAGCGCGCGCATCACGCGCGCCTACCTCGGCGCGTCGAACGGGGCGCGCTTCGCCGACCAGGAGGCGCGCGCCTACGACAGCGCCGCCGAGCCGCACCCGAAGGACCCGATCGCGCGCAGGGACTACTACGACGCGCGGGTGCTCGCGCCGCTGCACCTGATCAACGTCACCATGAACCAGACCGTGGACCCGGCCGAGCAGCTGGTGCAGCGCGACCGCAAGGGCAAGCCGATCTCGATCGGCCCGGCCGGGCTGCTGCTCGACGGCGACTTCTATCCGCACCGCGGCGGTAGCGCCGACTACGGCATCGGGCAGTGGATCGGAATCTCGGGCGCGGCGTTCACCACCGGTCTGGGGCGCGCGACCACGCTCGGGCTGTCGCTGCTGCTGGGTCTGGCGAACGTGCGCCTGGGCGCGTGGTGGCGCTCGAAGATCGGCCGCGACGACGTCGGCTTCGGCCTCGAGTGGCTCGCGCTCAAGGCCTTCCCGACCCAGACCTACCTCGGCTACGAGCTGACCGGGCAGTTCTACGGCGAGCACCGCGCGCGCCAATACCTGTCCGACGGCGGGCACTTCGAGAACACCGCCGCCTACGAGCTGCTGCGCCCCGCGCGCGAGGTGAGCCTGGTCGTGGTGTGCGACAACGGCTGCGACCCCGGCTACCAGTTTACCGACCTGGCAAACCTGTTCCGCCTCGCGCGCATCGACCACCAGGCGCGCTTCCGGCTGGTGACCGATCTCGATCCCGCACTGGGCGCGATCTTCGGCCGCGACGACGATTTCGCGAAGAAGGATCTCGGCGCGCTCAACAAGTGTGCCCTGCTCTACCGCGTCAGCTACCCCGCGGGCGCGGGCCGCGCGCGCTGGCTGCTGGTGCTCAAGCCGCGCCTGATCGCGGAGGCGCCGCTCGACGTGTGGCAGTACCAGCAGGGACACCCGACCTTCCCGCAGGAAACGACCACCGACCAGTTCTTCGACGAAGCGCAGTGGGAGAGCTACCGCAAGCTGGGGCTCGAGATCGGCAGCCTCGTGTTCGGCGGCAAGACCGGCGCGCTGCTCATCGATCGGCTGCGCCAGGGCGCCTAGCCCTGCCACACGCCGTAGCCCTCCTCCCTCAGCCCGATCGCCAGTTCCACTTCCATGTCCCGCGCCGCCTGGTAGGGCATCGGATTGGCGTAGGCGTAGAGCTTCGGCAGCAGGCGCAGGCCGTAGCGCTCGACGAAGCTGTTGGAGCGCTCGCCTTTCTTGTGCTTCGCGAAGCGCTTCTCCGGGCTCAAGCCCGTCATGCCGACGTACAGGCAGAGCTTGGTGGCGTCGTAGTCGGGGTTCGCTCTGCGAAAGCGCGCGTGCTGCAGCACTTCGGGCGAGAGCTCGACGACGTAGACGTTGTGGTGGTGTTTCTTCGGCATGGCCGGGTCCGCGGATATTATGTCCGCAGAAAATCGACTCTGACCCCGATTTCCAAGGAGGAGAGATGGCGTACCGGATCGAGACGGTGAAGGTGAAGGACAGCCCGATGGAGGTGTTCCTGTTTTCCCCCGCGGGCGCGGGGCCGCACCCGGGGATCGTGCTGTGCCAGCACATCCCGGTCGGGCACACGGGCGTGGAGAACGACACGGTGACGCTCGCGACCGCGCAGCGCTACGCCGACAACGGCTACGCGGTGGCGGCGCCGTTCATTTTCCACTGGTGGCCGAAGGCGGCTGAGATGCAGCAAAAGCGCGACGAGTTCCGCGACGACTGGACCGAGCTCGACTTGAAGGCGGCGTTCGACGTGCTGGCGAAGCAGCCCGCGGTGGACGCCAAGCGCATCGCGGTCGTCGGCCACTGCTGGGGCGGGCGCGTGTCGTGGCTCGGGGCGGGGACCGATTCACGCTACGCGGCGTGCGCGGTGTTCTACGGCGGACGGGTGAAAGTGGCGATGGGGCCGGGCACGCCGCCGGCGATCGAGCTCGCGCCGAAGTTCCGCTGCCCGGTGATCGGCTTTTTCGGCAACGACGACACCAACCCGGCGCCGGTGGACGTCGACGACTACGACGCGGCGCTCACGCGCGCGGGCGTGGCGCACACGTTCCACCGCTACGACGGCGCGGGGCACGCGTTCCAGTCGTTCAACAATCCGGAGCGCTACCGCGAGAAGGCAAGCGAGGACGCGTGGACGAAGGTGCTCGCGTTCCTGGGTGAGAAGCTGAAATAAAACCGGGGACAGACCCCGATTTCGAAAAGCACGGAATCGGGGTCTGTCCCCCTGTCGCCCGCCGGCGACAGGTGATGAAGCGCGCGCGATGGTGCAGAATGGTTCCAGGGGACTATCGAAATTTCCGGAGTGCCGCAATGAATTCGTATCCTGCGCTGCCCCCCCTCGCCACCGTGTGCATTCGCGAAGCGGCGGAGGAAGTTCGCGACGTCACCAGCCTGCGAGCGCTCGGTTTGGTGCTCGACAAGATGGAACTGCGCCGCACGGGTTTCGTCACCAGCGACGTGCCGCTGTACGAGATCCGCGCGTTCATCGAGAGGCGGATCGCCAAAATGAAAGGCCCCGCCTGAGGCGGGGCCGTTATGCCCGACATTCGTCGGGCGGCGCCATATCGGCGCTTTCATCCCGGGGCGGCTGCCCCGGCTGGGCCTGGCTGCCGCCGCAGCCTTGCGACCGCGGTGCCGAGGGCACGGTACCCGAACACTTCGTCCGGGATCCCGGTTTGCCGGTCAACTGGCCGCCCTCACAGGCTCACCTTCAAGATAGCACCGCCGGCGCAGAAATCAAGCGCCCGCGTTGACCGCGGGCAGCTTTGGCTGACATCGGGCGTAAGTCTGCAACAGTGCGATACAAAATTTTCCTGCGCGCCGGTGCGCCGTTGAAAAAGCGCGCGCCTACAATCCTGCCGCCTTCATTCTCCAAAGGAGCGTGTATGTCGGCAGTTGTCGGTCTGGCGATGATGTTCGCGGCGATCCTGCTCGGCCGCGCGGCGAAAATCGGCGTCCCGATGCAGCCCCCGCCCTGGTGGGCGACCGACGACATGAGCGCGTTGGCGATCTCGCCCGGCATCGTCACCCTGTTCGCGGGCGGGCTCGCCGCGCTCGGCTCGTGGCTGCTGGGCGGCGACTGGCGCGCGACCAACCTGGTCACCGTCATCAGCCTCGCGGCGGTGGTCGCGATCTACGTCGCGCTCTCGCGCCTGGTGCGGGCCTGGGCGCAGAGAGTGCGCCCGTCGGCTGAGGTGGTGCAGCTCGCGCCGGGCGCGGGGGACAACGACCCGCGCCAGCCGCCGGGCATGCCGCCGATGAAGAAGGCAGCCTGAGCGGTTACGCCGCTTCGTCTGCGCGCAGCAGGCGTGCGCGATTTTTCGGATCGTTGGGGTCGTAGCGCACCGACACCTTCTCGCCCCGCTCGGGCACCAGCACCTGCAGGCAGGCGCCCATCTCGGTGCGCACCAGCGGCTCGGCCGCGCCCTTGGGCGTGAAGCGGTAGCGCACGCGGTAGGCGGTGCCCTCGGGCCAGACGTCGAGCACTTCGCCCTCGGCGAGCTCGCCTTCGGCGTCCAGGCGCGCGCGCTCCCAGCGCGCGCGGTGCGCCGCCCGGAAGGCGGCCCAGACCGCGATCACGGCCAGGATGGCGATGACGAGCGTGGCAGTGTCCATGCGAAGCGTCCTGCGCCCAGTCTACCGCCGCGCGGGGCGGGGGCCCGCCGCCGAATTAAATCGACTCTGACCCCGATTTCTCACTGGGCGCGGGCGCGGCGCTCCATGGGGAGGAGGGCGTGGTAGGTGAAGCGGTGCACCGGGGTCTGCAGGCCGGCCTCGGCGCCGAAGCGCACGATGGCGCCGTTCCAGGCGTCGAGCTCGGAGGGGCGCCCGGCCATGATGTCGCGCTGCATCGAGGCGGTCGCGCCCTCGGGCAGGCCGTCGTAGTAGCGCCACAGCTCGCCCTTCAAGTCGGCGCTCACGGCGTGGCCGCGCGCGACGCCGACCGCGATGCCCTCGTCCATCGCGCGGTCGATCATGGCGCGCGTCTCGGGGTATTTGCGCAACTCGCCCATCGGGCTGCGCGCGAGCGCGCCCAGCCCGGCCCACGAGCTGACGGTGACGAGCTTCTTCCACAAGGCGGCGCGGATGTCGCCGCTCAGCGTGGCCTCGATCCCGGCCCCGGCGAAGGCCTCGCACAGCTTGCGCGCGCGCGCCGAGCGCGTGCCATCGAGCTCGCCCAGCTCGACGGTGGCCCCCGCGCTCGCGTGCCGGATCACGCCCGGCGCCTCGATCAGGCTGAAGACCTTCGACAGCCCGCCCAGCACGCGCTCAGGCCCGAGCACCGCGCCGAGCTGGTCGGCGGCCTCGACCCCGTTGAGGAACGGCAGCACGGTGGTCTCGCCGCCCACCAGCGGCGCCATCGCCCGCGCCGCGTCGCTCACCTGCCAGCTCTTGACCGCGACGATCACGCACTCGGCCTGGCCCAGCTCGCGCGGGTCGTCGCTAACCTTTGGTTTTTCGAGGTGGACGTCGCCCAGCGGGCTCAGCACCTTGAGGCCGTCCTTGCGCATCGCCGCGAGCTGCGCGCCGCGCGCGACGAACGCGACCTCGTGCCCGGCCTTGGCCAGCCGCGCACCGTAGTAGCCGCCCAGGCCGCCTGAGCCGAAGATCGCGAAGCGCATCAGAGCACCTTCTGGCCGAATTTCTTCAGCGCCTTGTCCGACAGCGTGAGCCCCAGGCCCGGGGCCTGGTTGAGCGTGAGCCAGCCGTCGGCGATCTTCGGCGGGTTCTCAAAGAGTTCTGCCTGCAGCGGGTCGCGCTCGGGGTCGGTGAACGACTCGACGATCACCCCCGCGGGGCTGGCGGCGACGATGTGGCAGTGGATGAAGCAGTCGTGGTGCGGCGCGACCTGAACGTGGTTCAGCTCGCACAGCGCGGCGAGCTTGCGTCCTTCGGTGAAGCCGCCAGACATGGTGCAGTCGAACTGCAGGATCTTGATCGCTTCCTCCTCCAGCAGCGCGCGGCAGCCCCAGCTGGTGGGCTCGCTTTCGCCCGCCGAGAGCGGGATGCGCGTTTCTTTCGCAAGCATGCGCAGCTCGCGCCGGTCGTCGGCCCAGCGCACCGGCTCTTCGAGCCAGCGCGGCTTGAGCGGCTCGAGCAGGCGCGCGCCCTCGATCGCGGTGTCGAGGTCCCAGCCGCGGTTGACGTCGACCATCAGGTCGTTGTCCCAGCCGATCACCTCGCGCACCAGCTCCAGGCGCGGGATATCTTCTTTCAGCGGCAGGCCGCCCGCCTTGGCCTTGAAGCCGCGGTGGCCCTGGCTTTTCAGCATCTGCATCTCGTCCTTCAATTCCGCCATGTCCTTGCCGTCGCGGTAGTAGGCGCAGGTGACGTAGGCCGGCACCGCGTCGCGATAGCCGCCGAACAGCCGGTACAGCGGAAGATTGGCGACCTTGCCGACGATGTCCCAGCAGGCGATGTCGGTCGCGGCGGCGATGCGGATGATCGCCTCGCGGCTCCAGCCCTTCTCGTGCGCCAGGCGCTGCCAGGTGAGGGCGAACAGCTTCTGGTACAGGCGCTCGGGCGCGGTCGGGTCGGCGCCGACGATCAGCTCGCCGATGCCGCTCTTCAGGGCGTGGATCGCGGCCTCGATCGGGGTGTAGCTGGTGGCGATGCCGAAGCCCTCGACCCCGTCGTCGGTCGACAGGCGCACCAGGATCTCGTTCGCGCGCGGCACGATGAAGTTGCTGACCCAGTGCGGCCGCCCGGTGTCGGGGGCGCGCAGGATGAAGGCTTCGAAGCGGGTGATTTTCATGCCGGGCTCCTTGTTGCGGCGGGCTGCGCGCGCCCCGCGCGGCCGAGCAGCCAGGCGGGTACGAGCGCGAGCACGAAGGCGAAGCAGATCTGGAAGAAAGCGTCCTGGAAGCCGAGCGTACGCGCCTGGGCGTAGATCACGTCGCCGAGATAATCGAGCGCGCCGGGGCGCAGCACCGCGTCGGGCACGCCCGCGCGGTGCAGCAGCTCGCCCACGCGCGCGAGCAACTCCATGCTCTGCGCGTTGTCCGGGGTCTGGGTCGCGGTCAGCAAGTCGGCGTGGCGCGCGGTCTGCAGCTCGAGCATCACCGCGGTCAGGTTGACGCCGAACGCGCCGCCCATCTGGCGGATGAAGTTGTAGGTGCCGGCGGCCTGGTTGAGCTTGCCGGCGGGCACCGCGCTCATCGCCACCTTGCCCATGTTCGGCATCACGAGGCCCAGCGCGCTGCGGCTGATGACCGCGAACCCGGCCAGGGTCCAGAACGACGTGTTGACGTCCGAGTCCGACAGCAGCCAGGCCGCGATCGCGAACAGCACGCAGCCGGTCATGATCGGAACGTGCGCCGGCATGGTGTCGGCCAGCCGCCCCGACTGCGGGATCAGCACCACCAGCAGGATGCCCGCGGGCAGCAGCACCGCGCCGGCGTCGGTGGCGGTGAAGCCCTGCACCGTCTGCATGAACACGGGAATCGCGTAGTTGGTGGCGAAGTTGCCGGCGCCGAAGGCGAAGGCGATGAACATGGCCGAGGTGAAGCGCAGATCGGCGAACAGGCTGACGTCGAGCAGCGGGTTGGCCGCGCGGCGCTGCGCGGCGACGAAGGCGAGCGCGGCGCCCGCGCCGACGGCGAACGCGAGCAGGGTCTCGCTCGAGGACCAGCCCCAGCGCTGACCGTTGCCGATCGCGCTCATCACCCCCAGCAGGGCGAGCGAAACCAGCGCGTAGCCGGCCCAGTCGAAGGCCGGCAGGCGCCAGGAGAACTTCTTGCCCGGCAGGTAGAGCAGGCCGAGCAGGAACGCGACCGCCACCAGCGGCAGCGGCACCAGGAACATCTCGCGCCAGCTCAGGGCGTCGATCGCGAGGCCGCCGATCCAGGGGCCGAAGCTCGGCGCCAGCGTCACCGCCAGGCCGTAGATGCCGACCGCCATGCCGCGCCGCTCGGGCGGGAACGATGCCACCACCGCCGCCAGCACCAGCGGCTGCACCAGCCCGGCGGCGAAGCCCTGCAGGATGCGGCCGAACACGAGCGTCTCGATGTTGGGCGCGCCGGCGCCGATCAGCGCGCCGACGGTGAAGATCGCGAGCGCGGCGCAGAACGCGGTCCGCTGGCCGAAGGCCTGCACCGCCCAGGTGTTGAGCAGCTGGCTCGCGACCATGGTGGCCAGGAACGCCGTGGCGGCCCATTGCGCCAGGTCCTGGCCGACCCCGAAGGCGCCCATGATGCTCGGCACCGCGACGTTGACCATGGTGGCCGAGAGCACGGTCGACATCGCGCCCACCAGGCCGCCGATGACGACCGGCCACCTGGACGAATCAGTGGCCGGTGGCAATGCGCACCTCCACCATCATGCCCGGGCGCAGGCGCCCGTCTCGCTGCGCGATCGAAATGCGCACCGGCACGCGCTGCGTCACCTTGGTGAAATTGCCGCTCGGGTTGGGCGTGGGCAGCAGGGCGAAGCTGCTGGTGGCGGAATGGCCGATGCGCTCGACGCGGCCCTCGAGCTCGGGCTCGGGATAGGCGTCGACGTGCACCTCGACCTTCTGCCCCACGGCCAGGCGCCGCAGCTGCGTTTCCTTGATGTTGGCCTCGACCCAGACGCTGGCCGGGTCGTGCATCAGCAGCAGGCGCTGGCCCGGGGTGACGTACTCGCCCGGCTCGACGAACGTGCGGTCGACCACGCCCTTGGAGGGGCTCCTGACGATGCGGTCCTCGAGGTCGAGGCGCTGGCGCGCGAGCTTCGCGGCGAGCTCGGCTTCGCGCTGATCGAGCACCTGGCGCTGGGCGGCGAGCACCTCGAGCTGAGCGCGCTCGGCCGCGGCCTGCTTGACCTTGGCCTCGGCGCCGCGCAGCTTGGCGCGCGCGATGCGGTGCTCGCGCTCGATTCTCTGCAGCTGCGCCTCGGCCTGGTCGCGCGCGGCCTGCGAAGCCATCTTCTGCTCGTAGAGGCGCGCGGTGCGCGCCAACTCGCTTTGCGCGAGCTTCAGCTGCGGCTCGAGGCTCGAGACCGTGACCGCGGCCGAGTCGAGTTCGGCGCGCGCGGCCTGCAGCCGGGTCTCGGTCTGCGCGCGCGCGAGGTCGGTGTCGGCGCCCAGGCGCGCCTTGTCCGCGGTGACCGCGTCGAGCTGCGCCTTGAGCTCAGTCAGCGCGAGCGCGGCGTCGCGCTGGTCGAGCGCCACCAGTACCGTGCCGGGCTCGACCGCCTGCCCCTCCTCCACCGGCCGGCGCACGATCCAGCCCGCGACGCGGCTCGCCACGGTCACCATGTCGGCCCGGATGCGCGCGTCCTCCTCGTGCAGGTAGAGGGTGCGCTCGCGCACCTCGTAGGCGCCGAACGCGAGCGCGGCCGCCAGCACGACGACGACGATCACGAGGTTGCGCGACGGGCCGCGGCGGGGAGTATTCACGGCAGCCATTCTAATTGTGGTCTGACCCCGGTTTTCGCCGTTTCGAAATCGGGGTCAGACGCTATTTTTCGCGAAAGCGGGCCTGGATCGCCTCGACCTCGTCTCTGGCGCCGACGAGCGCCTCGACGCACTCGGCGTCGAACAGTCGGCCGGCGTTCGACTCGAGGAAGTCGAACGCGGCCTGGTTGCTCCAGGCCTTCTTGTACGGCCGCTCGCTGGTCAGGGCGTCGAACACGTCGGCGACTTTGATGATGCGGGCTTCGACCGGTATCGCATCGCCCTTGAGGCCTTGCGGATAGCCGCTGCCGTCCGGGCTCTCGTGGTGGCAGCCGATGATGTTGCGCAGCATGCCGATGTGGGCCACGCCGCTCAGGCCGAACTCGCGCACCATGACCGCGACCATCTCCAGGCCCTTGGCAACGTGCTCCTTCATCGCCGCGGCTTCGGCCGGCTCGAGAGGACCCTCCTTCAGCAGCACCGAATCGGACACGCCGATCTTGCCCAGGTCGTGTAGCGGCGCGAGGTGCTGAATCAGCTCGATCTCTTCGTCTCCCAGCTCGTGGCGCTCGGCGAGCGCGAGCGCGATGAGGTGCGCGTAGCGCGACATGCGCTCGAGGTGCGCGCCAGTCTCCTCGTCGCGCTGGCGGCTGAACTCGCGCGCCGTCTTGACCGCCGCGGCGAGGGTGCGGATCGGCCCCAGCGCGTGCACCACGAGCAGGCGGATCATCTCCGAGTAGATCCAGAGTCGCTTCTCGACCGACGGTGTGAACAGGCCCTCGTCGGACGAGTCGTAGAACAGGAAGCCGTAGAGGTGCCCGTCGTCGCGAATCGGCAGCGTGTAGCTCGAGCGCACGCCCGAGTCGAGCACGCGGCGCGCGGCGCCGCTGCGGGGCGCGGCAGTGCCGCCGGGATTGGTCAGGATGCGCGGCCGGCCGCTCGCGGCGATTTCGCGCAGCGACGGAAAGTCGGCCAGCCTGGCATCGAAGTGGCTGAGCGGCGTCTCGCCCACGGTCGAATGGACGTAGGTGGTGAGGTGATCGGTTTCCTCGTCGTACACCGCGACGGCGACGCGGTCGAGCCCCTCGATCTCGTCGCGCATGCGTGCGTGGATCTCGCCTAGCCTGCTGCCGACCTTGTCGCGCCAGTTAGCCATGGTGCATGGAACCCGCTCGATGCCGTCCACCGTGCCCAGGCACTCTAGTTCCGCTGCGGCGGGCGGCGCAAGCGCGCCTGCGGCGGAGCGGCGACCAGCGCAGCCGCGGTGCCGGCGCAGGCGAGCGCGCTGAAGGTGCCGAGCGAGAGCGCGTAGCTGCCGCTCGCGTCGCGCAGCGCCCCCGAGAGCACGGGGCCCGCGGCCTGGGCGGCGACCTGGATCGCTAGCGCGACGCCACGGATCGCGCCGTAGCTCTCGCGCCCGAAGTACTCGGCCCAGGCCACCGGCAGGACCGTGAGCAGGCCGCCGATGCCCAGGCCAAACAGCGCCGCCGCGCCATAGGCGGTCGGCGCGGCGTGCACGCTGTTCATCAGCAGGCTGCTGGCCAGCAGCGATGCGCCCACCAGGGCGAGCGCGAAGCGCAGCGGCACCCGCCGCGGCCAGAAACCATAGCCGAATCCCGCCGCCGCCGAGAGCGCGGCGAAGGTGCTGACCGCGCCCGCGGCGACCGCGGGCGAGAGCCCGCGCTCGATCAGCAGCGGCGCCTGGTGCAGGCTGATGCCGGACTGCACCGGGTAGATGAGCAGCGTGTAGAGCGCGAGCAGCCAGAACGCGGGCGTGCGCAGCGCCTGGCCGCGGGTGTAGGCCGGCTCGGGCGCGCGCGGCGCCGCGGCGGCCTGCGCCCCGGTGCGCGCCACCGCGTGCGCGCCGTCGGGACGCTGGCCGAGGTCCTCGGGCCGGCGCACGTGCAACAGCCAGGTCGGCAGGAAGCCGACCAGCAGCACGCTCGCGCCGATCGCGACCCAGGCGGCGCGCCAGCCGCCGGCGTCGATCACGAAGTGCGCGATGAGCGGCATCGCCACCAGCCCGCTCATCTGCGCCAGGGTCGCGATCGAGGTGGCGAAAGTGCGCCGGCGCGCGAACCAGCTCACGATCGAGCCGTAGATGCCCAGGTCGTAGGGCCCGGCGAAGCTCATGCGCGCGGTGCAGTAGAAGATGTAGAAGAACACCAGCGAATGGGTGAACGAAAGCGCGAGCGTCGCGATCCCGGTCAGCAGCACCGCCAGGCCGAGCACCGCGCGCGCGCCGTTGCGGTCGAGGAAGGAGCCGAGCGCCGGCGCCACCAGCGCGCCCAGGATGCCGCCGAGCGAGACCGCGCCCGAGAGCTCGGTGCGCGACCAGCCGAAGGCCTGCGTCATCGGCTCGACGAAGATCGACAGGGTCGCGACCGCCGCGCCCTGGCGCGAGAACCCCGCCGCGCAGACGCAGCCGAGGATCACCCAGCCGTAGGAAAACGGCAGCCGCGCGGCGAGCGCTTCGACCAGCCGCCGGCGCACGCCCCGCGGTCCGCTCGAGCCGCGGCCGGGCCGACCGCTACTTGGCCTTGATTCCGAGCAGCTCGACCTCGAAGGTGAGCGTCGCGTTGGGCGGGATGACGCCGCCCGCGCCGTGCGCGCCGTAGGCGGTCTGCGGCGGGCAGGTGAGCTTGGCTTTGCCGCCGACCTTCATCATCTGCAGGCCGGAGCTCCAGCACTTGATCACGCCCTCGAGCGGCAGATCGGCGGGCTTGCCGCGCTTGTACGAGCTGTCGAACTCCTTGCCGTCGGGCAGCGTGCCGCGGTAGTTGACGGTCACGGTGTCCGCGGCCTTGGGCGACGCGCCGCTGCCCTCGCGCAGCGAACGGTAGATGATCCCGCCGGTGCCCGTGGTGGCGCCCTTCTCCGCCGCGGCGCGCGCGAGCAGCGCCTCGCCCTGGGCTTCGGACTTCTTCGCCGTCGCGGCCGCGCGCTGCGCCGCCAGCGGCTTGATCTTCGGTCCGTACACGGTCATGTCGACCTGGCTCTTGGCGCCGGTCACCCCGTCGTGCAGGCCCTGCTGCACCGATTTCAGTTCCTCGGGCGTGAGCGCGAACACGCCCACCTGGTCGGCCAGGACCTGGCCCACGGCGTAGAGCACCTTCTGGTGCTCGGTCATGTCTGCGGCAGCTGCGCTGCTCACAACGAGCGTCAACGCAATCGCGAGTGCGGCGTTCTTGTTCATGGATGTCCTATGCGTGTTGAGATGTGTCGTACGAGGCTGACAGTCTACCGGGGCCTTGCAATCGTTGACAGCAGCCGGCGCGAATCGGGCGTCCAATAGGAACAGGTGACGATCATGTTCGGCTTGTGCAGCTTCTGGAAACGAGGCGCACCCGCGGCCCCGGCCCGCGGCGAAAAGGCTCGCCCCGGCGAAGACTACGGCGACGCACTGCTCGCCGGATGGGTGACGCCGCCGGAAGACTCCGTCCCCGCCCCGCAGGCCGCGCCGGCGCAGAAAGAGCAGCCGGACGAAGCGGTCCTGGAACGTTTCTACCGCAACCAGGGCTGAGCCCCGTTCACGCCAGCAGCTTCGCGAGTTCGGCGCCCTGGAGCAGATTGAGCGCGTTCTTGGCCGCGAAATCGCGCGCGGTATCGGTCACCTCGCCCAGCGTCAGGTAGCTGCCTTCGGCCGCGCCGCGTCCTTTCGTCGCCGCGGCCAGCTCGCGCAGCGGCTCGACCCCGGTGCGCGATGCCTTCCAGCGCTTGCAGGCGACCAGGGTGCTGCGCCCGGCCTTCGACAGCTCGTAGTCGGCGCCCGCGCCGTCGAAGCGCGCGACCTGGTAGCCTTCGCGCCGCCAGGCCTGCTCGAGCTGCGGGGCGAGCGCCTCCCAGGGCAGCGCGCGCAGCGCCTCGAGCCTCTTTTCCAGCGCCGCGCCGCGCGGCACGCGCAGCTGGCGCCAGGCGGCGAGCGCCGCGATCAGCACGAACGGCGAGATCGCGAACGCGGCGTAGCCGTCGGACAGGATGAGGCGCACCAGCGCGAACACGCCGGCGGCGACCAGCAGGCTCACCCACCAGGGCGAGCGCATCAGCACCGCGTAGAGCGAGTTCTCGGAGATCCTGAATTTCACGCCTCAGAGCACCCCGGCGAGCCAGCCCGCGATCGCGGTGACCTCCTCCTCGCACACGGCATGCGCCATCGGGTATTCGTGCCAGACCAGGGCGTAGCCGAGCGCCTCGAGCGCGTCGCGCGAGGCGAGCGCGCGCGCGATGCCGATCATCTCGTCGTTCAGGCCGTGCGCCATGAAGATCGGCACGTCGGCGTTGGCGGGGCTGCGGTCGGTCTCGAGCGTGGCCGGCAGCGGCAGATAGGTCGACAGCGCCATGATGCCCGCCAGCCGCTCGGCGTGGCGCAGGCCGGTGTGCAGCGCGATCGCCCCGCCCTGCGAGAACCCGGCCAGCACGATCCGGCCGGGCGCGATGCCGCGCTCGCGCTCGCGCGCGATCAGGCCCTCGAGCAGCGCCTGCGATTGGTGGATCCCCGCCGAATCCTCCGCCCCGCCGCCGAGGCGCACGATGTCGTACCAGGCGCGCATGCGCGCGCCCATGTTTATCGTCACCGGGCGCTCGGGCGCGTGCGGGAAAACAAAGCGCAGCGCGAGGCGGCGCGGCAGCCCGAGCATCGGCACCAGCGGCTCGAAGTCGTGGCCGTCGGCGCCGAGGCCGTGCAGCCAGATCACCGCCGCGTCGGGCCGCGCGGCGGTTTCGACCTCTACCGTTTCGGGCAGCGCTGCGCTCAGGGGAGGATCTGGCCGCGTACCTCACCGCCGCGGTGGGCGGCGGTGTGAACGTTCACGTACAGGTCGCCCTTCTTGTAGGCCGCCATCTGCGCCGCATTCAGCTTGGCGCCCGCGGGCACGCTCCAGACGTTGGGCGCGGTCTGCTTCAGGGGAATGATCACCGGGCCGTTGCTGCCGATCGCGCCCATATGGATGTGGGCCATGATTCCGGCCACGCCGTTGGTGGTGACGCTGCCGCTGACCGAACCGTCCGAGGCGACCATGATGGTTCCGCTGCCGGTGCCGTCGACGCTTACCGCCGGGACTTCCTGGCTGCCGCCCAGATCGACGTGAACGCCGTTGTCCGCCATCATCATTCCGCCACCGCATCCCGCCAGCAGCAGCGCGAGCGAGCCCGCCCCGATGCACAGCGAGCGCCTGAGTGTGCGCGTTGTCGAATTCATACTTCCCCCTCCCTGATTGAGGTTTCTTGGACTGCTAGCTTACGTCAGCATTGTCGCCCGTCCAAATGACGCCGACAATGGCGCGAGCGAACCGGTGCCACGCCAGGCAAATGTTGCAGCGCAACCTGAGGAGCAAAGAAGATGCGCCATCGAGCGGCGGCGCGGCCACAGCGCGGAATGAACCTGCTCGGCGCGCTGGTGGTGCTCGCCCTCGCGGCGGCCGGCGCCTACTACGTGTATCGGGGCATCAGCGCGCAGGACGCGCGGCCGACCTGCGCGAGCCTGCTCGCGGGCTGCACCGAGCGCTGCAGCCGCACCGCGACCGACAGCGATGCCGTGGAAGCCTGCCAGCGCAAGTGCCAGGACGACAGCAAGTCCTGCGAGGCGAGATAGCGAAACCGGGGACAGACCCCGATTTCAGGATTCGATTTCTCCCAGCACGCGCGGCGCGTGCGTGCCGTCGAGCCTCAGGATCAGCCCGCCGCCCGAGGCGACGTAGCCGCCGGCGAGCGCGGTGATGACGACTTGGTGCGTGACCAGCACCACGGGCGGCCCGTCCGCCGGCAGCGCGGCGAGCAACCCGCGCAGCGCTGCGGCGCGACCCGCGCGTTCGTGCGGCCGGCCGAAGAAGGAGTTGAGCGCGGGCAGCCCGATCACTTCGCCCAGCCCCAGCAGCTGCGCGGTTTCGAGGCAGCGGCACCACTGGCTGGAGTAGACCACGGCGCGCGCGACGCGGGCGGCGCGCAGGCGCTCGCCCAGCCGCAGCGCCTGCCTGCGCCCCGCGGCATCGAGGTTGCGCTGGGTACGGCAGTCGCCGAGCGCGAAGCCCGCGGGGTCGCCGACCCCGGGCGCGTTGGCGTGGCGAATCAGCAGCAGGCGCCCGGGCCGCGCGAGCTCGGCCAGCGGGTCGGCGTCGGTCTCGGCCGCGCGCCCGGCACCCGCCATGAGCGCAAGCTGAAGCGTCAGAAAACCCGCGACCAGGCTCGCGGCCAGATTCGGAGGAGGCATAGCAATCGGTTTGGCAACGCAAGCACGCCAAATGTTCCGCGCTCGGAAAACCGGGGACAGACCCCGATTTCCAGCGCAGCGTCTTGATCTGCCGGAAGGAAATCGGGGTCTGTCCCCGGTTTTTACCAGCTGTAGTCGACGGTGTAGCGCAGCACCTGCTCGCCGTTGGCGGGGACATGCAGCGGGAAGACGACGGTGCGCGCGTCCTCCTTGCGGTAGGCGTGGGTCTTTTCGCTGATTGCCCAGTTGACCCAGCGATACAGGTTTTCCTTTACCTCGACCGCGACCGGCTGGTCCTTGTGGTTGCGTAGCCGCACCTCGATCTGCTCGCTCATGGTTCGGCGCGAAGTGTCGATGTGGAAGGCGAGCTGCTTGCGCTCGCCGACCACGTCGAAGGCCGAGCCGAGCTTGATCAGCACGCGCTCGTCCTTGGGCGTGTGGTCGATGCTGTCCTCGCCGATGAATTCCAGCGTGCCGTCGGCGTCGTCCAGCTTGGAGACCCGCACCCGCCCCGCGGGCAGGGGCATGCCCATGTTGTTGCGCTTCGAGTTCATGAACGAGAGGTAGACGTCGACCTTCTTGTTGCTCTGCACGCCGTAGTTGCGGTCGGTGATCGGGTTGGGGCCGAAACCGCGCCAGCCGGAAGCGAGGCCGTAGTAGACAAGCGTCTTCTCGCACGGCACGCCGCGCGCGACCGGAAACAGCTCGATCTGCTTGGTCGAGCGGTCGGGCAGCGTGGTCGGCCGGCCGAGGGTATAGAGGTGGTACTCGAAAAACGCTTTCTCGGCGAAGCCCGCGACCTTGGACTCGAGCACGGCGCGCGCCGCCGGATAGTTGCCGCTCGCGTAGCCCGGCGGCTGCGCGCGCTGTACGTCGCCCGCGACCAGCTTGAGCTTCGCCTCGTCGTAGCCGGCGCCCGAGCGGTTGAGGATGCTGACCCAGGCGCCGACGTCGAGCTTGCAAGCGTTGGCGTTCGCGCCCTCCGAGTAGGCGAGGTTGTAGTCGGCCCACCAGGTGATGCCGCCGGTCTGGTAGGACACGCGCGTCTTCTGCTTGCCGCCGTGCGCCGCGACGATGTCCCACACCAGGGTCGGGCGCGTGATCAGCCCGCCCGGCAGCTCGGGCAGGTGCACCCCGGCGCTGCTCGACAGCAGCTGCACGCTGCCGTCCTCGCGCCGCAGGACGTAACCGCCGGCGGTCGACAGCAGCGTGCCGCGGAAGGTTTCGACCGTGCTGCCTCGCACCTGGTCGACGCTGATCGTGCGGTCGATGTATTTCTCGAGCAGCTTCTGCGTGTTGACCAGGTCGAACTGGAAGTTCTGCTCCAGCACGCGCGTGCCCCTGGGGTCGGTGAGCGATTCGAAGCTCACCGTGGTCGGGTCGATCAGCGCCGCGACATCGGAAAAGCGAACGGTGTTCCGCCCCGGCTCGAGCGTCAGGCCGCGCAGGTGGCGCACCACCGCGTAGCCGGGCACCGCGCCGCCGCGGCCGTCGCGATACTGCTCGGGCCGGATCGCGCCCGGCTGAGCCGAGCTGTAGATGGTGAGCGCGTCGCCCGCCGCCGAGGCGGCGAGCGGAAAGGCGAGCAGGCAAAAAGTCATGTAGGGGCGCATGGCGAGCTCCTTTGCGTGGTCTGTGAAAGCTTAAACGCAGCGGCGCGGAATTCGGGTTAAATCGACTCTGACCCCGTTTATTGATTGCGAGGAGGCAGGA
>Ga0315556_1000875_pt1 | contig 18699 bp, 18 predicted proteins | sample SalMarSW160310MG_FD_202112 | JGI IMG/M metagenome (GOLD analysis project Ga0315556, IMG submission 202112) | Salt marsh sediment microbial communities from the Plum Island Ecosystem LTER, Massachusetts, United States - Salt Marsh Sediment SW1603-10 ...
TATCCCGATATTCAATGAGTTAGGTGGTTGTATGTTTTTGTTTAAAGCATCTTTATTTGATTCTTCAATAAGTATTGCTTTTATTATTCTTTCTTTTTCTGTTTGATCAGTAATGTTATGCGGATTTGGTTTAAGGTATAAGAGCAATTCACGAAGCTGCGGTTCAGAAAGCTCTTCCAGCTCTTTTCTTCTTAATGAATTAAAATCAGCCTGTTTTAGTTTATAATTTTGAATTATTGAACTGACATATAGCCCGGTACCGCCTACTAAAAAAGGTGTTTTTTTCTTTTCTTTTATTTTATTGTAGGCATTGTAGAAATCGATTGTAAAGCGGTATAAATTGTATTCTTCGGTAGGTTCGGCAATATCAATCAGATGATATGAAATAGTCTGCCCCTCGACAATATAATCTTTTAAATCTTTTCCCGTTCCAATGTTCATATATTTATAGACCTGTCTTGAATCGGAAGAAATAATTTCACCATTTAATTCGTTAGCAAGGCGTGCGGCTAGTTTTGTTTTGCCTGTGGCAGTAGGTCCCAGAATTGTAATCAGGTTAAACATTGTTTCATCACCCTTGAATGCAGTTAAGCCTGTAAAAATTATTCGGAAGATGTATAAACAGGAATACTAATTCGAAATGTAGTTCCTTTATTCTTTTTGCTGGCAAAACTTATTTGCGCGTTGTGGGCTTCGGTTATTTTTTTTGCGATCGCCATTCCAAGGCGGTTCCGTCCTTTGTCCCTGGAAAATCCGGGAGAAAATATTTTATCTTTTATCTTATCTTCAATTCCGGAACCTTCATCTCTTATATTAATATGAACAGTGTCGGTATCAAGTTCAGTGCTGATATAAACGTTGGAATCCGCAATTGAAAAATCACACGCATTTCTTACTATCTGGTAAATTGCCATAAATAACTTTCCGCTGTCAATCCTTACATTTGCATCTTCACCGGTTTTCTTGAAAAAGTTAATATTTCTCGAATCACAATATTCCGCAAGCAGTTCGCTTATATTATTTATGTAGAAATTTATATTCAGTTCTTCAGGTTCAAGTTCAATTTCCCGCTTGTTGTATTCTAATGTTGATTGAACAATATCCCATAATAAATTTGCCTGCTGCTGTAGCATTGATATAACCGACTTAGCGGTTTGAGAAGATTCATCCTTGCTGAGAATGTAAGAGTATCGGTTAATGAGATCTAAAGGAATAAGAACATTATCCATCAGGAACATTTCCACATTTTTCCCGGATTTTTGTTTTTCCTCTTCGAGTGATTGCTCATATTTTTTACTTCGTTCTATTGCTATTGCAGCTTGTGTGTTTAATGCTTCCAGGTGTCTGATTTCAACATCGGAATATGGTTCGTTTTCGCGGGCTAGTTGCAATACTGCAATAACTTTCTGCTCATCATTTAATAATGGAACAAATATTATCTTCTTTAAATTCCTGTCACCCGGTTGATCGATTTCATCTACAAACCGGCTGTCTTCTGCAGGATTTTTGAAGTTAATCGTTTTTTTCTGAAGCGCGCATGTTCCCGTTAATCCTTCAGATGTTCTATAACGTACAACCTTTGCGGTCGTGTTTTCTATGATAAATTTGGACATTTCACTTAAATCTTCATCCACCAAATAGATTTCTCCTGAGATTGAAGAAGCAAGAGTTTTAGTTTCGTCTATGATTGACTGTAAAGTTTCAGGTAATCCCAGATAATTATGAAAATTGTTAAGTGCATCGAATAGTTTCTTTATGTTCAATGGTTCATGAACATTTTCTTCATAAGCTCCATCCTTCTCTTCTTCTATTACTTCTTCATCATCAGTTACTTGCTGTTCCTCTTCAAATAGAGTTGTGCCATCATCCAGTTCAATATTAAAATCATCGTCCATAGGAACCTCCTCCGCCTCGTTTTCTGAATCTTTATAGGTATATGAATCAGTCATAGGATTTTTTTCACGTATTATGCTTGAAATAACATTTGATATTTCATCACTGCCGTTATCATTATCCTCTTTCTCTTTTTTCGGTTTCTTAGGTAGAGCCGGCTTAAAAGAAATCGGCTTATCCTTGTTAGCTATATTCAACCGGTCATTTGTAACCAGTTCAATTTCAGGAAGATCCAGCTCTCCATAAAGATCGATATTATTTTTAATGACAGGTGTTCTATTTAGTAATTTTTCAAGGTTTGCACTTTCAATCAGGTATAGAAGGCACTTGCTGTCAGCTACAGCCGAAGAATTTCTTCTTGTCTTATCGAATATTTCTTTCTCACCGAAGAAATCGTTAAAGATTTTATTGCTTATATAATTATGCGGGAGAAATTTGATCTTTACATCGCCACGAAGGAGCAGGTAAATATAATTAGATTCATCGCCGGTTCGATAAATTATCTCACCTTCGTTTAATTCCATAAAATTATCTGCACTGAATAAAGAATCAACGATTGATGCATCCACGCCGGCAAATAACTTATTAAGCTTTATCTCTTTCGCGCTTCTGGCGGCAGTTATTTTCTTATCTAAAATCATACTTATGATTTCTTGGGAATTAAATCAACGTTTTTAAACTATTGCAATTAAAAATAACAATTACAGGTAATAATGGTCAACCGGAAATATTCTAAACTACAATATGCAAACAAATAATGTTAAATTTAAATATATAATTAGTTTCACTTTAGAATCCAATTTAAAATTAGTGCATCTCACAAATGGAAGAAACGGAATTAATAGCACTTGCACAGGCAGGTGATAAAAAGGCTCTTGCAAAGCTGGTAAAAAATTACGAGCAGACGATCTACAACTTTGCTTTCAAAATCTGCCGCAATAAAAACAAAGCTGAGCATATAATGCAGGAGACTTTTTACAGCATGGTTAAATCGCTTCATCAGTTTGATGGAAATTCCAAGCTCTCGACCTGGCTTTACAGGATTGTTTCTAATCACTGCCTGATGCTGGCAAGAAAACTCAAAAACCGTTCCTTTGTTTCACTCGACGATGAAGATGGTCTGTATGAAGAAAAATATACTGCTGACTGGAATACTTTACCGTACAAAAGTACGGAGAATGAGGAATTGAAAGTAATACTTGACGAAGCAATAGAAAAACTTTCACCTGAATACCGAATGATATTTCTGCTTCGTGATGTGGAAGGGTTATCGACTGAAGAAACAGCTCAGGCGACAGAACTTTCGATTGCAGCGGTAAAATCGAGACTACATCGGGCAAGAGCATTTTTAAGGAATGAATTAAACAGGGCATTTCAGAAATGAAAGAAGAGAAAGTTACCTGTAAAGAAGTAATGCAGCATATCTGTGAGAGTTTGCGGGAAGATCTCAACTCTGAAAGATGTGTAGCCATTAAAAAACATATCGACGAATGTTCTGGTTGTCAGAATTACATTGAAACGGTTGAATTAACTATCGATTATTACCGGAAGTATAACGTTGAATTATCTGACGATGCTCATGACCGATTAATGAAATTTCTTGACCTTGAAGATGGCGATTGATTTATTTTCCTCCTGATTTAATAATTAATAAAAACCGGATCGAATAATTTTGAATGATGTGCACTATTATAAAACTTATTTAAAATGGGATGAGGGAAGAATCGGAACATTATCTTCCGAGACTTTAGATTCTTTCAAAGTTGCAACACCACCGGAATTTCCCAAAGGAGTTCCAAATACCTGGTCACCAGAGCATTTATACGTAGCTTCCATAAATGCATGTTTGATGACTACTTTTCTTGCAATTGCTGAAAATTCAAAGCTTGAGTTTATTTCTTTTTCCTGCGAAAGCAAGGGAAAGCTGGAGAAGGTTGACGGCAGATTTATGATAAGTGAAGTAGAGTTGAGCTCCGAGATAAAAGTAAATAATGAAAGAGATAAGGAACGAGCAGGGCGAATAATCGTTAAGGCGGAAGAACATTGCCTGATTTCCAACTCCGTTAAGACAAAGATAATCTTAAGTCCAAACATTATCACTTGAATTTAAATATTTCTATTATCAATTTATTGAGGTGAACAATGCCTTTATTCGAATATCGTTGTAAAGATTGTAACACTACTTTTGAAATGCTTGTCAAGAGCAATGATGAAAATGAAATTTTGTGTCCGGAGTGTAAATCGTCGAACAATAAAAAATTATTTTCCGCATTCAGTACAGCAAATAGCACTTCGGATCAGTCATATAATAGCTGTGCAAGTGGAAATTGCTGTATTGATAGCAGCAGTTATGGAAGTTGTGCAAACGGGGCTTGCGGTTTGAATTAATATCTTATGGAGACCTGATGAACATCATTAAATATTTATTTTTAAGTGTCTTTCTTTCTTCTTTTTTATTTGTTGGTTATTCACAGAAGTATGATGAAAATTCGATAACGGTTGATCAACTTCGCGAACAAATGAATTCAGACTCTAATCTTGTAATTCTGGATGTGAGAAATGAGAAAGAACTTTCGGATTCTCTCGGACATATAGAAGGTTTGATTAATATCCCCGTGCAGGTGTTAGCCTCAAGAATACACGAACTGGATAAATACAAAAATGATGAAATTGCAGTAATATGCAAAAGCGGGCAAAGATCAAGTATTGCAACAAAGCTGCTTCTCAAAAATGGATTTAACGCTGAAAATGTTTTAGGTGGAATGGAAAAATATCACGCAAGTGAGAAGAAGAAAAACTGATCAGGGGATTCCTAATTCTTACCTAACAATTACAACTATCGCTTAATTCTTTAACCAGGTTTAGAGTATTTGTATACCCGCTTTTATTTTTATGATCTTCGTTTAATGCATTAACAACAGCGCTGCCGACAATCACACCATCGCAAGTTTCCGAAAATCTTTTCACATCTTCCTTTTTTGAAATTCCAAAGCCAATAAGCATTTTATTCTTCTTAACATTTTCATAAGTCAGCTTAATCCGGTCTAAGGAAAACTCATTAAAACTTTTTCTCATTCCAGTTGTACCTACTACACTTACACAATAAACAAATCCATTAGACTTCTGATCAATTTTGGCTATTCTTTCAACACCGGAGGTTGGGGTTGTAAGTAAGATAACATCCAGACCATTAAAATCTTCGGTAACAAAATCATCGTACTCTTCAAATGGAACATCGGGAAGAATTATTCCGTTCACTCCACTTTCTTTTGCAGCATCTGTAAAACCTTTAACTCCCATGCTTAAAATGGGATTAGTATAGCCCATAAAGATGAGCGGCTTATCCGTATGTTTTCTGATTTGAGATGCATATTCAATTGTTTTCTGAATTGTAATTCCTTTTTTAACAGCTTCAAATGAGGAATGTTGAATTACCGGTCCGTCAGCCAGCGGGTCGCTGAAGGGGATTCCAAGTTCAAGCATATCTGCTCCAACTTCAAGCACATTTAAGGCGAGGTCAACAAAATTATCCGGTTCGGGAAATCCAGCGGTTAGATAAACTGAAAGCACTTTACGATTTTGTGAATTTAATTTAGTGATATATTCGGATATGTACGACATTTTTATTTTTTAATTTCTAAAGATTGAGTTTACTGATAATTGTGTTTAGATCTTTATCGCCTCTTCCGGAAACATTAACGATGACAATCTCGTTTTCTTTTGTTTCAGGCATAAGCTTTTCAAGGAAGGCAATTGCATGAGCAGATTCAAGTGCCGGAAGTATTCCTTCGAGCTTGCTTAAAGTTAAAGTTGCTTCCAACGCCTCGTCATCTGTAATTGAAAAGTACTCTGCCCGGCTGATATCTTTTAGCAGACAATGTTCCGGTCCGACACCCGGGTAATCAAGTCCTGCGGAGATAGAATGAACTTCCGCAACCTGACCAGATTCATCTTGCAACAAATAGTTTTTCATTCCCTGGAAAATGCCAACCCGACCTTTAAGCAAGGTCGCGCTGTGTTTACCGGTATCAAGTCCATATCCGGCAGCTTCAACTCCAAGAAGTCTTACGTTTTCATCATCTAAAAACGAATAAAAAATTCCCATCGAGTTAGATCCACCGCCAACGCAGGCAATAATATAATCAGGCAAACGATTTTCTTTCTTTAATATTTGTTCCTTTGTTTCACGACCAATAACTGATTGAAAATCCCTGACTATCATAGGGTATGGATGTGGGCCAACAACTGATCCTATGATGTAATGAGTATCTGCAACATTTGTCACCCAATCCCGTATAGCTTCATTAGTTGCATCTTTCAAAGTTTTGCTTCCTGAAGAAACAGGAATGACTTCAGCACCGAGCATTTGCATCCGGTAAACATTCAGCTTCTGGCGTTCAACATCTACTTCGCCCATATACACAACACATTTAATTCCGAACTTTGCACAGACAGTTGCCGTTGCAACTCCGTGTTGTCCCGCACCTGTCTCGGCAATAATTCTCGTTTTGCCTAGTTTCTTTGCTAATAAAATTTGCCCAAGTGTATTGTTGATTTTATGTGCGCCTGTATGGCAAAGATCCTCTCTCTTTAAATAGATTTTGGCTTTGCCGTAATGTTCTGTTAACCTTCCGGCGAATGTTAGCGGGGTTGGTCTTCCGTTGTAATCAGTTAAAAGATCTTCCAGTTCGCTGAGAAATTCGGGATCATCTTTTGTTTTTAAGTACATCGCTTCAAGCTCTGCAATCGCATTCATCAATGTTTCAGGTACGTACTTTCCACCGTAAATTCCGAATTTCCCTTTTACATCCGGATAATTGTATTGTTTTTCTGAATTCATTTTATCCTAACGATTTATCAACAACAGGTGCTAGTTGTTTTAATTTGTTTAATAATTTTTCGAATGATTCAGGGGGTAATGACTGAAATCCATCGGACAAGGCTTCTTCCGGTTTATGATGAACTTCGATCATCAATCCGTCTGCTCCAGCTGCAATTCCCGCCATTGCCATTGCCGGTACTTTTTCACCAATTCCGATACCGTGAGATGGATCAACCAGAATTGGAAGATGAGAATATTTTTTAACTACAGGGACTGAATTCAGATCGAGTGTATTTCTTGTTGAAGTTTCAAATGTTCTTATCCCACGTTCACAAAGAATGATGTTAAAATTATTCTGTGCAGCAATGTATTCTGCACTCAATAGAAGATCTTCCACGGTGGCTGAGAGACCTCGTTTAAGAAGAACGGGTCTCCCGGTTTTACCGACTTCTTCAAGGAGTGCAAAATTTTGCATATTCCTTGCGCCTATCTGAATAATGTCTGCAACTTCAGCTACTTCTTTTGTATTATAAGGATTAAGAAGTTCTGTAACGATATTTAGTCCGAATTCTTTTTTTACTTTGGCAAGTAAGTCGAGACCTTCTTCTTTTAATCCCTGGAAAGAATAAGGACTGGAACGTGGTTTAAATGCACCGGCTCTGAAAAATTTTATTCCCAATTTTTTGAGTATTTCTGCTATTTTAAAAATCTGATCGTGATTTTCTACAGAACAGGGTCCGGCGATTATAGTAAGTTCTTTCCCTCCAACCTTAATTCCGTTTATATCGATAATAGTATCCTCTTTCTTCATCTCCCGGCTAACAAGCTTATATTTATGTGAGACCCTAACAACTTCCTGGACGGACTTCATTATTCTGAAATCATCCTCCTTCAGGTTGCTGGTTGTACCGGTGATTCCAATTGCAAGCTTACTGGAGCCAGGTATTTCGTGGGCATTACAGCCCTTAGCGATAATCTTTTCTTTTATTTTCTCGATATCCTCTCTTGGTGTATCGAGCTCAAGCAGTATCAGCATTTTTTATCCTATACTCGTTTATTTTATTAATGAATTTTATAATTTCTTCATGATTTTTTATTCCGGGTGAAGTTTCAAGCGAAGAAGAAACATCAACTCCCGCCGGATTAATTTCAGCCATAATAAATTCAATGTTATTTGAAGACACACCGCCGGCAAGAATAATTTTATTTCTGAATTCTTTCGGGATTTTTTCCCAGTTAAATGAATTACCGGTTCCGCCGTAACCTTGCTGACTATAACTATCAAGTAATATACCGCACTTGCCGAATGAATTCAGAATCCTGAAATCAAAATCATCATTTACTCTGAAGCCCTTAATGACCGGCAGATTGATGTGACTTAAAAATTCAACCGGCTCATTACCCTGAAGTTGAACGGCATTTAATCCTGCCGTTTTTGAAATCCAGTTAATATTTTCTAATGATTCATTCACAAAGACTCCAACCTTACTCAGGAAAGGTGAGAGTCGTTCTGAAATTTTTCCCGCATCTTCAGGTTTGATGTATCTTTTGCTTTTATCATAAAAAATGAAACCAATTGCATCCGCGCCTTGTTTTTCACAAACAAGTGCATCCTCAAGTCGTTTAATTCCGCAAATCTTAATTCTCATGGATGCACCATTCTTTTAACTGTTTTAATGAATCTGTTATGCTGCTTGAACGCATCAGGTGTTCACCTACAAGTATTGCATTTGTTCTTGTTTTTTTTAAAAAGTTTATATTATCAAGTGTGCTTATTCCGCTTTCTGAAACGAGAGTTATCTCTCCCGGGATTTTTTTACTCAGACACTCTGTTGTTTTGATATCTACTTTAAAAGTTTTTAGATCTCTGTTATTTATTCCAACTATTTTATTTATAGAAGTGTCAATTTTATCCAGCTGGTTTTCTGAATGGAACTCAAGTAAAGTTTCCATTCCATTTTCTTTTGCGCAATGTGTCAGTTCCCGAATTTGCTGTGGGGATAAAGCTTCTGCTATCAACAAAATAACATCCGCACCATTTGATTTTGCTTCGAAGACCTGGTATTCATCTATTATAAAATCTTTACGAAGAAGAGGAACAGATTTTATTTGTGCAATTTCATTTAAAAAATTTATGTGTCCCATAAAAAACTTTTGATCGGTTAGAACAGAGATTGCATCAGCTCCGGCGTTTGCATATTCTTCGGCAATTTTAAGATGGTTAAAATCTTCTTTTATTATTCCTTTGGAAGGACTGGCTTTTTTTATCTCGGCTATAATAGAAATAACTCCATCTTTGGAAAGTGTTTCATTAAAATCCAGGCAGTTTTTTTCAAAAAACTCTGAGTCTTTAAACCGGGAAAGGCTAAATTCGGATCGAAGCTTTTTTACTTCTTCTTTTTTTACATCAATTATTTCATCGAGGAATCTCATTTTTAAGTATTAAAATTTTTTAGCTGTTCGAGTTTTTGAGAAGCTTTTCCGGAAAGGATGGAACCTTCTGCAATGTTTTTGCATTCCTGCAGATCTTCAGCAACACCGGCAGAATAAAGTCCCATAGCAGCGTTTGCCGCAACAACGAAAAATGCAGCGTTCTTTTTATTTTCAGTGAAAAGCTTCGTGATGATATCGGCATTTTGTTTTGAACTATCACCTTTAATTTCATTGTGATTAACAACGGGATAACCGAACGATTCGTTATTTATTGTATAAGCCTTAATTTCTTTCCTGTTTGAGAATTCCTTTACTTTAGTATTACCGTTAAGTGTGATTTCATCATGCTTGTTTTCAGTACAGACTAAACATACTTTTTCCATTTCCAGATGTTTAAGTGCTTCAGACATCAGTTCTGATGCAGAGTCGTTGTAAGTTCCGATCAATTGTCTTTTTGTACCGGCAGGATTTGTAAGCGGACCGAGGAGATTAAAAATTGTTTTCATTGCAAGTTCTTTTCTAACTGGCGCTACAAATTTCATTGCGGGATGATAATGTGGCGCGAACATAAAAGTAATGCCCACATCCTTTAATGCTTTTGCAGATTGTTCAGGAGAAAGATTAACATTTACACCTAATTCTGTGAGAACATCTGCACTACCGCATTTACTTGAAATCGATCTGTTACCATGTTTGGCAACCGGTATTCCGGCACCGGCAATTACAAAGGCTGCTGCCGTTGATATGTTGAATGTACCGGAACCATCACCGCCAGTTCCGCAAACATCGATTGCATTTTGTATCCCGGATGAATCCAGTTTTACACTTTTCTCTCTCATCGCTTTGGCAAATCCCGCAACTTCATCAGGATGTTCACCTTTGCATTTTAATGCAGTTAGCAAAGCAGCGATATGCGTATTATTCACTTCACCGCTCATAATGTGACTCATAGTTTCAAATGATTCATCAAAGGAAAGATTTTCACTTGCTATGATTTTTTCAATTTTATCTTTAATCATTGACTTACCCAGTTTTTAATCAATTTTACTCCTTCTGAAGTTAATACCGATTCGGGATGAAATTGAATTCCTTCGATCGGGTATTCTTTATGCCTTACTCCCATTATTACTCCATCTTCTGTATGGCTGCTTATCTCGAGACAGTCCGGCAAAGTATCTTTATCGATTACTAAAGAATGATACCTACCAGCATTAAATCCTTGTGATACATTACAATAAATGGATTTCTCATCATGAAAGATCCGGGAACTCTTGCCGTGCATTAAAATGGGTGCATTTACAATTTTCCCGCCAAAAATGTAACCAATTCCCTGGTGACCGAGACATACACCCAAAACCGGAATTTTCTTGCCAAATTCACTTATTGCAATCAAAGAAGCATTTGAATCTTCCGGTCTGCCGGGTCCGGGAGATATTACAATTCTATCGGGATTAATTTCTGTGATTTCTTTCTCATCAGTTTTATCGTTACGCCTAACTACAATATTGTGCGTGAACTTGCCGATGAGCTGTACAAGATTGAAAGTGAAAGAGTCGTAATTATCAATAACCAGTATCTTCATCAATTACCTCGGCGTATATTAAAGCACTTACTAATACTGCAGATTTATTTTCAATCTCTTTTAGTTCAAGTTCGGGTCTGCTGTCTGCAACTATTCCGGCACCGGCTTGCCAGTAAATTATATTTTCTTTTGCAAACAAAGTCCGGATTGCTATACACATATCTAAGTTCCCGCTGAAGTCGATATATCCCACAGCACCTGCATATACGTTTCTCCTCAGGTTTTCATAATCGTTTAATAACTGAACCGCACGGATTTTAGGTGCGCCGGTTACAGTTCCCGCGGGGAAGCTTGCTTTCAGTGCATCTATGCAGTCTTTGTCTTCCATAAGATTTCCTTCAACACGAGAGACGATATGCATAACATGTGAAAATTTTTGTAATCTCATATTTTCTGTGACAACAACAGAATCAAAGTCGCATACACGACCGAGATCATTGCGAGCAAGGTCTACAAGCATTGTGTGTTCGGCAAGTTCTTTGGGATCGTTCAGCAAATCTTTTTCAAGTTCGGCTTCATGTTTTTCATCTCTTCCTCGTCTTCTTGTGCCGGCAATAGGAAGAATGGTTGCACGTTTTTCTTTTACTTTTAACAGATCTTCCGGGGAAGTTCCAATAACGGAAAAATTATTTTCAAATTCTAGGAAGTACATATAAGGAGATGGATTGATAATCCTCAATGCACGATAGACATTCAAAAGATCGCCGCTAAATTCCGTGTTAAATCTTTTTGAAAGAACTATTTGGAATACATCACCATCAACAATATTTTGTTTACATTTGTTTACATAAGAATAAAATTCTTCTTTGTCTTCTATTGATTTTATTTCTGATGTTTTGAAATCGGAGTGGAACTCAACAGGTCTGTCAATCTCTTCTCTTATATTTTTAAGCTTTTCTTTAGCTGCATCATATAAAGATTTAAGATCTTTGTTCTTGTCAATTAATACATTAGTAAGAATAATAAGCTGATGTTTGTAATGATCGAAAATTATAAGAGTATTATAAATACCAAAGAAGGAATCGGGGGTATCAAGCTGGCAGTTATCGGTGAACTTAATTACGTTTTCTATGAGGCCGATATTTTCATAACCCAGATAACCAACAATACCCCCCGAGAAATCAGGAAGATCATTAATCTTCGGTTGGTTAAATTTTGAAATCTCTTCGCTGATAAATTCAAATATGTCTTTTTCGAACTCTGTTCTTTCCCCGTTTTCAACAATGGTGAGTTTTGTATCGTGGTTATAAAAAACCTTACGCGGATTCTTACCAATGAAAGAGTACCTTGCTAATCTTCCTATACCTTCAACCGATTCCAGCAGGAAATGATTGCTGCCGGTGTTTCTTATTTTTAAGTATGCAAGCACAGGAGTGATTAAATCTGCAGTTACCCGTTCAAATACAGGAACCACGTTATGACTTTGTGCAAATTTTTCGAATTCCTTGAAGGTCAATTTATCTCCTAGTTTAAACTAAAAAACCCTCCCCAGTGTTTACCGGGAAGGGTTGTTTGAATTCCATTCTCCGAATATTTCACTGAGATGATATACTAATTTCCATTTGCCACCAATAACGGTAAGTACGGTAATTTATTCTAAATGTCTCTTTCATAGTGACGGAATATAGGCATATTGAATTTATTTTGTCAAGCTAATATTATGCCGGGGAAAAAAATAAAATGATTATTTGTTAACCTTCCGGATCCAGGAAGATATTTAATGTTTTATCAATAGATCTTTATACGGGGGATATAGATGGAAAATGTTTACACAAATCTGGTAAAAATGTTCTGAGTGTTTATGCAGATTTTTTAATAAATTATCTTAGTCCAGAAGTTCTTCCAGTCTTCGTTGCGCTTTTCTTTTTGCAAACTTATCTCTGAAATCTCTTTCCGGCGATTCGATGATCTGTTTAAGCACTTTTATTTCTTTTTGCGTTTCATCCATTTCTTTATAGGTTAATGAAAGATGAAATAGAGCGATTATAATACCTGGTTTTAACTTAAGTGCCTTTAACATTAATCTTTCCGATTCTTCAAAACTTCCTTCCGGCACATCACCGAAAAATGTGTTTGCAAATAATCTTTCAAACCAGCTAAGTGAAGCAATCTGCCTGTTATAGATACTCAAAATAATGTATGGCAGGTAATCGGTTGAATCCATTTGTATTGCGAGTTCAGCATTATCTTTAATTTTATGTGCCAGTTTTATCTTTTCTTTACCTCCTTTAAAAAGAGCCTGGTTTCCATAAGACCAAGCGAGAAAAGCATAGACCTTTGCACTGTCCGGAAATAAAGAATAAAACTTTTCTGCGTTGGATACTGCCAGGTTCACATTTTTCTCGGATGATTCTTCATCCCGCAATTCGTAGTAATATTCGCAAAGATCGTTACAGACTCTGGTAATCTTTAGTAAAGCGTTATAATCTTTTGGTTCTGCATCGTAAGCTTTTTTGTAATAGTTGTAAGCATTTTGGAGATCGAATTTAGCATAACAAGAATCACCTATATTAATATAATCAATGAAGTCGTTGGAAAAAGTTAATGTTGTAGTTAATGTCAGGATGATTAATATAAGTCGGGTTTTCATATTTCTCCCTTGAAATTATCATTTATGAATGTTGGTTAAAAATAATTCTTTTTGTTTTAAGAATAAATTTAAATTAGGTAAAGCGTCATTTTGCTAAATTATTGAGGAATGTAAACTATAATCAAGTGTTGATTTTGCCCGTGGAATCTATATTTTTATATCTGAAAATATGAAGCTCAATCTGAATTTCCTGTTTTTCTGTGGTAGTAATAACAGAAGGAAAAGCAGAGTAAAAATGTGTTCCCTATATGCTTATATTTGCCTGTATCATCTGATTTTTCTGAATTCATCTGATATATTTTGCTGTATATTACCCGGAATAAAGAATATCTTTAAAGCTATATGTTGAAATATTTTAAAAATATTTCGTTTCTTATTTCGGTTCCAATCATTTTTCTCTCACCATTAATTGTTTCACAGACCGATCTTACTGCTAACTCCGGTGGGTTGGTAAGTATTTTAAGCGAAAACGGTTTATCACAAAATACGGTTCATTACATTCTTCAGGACAGCGATGGTTTTATGTGGTTTGCGACAGAAGATGGATTAAATAAATATGATGGTTATAATTTTACGATATATAAAAATGATCAGCACAATAAACATTCAATATCTGATAATTTCATCTGGACAATTTACCAGGATAGAAGCGGAGTTTTATGGATAGGCACAAACAGTGGCGGACTTTGCAAGTTTGATAGAGAAAAGGAGAGATTCATTTCATTCAAAAATGATCCGGCAAATCCGAATAGTCTTTCTCTTAACAATGTAAGAGCTATTTGTGAAGACAGTGAAGGGAACATTTGGGTGGGAACAGAAAATGGTTTGAACAAATTTAATAAGAAGGAAAATACTTTTATACGTTATTACTATAACCCTGATGATTCTAAAAGTTTAAGTAATAACGTAGTGCTGTCAATCTTTGAAGATAGCGATGGAATCCTCTGGATTGGAAGTGATGGCGGTCTTGATATGTATGACGGAGAAAATGATAATTTTAAAAACTACTCTTTTAATCCGGGTGATGAAAACAGTTTAACTAATAATGTTGTTCTTACAATTTACCAGGATAGATTAGGATATCTCTGGATTGGTACACTTAAAGGATTAACTAGGTTCGATAGGAAAAATAACAAATTCACTCGCTATTACGTTGATGCAACTGAAGCGAGTTCCGTTAACAGGAACAGAATTAATTATATACTTGAAGATAAATCGAATATGTTATGGGTCGGAACAGGCGATGGTTTGTTTTTGTTTGATCGAAAGAATCAAAGTTTAAATAAAATACAACCGTCTACTACCGGTTTTGGTGTTTTTAGTAACAATAATATCCTTTCTGTTTACGAAGATAATTCTGGTTTGATCTGGATCGGCACTGCAGAAGATGGTATTGTAAAATATGATAAAGAAAGAATTAAGTTTAAGAATTACCAACACAATCCGTTCAATCCATCAAGCTTAAGTCATAATACGATCAGGGCAATTTATCAGGATGATATGGGGACACTTTGGATCGGAACATTAGGTGGGGGACTAAACAAACTCGATGCTAAGAATGATAAATTTATTCATTACAGAAATAATCCTGATGACAGGTACTCATTGAGTGATAATTCAATCTCGGCAATATTTAAGGACAGGTACGATTACATCTGGGTAGGAACATGGGGCAGTGGATTAAACCGAACAATGAAACCGTATAATAACAGTGAGGATAATAATTTAAAATTTGTTCATTATACAAATGAGCAGAACAATCAAACTATAGGTAACCAGGTTATCACTAGTTTAAGCAGTAACATAATCCAGGCTATTTATGAAGACTCGTATGGAAAATTGTGGATCGGTACCGGTGTAGGATTGGATCTTTTTAATCAGGAAGAAAATAATTTTATAAGCTTCAAATATGATCCAGATAAGCCGAATAGTCTTAGCAGCAATCAGGTTCAGTCCTGTATTCTGCAGGATAGTAACGGAAATCTTTGGATCGGCACATGGAATGGATTAAACAAAATTGCATCCAACGATGTTAAAAATGCATTAGTTGATCCCTCATCTGTGAAGTTTCAACGTTATATGTTCGAAGCTGGAAATAAAAACGGCTTAAATGATGAAAGAGTAATTTCCATTTATGAAGATGCAAGCGGAAATCTGTGGTTTGGAACTTATGGTGGCGGTTTAAATGAATTAACTGCTGATGAACAAAGAAAATCAAATGGAAAATTTATTAGTTATACTGTTGATAATGGACTTTCGAGCAATATAATATACAGCATTCAGTGTGATGACAGTGGCAACTTATGGTTGAGTACGGATAACGGGCTTTCAAGGTTTGATGTGAAAAACAAAACATTCAGAAACTATGATGCAAGTGACGGACTGCAGGGTAACCAGTTTTTTTGGGGTGCAAGTTTTAAGGGGAAAGATGGCGAGTTGTTTTTCGGGGGTACAAACGGTTTTAATGAATTCAAACCGGAAGAGTTGAGAAATAATGATCACGTTCCACCGGTTGTTATAACGGATTTTCAGATTTTTAATAAACCTGTCGAAATAGACAATGAAGATTCACCTTTAAAAAAATCCATTACTTTCACAAAAGAAATCGAGTTAACTTACGGGCAAAATGTATTTTCATTTGAATTTGCCGCACTTGATTTTACTGCTCCCGCAAAAAATCGTTATGCATATATGATGGAGGGTTTTGATCACGATTGGATAAGTTCAGGCAAACGTCGATATGTAACTTATACGAACTTAGACCCCGGCGAATATGTTTTCCGCGTTAAAGGTTCAAACAATGATGGAATCTGGAATGAGAGCGGAACACAGGTGGTAATAAGAATTTTGCCCCCGTTGTGGAGAACCTGGTGGTTTGTCTCATCGGTTCTTCTGCTGGTAGGTGTAATCATTACATTAATAATTTATTTCAGGGTTAAACATTTACTGGATATTGAAAGATTGCGAATTAAACTTGCTGCTGATCTTCATGATAATATTGGGTCAAGCTTAACAGAAATTTCAATTTTGAGTGAAGTTATTTCGAAAAAGATCAAAACCGAAGATGAGGGAATAAGGAAAAGTTTGAACATGATCAGCAACAGTTCACGAAACCTGATCGATAATATGAGTGATATAGTCTGGTTGGTAAATCCCAAAAGAGATTCTTTATATGATCTTATTTTAAGATTGCGGGATACTTATTCAGAGTTATCATCTTACACCAGCATTTCTTTTAGATCGGAAAATATAAAATCACTTGAGAAAATATCCTTGCCAATGGAAAAACGGCAGCATCTTTATCTAATATTTAAGGAAGCAATAAACAATTGTATAACACACAGTGAATGTAGCGAAATAACACTTGATGCCTCAGTAAAAGGAAGTAAATTGCTGATGACTTTAAAGGATAATGGGAATGGATTTAGTTCGGAAGAAATTTCCAATGGCGGCAATGGTTTGAATAATATTAAGGAAAGAGCAAAAACTATTGGTGGAAATCTGAATATAGAATCAAAATTAAATCGAGGAACGACAGTTCAATTTGAGGGAAATATTTTATAATTAATTGTTAAATTGCTGCATTGTTAATTCTTTTTAGATGTTATATCTTAAACGATAAATAGATGGCAGTTTAGCAATTTTACAATCCGAAATATCATAAGCTGATATGTTAAAAGTAGTTGTAGTTGAAGATAATGATTCGATAAGGGAGGGATTAAAAATCCTGATTGATGGAACTGAAGGGTATGCTTGTGTTGAGAGCTTCTCAGATTGTGAATCGATGCTGAAAAATATTGTAAAATTAAAACCTGATGTTCTTTTGATGGATTTAGGATTGCCGGGTATGAGCGGTGTGGAAGGTATTAAAAAAGCAAAAGCATTTCTTCCTGAGTTAACAATCCTCGTGCTCACTGTTTATGAAGAAAACGAATTAGTCTTTGATGCTTTATGTGCTGGCGCATCGGGTTATTTAGTAAAAAAGACTCCTCCATCAAAACTTCTTGAAGCTATTAAAGAAGCTCATGAAGGCGGGGCACCAATGAGCTCGCATATTGCAAGAAAAGTTATAGACTTCTTCCAGACGAAGAAACCGATATCACAGCAAAAAAGCGTCTATACTTTAACCCCACGCGAAAAAGAAATATTAACCGGTCTGGTTGAAGGTCATAATTTTAAATTTATTGCCGATTCACTTTATATAAGTATTGAAACGGTACGATTTCATTTCAGAAATATTTATAAAAAGCTGCATGTACATTCACAATCCGAAGCTGTAGCGAAAGCAATAAGAGAAGGAATAATATAAGTTAAAGATCAGGTTGAAGAGTTGGGGAAGCCCCAAATTACAAGTAAAAATGTAACCCACTGATTTTTTTATCACCCCATTTATGTAGTAACATAGTTAAATTAATGGTTTATTCCGCTCAAATACCTTCATTCGTGTAGTAGATTAAAAATTTCATCCTGAATAAATTTTATGAAAGTAATACAATAAGTTTTAAAGTCAATTTGAATAATCTTTACTTGTCTTAATACCCGGATAAAATAATGATCAATGTAGTTGTTGTTGAAGATAATGATACTATCAGGGAAGGACTGAAAATTTTAATAGACGCTGCTGATGGTTTTAGCTGCAAGGGGGTTTACTCCGAATGCGAATCAATGATTGGAGAAATCAAAATTCATAATCCTGATGTTTTATTAATTGATCTTATTTTACCAGGCATAAGCGGAATCGAAGGTATTAAACTCGTTAAATCTCTTTTACCTGAACTAAGTATTATAGTTTTAACGGTGTATAATGAAAATGATTATATCTTTGATGCACTTTGTGCTGGTGCCAGTGGTTATATTACAAAGAATACGCCTCAGTCCAAATTACTTTATGCAATACAGGAAGCCTACGAAGGTGGTACTCCTATGAGTTCCAATATAGCGAGAAAAGTAATTGGTTTATTTCAACAAAAAGGAATAACGAATAACGGCGGCGGCGACAAAATGGTAAGTCTAAACCAGCGTGAAAAAGATATCCTGAACAAGCTTGTAGAAGGCAACAGTGTTAAAGCAATTGCCGATTCCCTTTTTATAAATGTCGATACACTGCGTTCAGATTTTAAAAATATTTATAACAAACTTCACATTTTTTCAAAAGCCGAGAATTCTCTTAGATCTAACTAAAAATTTTAATGAAAAATGATAATAAATCCTCTCTATTTAGGTAGTAATATTTGATATTTATCGGTTAAGTAATTATAAAATACCCTTGTTTAGGTAGTAGAATAGAGTATCCTAAATTTGATAGGTTTTAGTGATGAATAATTTCAGACCTGTTTTTTATTAAGTAATTTTGATATTATTTTAACTAATTGAACATAT
>Ga0315556_1000876_pt1 | contig 18698 bp, 14 predicted proteins | sample SalMarSW160310MG_FD_202112 | JGI IMG/M metagenome (GOLD analysis project Ga0315556, IMG submission 202112) | Salt marsh sediment microbial communities from the Plum Island Ecosystem LTER, Massachusetts, United States - Salt Marsh Sediment SW1603-10 ...
GGTTTCCGGCATTGAGCAGATGACCGCCAACCCTGCGCAAGCCCAAGCGATGGCCCAACGGTTGGGCATCGACCTGAACAAGCTGCCGGCAGGGGCCGATCCATTCACACTGTTGAGGGCCATGCCGCCGGATCAGCTGGCCGCCATCACCAAGGCGATCCAGTCGCGCTTTGCCACGCTCGGGCCGAGCATGGTAAACCAGATGGCTGTTGGATCGGTGAAGAACGAGTACCAGGCGCTGGGCGTCGACACGGCTTCCCTTCAGACCAACTACATTCTCAACGTGGGTGGCATGATGCTGCTCATTTCGCTACTAGGCGGTGTGTGTGTCATCGCCGTGGGCTATCTGGCCTCCAAAACGGCTGCCGGCGCGGCACGCGATATCCGCCTGGATGCCTTCAAGAAGGTGGAAGCCTTCTCCAGCGCCGAGATTGATAGGTTCTCGACCGCCTCCTTGGTCACACGTTCCACGAACGACATCAGCCAAGTTCAAAGGGTCATCTTCATGACCATGCGGATGGTCTTCTACGCGCCGATCATTGGCATAGGGGCCATCATCCTGGCAATCGGTAAAAGTGCCAACATGTGGTGGATGATCGCCTTGGCTGTGGTTGTCCTGCTCGGGCTCATTCTGACCATCTTCTCCCTGACCCTGCCCAAATTCAGGATTATGCAGAGCCTGATTGACCGGCTCAATCTGGTCATGCGCGAGAACCTGTCGGGGATGATGGTTGTGCGTGCCTTCAACAAGGAGGACGCCGAAGAAGAACGCTTCGACGTGGCCAATCAGGATCTCACTGACACAAGTCTTTATGTGGCCCGGGTGATGGTCACCATGATGCCTGTCCTCATGCTCATTATGAATGGTCTGACGGTGGGTATCCTGTGGGTCGGAGCTCACCAGGTCGCGCAAGCGAACATCCAGGTGGGGGATATGATCGCATTCATGCAGTACGCGATCCAAGTCGTGTTTGCCTTCCTGATGATGTCGATGATGTTTATCTTCCTTCCGAGAGCCGCCGTGTCGGGGGGACGCATCGCCGACGTTCTGGAAACCGAGGTCAGCATCACGGACCCGGACCAGCCCAGGCAATTCGGAGATCCTTTCTCGGGGCGGATCGAATTCCAGAACGTGTCGTTCCGCTATCCGGGGGCTACGGAAGATGTGCTGCATGGCATCAGCTTCCGAGCCATGCCCGGCGAGACCACGGCCTTCATCGGTTCGACGGGGTGCGGAAAATCAACGGTGATCAACCTGATCCCCCGTTTCTATGACGTAACTGGGGGCAGCATCTATGTGGACGGAATCGACGTCCGTGAAGTGTGCCAGAGCGACCTACGTGACAAGATCGGGTACGTGCCTCAGAAGGGAACGTTGTTCTCAGGCACAATAGAAAGCAATCTTCGCTATGCGGATGAGGACGCCACCGACGAGACGCTCAAGCAAGCGACCGATATCGCCCAAGCCAGCGAGTTTATCTTCGCCAAACCGGAGGGGATGGATGCCGAGATTGCCCAGGGGGGGCTGAATGTCTCTGGTGGTCAGAAGCAGCGCCTGGCCATCGCCCGAGCACTGGTCAAGAAACCTCCGATCTACATCTTCGATGACAGCTTCTCGGCCCTCGATTTCAAAACCGACTCGGCTTTGAGGAAAGAGCTCAAAGAGAAGACGGGGAACAGCACCGTCCTCATCGTGACCCAGCGAGTGGCGACCGTCCAGAGCGCCGACCAGATCATTGTTCTAGAGGAGGGACACGTCGTCGGGCAAGGAAGCCACGACCAGCTTATGCAGGACTGCGAAACGTATCAGGAGATTGCGCTGTCACAGTTGAGCAGGGAGGAGTTGCTGTGAACGCCGGCCGAGGTAGACGGCCTGTGCGGCGCAGAAGCGCAACGACCATGCGGAGGCGTGGCCCGATGGGACATGGCGGGCCTATGGCCATGATGCAGGGCGACAAAGCCCAGGATTTCATGGGCACAATGGTCAAACTGGTGCAATACCTCGGCTCATACAGAATGGCAGTCTTGATCGCAATTCTCTTCTCAATTGCGTCGACCATCTTCACCATTCTAGGCCCGAAGATCCTGGGGAACGCCACGACCACGCTCTTCGAAGGTGTGTTGGGCCAGATCAGGGGGGGTACCGCCGGCATTGATTTTGCCACCATCGGCCGCATCTTGCTCACGGCCCTGGCGCTGTACCTGGCTTCTTCGCTGTTCAGCTTCGTTCAGGGATGGATCATGTCGGGGATTTCAGTCGATGTAACGTATCGATTCCGACAGGACATTTCGAGCAAGGTCAACCGGCTGCCGTTCAGCTACTTCGATCGAGTCAGCCAGGGTGAAGTCCTGGCCCACCTGACCAATGACGTGGACATGATCAACCAGACTCTGAATCAGAGTCTGTCACAGATCATTACGTCCACGGTAACGGTGGTTGGGGTGTTGATCATGATGCTTACGATCAACTGGCAGATGACTCTGGTGGCGATTGTCATGGTTCCTCTTTCGGCGCTGATCATCATGTTCGTCGTTCGCCAATCCCAGAAGTACTTCAGTCAGCAGCAGGACTACCTGGGGCACATCAACGGCCACGTCGAAGAGATGTTCGGCGGCCACCGGGTTATGAAAGCGTTCAATGGCGAAGCCAAGAGCGTTCGACAATTCGCCGGGCTCAACAACACCCTGTACTCAGCCGCTTGGAAATCACAGTTCCTCTCGGGACTTATGTTTCCAGTGATGAACTTCGTAGGCAACCTGGGCTACGTGGGCATTGCCATCTTGGGCGGCTACTTGGCGGTCCAGCGAGCCATCACGGTGGGCGACATTCAAGCCTTCCTGCAATACGTTCGCTCTTTCACGCAGCCGATTATGCAGATCGCCAACATTTCCAACGTTCTTCAGCAAACGGCGGCCGCCGCCGAGCGGATCTTTGGGTTCCTGGCCGAGGAGGAGGAAGAACCGGAAGCGGAAGTTCCGGTCCAATTGGAGCGAGTTCAGGGTCATGTTGTCTTCGACCATGTGCATTTCGGCTATGAGGCAGACAAACCGGTCATCAAGGACTTCTCCATTGACGTGCAGCCCGGCCAGCGGATCGCCCTGGTGGGACCCACAGGTGCAGGGAAGACGACCCTGGTGAAGCTGTTGATGCGTTTCTATGATGTGGACAGCGGTGCCATTCTTGTCGACGGGCATAACATCAAAGACTTCCGTCGTGAAGATCTGAGGTGTATGTTCGGCATGGTGCTCCAAGATACCTGGCTCTACAACGACAGCATCATGGAAAACATCCGCTACGGTCGCCCCGCCGCCACCGACGAGGAGGTCATTTCAGCTGCCAAGGCTGCTCGCGTGGATCACTTCGTCCGAACCCTCCCCGAGGGCTATGGTCAGGTTCTCAATGAAGAGGTCACCAACATCTCGCAGGGTCAGAAACAGCTCTTGACGATCGCCAGGGCTTTCGTTGCCAATCCGGAAATGCTGATTCTGGACGAAGCGACGAGTTCGGTGGACACTCGAACCGAGGTCCTGATTCAAGAGGCGATGGAGGCCCTCATGAAGCACCGGACCAGCTTCATCATCGCTCACCGACTCTCGACCATCCGCAACGCCGATTGGATCCTGGCGGTGAACGAAGGTGACATCGTTGAGCAAGGGAAGCATGAAGACCTTATCCGGGCCAACGGCTTCTACGCCGAGCTGTACAACAGCCAGTTTGAGAATGTGGGGGCCCTCGCCTGAGGATCTGGAACATTAACCGATTGTTGTAAGGGATGAGCACATGCGTGGGTTGGCATTGTGGCCGACCCTACGGACGGCGATCGCCACGGCATGAAGGCCAGCTCCCACATCTCCCTCTCGCTGGAGACCCCACGGGCGCGCACCTCGTTGGAAATGGAAACGCGCACTCTTCACTTTCTGGTCCTTTGAAGATCCCTCCTAGGGCGATCGCCCTTGGGCATCGCTCGATCAGAGGAGGGTCCATGGGGCCGCACTCGGATAGCGTGCGCGGGCCAAGATGGGTCCGACGCTCCGATACACTTGAGGGACCGCACGTATCCGTGCGATGCATGCAGGCCGACAGGAGGGTCGTGGTGCCAACACTGATCGTAGCTACCGGCGATGGGATATTCATTGTCAGGCCAGCCGACGGGGACTCGGTAGAAATTCATTTGCAGGGGAAACCCGCCGAGGCCATCGCCGTCGACGGTGCCGATCCGAAGCGCGTCTATGTTGGCACGTGGGGGCAGGGACTTTGGCGCAGCCTCGATACAGGGCGAACATGGGAGCGTTCGGGGGAGTCGATCCCGCACCAAGACATCACAGCCGTGGCCGTTGAGAAAAAGGCAAATCGTCGACCGGGCGCTATCTACGTGGGGACTGAGCCCAGCCGGCTGTCTCGCTCCGACGATGGAGGCGAGACGTGGCGGATGATGGACAGCTTATTGGAACTGCCCTCGGCGGACAGTTGGAGCTTTCCGCCCAAGCCCGACACGCATCATGTGCGCTGGATTGAAACGGACCCGGCGGCAGCGGAGAAGCTGTTTGTGGCGATCGAAGCCGGGGCCCTGCTCCGATCGGATGACGGCGGCGAGACATGGCATGATCGAGTTGATGGGGGACCCTACGACACCCACACCGCGGCCACGCATCCGGAGGCGGAAGGTCGAGTCTATGCCGCTGCCGGCGATGGCTACTTCGAAAGCCGGGATGGCGGCCTGACCTGGAGCCGGCCGATGCAAGGTCTTGCGCACCGCTATCTGGTCGGTGTGGCCGTGGACGCCGGTGATGCGGAGACCGTGATAGTCAGTGCCGCGCCGGGCCCGCACGTCGCCTATGGGCCGCGCAACGCGGAATCCTACGTCTATCGGAAGATATCGGGGGACGGATTCCAGCAGGTGACCGAGGGCTTCCCATCCGGAGACGGCGTCGTCGCCAGCCGCCTCGCAGCGCATCCAACCGACGCAGGCGTGCTCTATGCGGTCAACAATCGCGGTCTGTTTGTGACGAAGGACGCCGGGAATCGCTGGCGGCAGGTGGATGTGGATTGGCCGGAGGGGGCTTTTGCGCACGGTGTGCGCGGGTTGGTGGCTTTCCAGGAATAGCGTGCAGAGGCCAAGCATCGCCCCACTTGTTACTTCTTCCTTGTTGCCTCGTATTTCCCCATCATCAGTTTTCTACTGCCTGGGATTGTCTGGGATTGCTTGACTTCAGCATGGTGCTTGAGAACCTTGCCCGTCTTTCGGATTCATGCCCCTCGCACGGAAATCAAATACCCGTCCAAGGGTCATGGATCTGCCCACTGCCTTTTCGGCCGAGACCCTCGTATGTTGAGTCACACATCATGATGTGTCAGTCAACGTACTCTCCAGACATGCCAATACGCCCTTGACCCTCCTGTAAGCGGAGACTGTATACTGGCTCGAGTTGTCAGCCAGCTTTCACTCTTCAGTCTGTGTTGGTGGCGATGCTAAAGATTGGCGAATTTGCGCAGCTAAGCCAGGTCACGATCAAGACCCTTCATCACTACAGTGATATTGGGCTGTTTGAACCTGCCCATGTTGATCCCTGGACCAACTACCGCTACTACACCATCGAGCAGCTGCCACGCATACACCGCATCATGGCACTAAAAGAGGCGGGGTTGTCCTTGGATCAAATCGGCCTCTTGGTTCATGAAGATCTTTCAACAGAAGAGTTCCGAGGAATGCTGAAACTCAAGCAGAAGGAGATTGAAAGCCAACTTGAACTCTCCCAGCGCACGTTGTCGCTGATCGATTATCGGTTGCGAATGCTTGATGCGGAAGAGAACTTTCCTGAACTCGATGTGTTGCTGAAAGAACTGGAGCCACTCTTTGTCCTCTCCCTGGTGGTTAAAGAGCATCACACGATGAAGAGAGTGGCTGGGAGGCTGCATTCTGCAATCCGAGATGGCTTGGTGAAGTACTCGGGTGTGCAGTTGGATGTGTTCTACGGGGATACGGTCATACCTCTGGAATCTCCGGACCTTCAGGAAGGACAACACGAAATCTTGCTGGGGGTCGATTCCTCGCAGGAAGATCTCCTTATTCCAGAGCTCGGGTTGCTGAGAACTCGGATGGAACCTGGTGTAGGAGTGGCGGCGACGCTGACGTTCGCGGACAAAGAACGAGCCGAAGTATGGGAGTCGGTCACACTCCTTCAGCGCTGGGCGGTAGCCCATGGGTATGGACTTCGCGGCCAGACTCGCTACTGGATGCACCGAGGGCCACTCGATACCCTGAACCGCCATGAATTCGTGGCCGAAGTGCAGTTGCCCATCGACTCTCCAGAATAATGTCAACCTGGCATCTGTCTGATTGAATGGGGCTCGACCCTAACCAACAATCTGCTGGCTTTAGGCCGTCACCGTTGATGTGCATTAGTCTTGGGAGGGCGACATGCGCACAGTTATCCAACGAATTGGCGTTTCCGTGTTGGGTTTGGCCATGCTGGCTGTCCTGCTGGTCTACGTGGTTAGCACGGTGCGTTGGAACTATGACTACCAGGGCTTCGATGTAACGGCAGAACAGATCAATATCCCCAGTAGCGAGTCAGCTGTTTTGCGGGGCGAGCATGTTGCGACGATTCACTACTGCGCCGCCTGCCATGGAGCAGATTTGTCCGGCGGCTATCTCATGGATGAACCCTTGCTGGCTGTAGTGCCTGCACCGAACCTGACAGCAGGGGTGGGTGGGGTAGGCGCGGACAACAGCGCTGAGGATTGGGTTCTCGCGATTCGGCACGGGATTGGCCACGATCGGCGCGGCCTGATCGGCATGCCGTCGCGCGTCTGGTACCACTTGAGCGATAATGACCTCGGAGATCTGATTGCCTATCTGAAGCACTTGCCTCCTGTGGACAACCAGATGCCTCCGCGCAAAATCGGCCCGCTTTTCCGCTTGATGCTGACTCTTGGGAAGGCGCCACCTTCCCAGGCGATGATCATCCCTCATGATGCTTCGCGACCAAAGGCGCCACCTCAAGAGGTTAGTGTAGCTTATGGGGGGTATCTGGCTCAGAGTTGCATGGGTTGCCACGGAGCCAATCTCAATGGTGGAACCGTGCGAGACTTGGATGGTAACTTGGTCGTTGCACACAACCTGACCCCCGGTGGAGAGATCGGTGGTTGGTCGGGGGACGATTTCATCAAGACATTGCGGACTGGCGTCAATCCCGCCGGGCATGAATTGAATGAGGCCATGCCCTGGCCGTACTTGGGGCAGATGACGGACGAAGAGCTGCAGGCGGTCTGGCTGTACCTAAAGTCACTTCCCGCGCTCGAGCAGAGCACCGATCGAACTGATCTCTAACCGACCCGATGCGGAAGTGGAGATAGGCGGGAAGAGAGTCTTGAGAGGATTCCTTTGGCAAGTGCTGGGAAGCGCACTGGCGTCTACGTTGCCCCTGGCGGGCATGTTGTGGTTGGTCTTTGACGCCTCACTACTGGATAACTTGGTGATCCATCAAAGCACGTTTACGGAGATCGTCAGTGGTTCCTCGCTCATGATTACACTCCTGTTTGGGAGCGGGGCGATCTGGGGACTCGGTTTGGGACTTGTCTTCACCAAGAATGCAAAACCGATCATCAAGACGGCTGCGCTGCATTGGGGGCTCAGCGCCTTCATGGCCGCTGTGATCTTAGAGTTTGTAAATGGTTTTCAAGATCTGCTGAGCCAGTGGTTCGGCATATCCCGGCATTTTATCTTTGCAACGGCATTCGTTCTGTCCGTGGGGATAGTCGTGTCCTGGTGTGCCTACATGGTTCTCCAACAAATCGAGGGATCCATAAGGAGGAGAAGAGCGGCAATAACATGCGGTTCGTTAGCTGCGATTGCATATCTTCTGGTCGATCGCACCATGTTCTTTCAGGGCTGGGTACTCGGAACAACAAGGACAGATGGCTCTTCTGTGATGATGACGGTGATGCTGAATGGAGTCACAGCGGCGGCTCTTGTGGGCGGGGGGATCCTGGGATGGTATCTGCATGATGCTGAGAGATCTCTGACGACATAACTTGTCCGTTGCGCGGAATCAACAAAGCCGTCCGAGGGTCTAGCCTAATTTGCGAGACCCCTAGACGGCTTTTTTCAAGACCCTGATCTAGGAGGCGACGACGGGATTCGAACCCGTGAATGAGGGTTTTGCAGACCCTTGCCGCGGTCTCCCAGACCCTTGCACGCCCTTTCGCGCATTCCGTCTAAGGGTCATGGAATTGTCCACTGCCCTTTTGACCCAGACCCTTGCCCGTCGATATTTGCCAGGCAATGGACATAATGTGATGCCTTGATATGTGAGCAGACTTTACGCAATAATCGCCTATCGTGAACTTCTACGGATTCTGGCGCTTGAAACGATTCCATGACTTCGGGCCAATGGACGATTCGTGCTGTCCAGGGTTGGGACGAATGGGCACACTCTGGAGTCAGTCATGGTAGGCTGCTATGGTTCCGGAACGAGTTATCACACCGGACTAGAACATGTGGTCATTGTGACACAAGTGCATGGTTGAAGGATCCCCGAGTGAACCGAGGGAACATCTTGCATGGATGGCTCATCCATTGGGAGTGGACAAATCGATGCTCAATCTTGTATCCAGGGTGTGCAGGATGCCTTCGTACTCCGAAATGCTGAACGTGTCGCCGTCCATCATTCCACGGACGTAGAGGACTAGGTTCTCATGCTGCTGAATGTGTGCACATGTAAGGTACGGCACGCTGTCAATGGTGAGTGTCCGGCACCCGTCGACAACGGTGTCCGCCGAGTGGGAAGGTTCAAAGTGAACTTGTGCAGCGGATCCAACGGCGACAGGTATGTTGTCCGCAACCCAGCCATCAACCGAGGCCTGGGCCTTCTGCGAGTTGGGGTAGACGGTCAGCTGATCACCAAGGAATGGGGTACTGAGACCCTCTCCGTCCGCCCGTCGAAATGTGATTGAATAGGACGCGACCGCATCAGGTACCGGGTGGAATGAATCTTGCTCAACGTTCCAGCCGGCACCCAGATCTGACCTGCTCAGCATTCTCTCATAGGGAAATCCGGGCGGGACGCGTTCAATATTCATGCAGCTACCAACACAGATAGCAAGGGTAACCAGCGAGATGGCAGCTCTTCTCATGTTGCCTCCTTTCCTATGGGCCAAGCACTTGATAGCCTGGCCAGCGTGCCTCGAGGGATGCCAGATCAGTTGAGGTTTCACGGAGGAAGTATCTCAATTGCTCAGTTCCCGTCAATGGAAACACGGATTGGGATCCGAACTTGAGAAACCCCCCAGATTCGATCACGAGGCCGTGATCAGCAATCACATCTGAACGCTGGACTAGGTTCTTGACGGTCGCGCTGAAACTGCCTCCTTGGCAGTTGACGTTCAGTGATCTACAGTCGGCCATCACAGAGCAGCCTGCTATTCCTGCGACGATCCCTGATTGGAATCCGGTTTCGTCAGAGTACTTGAGCCTTATGCCAGCGCCAGTGCCTGGGAACCCAACCGCGACTGTTGCCGACGTAACATGCTCGATGTACGTGCCTCGGTCCGTATCCCATGAGGCCAACTCAGCGCCACTGGAGGAAATCGAAATGGGAATCGGAACTTCTCCCGCGGGCACGAAGAAGGTGATAGGTGCTGACCCGGTTGCGACAACTGTTCCCGATGTCTTGATCCGCAGGCTTGCCTTCTTCACGTATTCAATGGCATCCCAGTAGGTTTCAGTACTTGCCCGCAAGACTTCGACGGTAGGATTGGAAACGTCACACTTTCCAGCCCACCCCGAGGATACAATCATTCTAATTGGGTCAATCCCAGTCACACCCGAGAAAACAAACTCGCCATTCATCCCCTCGATCCTTGACCCAGGGCATGGTCCGTTTGCTGGCTCGAGCGGCGGACGCTGAATCATACCCTTGTCGTCGGACCAGTCCCAACAAAATCCATGAGGGTCACTTCTTGAGATAGGATTCGAGGCTGCATTGGGGTACTTGGTCAGCGAGGCCGGCACTAACACATCGCCTGACCAGGCGTCGATTTGAGTGAATCTTCCTCGGACAGGGTCCAAGTACCGGGCCCGTAGCATCACCAGCCCTGTGTTGTCCATCCATTCGCCAGCAAAGCCGTATTTGGTTGATGCGGAACCAGCAGAGGCAAGCGGAGCCCCAAATGGTTTGTAGGTGTAGGCCGTGGTGACGATAGCTGAGCCGCCCGCAAGTTGCCTCACGCTTCCAAGAGCATCCTCCAGGTGATACTCCCATCCTCCCGTCTGCTCTTCGCCAATCCTCGACACCCCATACAGGTACGCATTCTCCCCATGGCTCAGCACCTGCGTCAATCCGGTGTTGATGTCGAGCGTGTAGTCGATCGGCGAGCTGTTCACAGTCTGCTGCAGCCGGTCACCCAGCCCGCTGTAGGCGAAAGCATATCTGTCCGATCCCTGAACGACCGAAGTCAAACGATTGGCATGATCGTAGGCGTAGGTGCTGGTACCGTCATTCAGCAGGTTCCCATTGGCGTCCCAGGTGTAGTCCACACCGTTGACCGACGTGAGCCGGCTGGCGTCATCGTAGGTGTAGGTATCCGTGCCTTCCAGGGTGTCCTGGGTCAGTCGGTTGCCCACACGGTCGTAGGTGTAGTGGAAGAACTCGCTGCTGGAGTAGTCGGCCGAAGTCAGGCGGTAGAGCGCGTCGTAGCCGTAGTCGATGGTCGTCGTGGTGGAGCCGAACCCTCCCGGAATGGTTACCGCCGCCGTGGTGCATCCGGGGATCATGCAGTTGTTCGTGTCGGCGCTCCAGAAAGGCACATTGTTGAAGTCGGCCCGGAACCGGTAGCTGCCCTCGGGCAGCGTGAAGGCGACCTGGCCGCTGGCGTCACTGGTTGCGTGGAATCCCGTGTAGACGTCACCATCGAAGACGTAGACGGGGAGGTCGGGATAGGGCGTGCCGCTTTCGCTCGCCACCGTCACAGCGACCGGAATCGTCACCGTCACCAAGTCGGCGGTGCAGCTTGGGATGGTGCAGCTGTCGGTTCCGGCGCTCCAGAACTCGGTGCCGTTCCGATCCGCCCGGAAGCGGTAGGAGCCCTCCGGGAGTGTGAACACGGCCTGGCCCGAGGCGTCTGTCGTTCCGTGATATCCGGTATAGGCGCCGCCGGAGAAAGCGTAGACCGAGAGCCCTGCGGCAGGAGCTCCGCTTGTGTCCTGGACGGTCACTGTGACCGGGATGGTCACCGTCAGAGTATCCGCCTCGCATCCGGGCACCGAGCAATCATTGCTGGCGTTGCTGAAGAACTGTGTGGCATTCAGGTCGGCCCGGAACCGGTACGAACCTGAGGGCAGGGTGAAGGCGACCTGCCCGGATCCGTCGGTTGTAGCTTCGTGGCCCGTGTAGTTCGCGCCGTCGAAGACGTAGACCGGGAGACCCGCCTGGGCCGTCCCAGACGAGTCCTGCACCGTCACACTAACCGTCGGATTCGAGGGAGCCCTGCCCATCCCAAGTCGCTTACTCGACATGCAAGCGGAGGACCGACTGCTGCTTAGCAATATCTACTGTTGCCTAGCATTGCCTGGTATTTCCTAGGAGGCGACGACGGGATTCGAACCCGTGATGGGGGTTTTGCAGACCCTTGCCGCCGCTCCAAAGACCCTTGCCCGCGTTTTCGCGGATTCCGTCTAAGGGTCATGGAATTGTCCATTGACTTTTCGACCTAGACCCTTGCCCGTCGGTTTGGGCCAGGCAATGGACATAATGTGATGTCTTGATATGTGAGCAGACTTTACACCAATAATCCCCTATGGCAATCTTAGGCAAGTGACATTGGGATCCGGCAGATGCGATGAGTCAATCAGGACCGGAAGCGACCTGATGTTTCACTGCTCCGGACCGGGACCCTGCTAAGAACTTGCGGGGCAAGTTTGGGGTGGTTGATGATTGCAGAGGATGGGTTGGGGTCAGGTTTGAGGTTGGCCACGGCCAATCCCCGCAATGTACGTGGGACTTGGGGGTAGGGGGCTCGTGCACCAACGCACTCCTGCACGTGTCCCGGAGTTCATTCAACGAGTACGTGCCTAAGACTGAACTGGGACCAGATTGGGCCCATCTGGATGGTCGGGGCTGCAGGCGCCTGTGATCACCGGACAGTCTAAGAAGCTGGTTAGAAAAGCCGGTGATTATCAAAAGATAGTGGTAGGATGAGTCTGGCCGAGCTTTAATCATTCTGGATTCTGCGAATTCAAGTAAGTTGCCTCAGATGTGGCTGCTTGGGTTCATGGCAGTACGTTTTCGACCGAGCGTCGCAACGGGATCTGGCCAGGACCAATCCACAGTCCTCCCCATCCAGACCAAGATCCTGCCCCACTCAACTGTCAGTCCATGTGAATCCTGATTCATAGGCTTGAAAATCAGGCGAGGTCGCGGCCGTCTACCCGCGTGAACGGACCGCGTGGTCTTCCGGCTTGAAGCCGGCCATACCCCTGCCGATCTGGAGGAGCTGGTCACGAGGAGACGAAGTCTGCACGAGTCCGTTGCGGACCAAGAGGAATGGCTTGTTGCTGACAACCAGTCGATTGGGGAAGGATGAGCATGCACAAACACCAGCCTGACCGCCTTGCACCGACGATTTCAGATGCCCTAGTACTTCGGAGGTAAGATGATCACGTTCTTTCGCCGTCACCCATTGCTAAGTTTCTTCCTGCTTGCATACCTTCTCTCCTGGCTCACTTGGTTACCCTATGTTCTGTCAGAAGATGGGCTGGGTATTCTAGCTCTGCACCTGCCTTCCCTATATGTCGCAATTGGCGCATTCACCGGACCCTTCTTGGCTGGGTTCTTGCTGACTGCCGTGGTCAGTGGCAGACAGGGAATCCATGCACTTCTGAAGAGATTCGTCCTTTGGCGAGTCGGCATTGGCTGGTATCTGTTTGCCATCTTTGGAATACCTACCATTGCATTGCTGGGCGCACTGGCATTGCCGGGCGCTCTAGCCGCCCTCACCCAACATGCTCTGCTTTCCTCACTTCTCATGTATCTGCCGGCCCTGATCGTTACATTCATTATTGCTGCTGGAGGTGAAGAACCGGGCTGGCGTGGATTCGCTCTGCCGAGACTGCAAGAACGCTACGGTCCATTGATCGGCACGCTCATGCTGGGCGTGCTTTGGGGCGGCTGGCATTTTCCTCTGGTGCTTACCGTAGGATATGGCGGTGGTCCAAGCAGTAGCCTTACGGCAGAATTGGAGACTTCCTTACTCCAGATCCTTGGGGTGACTCTTACCGCAATTGTTATCACTTGGGTCTTCAATAACACCAAAGGTAGCCTCTTGTTAGCTATGCTCGTGCATGGAGCGCTAGATGCTACTCCGCTGCCGCCGAGCGTACAGCAAGCACTCAGTCAACAATTCAACCCTTTGTTGCCCCCGATAATTGGCATTGGTCTCTTGGCCATACTGATCGTGATCTTCACGCGCGGAGGGTTAGCCTATCGCCATGAGATGCAAACTCTGGTTGACAAGGAGTACTCGCCTGCGTGATGGGTGCGCTCACAACGCGCTTTCCTCTTTGCCACCATGGGACTCACACAGTTGAAGGTACAAGGAGTACCAATCGACATCTGCCAATGAGCTCGAAGAATTCGCCATCAGCAAACCCGGCCGAGGTGAGACAGTCTGGCCAATCGGGTCGAGGGCGTCAGAGACACGGCCAAGTAACTCGAAAAGATGCGAACCGAGGCGGGCGGCCGACAAGCTGGCCGCCGTCCAAGTACACAAGGTAGGCTGATCATGAGTAATCAACCGATCTACACGTCGAAGAGCACTGTCAAGAGCCTGTGGCATGAATACCGTGTCTACCAGAATCGCTTGGAGCTGGATTCTCCGATGGGGCTTCTGGTCATTCCATTCGAGCATGTGGAAGGAGTGGATGTCTCTGAGTCTGACGTTGCCGGATTGTTCAGGGGCGAACTACACCTCAGTGACTTCCAGCCGGCGCTGAAGCTCGACTGGGCGAACTTCGAGGAACATGTGGTTCTTGAAGAGGACACCGGCCGTTTACGTCGAGTTCTCTTCACCCCGGAGGATCCAACGGAATTCAAGGACGTTCTCGAAAGAGCGCTTTCAGCATATCGGGAAAAGATTGCGTGACGACCGTGAGGCATGAGCTGGGTGGGAAGCGTATGTAACCGACGGTTGCCCCGAATCATGGCTCATGCAAGCTGGACATTTCACGGCGGCATGAGCCAAGCACTCCGCAGTGCAGCCCATTCGCAAGTCGCTTCACCGGAAAGAGGTCACCATAGAACTTGCGCAAGCGACGTAACTGAGTCGAATGCTGAATGTCCTCAGGACTTCTGAAACAGACTCCTCTTTCAACTACTGTGTTGGTCGACTTTCGGGCGAACAATCCGTGCTTGCCTGAGTTCCATCCCTGTCGCACGAGTTCTGATACGCTGCGAGAGAATCGTCAGAGGATCATGGATTTGTCCACCGGTCTTTTCGCCGAGTCTCCTGCCTGTTGGGTTGGTGAGACCATCGACCCGGGTCGTCCCGAGCTCGGGACATTCCTGACTAATGTGTCCATCACAGACAATCTTGACCTCTCAATCGAATCACCATGGCGCCGGATCCTTGCATTGACTCCTGAGTTTGACATGGCCCGATGGGGTTGATAGGATGAGACTGGCCGAGTATTGTGACGGGTTTCTCGCACTCCAATCCACGTCGTGACCTGTCAAGACACCGTTCTGAGTTGGACTGTTTCGATTCTCATCGAGCCTCGAAATCTCTCCCCGTGTGAGTTCAACTTTCCGCGTCGTTTCGAAGGCAATTAAGGCCATCTAGGTGACGCGGATCGACTAAGTTGCACCGCGGTATCGCCTTAACCGTATCAGTAGGTAGACACTCAGCCCTGCCTCGATGATCGGGCCTTGTAGTTGCCCGTAAGGTGCAAACAGGCAACTGTGCCAGGGCTCTCGGATACATCGTCGCCAAGAGGGGCTCTGAGTCCGTACCGATGGCGGCTTGGTTGGATCAGCCCTTGGCTCTGGCCGGGGTGACTGTTGGAAATGGGAAATGGTATGGCAGTAAGCAGGGAGGACAACATGGAGTCAACCTCCGTCGGAAATGAGCCCGTCTCAGCCGCGAGGATTCATGGTTTTGCATCTGGGGTATTCCTGGTGACCATCTTCAGCACCGCGTGGGCTATGGTCGGAATTGGAGCGCTGAATGGGATTGGGCAACCATGGTTGGAGATTATTGCTGTCGTAGTGGGTCTGCTGCTAGTGGCAGGAGGCACCAAGCTGATTCGTTCATCGCGCCAACTCCCTGGCGCCCGCTCCGAGAAAGCCGACAAGCAACATAGAGAGCGGACCAGATGGTTTCGAGCCACTTTCGTAACGGAGATAGCACTGATCTTGTCAGCCCTCGTTATCCTGAGAGCCCTGAATCGCGTTGACTTGTTCTTCCCAGCTATCGTGCTCATCGTCGGGCTCCACTTCTTTCCTTTGGGCTACCTTTTCCAGATCAGAGCTCACTACATCACGGCTCTGTCGCTTTGTGCCCTTGCGCTCATCACATTTCTGGTCGTGCCGGAACACGTCGGGCTCGCTGGACAGCCGATTGCGGCTTGGCAAGTCATTATTGGTTTCGGCGCAGCTCTGGTGCTTTGGGGTGATGGCTTTGCTTTGTGGCAACGGGCCCGGTCCCTTGTGAGTGTCGCTCAGAATAGCAGTTGACCCAGCTTGACGGTCCGAAAAGGAGGCAATCCCGTGTGAGATAGGGACAGAGGGCGTGAACCCTATGGGTGCGGGCAGACCTAGGCGTGATTCGGACGTGCAAGGCTAAGAATGTGAATACTGGATGCCAGAGATTCTGAAGTCGTGCCGGCATCACGAAGACATCGGTGACTGTTTGGCCGTGTCAACGGTTCAAATGGGTGTTGTCGTTGGCAGTGTATTCGGGTTGTTAGAGGAGGTGAAAAATGGAGACGCAGTATCTTGAAAGACCAGGCGGAAGGCTCGCGTATTCTGACTATGGCGGAAGCGGTGGACTGGTGCTCATGTTACCAGGAATGGGAGCGCTGAGGAGCGAGTACCGTTATCTAGGACCGGAAGCCAACGAAGCGGGATTCCATCCCGTTGCTGTTGACCTACGTGGACATGGGGACTCAAGCGTCCCATGGGACTCGTACGATGTACCATCGATCGGGGAAGACATCTTGGCCCTTATTGACCATTTCGGAGGGGGTCCGGCTCATATCATTGGCACGTCCAAGGCGGCAGCCTCCGTAGTTTGGGCAGCTGCTGAAAGGCCTGATTCCGCCCTATCGGTTGTGCTGATCGGCGGGTTCGTCCGTTCGGTCAAGATCAACCCGATCATGGGGATGATGTTTTGGCTCATGATGCACAACCCGTGGCGCGTGCGCGCCTGGGCCATGTACTACGGCACCATCTATCCGTCTAATAAGCCCCCGGACTTCCAAAAGTACTTGAAGGATCTAATCTCGAACTTGAGGCAGCCAGGCAGATTTGACGCTGTCAAAGCCGTGGGGAACTCCTCTGCTGAACCGTCGGAGGTAAGGCTGGGGAGAATAAAATCTCCGACCCTCGTGATCATGGGTACTAAGGATCCGGACTTTGGGGACGCATCGGCTGAGGGAAGGTACATCGCCCAAGCGACAGGTGGGGAGCTGAGGCTGATTGATGGTGTGGGCCACTACCCTCAAAGCGAGGTGCCCGACATGACAATACCCACGATTCTGGACTTCATGAGGACCGCAGAGATTCAAAGCAAGAGCCGAATTGAGCCAACACTGGCCAGACAAGTATCAAGAGCGTGAGGGAGGCGTCGGAGCGTGACAGGGTGGAGCGGAGGCATAGCTCCGCGTACTCTGCGATGGAAGGTTGGAAGGAGCACCGAATGACAAGAATCGAGACGTTCAACCTGGTGCTGAGGAGTTTGGTGGAGCTAGGCGTGGTGGGCGGGTTCGCCTTCTGGGGATACCAGACCGGTTGGAATACGCCTACCAAGATCATCCTGGCCATCTTGGCGCCGGTGATTGGATTTGGAATCTGGGGGACGATCGACTTCCGCAATGCTGGCCCCTGGAGTGAGCGCCTCCGCCTGGCCGAGGAGTTGGTGATCTCCGGGTTGGCTGCCTGGGCACTGTATGTTTCAGGACTGCCAGCGCTGGGCTGGGGACTTCTTGCTATCACGATTGTCTATCACTTCTCAGTCTACGTTTCTGGGGGCAAGCTGCTCAATGCATAGACCATGACGAAGCGAGAGGCCCAGCCCATCTTGGCTCCACTGGGCCCGCAGTCCGATCCGTTGTTGAAAACAATCGCCTGGGGCTTGTGATGATTTGGATTTCTGGCACCGCGCTTCATATTCAAAGGGAAGGTTGATATTGTCGGTGGTTAAGGCATCTGAGGACAAGATTGGGCTCGACCGCCTCATCTTTTTCAGCGATGCGGTCTTCGCTATTGCGATCACGCTGCTCTCCCTAGACATACGTCTACCGAACGTGGGCAGCAACGTCAGCAACGCTGACTTGGCGGGGCTGTTGCTGTCCATTTGGCCCAAATATCTCGCTTACATCATCAGCTTCTTGGTCATCGGATTGTTCTGGATGGGCCATCATAGGAAGTTTCGGGTCATCCGTCGCTTTGACAACGCTTTCATCCTGCTGAACCTCGTTCTGCTCATGGCGATCGCGTTTATCCCTTTCGTCACCTCAATACTGAGCGAGTTCGGAAACCGAACAGCGACTATCTTCTATGCTTTGACGATGGTCGCAACCGGCCTTGTCTCCTCTGCAATCTGGCAATATGCGTGGCACAGTGGCCGCCTTGTCCAGGCCGATCTCGATCGGCGCCACCATCGCAGAGAGACTCTAGGACCCCTTCTCGTCATCTCGATCTTCCTTGTTTCAATCGGTCTCGCCTTCGTCAACGCAGACCTGGCCAAGCTCTCATGGCTGCTCGTGCTTGGCACCCAAAGCATCTACGGCTAGCCCATCGAACTCCGTGCGCCAAACGTCGTAGTAGACGAAATGTCGGTTCTGGGCCCTGCTAATACATGTAGGCATTGATGGTTAGGATCCAACCTGAGAGAGGAAATTGCGCAATGTGAGACTCGAAAACTGCCGGATCCGCGGTAGATCTGTGTTCGTGCCCAATCGCGGCCCTGGTTGGCCCCAATGGTATGGGTGGAAAGAGATTTCTGGAGGGATTTCCGATGACGGCTGGTCACTTTGGTTTGGCGGCGGTAGTCAAATCAGAAAAAACGAAGGTACCACTCCGGGCGTTGATGGTCGCCACCTACTTGCTTGATTTCGTCTTCATCATCCTGGTCGCCGCCGGGGGTGGAAAGCTTTGCTCCAATGAATCCAGGTCACCCGGCTTACGGTCAAGTCATAATCCACGCCGACTACAGCCATTCGCTGGTGGGTGCGCTGATCCTAGCGGTCGTCGCCGGCGCGCTCGCTTGGTGGGCCTGGACGAAGCGTGATGGTATTGTGATAGGGGCCGTAGTCTTTTCGCACTGGCTGCTAGACTTGATAGTGCATCGAGCCGGCCTTCCTATCTTGCCCGGCAATCTGGGCCATCTGCCCTTGTTGGGTTTCGGACTGTGGCAGGTTCCGGTTGCGAGCGCAGTGGTGGAACTGGGTTTGGCCATTGGTGGTGCCGTACTCTATTATCGA
>Ga0315556_1000877_pt1 | contig 18680 bp, 16 predicted proteins | sample SalMarSW160310MG_FD_202112 | JGI IMG/M metagenome (GOLD analysis project Ga0315556, IMG submission 202112) | Salt marsh sediment microbial communities from the Plum Island Ecosystem LTER, Massachusetts, United States - Salt Marsh Sediment SW1603-10 ...
GACATGACGGCATCGTTGAGATGCTGCTGCAGGCCGGGGCAAAACCCAACGGCAATGACCGTTACAATGACAGTGCCTTGCTGCTGGCCGTGCGCGAGGGACACAAGAACAGCGTCTCGCACCTATTGGCGGCCGGGGCGGATATCGATGTTCTCGATGCCAACGGCAATACCCCGTTACTGTTGGCAGTGACACAGGGTGATACCGGTCTTGTCACAATCCTGCTCAAGGCCAAAGCCGACATCAATATAAAGAACAAAAGGGACTGGACGGCGGTGCAATATGCGCAGTCGCGCGGTTATAAAGATATCGTGGCCAGTCTGGTCGCGCATGGTGCGAAACTTGAACACACCAAGAGTTTGGCGCAAGCCCAAGTGGCGGCTGCCGCCGTACCGGAACCTAAACTGACGGACGGTAAGCGACCCTATCAGGGTTGGTCGCCGCTGATGGTCGCCACCTGGCGCGGCCAGGAAGATGTGGTGCAGGGCCTTTTGGCGAAAGGCGCGGATATCGCCGTGCGCGATGAAGAAGGGCATACCGCATTGACCCGCGCCGCGTGGCGCGGGTACAGCGGTATCATCACAGCCCTGTTGAAAAAGGGCGCGGACCCCAATGACAAACAGGTCAACGGTAAGACGGCGCTGATGTGGGCGGCGCAACAAGGGCGCCTGAAAGCGGTGCGTGCCTTGCTGGGCGGCGGTGCAGATGCCACTTTACAACAGGACAGCGGCGAAACGGCCTTATCCTATGCATTAATGGGTGGCCATGAGCCGGTAGTCGATGCCTTGCTTAAGGCCGGGGCGGAAGTCAACATCGCGCGCCGGGACGGCATAACGCCGCTTATGGTGGCGGCGCAACGCGGTGAGAAACCCTTGTTGGAGATCTTGCTGCAACATGGGGCGCATCTCGATGCGCGAGACGTGGTCGGTCGCACGGCATTATGGTATGCGGCTGACGGTGGCGCCCTGGAAGCCGTCAAGGTGCTGACCGCGCGCCGTGCCGACGGCGGTCTTGCCGACCGGGATGGTTACACGCCGTTGGCGCGAGCCGCGCAGCAAGGTCGTGCCGACGTCGTCGACGCCCTGCTGCAGTATGGTGGCGACGTCGATCGTGCCACCCGCAAGGGCAATACGCCGCTGCAGTTGGCGGCGGACGGCGGGTATGCCGCCGTCATCAAGCGACTGCTGGCGGCGGGCGCCAAAGTGGATGTAAAAAATGACCTCGGCAACACCGCCTTGATGCTGGCCGCGGCCGGTGGACACAAAGGAGCGGTGCAATTGTTGCTGGATAACGGCGCCGATGCGGATACGCGTAACCTTAAACGGGAACAGGCCCGCAGTTTGGCACAGGCCGCCGGTCATTCGGATATCGTTCGGGTGTTGGAAAGTCATCCCGCCAGGAAGAAAGGCTTTTTGGGGCTGTTCTAGAACGCCGGCGTAAAATGTCCAAAATAAAAATTTCGCGGCATTGATCGCGAACCCATCACCCTTGCTTATCCATCACATTTTCAGTTTTTATGGCGTCATCGGAAAATGTACATAAGTACAGTCACTTTCGGCTGCGGTCGTTATAGTATAGTGGCATACGCCACGGCGAATCGAAGCGAAGTGAGCAATGACGAGTGGGACCCTCGACATCATTACCCCGGAGACCGCTGTCAGCTTGGCGGGACTGTTCCGCGAGCGACTGTCTCGCACGCCTGATGCTCCTGCCTATTACTACTTCAACCATAGCGCCAAATCCTGGCAATCCAGCACCTGGGTGGAGATGGCGGAGGCCGCGGGTCGCTGGCAAGCGGCCTTCATTCGTGACGGGTTGGAAAGCGGTGACCGCATCGCCATCATGGCGCGCAACTGCCGGGAATGGGTGTGCTGCGATCAGGCCGCTCTGGGTTTGGGCTTGGTGGTGGTGCCTTTATACGCCAATGACCGTGCCGAGAATGCCGCCTATATCCTGCGCGACGCCGGTGTGAAGTGGCTGTTGATCGAAGCTGAAGAGCACTGGCAGGCGTTGCGCGAGGTGAGTGAAGGGCTGGGCGAGGTATCCAGCATCGTCAGCATGGAGGACATCAATACCGGTGCCGATGCACGCCTGCATATCCTGAGCGACTGGTTGTCGCCCACCGCCCATGAATTCCGGGCCGGCGCCGCTAAATCCCAGGATCTGGCCACCATCGTTTATACCTCCGGAACCACCGGTCACCCCAAGGGGGTGATGCTCAGCCACCATAATATTCTGTGGAATGCCTACGCCGGTCTCAACAGCGTGCCGGTCTTTCGTGAGGATATGTTTTTATCCTTTTTGCCTTTGTCCCACACATTGGAACGCACCATAGGCTACTATCTGCCCATGATGGCGGGTGCCGCCGTGGCCCATGCCCGCGCCATCCCATTGCTGGCCGAAGATATGTTAGCGATACGCCCCACCATATTGATTTCAGTGCCGCGCATCTTCGAAAGAATATATGCCAAGATTCGCGCTCAATTGGAGAGCAAGCTCGTGGCGCGCCGCTTGTTTGAATGGGCGGTGGCGGTAGGCTGGCAACGTTTCCGCCATCACCAGGGTCGTACCGCGGCGCACATCTCGGAGGCGTTTTGGCCTTTGCTCGAGGTGCTGGTCGCGGACAAGATCAAGGCGAAATTGGGCGGGCGGCTGCGTGCCGCCATCTGCGGTGGCGCAGCCTTGCCCAACGATGTGGCGCGAGTATTTGTCGGTCTCGGTGTGCCGCTGTTGCAAGGGTATGGGCTCACCGAAACCAGTCCGGTAATCAGTGTCAATCTTCTCGAGGACAACGATCCCGCCAGCGTGGGCGTGCCCTTGCGCGACGTGGAATTGCGTATCGGCCATGACGGCGAGTTGCTGGTGCGCAGTCCCGGAGTCTGCATGGGTTACTGGCGGCAAGCCGAGGCCAGCGCCGCCTTGATCGACAGCGATGGGTGGCTGCACAGCGGCGACAAGGCGCGCATCGAAAATAATCATCTCTACATCACCGGCCGGCTCAAGGAGATCATCGTGCTCGCCAACGGTGAGAAGGTGCCGCCCGTGGATATGGAAGCGGCCATTGCCCGTGATCCCCTGTTCGAACAGGTATTGATCATCGGGGAAGGACGTCCCTACCTGTGTGCCTTGCTGGTCTTGAATGCCGTGCAGTGGCAAACGGCGGTTCGCGCTCTGGGCGTGGACCCAGAGGCGGAGCAGTCCCTGTATAATACTCAAGTGGAATCTTTGATCATACAGCGCATCGCCCGCCAGTGCAGCGGCTTCCCCGGCTATGCCAAGGTGCGGCGCGCGGCATTGAGTTTGACCCCTTGGACGGTGGAAAATGGACTCTCGACGCCGACACTCAAACTGCGCCGCGGGCGGATCATCGCTCATTTCGATGATGAAATCGCACGCCTGTATGAAGGTCATTAATCAAGGGGGGAATGTAATTATGACCACCGATAGCCTGCCACAAGATCGCGAGCCTACTATCCGCGTATTGGCCATGCCCACCGACACCAACGCCGCCGGAGACATCTTCGGCGGCTGGATTATGTCGCAAGTGGATATCGCTGGCAGCATCACCGCCTTTCGTCGCGCACGGGGCAGGGTGGTGACGGTGGCGGTCAATTCCTTCGAGTTTCACAAACCGGTGTTCGTCGGCGATCTCATCAGCTGTTACGCGCACGTGATACGTATCGGCCGCACGTCATTGTCGGTGAAGGTCGAGGTCTATGCCGAGCGCAACCGCCAACAGGAAGAATGCATCAAGGTGACAGAGGCGGTCTTGACCTTTGTCGCCGTGGATGAGCAGCGCAAGCCGCGGGTGGTGCCGCGCGAGACCGGCGATACCGAATGATTTGGGTGGTAAGTGGCCGTGGCTATGCATCTCACGCAGGTGCGGCACGCCTGGCGCTGCCCGGTCACTCCAGTGTCTTTTTCCTGAGCAATATTATTTATACCGCATCGCGATGTGGGCCTTGATCAGGGACTGCGCCTTGCCGCGGATCAGGGTGGCGTCTACGTCGGACAGCCATAGCTGGATCAAGCCCTTCATGAAGGTATAACTCTCCAAGGCGAACTGCGCTGGGGCGATATCACCGCGCACCAAGCCCTTCTTCTGCGCCTCAGCATAAGCACGCGTGGCCTTTTCGATGAAGGCGCAGCCGGTCTTTATGACACTGCTCTCCAAAGAGGCGAACTCATCCACATACTCGCATTTCAATACGACGATCTCGAAGGTGGTGCGCGCGATTTCGTCCTCCTTGAGCAGGCGCAGGATCTCGAGCATGCTGGCCTCGATACCCAGCAACGGATCGCCAGGGCTGTCCGCCGGCAGGTTGCCGTCGATGCGGTCGATGAGCGGCAGCGAAACCTGCTCCATCATGGCGAAAAACAGGTCCGGTTTATTCTTGAAGTGCCAGTAGATGGCGCCGCGCGTCACCCCGGCCTCCTTGGCGATCTGCGCCAGGGTGGTGCGGCTGACGCCGCGTTCGGCGAATACCCGGCGCGCCGCAGCGATGATCTGCAGCCGCGTCTGTTCGGTATCGGTTTTCGTTTTGCGTACCATGGATCAACGCCGTGCCATGGGCGCCGCTTGATTCGCCGACCAGCCACCGCCCAAGGCCTTCATCAGGTCAACGCTGTAGATCAATTGCTGCTGGCGGTTCTGCACCAGCGCCAGCTCGGCGCTGTTGGCGGTGCGCTGGGCGTCCAGCACGTCGAGATAGGCAGAATAACCCGCGTCGTAGCGTAGCTTCGACAGGCGTAGGACATTGCGCGCCGCCTTCACCTTGCTTTGTATGTCCGTCGCCGCGGCATTGGTCTGTTCCACGTTGGTCAGTGCGTCGGCCACATCCTTGAAGGCGGTCTGAACGGTCTTCTCATAACCGGCTACCGCCTGGCGCTGTACCGCTTCCGCTTGGCGGGTGCGCGCCGCGTATTTGCCGGCGTCGAAGATCGGCATGAGGCCGTTCAGCCCCACCGACCAGATGCGCGCACCCGACTTGAGGATATTGCTCAGTTTCGCGCTTTGACCGCCGAAGTCGCCGGTCAGGGAAAAGGTGGGAAACTGCGCGGCGCGCGACACGCCGATCTCGGCGTTGGCCGCGATCAGGGCCTGTTCCGCCTGTTGTACATCGGGGCGACGTTGCAGCAGCGTCGAGGGCAGGCCCACCGGCGGGAGACTCGGCATCGGCAGCGTCATGACATCCCCCGTCGCGACCTTGAGGTCGAGTTTGCCGGTGAGCAGGCCGAGTTGGTGCTCCATGAGCGCGCGTTGACGCTGTAGGTCACGTAGTTGCAGGGACGCATCGGCGCGCGCCACCTGGGCCTGATTGACATCAAGGTCCGAGGCGAGTCCGCTGGCGGCGCGATTCTTAATCACCGCAAGTGATTCGTCCCGAGATTTTAGGATATCCCGGGTCACCGCGATCTGAGCATCGAGCGCGCGCAGGGTGAAGTAGGACTGGGTGGTGGTCCCCGCCACGCTCAGTGCGATCACGTCGCGGGCATAGTGAGAACTCAATACTTGCGCACGCGCCGCTTGCGAGGCGCGGCGCAGCTTGCCCCAAAAGTCGAGTTCAAACGAGGTGGAAAGCGCCAAACGATTGGAGTTGGAGATCACCGGCACGTTCGAGGGAAGGGGTTGGGCATTGAGCGTGCTGGAGCGCGAGCGGCTGCTGGAGGCCCCGAGATCGAGTTCGGGGAACAGCGTGGAGCTTGCTTCGTCCAATACCGCCTGGGCCTCGTCGATCTGCGCAACGGCTCTATGGAGATCGGTATTGTTTTGCAGGGCGCCGGCTACCAGATCATTGAGCGTGGCATCGTTATAGAGTTTCCACCAGTCGGCGGCCAGCGCGGCCGGTTGGGCGGTGGCGCTGCCGCCGGCCGCTCCGGGATAGGCGGCGGGCAGCGGGACGTCCGGTCGCTTATAGTCCGGGCCTACCGCGCAACCGGTGAGGAGAACGACCATGGCCAGTCCGGCCAAGCCGGTGGGGGAGGTGTAGGAACGCTGCGTGCTCATACCTTGTCCTCCTGAGTCGCGTCGGGTTGCGGGTTGTCATGTTCATGATGATGGGTCGGTCGCGGCTTGCGCGCCAGCAAAGAGAAGAACATGGGCACGAAGATCGGAGCGATGAAGGTGGCGACGATCATCCCGCCGAACACGCCGGTGCCCATGGACTGGCGCGCCGCGGCGCCGGCGCCGGTGGCCAGCACCAGCGGCAACACCCCGAATACGAAGGCCAGCGAAGTCATTATGATGGGACGAAATCGCAGGCGTGCCGCCTCGTGCGCCGCCTCAGCGGCGTGCCTGCCGTGTTCCATGCCCTGCATGGCGAACTCGGCGATGAGAATCGCGTTCTTCGCCGCCAGGCCGATCAGCACCACCAGGCCGATCTGGAAATAGATATTGTTTTCCATGCCACGCAGGTAGACGAAACCCAGGGCACCCGCCAGGGCAAAGGGTACCGCCAGCAGCACGGCGAAGGGCACGCCCCAGCGTTCGTAGAGTGCCGACAGGATCAGATAAACCATGATAATGGCGAAGCCGAAGGCGAACACCGAGGCGCTGCCGGTGCGTTTTTCCTGGAAGGCCTGGCCGGTCCATTCGATGTCGTAGCCCTTGGGCAACTCTTGTTTAGCGACTTTTTCCACCGCTTGAATTGCCTCGCCCGAGCTATAGCCGGGTTTGGCGCTGCCGAAGACCTTGGCGGCGATGAAGCCGTCATAGCGCTCCAGCTGTTCGGGACCGATGATGTTCTCCACCGTGATCAGGGCCTTGAGCGGGATCATGGCCTGGGTGGTGGTCGAGCGCACATAGATATTGCCCAGGTCCGCGGGCTTGGATCGGTACTGGGCATCGGCCTGGATGGTGACGTGATAGGTGCGGCCGGCCTTGTTGAAGTCGTTGACGTACAGCGAACCCATCTGCGCCTGCAAGGCGGCGTAGACATCGTTGACCGGCACGCCCAGGGACATGGCCTTCTCGCGATCCACCTCGACGCGCAGCTGCGGCACGGTGGGGCGGTACAGGGTCCGCAATCCTTCCAGGACGGGATTCTTGCTGAGCGCGGCGATGAAATCGTTGGTCACCTGCGCCAGGTGCTGGGGATCGGGATCGGCGCGACCGCGCACATAGACCTCGAAACCGCCGGTGGTGCCCAGGCCGCGGATCGGCGGCGGGTTAATGGCGAAGGCGATGCCGTCGGAGAGCATGAAGCCCTTGCCGCTCACTTCCTGCACCAGCTGCTGGGCGGTCTCGTGGCGATCGCTCCAGGGTTTTAGAGGCATGAAGATAGTGGCGGAGTTGCTCTTGTTGCTGCTGCTGATGAGGTCGAAGCCATTGACGATGAAGATGTTCTCGATCGCCTGATTGCCGGCCATCATGCGCCGCAACTGCTCGGTGGTCTTCTCGGTGCGTTCCAGAGTGGCGCCGTCGGGCAGTTGCACCACCGTGATGATATAGCCCATATCCTCCGGCGGCACGAAGCTGCCGGGGATGCGTATGAACAGAAACGTCACGATAGCGAGTATGCCGGCGAAGGCAGCGATGGCCGCGATGCGGTGATGCAAGGCTATATTGACCGCACCCAGAAAATGCCGCGTCACCCAGGCGAAGAAGCGATTGAAGGGGGTGAACAGCTTATGCAGGATGCCGTCGTCATGATCGCGCGGCTTGAGCAGCACTGCACACAGGGTGGGCGTCAAGGTCAGCGCCACGAAGCCGGACAGGACCACGGCGATGGCCACGGTTACCGCGAACTGGCGATAGAGTTGCCCGGCGATGCCGCCCAGGAAGGCCACCGGGATGAATACCGCCACCAGCGACAATACAATACCGATGATGGCGTTCTGCACCTCGCGCATCGCCTCCAGCGCGGCCTCGAAGGGCTTCATCTTCTCCTCGCGCATCAGGCGCTCGACGTTTTCCAGCACCACGATGGCGTCGTCCACCACGATGCCCACCGCCAGCACCATGGCGAACAGGGTCAGGGTATTGATGGAGAAGCCGAACAGCCACAGCCCGGCGAAGGTGCCGATCAGCGACACCGGCACGGCGATCATGGGGATCAAGGTGGCACGGAAGGTCTGCAGGAACACGAACACCACCATCAGTACCAGGGCCGCCGCTTCGAGCAGGGTATGCACCACCGCTTTGATGGAGGCCGAGACGAAACGGGTGGTGTCATAGGGAATCAGGTAATCCACACCGTCGGGGAAACGGTCCTTTTTCAACTCGGCCATCTTGTCGCGCACGGCTTTGGCCACGTCCAGGGCATTGGCGCCGGATTGCAGGAACACCGCCAGGGCAATGGCGGGCTGGCCGTTGACGGTATTGGCCTGATCGTAGCTTTGCGCACCCAGTTCGATGCGCGCCACGTCTTTGAGTTTCAACACGCCGTGCGGCCCGCTGGAACGCAGGATGATGTTGCCGAACTCCTCGGGCTGCAGCATGCGGCCGCGAGCGGTGACGGTATAGACCAGCTGCTGGCCTTTGGGCGCCGGGTCGGCGCCGATCTTGCCGGCGGCGTACTGGGCGTTCTGGGCGTTGATGGCGGCGGTGATGTCGGCGGTGGTGAGACCGAGTTGCGCCATGCGGTCCGGCTTGAGCCAGATACGCATCGAGTAATCGCGGGCGCCGAACACGAAGATGTCCGCAGTACCGGGAATACGTTTCAATTCATCGGCGACGTTCTGGCTGGCGTAGTTGGACAGATACAGCATGTCGCGGGTTTTTTTGGGCGAGTTCAAGGCCACTACCAGCAGGATGTTCTGCGAGCGCTTGGCGACGGTGACGCCGTTGCGCCGTACTTCATCGGGCAGGCGCGGCGTGGCGAGTTGCACCCGGTTGTTGACGTCGAAGGTCGCCTTGTCGATGTCGGTGCCCACCTCGAAAGTGCCGGTGATATTGATGGTGCCGTTGGAGGCCGAGGTGGAATTGAAGTACAGCAGGTTTTCCACACCCGACAGCTGTTCCTCGATGGGCGCGGCCACGGTCTTGGCCAGGGTCTCGGCGGAGGCGCCGGGATAGCTGGCGGTGATGGTGACGGTGGGCGGCGCGATCTCCGGATACTGGGCGATGGGCAGGATATTGGCCGCAACCAGCCCCGAGATCACGATGATGATGGCCAGCACCGTGGCGAAGATGGGACGTTCGATGAAAAATTTTGACATGGCTTAGCTTTCGCTGAAGTAGTGAGCGTCTGGTCGCTGCTTATGACTTATTGGCCAGCTTGGCGGCATCGGGCTTGCCGGGATTTGGTCCTTTTGCGCTACCCGGACCTTCACCCGGGGCGTGAGGCGACACCGGCGCGCCGGGGCGCAGTTTCATCAGGTTGTCGATGATGATCTTGTCGCCGGGCTTCAGTCCCGAGGTGACCACCCAATCGTTACCCGACCAGCCGTCGGTCTCCACCGGCCGCGGCGCCACGGTGTTATCCGCTGTGACGGTGAACAGCATGTGGCCTTGATCGGTCTGCGACAGGGCGGCCTGGGGAACCAGATAGGCTTCGCGCTCGCCGATGATCACCTGGACGCGGACGAACTGTCCGGGCAGCAGGGTCGACTTGGGATTGGAAAAGCTGGCGCGCATCGGCACCATACCGGTGGTGGTGTTCACCGTCGAGGCGGTGTAATTGAGCTTGCCGCTTTCGGCATAGGTGCTGCCATCGGGCAGGATTAATTTTACCGAGGTCTTGCTGCCGGCCTTACGCATCTGCCGCGCTTCAGCTTCCGAAAAGGCGAAGCGTACCCAGATGGGATCGATGATGTGCATGGTGGTCAGCAGACTGGTGGCGCCGCCGGGGGTGACCAGGGTGCCTTCGGAATATTGGGCGCGATCGGTCACGCCGGTGATGGGCGCGGTAACCGTGGTGTAGGACAGATTCAATTGCGCGTCACGCACCTGGGCCTTGCCGGCCAGCACCGCGGCCTGCGCGGTTTGCAGGTTGGTGTTGGCGTCATCCAGATCCTTCTGACTGACGGCCTTTTCCGCTACCAGGGGTGTGAGGCGCTTGGCCTCGCGCTGGGCCTTTTCCAGATTGGCCTTGCTCTGCTCCAGTGCGGCGCGGGCCTGGGCCAGGGCGATTTCGAACGGCGCGCGGTCGATGGTGAACAAGGTGACACCTTCCTTGACCGTGTCGCCTTCCGTGTAGCGCTGCTTGGTCAGAATACCGGAGACCCGGGCGTGTACCTCCACGTCCTTGGAGCCCTCGGTCTGGCCGACCTCTTCTATGATTACCGGTACCTGTTGCGGCTTGACCTCGATCACCGTCACCGGCATCGGCGGCATGCCGCCGCCCGCTCCCCCCGGCCCGCCGGCGGTCTCGTCGTTCTTGCCGCAGCCGTTGAGCATTGTCAGCAGCGCAACAGCGCCGAGGGCAAACAGCCATTGCCGACCCTTGTCTTGATGAAGTTCGCCGGGGAGTGTGGTGAGAGGAGCGCGCGCCATGGGTAGAGTCCGTGTGTAAAGGGTTAAAGTGCGCATTATATACAATCGCGCATGTATGTATAGGCTGATAGATTTTGTGGTTTCATTTGGGGCCGGGCAAGAGGCGAACTACATTAACTCGTTATAATATAGATATATACATTCGATATGGGGCGGTGGCGGGCCCTATGCTGCGAAAAGACGGATTTTCAAGGCATTACGTTCTTATATATATAGAGTAACTTGAAGCGCTAGCTAGGTTGGGGTCGGCGGGAGGGGGAGTGCCGATCATATTCACACCGTGCCCGCGCGCCATTGGCCGAGATAAGAGGCTGCAACATGCTGGAATTGAGACCAAGCTGCGAGAACTGTAACAAGCCACTGCCACCCGATGCGCTAGAGGCGCGTATTTGCTCCTACGAATGCACGTTTTGTGCTGATTGTGTCGAAAATATATTGTATAACGTCTGTCCGAATTGCGGTGGCGGTTTCACGCCGCGTCCCATTAGGCCGGCAATGAATTGGAAGGGCGATAATTATCTGGGCAAGGATCCTGCCACTGCCGTGGTCAAGCACAGTCCCGTCGATCCGCAAGCGCATGCGTGCTTCGCGGCTGCGATCAGGTCTATTCCGCCGGAGAAGCGTTAACTACGGTACCTGCCAACAACATTCATACTGCATACACTCCAGCGGTGAGTCATTGCCCGCTACCAATTGCGCCCTTGACCGGGAGAATGACGATGAAGATACGCGATTTAGTGACGAGTTGGGAAAAACATGCCAGCGGCAAATTGGCAGCACGGGAATTTAGCATCAGATTGCCGCTGCATGACGCGGCGCGAATCATGGCGCTTGCGGAGATGTATCCGGCAAGAACGGAGATTCAGATTATTACGGAATTGCTCGGCTCGGCGCTCGACGAATTGGTGGAAGCCTTTCCCTACGCAAAAGGGGAGAAGGTCATCGCCGAAGACGAATACGATGATCCGATGTATGAGGATGTGGGGCTGACGCCCGTTTTCTTTGATAAGACCAAAAAAATTCTGCGCCGGCTCGAGTCAGAGCTGGAACACACATCGAGTGAGCAGCCATAGGGCTTGCATAGATAGTCATGAATATAATCCCTCACCAAGGTACATTATTCAGCGCCCTCAGCGGTGAGTTTGCTGGTGCTGACAATAACGACGCCTGTGATGACCAATGCCGTCCCGGCGAACTGCACCGCTCTCAGGGTCTCGTCCAGCAGCACATAGGCGAAAAACAGGGTCAGCACCGGTCCGACGGAGCTGATGATCGAGGTGGAGTTGGCGCCGATGCGCTGCATGCCGGCGTTGAGCAAAAACGTGGGTATCACCGTCGAGAAGATCGCCATCACTATGGTGATCCCATAGACGGGTAAAGGCAGTTCGAGTGCCGCGACGCCGTGATGGGTCACGGCGAAGTGAATGGCGGTGGCTACGCAGGCGCTGGACATTACGTAGGCGGTGAGGCGCGTCGAACCGATGCGCTGGACGTAGCGCCCGCTGATCAGGAGGTAGAGGGCGAAGCTCAGTGCGGCCCCGAATACCAGAGCGGTACCCAACAACAGTTGCGGCGAATAGGCCACGGCCTTGGAACCGAACACCAGGGCGATGCCGAGATAACTCAGCAGCAGGGCGATGCGCTCCCGCCGGGTCATGGGCCGGCCGAAAAACAAGGTCGAGAAGATCACGACCAGGGTTGGGTAGAGGAACAGGGTCAAGCGCTCCAGTCCGGCGGAGATGTAACTCAAGCCCGCAAAGTCCAGGTAACCCGCCAGATAGAAACCCAGGACGCCCAGGGCCGCCACCACCAGTACCTCGCGGGAGCTGAGTCGCGCGTGCTTGTCATTACGCTGCGACCATAACGCCACGGTCAAGAAGACCGGCAGGGACAGCAGCATGCGCAGGCTCATGAGGGTAATGGCATCGAGCTTGGGGCTGTAGGCGTAGGCCAATTTCACCAGTACCGCCTTGGCCGAGAAACCCACAGCCGCGAGCAGGACCAGCAGGCCGCCGGAGACGGCGGGACGGGAAGCCAAAGCGGTTTGTGTTGTCGATGTCACCTCAAGATGCTCCTGTTCGGCGACGGACCAAGGATCTTGCGGTGAGAGAGATTCGGCAGCTCCGGAGAGATCCGTGGCCGCCATTGTCATTACTGAAGATGTTTACGAAAGATCGAGTTCAGCGCACAAGGCGGCGGGCGAGAGAAATTCGCCACAGTCGCATTACGCGTTTTTTGCGGGAGGGGATGTTTGCTGTTGTGCTCATGTTCATAGTTCAAGCCTATAGTTCAGCGGAGCATCGTGTCAAGCGCAGATCGATAGCCATATTTCGATGACCGCAAGCCCGGGCTTGCATCATGCTGTATTGCCGGCGGGCGAGGTCAACGATGACATTGTACGGGATCATATGGGAAACTGCCTGTACCTAAGCGGCGCAGAAGACCGAGAATGTCTCAGGCGCCCTACAAGGCTAGGGTGGCGGGCAAGTATATATTCGTTAAGCACAAGGGGGTGGAGATGGTCGCGCTCATGCGGAAACCAGGCCTGTTGTTATTATTAACGCTATTCAACATCTGCGGCATGGCCTATGCCGATACGGCCGCCACCCCACCCGCACAGGACCTCGCGCGCCAGTTACAGGACATTCAGAAACAGCTTCGCGAAATGCGCGCGGAAATGGCCGGCCTTTCCGGGCGCTTGGAAAAAATCGAGGCCCTGATCCCATCGCCGGCTAAGCCGAAAAAGGTCACTGTCAACTTAGATGGTGCCCCCAGGCTGGGCGCGCGCAATGCCAAAATCGGCATGGTGGAATTTTCCGATTACCAGTGTCCCTATTGCCGGCGTTTCCATCTCGAAACCTTCCCGCAATTACAGAAGACCTACATCGATTCGGGCAAGGTGATGTTCGCGGTCAAAAACTTTCCTTTGGATTTTCATCCGCTGGCGATGGATGCAGCCGTAGCGGTGAGTTGCGCCCGCCGGCAGAACATCAAGGCCTTCTGGGATGTTCAAGGGCAATTGTTTTCCCATCAGGACCGTCTTGGCAAGGATTTCTATAACGAACTCGCAAAACGCTACGGGCTGGACCCGAAGATATTTTCCAGCTGCATGACTGAGGACAAACAGCGATTAGCGATAGCGCAAGACCTCAAATATGCACAGAGTCTGGGCGTGGGAGGGACGCCGACATTTTTCATCGGGCGACTTGAGGGAGATCGGCTCGTGGACGCAGTACGGGTCGTGGGTGCGCAACCCGCCCGCGTATTTACTCGCGTTTTGGATTCGTTCATAAAGCCGGACACCGGCAAGCCTGCGCAATGAATGCCTCTAGGGTTGGCATGGCTATAGAGGACCGCGCGACTCAGGGTATGAATCTCCAAAAAAGCCGCGCCGATGAGGCGGGGCTGAGATCTTACTCATCTACGGATCTAAGATATTCTCATCAGTGGTGATGGTCATTCTGAAACATATCGGTCATCACGTTGACGTTGGCGTCGCAGGCATGGTTGAGGCAAGGCAACCCGAAGCCGGCTTCCAAAGTCTTCAGCAATGAAAAGTGGCTGTAAGGAGTGTTGCTGCTTACGCCATGGGTGCCGAAACGCCGAGTGCCATGATTGATTTCTTCATAGTCTAAATTCCCCATATTACTGGGTGGCGTTAACTGGAAATAAATATGTGCTTGGATGCAAGCTGATCGCAAACGCCTGTCTCTGTGATTACAGATCGTTGTCGAACGCCGCATAAGCTACGGGCGATTGGTTACATTGATGTTACGGAATCGTGAATTTTATTTAACGTGAGCAAGATACAAGTCATGTCTTAGGGGGTGCGGGATGTGCGGCCTACTTGTTTAATATGCTATAAGCTGTTTCCTCAAAGCCCTGAGTTTCCTTTTATGAAACTCCATTCTCTAACCCGGCGATTCCTTCCGGTTGGCAGGTGATGGCAGCCCGTATCCATATTTCGCGAGAATCGTGCGCGCCGCAGTAGAGGTGAGGAAATTGACAAAGCGCTTGCAGTCTACTTCGGCATTGTCCGTGCCGTGCTGGAGGATCACTACACCTTGGGCGATAGCTTGGTACGAGTTCTGTGGCACTTCGACCCAGTGTCCTTCACCGCGCATGATGGGGGACAAAACCACCGATTTGGCGGTGAATCCGGCAGTGACATTTTGCGAGTAGATGTATTGGTTTACCTGAGACACATTTTCACCGAACACCGCCTTTGCCCGTACAGCGTCGGCGATTTGGTAGTGAGCCAGTGCCTGCAATGCCGCTCGACCGTAGGGTGCGAGTTTGGGATTGGCGATGGCGACCCTGCTTACCCTGGGGTCGGTCAAGATCTTCAGTCCCGGCGTAAGATCAAGATCGCTCATGGTCCACAGTACCAGGGTGCCGTAGGCATAGACGATGGGCGCGCTGCTTGCCAGTCTTTCCTTATGCAGTGTTTGGGGGTAATTCATGTCGGCGGAGAGAAAGATATCGAAGGGCGCGCCGCTGCGCACTTGTGCGGTGATTTTGCCTGATGAACCGATAATAGTTCGGATGTCGATACCGGTTTCCCGGGTGAAGACGGATTGCAGGTCCTTGAAGGCGAACTGGACGTTAGCGGCGACCGCGATAGTCAGCGACCCCGCCATGGCGGTTGACGACAACGTCAGCAGTAAGGCACCTGCGAAAAAGAAAACCGCCAGCTTTTTCAAATATAATCTCATGAACAATAGCCTATTGAATTTTCTATTTCATGGAAACAGTCGCTGCAGCCTGCCGATCCAGGCGGCGATAAGCGATCGCTTCACTGGCATGGGTCGTGGTGATAGTGGGACTGTCCGCCAAATCGGCGATGGTGCGCGCGACTTTTATAATGCGGTGATAGGCGCGGGCGGAGAGACCCAGTCTTTCCACGGCCTGTTCCAACAGCGCCGCCACCTTGTCGTCGGTGGAGCAATAAATGCCAAGCTCCTTGGGTGACAGGGCATGATTCAGTTTGCCAGCACGTGCCAGTTGTTTATCGCGCGCGGCCATCACGCGCTGTCGCGCATCACCGCTGCCGGGCCCGCCGCCCTCGCTATCGTGTAATACTTTATGCGGAACCTTCGGTACTTCCACGTGCAGATCGATGCGATCCAAGAGGGGGCCCGACAAGCGTGCCCGATAGCGTTGTACCTGTTCGGCGGTACAATGGCAGCGCCCGCCGGCATCGCCGAGATAGCCGCAGGGGCAGGGATTCATGGCGGCAATCAATTGGAAGCACGCCGGGAATTCCGCTTGGCGTGCGGCGCGGGAAATCACGATGTGCCCCGATTCCAGAGGTTCGCGCAACACTTCCAGTACCCGCCGATCGAATTCAGGTAACTCGTCCAAAAACAGGATGCCGTGATGGGCGAGGGAGATTTCCCCGGGCCGCGGTTGCGAACCGCCGCCCACCAGTGCCACCGCCGAGGCGGTGTGGTGCGGGGCGCGAAACGGACGGCTTGCCCATCGGCTTAGCTTAAATCCCCGGTCGCCGATGGAGGCGAGGGCGGCGGATTCCAGGGCCTCGCTTTCCGTCATGGGGGGCAGGATGGAACCGAGGCGTCTCGCCAACATGGTCTTGCCCGTGCCGGGCGGGCCGATCATTAACAGATTGTGGCCGCCCGCCGCGGCGATTTCCAGGGCGCGTTTGGCGTGATGTTGGCCGCGTACCTCGGCCAGGTCGCCGTTGTCGCCGGCGGGTACGGCGGGTATCGTGCAAATATGCGGCGTGAGCTGCGTGCTGCCCCGCAGATAGGCGCAGATGTCCAGAATATGTGGAGCACTCAGGACGACGGCGTCGCGCACCAGGGCGGCCTCGTCGGCATTGACGGTGGGGAGCAGCAGGCTGCGTCCGGCATCGCGGCAATGCATCGCGGCGTACAGCGCCCCGCGGATACCCCGCAACTCGCCGGTTAAGGCCAGCTCACCGATGAATTCATGCAGGTGGAGCTGGTTCGCTGGAATCTGTCCCGACGCGGCGAGTATCCCCAGTGCGATGGGTAAATCGAAGCGTCCTCCTTCCTTGGGCAGATCGGCCGGCGCCAGGTTGACGGTGATACGCCGCATGGGGAATTCAAAGCGGGCGTTGAGCAAGGCGGCGCGTACCCGGTCCTTACTTTCTTTGACGGTGGTTTCGGGCAGGCCAACGATGGAGAGGCCGGGCAGGCCGTTGGCCAGGTGCACTTCCACCGTGACCAGCGGGGCGCTGATCCCATCTAGAGCGCGGCTATATATGACGGCAAGAGACACGGAATCCGTTCCTTAATTTCATGGTGTGGTCATCGCCTGTCCGTGGCGACTGACATTGCAGTGCAATTATCTAATAATCGCTATGACGCCCACACACTCGTTAAAAGCCGTGGGATTGTTGCGTGGCGTCGCCGCCGTTTCCTGCTCCTGAAGTGTGCAAGCGGGTTTCCAGGCGCATGATCTGCTCTTCCAATTCTTGGACCTTGGCGTGGGTGCGGCTGAGGACCGCGGCCTGTACGTCGAATTCTTCCCGGGTAACCAGATTGAGTTTGGCGAAGGTGCCGTCGAGGATGGCGCGAAAATTCTTCTCCGCGTCCTGCTTGATCTCTTTGATTCCGGGGGGCAATGCCGCGGCGAGACGGCTGGCGAGATTGTCGAGAATTTTGGGGTCGATCACGGTCGTTCCTTAAAGTTGAACCCTTGTCCTCAGTCTAAACCAACTGGACCAAGAGTGTCGCCCCATCGCGCGCACCTATTTGGTGCGTTCGATTTGCTGGGCGTCCATACTGGTGCGGCACCCTCTTGGGAGTTGCGCCTAAAAAAGTTCAATTATCTGTTTTTTATAATTTATTTCGAATGGCATGGAATGTGCCTAGTGGTGTATGCAGTGAATTAATTCGTTCCGAATTGTGTTGTTTTGACGGGATCCGCGCGACGGTGACGACTATGAATGGCTTTCAAGCCGTGTCGGGGATTTCTGACTGAGGAGACATATCCATGAAGCTAGTCACAGCCATTATTAAACCATTCAAGCTGGACGATGTCCGCGAGTCCCTGTCCGAAATAGGCGTGCAGGGCATAACGGTGACCGAGGTGAAAGGCTTCGGCCGCCAAAAGGGGCACACCGAGCTGTATCGCGGCGCGGAGTATGTGGTGGATTTCTTGCCCAAGGTGAAGATCGAGGTGGCGGTGGATGACAGCCTGCTCGATCGGGTGATGGAGAGCATCGCCAAGTCCGCCAACACCGGCAAGATCGGTGACGGGAAGATTTTCGTGTTCAACCTAGAGCAGGCCATGCGGATCCGTACCGGTGAAACTGGGCCCGATGCGCTGTAACCGTGAAGAGAGAGGTGTCAAATGAAGCTTTATAAATATCTGCTGAGCCTGTGTGCATTGATGTTGATGCTGTTCGCAGCACCGATGACTTTTGCCGACGATATGGCGGCACCCGCCGCCGATACCATGGCCGCACCCGCTGCGGAGGCACCGGCGGCTCCCACCGAGGAGGCGCCTAAGCTCGATACGGGTAATACCGCATGGATGCTCACCTCTACGGCCTTGGTGTTGATGATGACCATTCCCGGACTGGCCTTGTTCTATGCCGGTATGGTGCGTTCCAAGAACGTATTGTCGGTGTTGATGCAGTGTTTCGCCATCACCGCGTTGGTGTCCATATTGTGGATGATGTTTGGCTACAGTATTGCCTTCGGTGACGGGGGCGATATGAATGCCTACCTGGGCGGCTTGGGCAAGGCTTTCCTCGCCGGAGTGCACATCGACACCCTTAGCGGCAGCATCCCCGAAACGGTATTCATGACCTTCCAGATGACCTTCGCCATCATCACCCCGGCGCTGATCGTCGGTTCCTTCGCCGATCGCATGAAGTTTTCCGCCATGCTGTGGTTCATGGGTCTGTGGCTGTTGATAGTCTACGCGCCGATCTGCCATTGGGTGTGGGGCGGCGGTTTCTTGGGTGGCTTGGGCGTGCTGGATTTCGCAGGCGGCACCGTGGTGCATATCAATGCCGGTATCGCCGGTCTGATGACGGCGCTGGTGTTGGGCAAGCGCAAGGGTTATCCCACTACCCCGATGCCTCCCCATAACCTGGGCTATACCGTGGTCGGTGCATCCTTACTGTGGGTGGGTTGGTTCGGCTTCAACGCCGGTTCCGAGTTGGCCGCCGACGGTACCGCCGGCATGGCCATGGCGGTGACGCAGATCGCCACCGCTGCCGCGGCCCTGGCCTGGATGTTCGCCGAGT